>Ga0209486_10001379_pt1 | contig 10555 bp, 6 predicted proteins | sample NCCompost_FD_187518 | JGI IMG/M metagenome (GOLD analysis project Ga0209486, IMG submission 187518) | Agricultural soil microbial communities from Utah to study Nitrogen management - NC Compost (SPAdes) (version 2) | ecosystem: Environmental > Terrestrial > Soil > Agricultural land | place: USA... | reverse complement strand
CGGTCGGACAGATCGAGCAGCTCGCAGATGGCGGTGCGCCCCTTGAACCCGCTGCCGCCGCAGTCCATGCAGCCGGCGCCCTCGAAGAACTGGTGCGTCTGGGCCAGCGTCGGGCTGAGGCCCGACTCCTCGAGCAGCTTGGGTTCCACGCGGACCGGCCGTTTGCAGTGCGAGCACGTGAGGCGCACCAGCCGCTGCGCCATGACGCAGTTGAGCGCCGAGACGAACTGATACGGCTCGACGCCCATGTTCAGGAAGCGTCCCAGCACGTCCACCACGTTGTTGGCGTGGACGGTGGTGAACACCAGGTGGCCCGTCAGCGCCGACTGGATGGCAATCTGCGCCGTCTCCGGGTCGCGGATCTCGCCCACCATGATCTTGTCGGGGTCGTGGCGCAGAATCGAGCGCAGGCCGCGGGCGAACGTGAGCCCCTTCTTCTCGTTGATCGGGATCTGCGTGATGCCGCGCAGCTGGTACTCGACCGGATCCTCGATCGTCACGATCTTGTCTTCGACCGTCTTGATCTCCGAGAGCGCCGCGTAGAGCGTCGTCGTCTTGCCCGACCCGGTCGGGCCGGTCACGAGCACCATGCCGTAGGGCTCGCGGATGTACTTGCGGAAGCGCCGCAGCTCCTGCTCAGGGAAGCCCAGGATGTCGAGCTTCAGCTCGGTGAACTGCTCGCTGATCGATTCCTTGTCGAGGATGCGGATGACGGCGTCCTCGCCATGGACGCTCGGCATGATCGACACGCGGAAGTCGATCGTCTTGCCGGGCATCCGCACTTTGAAGCGGCCGTCCTGCGGCACGCGCTTCTCGGCGATGTCGAGCTCGGCCATCACCTTCACGCGCGAGATGATGGCGCTGTGGTGCTGCTTGGCGATCGGCTGCATGGCGGGCTGCAGCACGCCGTCGATGCGGTACTTGATCATCACCGCGTCCTCGGCCGTCTCGATGTGGATGTCGCTCGCCCGCCGCTGGATGGCCGTGTAGATCGTCGAGTCCACCAGCCGGATGATCGGGCTGATGTCGCTCGTGAGGCGCTCGACGGTGATGCTGTCGTCGTCGCCGCTCTTGTCTTCCTTGAGCACCTGCAGCTGCAGGCCTTCGCTGGCGCTGTCGAGCACGCGCTGCGAGTTCTCGCTCTTCTTGAGGATCGACTGGATGGCCGAGGGCGCGCCGACCGTCACCTTGATCGGCATCTTCAGCAACCCGCTGACCTCGTCGATCATCGGGAGGTTGGTCGGGTCGGACACGACGATCACGAGCGCGCTGCCGTCCTTGCGGCACGGCACGAACTCGTAGCGCAGCATCAGGTCGGCCGGAATGGCGCGGAAGAGTTCCTGGTTGATCCGGAACTCGTCCATGTCGATGAATTCGAGCCGGTACCGCTCGGCGAGCTTGCGGGCGCGCGCGACCTCGTCGGACGCGTCGTCGGGGCGCGCGGTGAGCTTGGCGGGGTCGGTCGTAATCGCCATGTCCTACGAGCCCGACGCGAGCGAGCCCAGCTCGAACAGCGGCATGTAGAGCGCCAGCACGACCGCCGCGATAACGAGCCCCATGATCACCAGCAGAACCGGCTCGATCAGCTTGATGAACCGGTCGACCTCGGTGTCGATCTCCTCGTCGTAGAAGTCGGCGAGGCTGTTGAGCATCTCCTGCAGCGCGCCGGTGCTCTCGCCCACTTCCACCATCTTCACGGCGACGTCGGGAAAGACGCCTCGCTCGTTCAGCGCCACCGCGAAGCTTTGCCCTTCCTGGACGCGCTGCTGCGTGGCCGCGAGCTCCTCGGCCACGTAGCGGTTGGAGAGCGATCGCGCCGAGATGTCGAGCGCCTGCACGAGCGGAATGCCGCCGCCCAGGAGCGTCGCCAGCGTGCGCGCCGCCTGCGACGTGGCGAACTTGCGGGCCGCCGAGCCGAGCCAGGGGATGCGCAGGATCGCCTTGTCGATCTTCACCTGATGGCCGGGCCGCTTCGACCACGTCAGCAGGCCGACGATGCCGCCCGCGACGAGCAGCAGGATCAGCCAGAGGTTCGCGGTGACGATGTCGGAGACCGCGATGATGGCGCGCGTCTGGAGCGGCAGCTGGCGGTCGAAGTTGGCGTAGAACTCCGAGAACGACGGCACCACTTTCACCACGATGATGCCGACGAGCACGATCATCATCGTGACCAGGATGGCCGGGTAGATGAGGGCGGAGATGGTGCGCCGGCGGACGGCGCCGACGATCTTCTCGTAGGCGACGTAGCGGCGGATGACCGCCTCGAGGTTGCCGCTGCGCTCCCCGGCCAGGAGCGACGCCGAGTAGACCGAGGGAAACAGCGCGCCGTGCTCCGCGAACGCGTCCGACAATGCCGATCCGGCTTTCACCTTGTCGTGAACGCTGTCGAGGACCGCCCGGAACGTGGGGTTGGCCACGCGCTGCCGGAGGATGTCCAGCGACTGGACCAGGGGCATCCCGGCCTTGAGCAGGGTGGCCAATTCTTGGTTGAAGACCAGAAACTCCTGGGTGCCAACCTTACCCTGGCGTTTCGGGCTGAGCGACACCAGGCCGGCCAGGCCCGCCCGGCTCTGCAGCGAAAGGACGAAGAGACCCTTTTCTTCGAAATCCCGGCGCAGACGGGCTTCACTGTCGGCGATATAGACGCCTTCAATGACCTCGCCGCCTGGCGTCCCGAGCCTACACCGGAATTCCATGATGACAGTTTTGCACAAAAACAGGACACCACGTCCTGATGGCTGAATCCCCAGAGTCCTTGTCGGCTCGTGGCTTACGGGTCATCAGAGCCGCGAGGCATCGCCTCGCCAGACGCCTTTTTCCCTGCCCGCCTCCGGGCGGACAGCTACGAGGTTCCCTTTGGTTCTACGAACGCATTCAGAAGTCGGACGCCTAGCTCCCGGGTGTCCGTGCTCTTCAGCTGCGGCGTTGCCGCGGGGACAAAGGTCGAGCTCACCGCCACCGTCACGTCCACCCGGTCGGCGGCGCCCAGCTGATCCGCCGTCAGCTGGACCTTCGCCACCTGGGACGCCCCGGCCGGCACGGTCAAAGTGGCCAGAACGCCCGAGGGTCCTCTGACTTCCACCGCTTGAGACGCTGGAAGGGATGCGACTGGTTGGTCGAACTGTAGATATAAGGTGACCGGCGCCTTCGGATTGGCAAAGGAGAGGTGGCTTTCGCGGCGCGACCACCGCCACTCCCGTCCGGGGGCCTCGCCGCTTTCTGCGTCGTGCCACCCCGCTTCCGCGACGACAGGGTTGGCCGCCGGTGTCACCGCCACCGTGGCCACTTCATACGACCGCATGCCGCGGTCCTGCCCCGCGAGCGGCAGGCGCTCGCCCGACGATCGCGAGAAGACGCCGGCTTCCAACCGTATTTGACCGGGTGTCGTGTTGCGTGGCACGAACATCGTCCGCGTGTAGGTGACCGGCTCGCCGGCGGGCCAGGACTGCGTCGGCGTGGGCGGCGCGTGGTCGTCGGTCCAGAGCAGCTCCTTGGACTCGTCGAGCGCGTGCACGAACACCCATCGGTCGGCGGGCAGCGCCGAGGCGCCTGCCGGCACGCTGAAGGTGTAGGTGACGGTGAGAGGTGCGCCCGCCTCGGCGCGCGACACGCCGAGCGACGCCGCGATCGCCGCGACGGGCGTTGCCGTGTCTTCCTGGCGGCCGCAGGCCGCCGCCATGACGCACGCGCAGGCCACGAGCGCCACACTGGTGAGCCTTCGCATCGCTGGAATGATACTGTGCAAGTCTGCTACAGTGCGGACCCGATGGCGTCTGAAGCGTTGGGTATGGTCGAGACGCGCGGGTTGATCGGATCGGTGGAAGCCGCCGACGCGATGGTCAAGGCCGCCAACGTCGTGCTCGTTGGCAAGGAATACATCGGCGCGGGGTATGTGACCGTGCTCGTGCGCGGTGATGTCGGCGCCGTGAAGGCCGCCACCGACGCTGGCGCCGCCGCCGCCCGCCGGGTGGGTGAGCTGATTTCCGTGCACGTCATCCCACGACCGCACGCGGAAGTGGAGCGGCTGCTGCCCAAGTAGGCCGTAACGAGGCTCCGCCAATGAACATGCGCTCCACCTCGTTACGGCGGCCAGTGTCTACTTTGCCCCGCTTCGCGGGGCGGTAGGCCCTCATGGCCGCCAAGGATCCGTCGGCCGCCGCCGACACCGACCTCACCTCGATCTCGAACGCGCGCGCGCTGGCCCGGACCGCCAAGGAAGCCCGGCCTCTGCTCGCCGAACTGTCTCAGGAGCGGATCGACGCCATCGTGACCGCGATGGCCACCGCCGTCACGCCGCACGCCGGCGCCCTCGCGAAGTTGGCGGTCGAGGAAACCGGCTACGGCGTCGAAGCCGACAAGGTCCAGAAGAATCTGTTCGCGTCGCAGCGCGTGTTCGAGTTCATCCGGCCGATGCGGACGGTCGGCGTCGTCAACCGGATCGAGGAGAAGAAGATCGTCGAGATCGCCGAGCCGTTCGGCGTTGTCGCGGCCGTCGTGCCTTCCACCAACCCGACGTCCACGGCCATCTACAAGATCCTGATCGCGCTGAAGGCGCGCTGCCCCATCGTGCTCAGTCCGCATCCGTCCGCGGCGCGCTGCATCACTCGCGTCGCGGAGATCATGGGCGAGGCCGCCACCGCGGCGGGGGCGCCCGCCGGCAGCATCGGCTGGATGACGACCGTCACGCTCGAAGGCACGCAGGAGCTGATGCGTCATCGGGACGTGGCGGTGATTCTCGCCACCGGCGGCATGGGGCTGGTGCGCGCGGCCTACAGCGCCGGCAAGCCGGCGTACGGCGTGGGGCCCGGCAACGCGCCGTGCTACATCGAGCGCAGCGCCGACCTCGGGCTGGCGGCGCGCGACATCGTGCTCGGCAAGACCTTCGACAACGGCGTGCTGTGCTCGTCGCCGAACTCGGTGGTGGTGGACATCCCGGTGGCCGAAGAAGCACGGCGCCGGTTTCAGGCCGAGGGCGCCTACTTCCTCAACGCGCAGGAGATGGAGAAGCTGGCGGCGGCGCTCGTGACGCCGCAGCGGCTCCCCAACCCCGCGCTCGTGGGCAAGACCGCCAAAGCCATTGCCGACAAGATCGGCATCACGGTACCGGAGGGCACGCGCGCCCTCATCGCCCCGCTCTCCGGCGTGGGGCGCGACTATCCCCTGTCGATCGAGAAGCTGTGCCCCGTGCTGTCCTGGTACGAAGTGCAGGACTGGCGCGAGGGGTGCGAGCGCTGCATCCAGATCCTGCGGTACGGCGGCATGGGCCACACCATGTCGATTCACTCGCAGAACGACGACGTGATCCTGCAGTTCGGCCTGAAGAAGCCGGCCTTTCGCATCTGCGTCAACACGCCCACGACGCACGGATCGATCGGGCTCACCACGGGGCTCGACCCGGCGATGACGCTGGGCTGTGGCGGCTGGGGCGGCAACATCACCTCGGACAACATCTCGCCCCGCCACCTCCTCAACCTGAAGCGGCTGGCGTGGGGAATCCGGCCGCCCGTGGCGGCGGCCGCGCCGCGTCCGGCGGCGGCGCCGGCCACGACGCCCTCGACCGTGGGTGCCCCCGCGCTGCCAAAGGCGCCGGGGCGGCCTGCTCCTCCGTCGATTTCCGTCGAGGCGCTCACGGCACGGGTCGATCAGTTCCTGACGGCACGGGGCTACCGCCCGGCGGCGGGCCCCGCACCGGCCGGGGCCCTGCCCGCCGACGCGGCTGCGAGCGGCCCGGCCCCGTCCGAGACGCCGGCGGCGTTCGTCTGCGAGGACGACGTGCGCGCGGCGGTCAGAGATGGACGCCAGATCCTGGTCGGCGAGAAGACCATCATCACGCCGTCGGCGCGCGACGCCGGCGAGGCTGCCCGCGTCTTCCGACAGGCCGGTTGGCCCGGGCACTCTTAGGTCCAGCGCGGTAGACACACGGGCTATGCTGTGCCCGTGACTCGGCGGTTGCGCGGCGCGCGGGGCCCACGGTCGAAGGGAACCGCGCTGCTGCTCCTCTGTGTCTCGATGCTGCGGTGCGGCCGCGACACGCCCACGAGTCCCGCGATACCGCCGTTCGGTCCGCCCGCGTCGTCGCACGTGCTCGTCGGTGCCGGTGACATCGCTGTCTGCGGCTCGAGCGGAACCGAAGACACGGCCACGCTCCTGGATTCGATCGACGGCACGGTCTTCACCACCGGCGACAACGCGTACTTCACCGGATCGCGGCAGGACTTCCGCGATTGCTACGACCCTACGTGGGGCCGGCACAAGGACCGTACCCGGCCCACGCCCGGCAACCACGAGTACGAGCATCCCGGTGCGGCCCCGTACTTCGAATACTTCGGCGAGAGCGCCGGTCCTGACTTTCTCGGCTACTACAGCTACATGGTCGGCGAATGGCAGGTGCTCGCGCTGAACAGCAACATCGCGTCGGGCTCAGGCTCCGCACAGGGGCTGTGGCTGCGGACGGAACTGGCCGCAGGGGCGCGCCGGTGTACGGTGGCCTACTGGCATCACGCGCTGTTCTCATCCGGTCCCAACGGCGACGCGCCGCAGATGCGCGACATCTTTCGGATCCTGCACGACGCGGGTGCCGAGATCGTCATCGCCGGACACGAGCACTCCTACGAGCGCTTCGCACGGCAGACCGCGGACGGCGTGGCGGATCCGGTCCGCGGGATTCGACAGTTCGTGGTCGGCACTGGCGGTGCATCGCTCTCGCAGTTTCCGACAATCCGGCCCAACAGCGAAGTGCGCCTGAGCGCGCACGGCGTGTTGAAGCTGACGCTGGCCCCCGGCACGTTCACATGGGAGTTCATCACGCTCTCCGGCACCCGCGATTCGGGTGGAGGGAGCTGTCGGTGAGCGATTCACCAGAATCGAACCGCTGATGTTTCTCGTCGCCCTCGTCGTCTTCTGTGCGTCCGGTTTCGCGGCGCTGCTCTATCAAGTCGTCTGGCAGCGGCTCCTGACCATCTTCTCGGGCGCCGACGTCTTCTCGGCCACCATCATCGTGGCGTCGTTCATGGGCGGGCTCGGCGTCGGGACTCTCGCCGGGGGCCATGTGGCCGACCGTGTCTCGCGGCGCGTGAGCCTGCTCCTCGTCGGTGCCGCCGAAACCGCGGTGGGGGTGTTCGGCTTCTTCAGCGCCTGGCTGTACCACGACGTGCTGTACGAGCGGCTCGGTGCGTTGGATCTCGGGCGCGGGACGATCGCCATCGTTCTCTTTGCCAGTCTCTTGTGGCCGACGTTCTTCATGGGGGCGTCGCTGCCGCTCCTGGCCCGGGCGCTGGCCACGCGCATCGACCGCGCCGCATCGGCCGTCGGGGCGCTCTACGGCATCAACACGCTCGGGGCCGCCGCGGGAGCGCTCGCCGCCACGTGGGCGCTGCTGCCGGTGTTCGGGTTGGACGGCAGTCTGCGGATCGGCGCCGCGCTGAACCTGGCCTGCGCCCTCGTCGTGTTGCCGGCGGCCTGGCTCATGAAGGAGGCAGACGCCACGCCGGACGCGGTGGTCGTTCCCCACACCAGTACGGCCGACGCGCGGAAGCCCGAACCGGCGACGCCAATGCTGTTCTGGGTGGCGGTCTACGCGTGCAGCGGCTTCGTGGCGCTCTCGTACGAGATCGTCTGGTTCCGGCTGCTCGGCGTGGTGGTGAAATCAACGGCCTTCACGTTCGGCACCCTGCTGACGCTCTACCTTGTCGGCATCGGTGCCGGGGCCCTGGTGGGCAGTGTCCGCGCGGCACGGGCCTCTCACCCCGGCCGCACGTTCTTCGCGCTGCAGGCCGCCGGTGGTCTGTCGGCGGGCATCCTGCTCGCGCTGTTCGTCTTCGCCGCCGACAACGTGCCCCTGCTCCGCGGCTACTTCGACGGATACGAACCGCTGAACGTCCGCGACGGTGTCGACGCGGTGCGGCGGTTGGTGGCCGCTCCAACCGCGTCGGGCGGTGCCGAGCTGGCGGCGCGGTTCCTGGGGCTGTACGTCGTGGTGCCACTCGTGCTCGTCGTCCCGCCGACGTTCTTCATGGGCTGCGCGTTTCCGTACCTCCAGCGCGTCGTTCAGACCGATCTTCGCCGTGTCGGACGCCGTGCCGCTTTCCTGCTGCTCGCCAACATCGTCGGAAGCATGGTCGGCACGCTGCTCACAGGTGGGGTGCTCCTGGGCCTGCTGGGGACGGCCACGACGTTGAAGCTGCTGACCGCGCTGAGCAGTCTGTTCCTGCTGGGTGCGCGGAGCGGGACGGCATCCACCCCGCGCGCGCTCGGAGTGGCGGTTGCCGTCCTGACGGTGATCGTGGCCATGCCGGGCGGGCCGTCGCTGTGGGCGCGGCTCCACGGGACGACCGTCGATCGGGTGATCGTCGCGGAGGACCAGTCGGGCCTCGCGGTGATCAAGGCACGTGGGGAGCGCCTGACCGGCCAGAAGATCGTCTTCGTCAACGGCGTGGGACAGAGCGTCATTCCCTACGGCGACATTCATACCGCGCTGGGGGCGTTGCCGGCGCTCGTGCACCCGGATCCGCGCGACGTGGCGATCATCGGCCTCGGATCGGGCGATACCGTCTTCGCCGCGGCGGCGAGGCCCGAAACGGCGACCGTCACCTGCATCGAGATCATTCGACCGCAGCTGGCGACGTTGCACCAGCTGGCGGGCCGCGACGCCTATGCGGGCCTGCAGGCGCTGCTGGCCGATCCGCGTGTCAGGCACGTGGCCGGCGATGGCCGGGCGTTCCTGATGCGCACGCCGCAACGGTTCGACATCATCGAGGCCGACGCGCTCCGTCCCACCAGCGCGTACTCGGGCAACCTGTATTCGGAGGAGTACTTCACGCTGCTGAAAGACCGGCTGAAGCCGAACGGGCTGGCGGCCACCTGGGCGCCGACGAAACGTGTGCACGACACCTTCGTCAGGGTCTTTCCCTACGGGCTCAGCCTGCCCGGTATGCTCATCGGCAGCACCCAGCCGGTGGACTTCGACCCCGTGCGGGTCGCGGCCCGCGCGGCCGACGCGCGCGTGCGCGACCATTTCCGCCGGGCCGGGATCGACATCGAGCGGCTCGTCCGCCAATACATCGATGGACCGTCGGCGCGGTTCGGCCGCGACTTCGATCGCACGACACTGACCGACATCAACACGGACCTCTTCCCGAAAGACGAATTCGATCTCTCGCGCCCCTGACCGTACTTTCGCTGCTCCGGGGGACGCCCCTGGGGAGCGTCCTGGGCCGATCCGCGCAGTCCCGCCAAGGGTCTCCCTGTGTGTTTGACCACCCTGGATCCGGGTGTTAAGGTTACGCGAATGCAGAGTGCAGGAGGGGCGGTGTGCATCGGTGTGAGCCTGCTGCTCGCGGGATGCGCGTCGCATTCGACGCCTGCGGTCGTCGCGCCCGTGACGCCCGCACCTGTCGTCGCCGAGGCGCTGCCGCCCACGCCTCCTGCGCCAGCCCCGGCGCCGGTCGTCGATCCGATCGAGACACTCATCGCCGAATCGAACCGTCACTTCGACACCGGCCGGCGTGAAATTCAGGACGGCCACCTCGAAGCCGCGCGCTCCGAGTTCAACCGCGCCCTCGAACTGGTGATGCAGTGGCAGACCGGCCCGCGCGCCGACGCCCGGCTGCGCGACCACTTCGATCGCCTGGTGGAGCGCATCAGCGCCGTGGAGATCCTCGCGCTGGCCGAGGGCGACGGCTTTGCCGAACAGCGGTCCGAGCCCGCGGCCATCGACGCGCTGCTCGACGCGCCGGAACCGGCGGGGCCCACGGCCGAAACGGCGCGCACCGTCGAGAACGACAGCACGAAATACGACATCGATGTCCCGCACAATGCCCGGGTGCTCTCCTACGTGGAGCTGTTCAGCGGCCGCATGAAGGGGTATCTCGAAGAAGGGCTGAACCGGGGGGCGCGCTACCTGCCAATGGTGCAGGAGGTGTTCCGGGCGGAAGGGTTGCCGCTCGATCTGGCCTATATCCCGCTGGTCGAGAGCGCGTTCAAGAACAGCGCGCTGTCGCGCGCCAAGGCGCGCGGCATGTGGCAGTTCATGAGCGGCACCGGCATCGAGAACGGGCTGCAGCACGACTGGTACATCGACGAGCGCGCCGACCCGGAAAAGGCGACACGCGCCGCCGCGAAATATCTGAAGTCGCTCTACAACCAATTCGGCGACTGGCACCTGGCCCTGGCCTCGTACAACGGGGGGCCTGGCCGCGTGCAGCGCTCGATGAAGCGGTCGGGCAAGGACGACTTCTGGGCCATCTCGGCCAGCTCGCGCTTCCTGCCGCGCGAGACCCGCAACTACGTGCCGCTCATCCTGGCCGCCATCATCGTGGCGCGCAACCCGGTGCAGTACGGGCTGGAGCTCGAGCCCGTCGTCGAGCCGCTCACCGACGTCGTGCGCCTGACGGCGCCGGCCGACTTGCGGCGCATCGCCGAGTGGATCGACGTGCCCGTGCAGGTGCTGCTGGACATGAACCCCGAGCTGCGCCGCTGGACGACGCCGGTGCGGATGACCGACTACGACCTCACCGTGCCGATGGGCAAGGCGGACGTCTTGAGCGCGCGGCTCGAG
>Ga0209486_10001378_pt1 | contig 10555 bp, 8 predicted proteins | sample NCCompost_FD_187518 | JGI IMG/M metagenome (GOLD analysis project Ga0209486, IMG submission 187518) | Agricultural soil microbial communities from Utah to study Nitrogen management - NC Compost (SPAdes) (version 2) | ecosystem: Environmental > Terrestrial > Soil > Agricultural land | place: USA... | reverse complement strand
CACGCCGAGACCGAGCGACGCGGCCAGGCTGGCGGCTTCGGCGTAGACAGCAAACGACGCCTGGCCCGCCCGCTCACCCTGCTCGCAGGCACGGGCGAAGGGTTCGGTGTACAGCTCCACGCGATCGGCGCCGCTCCCGGCGGCCCACCGGATCGGTTCCTCTTCTGCGTCCACGAACAGGCTCACGCGGATGCCGGCCGCGCGCAGGGCGTCGATAGCTCGCCGCAGCGCGTCGGAGCGCGACTCGGGCGACCACCCGGCCTGGCTCGTCACCTCCCCGGCCTTCACCGGCACCAGCGTGCACTGATGCGGCCGCGTGTCGAGCACCAGCGCCATGAAGTCGGGACGCGGATCGCCCTCGAGGTTGAACTCGACCCGGTCGCGCCGCGAGGCGAGGTGGCCCGCTATCTCTCGCACGTCGCCGGCGCGGATGTGCCGCTCGTCGGCGCGCGGGTGCACCGTGATCCCGGGAGCGCCGGCGTTGATGCAGACGTCCACCGCCTGCAACACCGACGGCACGCTGCCGCCGCGCGCGTTGCGGATCGTCGCGACCTTGTTGACGTTTACCGAGAGCTTCGCTGCCAAGAGGCGTAGTACCTAGAGGCTAAAGGCTGGAGGCCGAAGGCGGAAGGCGGTCATGCAGCGCCGACGTGTCTCGTCACGGCGTCGATAATCTCCTGCCCCCAGCGGCGAATCTCCGCCTGGTCCTGCCCCTCGAGCATCACGCGCAGCAGCGGCTCGGTGCCCGAGTAGCGCACCAGCAGGCGCCCGCTGCCTTCGAGCCGCGACTCGACGGACTGCATCACGGCGGCCACCTCGGGCACGGTGCTGAGGTCCACCTTCTCTTTCACGCGCAGGTTCATCAGCACCTGCGGGTAGGCGGTCATCTCCGAGGCCAGGTCGGCCAGCGTACGGCCGCTCGCGGCCATCACCCGCAGCACGCTCAACGCCGTGGCCAGCCCGTCGCCGGTAAACAGGTAATCGGCGAAAATCACGTGGCCGGACTGCTCGCCGCCGAGCGACAGGCCGCGGCGCAGCATCTCCTCCATCACGTTCTTGTCGCCCACCGGGCAGCGGACGAGCGCGATGCCGGCCGACCGCAGCGCGAGCTCGAGGCCGATGTTGCTCATCACCGTGGCCACCAGCGCGTTGCCTTTCAGCCGGCCGTCGGCTTTCAGCCCCTTCGCGCACATCAGCATCACGGCGTCGCCGTCCACGATGGCGCCGCTCGCGTCCACGAAGATGGCGCGGTCGCCGTCGCCGTCGAACGCGATCCCCATCTCGTAACCGCCGCCTACCACCACTTCGGCGAGCCCCTCGGGGTGCGTGGAGCCGCACCGCAGGTTGATGTTGCGCCCGTCGGGATCGCATCCGAGGAAGGTGGCGTCGAAACCGAGATCGGCGAACACCTGCGGCGCCACCGTCGTCGTGGCGCCATTGGCGCAGTCCACCGCGACGCGCATGCCGTGCCGGCGGAGCGACGCGGGCAGGATGTCGAAGAGATGGCGTTCGTACTCCTGGCGGTAGTCCACCGTCGGTACCGCGGCCGCGTCGGACGACACGCCCCACGAGGCGTCGTCCATCATCGCCTCGACCTGGCGCTCGAGCACCTCGGTGAACTTCTCTCCGGCGCCGGAGAACACTTTGATGCCGTTGTCCTCGAACGGGTTGTGCGACGCCGAGATGACCACCCCGGCGGTGAAGCCCTGTCGCGGCGTGAGGTAGGCGATGGCCGGCGTGGGGACGATGCCCGCGCTCACGAGCGAGCCACCCTCGCGCACCATCCCGGCGGCCAGCTCCTGCTCGATCCACGATCCCGACTCGCGCGTATCGCGGCCGGACAGGAACCGGAGGGGGCCGGCGGCCCCATCGTGGCGCAGCACGCGCACGAGCGCGGCGCCGAGCCGGCGGACGGTGGGAGCGTCGAGCGGAAACGCGCCGGCCTTGCCGCGCACGCCATCAGTACCGAACAGACGGGCCATGTGTCCTTTCACTGCGCGCCGCGGCGCACGATCGTCACCGTCACGCGCACGGCTTCCGCCGATCGCAGGTGCACGGCGGGATCGGCGACGCCGACGTTGACGACCTCGGTCACGGTGGATGCGGCGCCGGCCACCGACACGGGCTCGGTGATGGCCTCGCTCGTAGCGCGCACCGCCGTGGTGGGGCCCGACACGACGACGACCGCTGGATCCGACGTCACCTTCCGCACCTCGAATCCGGCGGCTGGCTCGCCCTCGACGACCGGCGACACGGCCACCTGCTTGGTGGCCGACGGCTCGAACGTGATGGCGAGGCTCGACGGCGTCACGTGCACGACGTCGACGCCGAACGGCGCGCGCACATCGCTGCCGCTCAGATGGAACAGCCGCGGGCCGGCGCGCGCCTGCCGCAGATCGAGGATCGCCACCAGCTCCCCGGGCGTCAAGCGGCCGAGCGCTCCGGACGAGCCGCGCACGCGCACGTCGACCAGCGTCGGCGGGTCGCCGGCGAGCTCGAGCTCCGCCGGCAGGTTCGAGAACTCCAGCGGAATGCGGAACCCGCGCTCCACGATCTGTTCGCCCGCGACGACGAGCCAGATGAGCGCGGCAAGCACCACCGACGCGATCTTCAGGCCGAGGCGGCGGAAGGGGCGGAAGGCCATCAGGCGACCGAGCTCCCCACCTGGGCGACGCGCCGCCCCTCGCGGCGGCGCAGCCCGAGCAGCGCGCGCAGCTTGACGCGCAGCGTGTCGGGCGTGAGGCCACGCTCGAGGCCGCCGTCGAGCGCGAGCGAGATGAGGCCCGACTCCTCCGAGATGACGATCACCGCGGCGTCGTTCTCCTCGGTCAGGCCGATGGCGGCACGATGGCGGGTCCCGAGCTCGCGCGAGACCTTCGGGTTCACCGAGAGAGGCAGGAAGCACGCCGCCGCGGCGATGCGATCGCCCTGCACGATGACGGCGCCGTCGTGGAGCGGCGACGCGACCTGGAAGATGCTGGCCAGCAGATCGTACGAGATGGTGGCGTCGAGCGGAATGCCGCCTTCGATGTAGTTGCGCAGCCCGATGCGGCGCTCGATGACGACCAGGGCGCCGATCTTGCGCTGGGAGAGGTTCGCCACCGAGACGACGAGCTCTTCGACGGCCTCGTCGAGATTCGTGGAGCGATCCAGGTAGCGGAACAGCGGCGCGCGGCCGAAGTGGGCCAGGGCGCGGCGGATGTCGGTCTGCAGCAGGACGATGATCGCGAACACGCCGTACACCGCCATGTTGCGGATCAGCCAGTTCACCGTCTCGAGACCGAGCCACTCCGACGCGAAGTAGAGGGCGACGATGAAGGTGCCGCTCAGGGCAATCTGCATCCCGCGCGTGCCCTTGATGAGCACGAGCACCTCGTAGACCACCACCGCGACGATGGCGATGTCCAGCAGATCCACCCACTCGATGGGCGGACGCTGGAGCAGCTGTGCGAGCCAGTCCATCAGCGATCGCGATGATACTTCTGAATCTCGTCGGCCACGCGGACCACCTGGGCCATCTCGCGCACCGCGTGCACGCGCACGATATGCATGCCCGCGAGCGCCGCGGCCGCCACCGACGCCGCGGTCGGCCACTCGCCGTCGGCGGCGAGCGCCCCCTGCTTGATCGGGCGGTTGAGGAACGACTTGCGCGACGAGCCCACCACGATCGGGCGGCCGAGGTCCGCAAACTCGGTGAGCCGTCCGAGCACCTCGAAGCTGTGCGTCGCGTCCTTGGCGAAGCCGATGCCGGGATCGACCAGCGTCTGCTCGCGCGGCACGCCGGCGCCGGCGGCAAACGCGACGCTCTCCCGCAGCTCGTCGAGCACTTCGTCCACGACGTCGTGGTAGTTCGCCTGCTCGTACATGTCGCGCGAGCGGCCGCGCGTGTGCATCAGGACGATCGGGGCGCCGCGGCGCGCCACCACACCGGCCAGCTCGGGGTCGTAGCGCAGACCGCTGATGTCGTTGACGATCGAGGCGCCCGCGGCCAACGCCGCGTCGGCCACCGCCGCCTTGTAGGTGTCGATGGAGATCGGCACGGTGACACGGCCGGCCAGCGCCTCGATCACCGGCAGCACGCGCCGCCGCTCCTCGCCTTCCGCCACCGGCTGCGCGCCCGGCCGCGTGGATTCGCCGCCGATGTCGAGGACGTCGGCGCCCTCTTCGACCATGCGCAGCGCCGACGCCACCGCCGCCTTCACGTCGAGGTGCACGCCGCCATCCGAGAAGGAGTCGGGCGTGACGTTGACTATGCCCATGACGAGCGTGCGCTCGCCGAGCGTCCAGGCCGCTCCGCCCGGGAGCCGAAGGGTGAAGCGCCGTCGCATATAGAAAGGCGGGGCTGAAGACCCGCAGCTACGTACAAAAGCCCGCGGCGCCTTTCAGCACCGCGGGCTTCGATTGTGGATCGAACGGGAAGCTTTATTCCTGCGTGACCGGCCGCGGCGGCAGCGTCGGCACGAGTGGGTTGCGTTCCTTCCAGTTCGGCTCGCGTGCCGGCGCATCGTGGCCGCTCGGCGTAATCGGCGCGGGCTCGTCGAGCGCCTGGCCGGACACCAGCTTGATCACCTGCTCGGCGTCGAGCGTTTCGCGCTGCAGCAGCGCGTCGGCCATCGCCAGCAACGGCGCCTTGTTCTCCGTGAGGATGGCCAGCGCCCGGTTGTAGTTGTCGGTGACGAAGCGCTTCACTTCCTGGTCGATGCGCAGCGCCGTGTCCTCGCTGTAGTCCTGGTGCTGCGAGATCTCGCGGCCGAGGAAGATCTGCTCTTCCTTCTTGCCGAACGTGAGCGGCCCCATCGCGGTGCTCATGCCCCACTCGCACACCATGCGGCGGGCCAGGTCGGTGGCGCGCTCGAGGTCGTTGCCGGCGCCGGTGGTCATGCTGCCGTTGGTGATCTCCTCGGCGATGCGGCCGCCGAGCAGGATGGCGATCTGATCCTCGAGGTACTCGCGCGAGTAGTTGTGCTTCTCGTCCATCGGCAGCTGCTGCGTCAGGCCGAGCGCCATCCCGCGCGGGATGATCGTCACCTTGTGAATCGGGTCCGCGTGCGGCAGCTTCACGGTGAGCAGGGCGTGCCCCGCCTCGTGAATCGCCGTGACCTTCTTCTCTTCCTCGCTGATGATCATGGACCGCCGCTCGGCGCCCATGAGCACCTTGTCCTTTGCGTACTCGAAGTCGTGCATGCGCACGACCTTCTGGTTGTAGCGGGCGGCGTTGAGCGCCGCTTCGTTCACCAGGTTGGCGAGGTCCGCGCCCGAGAAGCCGGACGTGCCGCGGGCGAGCACCGCCACGTCGACGTCGTCGGCCATCGGGATCTTCTTGGTGTGGACGGAGAGGATGCCCTCGCGGCCCTTCACGTCCGGACGGTTGACCACGATGCGGCGGTCGAACCGTCCCGGGCGCAGCAGCGCCGGGTCGAGCACGTCGGGACGGTTGGTGGCCGCCACGAGGATGACGCCCTCGTTCGACTCGAAGCCGTCCATCTCCACCAGGAGCTGGTTGAGCGTCTGCTCGCGCTCGTCGTGGCCGCCGCCGAGACCGGCGCCACGGTGGCGCCCGACCGCGTCGATCTCGTCGATGAACACGATGCAGGGGGCGTTCTTCTTGCCCTGCTCGAAGAGATCGCGGACGCGCGAGGCGCCCACGCCGACGAACATCTCCACGAAGTCGGAGCCGCTGATCGAGAAGAACGGGACGTTGGCTTCACCCGCGACCGCGCGCGCCAGGAGGGTCTTACCCGTTCCGGGCGGTCCCATGAGCAGCACGCCCTTGGGGATGCGGCCACCGAGCTTCTGGAACTTCTGGGGCTCGCGCAGGAAGTCGATGATCTCCTGCAGTTCGTCCTTGGCTTCGTCCACGCCGGCGACGTCCTTGAACGTCACCTTCTTCTGGGCGCTCGACGACAGCTTCGCCTTGCTCTTGCCGAAGGACAGCGCCTTGTTGCCGCCGCTTTGCATCTGGCGCATGAAGAACAGCCAGAACCCGATCATCAAGAGGATGGGCGCCCACGTGTACAACAGGGCCGCCCACGGACTGTCGGTAGGCTGCCGCGCGGTGACGACGACGTTGCGCTCGATGAGCTTATTCGCCAGACCCTCGTACTGCGGCGGCGCATAGGTCCGGAAGCTCTCGTTGGCTTTGTTGACACCCGTGATGTCGTTGCCGGTGATCGTGACGCGTTCAACCTGGCCAGCGTCCACCGAGGCCATGAACTCGCTGAAGCTCAGGGACTTGGCGCTTGCCTGGTACTTCGTGGAAAAGTTCCACACGAGGCCCCCGACGGCGATGAGGACCATCCAGAACACCGCGCTCCTGATTGTCGAGTTCACCCTGATCCCTCCAAGAACCGCTGGCTCCCCTCACTACGACAGGGGCGTTACTGTAAGAGTATCACTTCGCCCCGGGGCCCTGATCGTATAAGACTAGGTTTCGCCCCCGAAGTTCCCATCGGCTGCCCGGCACATCGGCAGCTCGAGAGTGCCCCCGTAGGACCGCGAGCGCCAGCTCGACGTGGTCCAGCCCGATTTCGCGGCCGCCCCCGCGCGTTCGCATCGCCTGCCACAGCACTCGCCGCTGCAGCGCCGGGGGCTCGGCCAGGAGCGCGGCAACGTCCAGTTGCAGGCAATCCTGAACAACCGTGACAAGGTCACGATACCGTCCGGCGGCCTGCTCGTCGAGCCACTGGCCGTCTTCCCGCGCCAGCTCGGCGGCCCGGGCAATCGCGCCGCGGGTGGATCCGCCGTACGCCGCGTCGAGCTCGGGCAGGACGCGGTGCCGGACGCGGTTGCGCGGATTGCTCACATCGGCATTCGTTTCGTCGTCCACCCAGGGTTGGCCGAGCGCCGACAGCCACGCCCGCAGATCGTCGCGCGACGCCTCGATGAGGGGGCGGACCACGATGCCTCTTCTTGGATAGACGCCCGCCAACCCGCCGGGGCCGGCGCCGCGCATCAGCTTCAGCAGTACGGTCTCGGCCTGATCGTCGAGCGTGTGACCGACCGCCACGCGCGTCGCCCCCACGTCGTGGGCGCTGCGTTCGAGAAAGTCGTAGCGTAGCCGGCGGGCGGCGTCTTCGATCGAGAGCCTTTCGGCGGCGGCGTGCGCCGCGACATCGGCGGACTCCGTCACGAACGGGAGGTCCAGCGTGCGCGCCAGCGCGCGGCAGAACGCCTCGTCGCGCGCGGCGGTCTCCCGCAGGCGGTGGTTGAAGTGCGCCACGGCCGCGACGCCGAAGTCGGAGGTGCGCGACAGCTCCAGAAGAGCGCGCAGCAGCGCCACCGAGTCGGAGCCGCCCGACACCCCCACGAGCACACGGGTGCCCGGAGGGCAGAGGGCGTGACGCAAAATGGTCCGCCGGACTTGCTGCAGGACAGCGTGCAAAAGGTGGTGCCGGAGGGCGGACTCGAACCGCCGACCCCGCGCTTATGAGACGCGTGCTCTAACCGGCTGAGCTACTCCGGCACGAACCTCCGATTGTAATGCACTCAAGCAGGGTGGGTGGGATAGGCAGGGTGGGCGGGGTAAGCAGGGTGGGCGGGGTGGGGAGAGCGCTTGATGGTGACCTTCATCGAGCGACCTCGAGACCAACGAGCGTTCTCCCTTCCCCGCTTACCCTGCCTACCCCTGCCTACCCCGCTTCTTCGAGCACCGCCGCCGCCAGCAGCGGAATCAGCACTTCGTGGTGCCCCACCAGCGAGATCCCGGTGCCGCTGTCGGCCACCGGCCGCGTCAGCACGTTCGTCTGTGTCCGGTAGTGCCGCGTGAAGTCGATGTTCACGGTGGTCAGGCCGGTGAGGTCGGCGCCCTGGTTGCGGGCGAGCGCTACGGCTTTCAGGAACACCTCGGGCAGCACCACCGCGGAGCCGCAGTTGAGATAGACGCCGCCGCCGAGACGGGCGACGCAGGAGGTGAAATAGCGGAAGTCACGCAGGCTCGCCTCGCCGAGGGCCGCTCCGGACGCCGCCGGGTGCATGTGGATGACGTCGGTGCCGAGCGCCACGTGCACGGTGAGCGGAATGCCGAGGCGGTGCGCCGACGCCGCCAGGCTGTGCCGCGCAAACGGCGGGGCCAGCGCGGCCAGATGCGCGCCCACCGCCTGGCCGATCCCCTGGCCGGCCTCCGCGCCGCGCCGGATGACGTCGTTCAGTTCCGCGGTTTCCGCGGCCATGCCGAAGCGCCCGGGGCCGAGCGATGCCTCCACGTCCTCGGAGGTGGCGCCGGCCAGCGCGATCTCGAAGTCGTGGATGATGCCGGCGCCGTTCATGACCAGCGCGGACACGAAGCCGCGCTCCATGAGGTCCACGACGATCGGCGATACACCCGTCTTGATCACGTGCGCGCCGATGCCCCACACCACGCCCCGGCCGGAGCGCTTGGCGGCGGCAATCGCGCTGGCCGCCTGTTTCAGGTCGCGCGCGCCGAGAAACGACGGCAACGACGCCAGCCACTCGGCAAACGTGCCGCCGGCCGCGAAGGGCCGGCCGAAGTCCGCCGCGTGCGCTTTGCTGACGCGGCTCGCCAGCGGGTACGTGCGCACGCCGGAAAGGTCGAACTCGTCGTAGGGGAAAGGCATGGCGATACTGTAAAGCCTTTGGCCTTTGGCCTTTGGCCTTTGGCCTCTAGGTACTTCTCATGTCTGCCAGGAATGCTCTTGCCAGAGGCTAAAGGCTGCAGGCGATCAGCGTCAGGCGATCAACATGGCGTCGCCGTAGCTGTAGAACCGGTAGCCCCGCGCGACCGCATCTCGATACGCATCGAGGAGGCGCTCGCGGCCGGCAAAGGCCGCGACCAGCATCAGCAGCGACGAGCGCGGCAGGTGGAAGTTGGTGACCAGCGCGTCCACGAGGCGGAACTCGTGTCCGGGGTGAATGAAGAGCCGCGTGTCCCCGGCGCCAGGGCTGACGTCTCCGGCGGGCGAGACGTCCAGCGATTCGAGGACGCGCACGGTGGTCGTGCCCACGGCAATGACGCGCCGCGCCTCGCGGCGCGCACGCGTGAGGGCGCCGGCGGCCGCCGCGCTCACCGTATAGGCCTCCGGATCGACCTCGTGGTCCTCGACACGATCGACCCGCACCGGCTTGAACGTGCCGTAGCCGACGTGCAGCGTGACGGTGGCCTGATCGACGCCAGCCTCGCGCAGCGACGCGAGCTGCCCGGGCGTGAAGTGCAGGCCGGCGGTGGGCGCGGCAATCGACCCGCGCTCGGCGGCGTACACCGTCTGGTAGCGCTCGCGATCCGCCGGCCGATCGTCGCGCTTGATGTAGGGCGGCAGCGGCACGTGGCCGATGCGATCGACCACGGCGGCCACACCGCCCGGGTCGGTGGTCCACAGGCGGACCGTGCGGCGTCCCTGGAAACGGCGCGCGAGCACCTCGCCGTGCAGCGCCGTCCCCGGCCCTTCGAACACCATCCGCGCACCGGGCTTCAGCTTCTGCCCGGGATGCACCAGCGCGTCCCATTCCTCCGCGCCCGGTTCGGCGCCGTCGAGGGGCCGCGGGCGGCCCATCAGCAGGCACTCCACTTCGCCGCCGCTCGGATCGCGGCGTCCCAACAGCCGCGCCGGAAAGACGCGCGTGTCGTTGAGCACGAGCAGGTCGCCGGCGCGCAGGAACCGCCGGAGGTCGGCGAACATCGCGTGCTCGACGGCGCCGGTCTCGCGCCGCAGCACCAGCAGGCGCGAGTGTCCGCGCTCGGCCGCCTCCTGCGCGATGAGCGACTCGGGAAGTTCGAAATCGAAGTCGGAAACGTTCACGCGCCCGATCCGAAGAACATCCCGAGATTCACGCGCCCCCTGGCCGCGTTGAGCGGCTTCCAGAGTTCGCCGACCTTCTTGATGCGGGCGCGCACGTTGTCGAGGCGGAAGTCCTCGATGGCGACGCCCTTCTCCACCTCGGCCCACGTGAGCGGGGTGGACACGGAGGCCGTCGCCGTGGGACGCACCGAGTAGATGCTCGCGAGCGTCTGCCCCCACGCGTTCTGGCGGTAGTCCACCAGGACGCGGTTCTTCGGCCGCGACGTCTTCCGGTATTCGACGGTGAGCAGCTTGGGATTCCGGGACGCCAGCTCGGTGGCGAGCGCCTTCGTGAATGCCAGCACGTCGTCCTGTGTCGGCCCATGCACGATGGGCACGTGCACGTGGCAGCCGCGCGAGCCGCTGGTCTTCACGAGCGGCTTCATCTTCAGCGTCTCGAGCGCGTCGCGCACGACCAGCGCCGACTCCAGCACCTGACCGAACGTGGCGCCGGGGCTGGGGTCGAGATCGAAGTGCAGGTAGTCGGGCCGGTTGTAGTCGCGGCAGCGCGCGTACCACTGGTTGAGATCGATGCACCCCAGGTTCACGACCCAGAGCAGCGACGGCAGATCGTCGATCACCGGGAAGTTCACCACCTTCTCGTCGTCGTGGTGAATCGGGCAGATGCGGATCCAGGGCGGCCGCGGCGACGGCGCCTCCTTCATGAAGAACGACTCGCCGAACGCGCCGTTGGGGTAACGCCGCATCACCATCGCGCGATCGGCGATGTGCGGCAGCAGCACCTCCGCGACGTCCGCGTAGTA
>Ga0209486_10001377_pt1 | contig 10561 bp, 6 predicted proteins | sample NCCompost_FD_187518 | JGI IMG/M metagenome (GOLD analysis project Ga0209486, IMG submission 187518) | Agricultural soil microbial communities from Utah to study Nitrogen management - NC Compost (SPAdes) (version 2) | ecosystem: Environmental > Terrestrial > Soil > Agricultural land | place: USA... | reverse complement strand
ACAAAGGATGAATCCAAGACAAAGGATGAATCCAAGACAAAGGATGAATCCAAGACAAAGGATGAATCCAAGACAAAGGATGAATCCAAGACAAAGGATGAATCCAAGACAAAGGATGAATCCAAGGCGGACGATGTAATTGTCAATATCCTTGTGCCTTTATCAGATAGAAAAAACATCCAGAATGTCAAGGTTACTGCGATGAATAAGGGTGAACTCATAACAAAGGAGGTAAATGCTGCTGATTTACTAAAGAATTCAAATGGAGATACTATAAAGATTGCATTTAATTTTGACAGAAACACTGAAATTGGCAATATTGAAAAAGGAGACCTTTATTTTGCCTGCGTCTCTGCGAACGAATTAAATCCCCCCGAAGGAACAGAATGCGAACATAAACATACCAAAACTATCGGACGAACAAATAACCTATACGCAAGGTAAGTATAAAGTAAAACCGTCTGACGTTCTTAATGAATAATATTATATTCATTTTCACATGACAGACGATTATTGCTATTATTTAGAATTAGAAAAACAAGAAAAACAACGTTACTTGATTTCACAATCACCGAACTCTTGATCTCCATCGGCTGAGTGGCGGGATTTAAAAAAAATTCAGATTATACACTTTATCGTGTCTTTTACTGATTATGAGAATTTAAATAGTTATTAATAGCAGAATCAAGAGGGTGGTAAAGGCATATCTACTTCTTGCGCTGTGCATGAGGAACAACCACGATTACATCCATGCTAGGCATGTTGGATTTAACCAGCTTCTCAGTGTTAAGTAAGACTATTTCTACATCGTTTAGTGGTTTATTTCCATCCATCTCAACATGAATTTCAGCACGGGATATCATTCCAGTCTGACGTAATTTGATTGATCGTACAGTTACATCACCTGCAAACTTTTGCTCTACTAATGTTTTCATCCGGCCAACAGTCGTCGGATTATACCAGGCATCAACGAGTATCAAAGACGATTGTTTAAGAGATACGTAGGAAACAGAGAATATAAATCCAGCAATTATCATTCCCCCGATAGCATCAGCCTGTAGAAATCCGAACTGAGTTGCTATCAATACGCTAACAAAACCTAATACAGACGCTGATCCGTCTTTAATGGAATTTTTCGCATCTGTCTTTAAAGAAAGTAAATTATACCTGTTTGCGATGTTTCGCATCTGAAATGCTCGATGTAAGGATATAGCGCCGGCGACAGCAAGTACAATCATCGTGGGTATGGGATGCTGAAGTTCTCTTGGATGGATAAGTCCTTCGTAGGAATGGTAAGCAATAAAAATGCCTATCGCAATCATTCCGATTGCCGCTACCATTGCCGCAAAACTTTCTACCTTATGGTAACCAAATTGGAACATCCTGTTTGCAGGTCTGCGTGCAAACCGTAAACCTACCAATACTATAAATGATATCATAGCATCTGACATTGAATCGATACCATCGGCAGTGGCTACCACACTTCCGCTGATGTAACCCATAAGCAACTCCGCAATTCCTATGCTGATTAGAGTTATGACAGAAATCTTGGCTATTCTTTGACCTGCACGAAATCCTTCACTTACGTGAGTTGCGAAAGAGTCCTTTTCACTGGAATTGTTCGAGGTAGGATTAGGTAAGTGTGGATGTATGTCTTTTGTATCTTTTTTATCCAAATTATGAATTGATTAATTATTAATTCAATATTTATTAAAGATTACGAGGCTTATCACAGGATTGTAAGTATACAAAAATCGCAATTATTACAAGGCTTTACGAAGATTGCCAGAAAAATTTTAGAAATTTATAGAATGTACTTAAGTCGGTTTATCTCTTAACAGCGGGATTTGCATACTTTCAAAGTTACAAAAAATTCAAATCATATAAACAATCAGCAAGGGTTATCACCTAGGCATTATCCTATAAATTGATCCTTGATGTATATCCTTGAACTCGGATAATATGTACAGGTACCCGTCAGGTCCAACATCCAAATCGGTTGGTAAAGCACTGAGGTTTAGGATTAATTTTGGATTTATTAGTGTATTGTTATTGATACTTAATTCATATCTACTAACATAATTTGAACAATTTTGAGAACTCTTTTTACCTTCTTTCATACATTCGGTATAGTATTGAAAAACATGCGGATCACGATTTTCGTCTTTATCAGAGTTACTAGTTTTGGATACTGCCACGCCCAGTAACCCTCGTCCGTCTTTGGTTGCCACGTCGATATGTATTAGAGGACCGGTTTTATTCCCGTTTGTCACTCTATATACAAATTTAAATAAATTAAAAAACTAGGTCGCCTGGTGCAATCTGCTATTCCGATTCACGGGAAGAATCACTAATCTCAAAAGAACTTACGGCAGACGTGGATTGATATGCCGGGCTTGACGCCTTTACTTCTATGACTAAGGGTCCGACATCCCCGTTTTCTCCGATAATCCAAGAATAAACAAATTTTCCCTGCGAATCTGTTATACCGCTGAATGCTTTCTCAAAATTATCTCCGGGATATACCAAATTTCCACTTATTTTGGCGTTAACAACTGCTCTCGAGTCTGAACCAGTGATAGTTATCTTAACGCTTTGAGATTCTCCTCTTGCAACAGGATCTTTTAGGGGTACAATTGAAACTAACAACTCACTGTTGTTAGTTTCTATATCTTCAGTCTCAGACAAATTCGAGCTCTTATTTTGTTTTAGTTCTTCAGACTGAAGATCATCTATATTGTTAGTCACAGATGGATTAGGCAAAATTCGGAACACTTTACCTTGACCAATAGATACTACATATAGATACCCATCTGGACCTACGGTAAGATCTGTGATTCCTCCAAATCCCTCACCAAATAATATTTCCTCCACACCCGGTGCGTAGTAACTTGTAAAAAACTTTGATGCAAACGGGTCAGGAAGAACAAGTTCGGTCCTGTCAGCGTTTAAGTTAAATTGATATATGCGTCCATTGTGGACGTCGGCCACAAACATATCGTTTCTATATTGATTGCCCAATTTGTCCGTATTCAGAAATATTAAAGATGTAAGTCCCGCAGTTCTGCCCCAAATTAGTTTAGGTTCGCTATATTTACCTTTACCATCAAATGTGACCAGATTACTAGTATCAAATTGTTGTTGAGAATAAGAAAATCCGTACATCTCATGCCATCCGCTATTAAATCCAGGAAATACCAGATTTATTTCATCACCGTGAACCGGTCCATTCTCTGTTTCCCACAAGTTGTTAGTTACAGGATCAAAGCCTAAACCAAAACTGTTCCTGATACCATAGGCATAATAGTGTTTCAATGGTATTGAATTTCCCAAAATTCCTTCACCAACTGGTTTACCATCTTGTGTGACTCTAAGTATACCACTCCTCCCGTCGGCAATAATTCCGTCTCCAAAGTTCTGCGTCATTGTCCTAATTTTAGGTTCTTTAAAAGAAGCGTCTACGTCTCCTATGGCTATGTATAGATTATTGTCGGGACCTATCTCTATTACACCTCCATTATGTCTCGGCCCCGGATTGGCAGGTAAATCCAAAAGGAGGACAGGATTTACCAGTTCGTTTCCAACAAGTTCATATCTGTAAACTCGATTCGCTTCGGGTTGTAACCCTCTTCGATCGTCAGAGTCTTTTCCATGTATCTCGGTATAATACAGAAAAACAAAGGTTTTAGATGCATTCTTGGAAACAGCGACCCCTAACATCCCTCTTTCAACCGATGTTGCTACATTGACATCTAACAACGGTTTACTCGAAATAATTCCGTTTAAGACACGCAACACTGTGCCTTTGTCCTTTTCTAATACAATAAAGTCGTCAGGTCCCAAAAACGCCATTGTTGTAGGTATTTCCAGTCCACCAACAACTAATTCGACTTCTAAATTGGAATCTGCAACAGACGGTATTCTTTCAGTCCGATGAAAGTTGTTCTCTCTAAAAACCGTTTGGGCAATCGCTTCTTTAGATAAGCAAGAAAAAATAATAATGACTAAAAATAGAAAAAACATAACAGACATTTTCAATGTCGTCAATCTATAAACAGCGAGGTATATGTGTCGAGTGGGATATATTATGATTTCATATATTATATGACACGTTCATTATTATTGGATTATGCTGTTTAAACATACGAATATCTATTTATAATATGGATTAGATCCCAGTTAATTGACTTTGAAGTACACCACGAGTTTTTCTACATTATTGCCCATTTTGGCCTTGGGACTTTTAATGACGTTCGTGTCTGTTCTTTCAAATGAGCATGCGTTTGCATCAGGATTACCTACTAAATCCACCGAAAGCAAACGAACCGTAGATAAAGTTGTAATTTTTATTTTCTCCGATGGTCTAAAAAGCCAATTTACTAATGCAAAACCAATTCTTGACAAGTATGGATTCAAGGGAACTTTTGATATAGTGTGCAATTATGTTGATACTAAAAATGGTTATATGGATTGGGACGAAATAAAGGAATTACATAATGAAGGTCATGACATCGGCTCACATAGCATGACACATATACGTCTAACAGACATTTCAAAGGAATCCATAGAGTATGAAGTTGGAGAATCAAAAAAATGTCTCGTTGACTATGGGATAACACCTACAAGCTTTGAGTACCCATTCAGCACAGGGTCTGAGGATAAGAATATTGTGGATATCATTTCTAAACATTATGAGTTTGCAACTAGAGGAAACGATCCGCTAATGTTTCTAAGGTGTGATGGTCTCAAGCAATATGGTCAGGATGATTGTAAGACATTTGCAGATAATGGTACCCCTACTTATGCCAACAAATATTCTATAAGGAATTGGAGCCATGATTTTGAGATTGTAGAAAATTCGTATAGTGAATCTGAGGCATTAGATAGATTCATTGAAGTTGTAAACAGTCAATCACAATATAATAAAGATGGAACTATAAACGCGATACCAATTATCATGTACCATGAAATTGGTTACGATAACGAAGGCGCAATAACTAATGTAGATTTGTTTGAAAAGGAAATGAAATATCTTCATAACAATAATTTTCATGTGATAACCATATCGGATCTCTCATACGACGAAAATAATGATTATTTGTATGTAAAGGATGTTGCACTAGAACCAGAATTACCTAGTGAAAACGTTACTGCTCCTATTGTTAAACCAACAGAGAATGTCACAGCTAAGGTTACTGCTCCAGTTGAAGTGCCAGCAATAAACGCTACTGCCAATGTTACTGCTCCAGTTGAAGTGCCAGCAATAAACGCTACTGCCAATGTTACTGCTCCAGTTGAAGTGCCAGCAATAAACGCTACTGCCAATGTTACTGCTCCAGTTGAAGTGCCAGCAATAAACGCTACTGCCAATGTTACTGCTCCAGTTGAAGTGCCAGCAATAAACGCTACTGCCAATGTTACTGCTCCAGTTGAAGTGCCAGCAATAAACGCTACTGCCAATGTTACTGCTCCAGTTGAAGTGCCAGCAATAAACGCTACTGCCAATGTTACTGCTCCAGTTGAAGTGCCAGCAATAAACGCTACTGCCAATGTTACTGCTCCAGTTGAAGTGCCAGCAATAAACGCTACTGCCAATGTTACTGCTCCAGTTGAAGTGCCAGCAATAAACGCTACTGCCAATGTTACTGCTCCAGTTGAAGTGCCAGCAATAAACGCTACTGCCAATGTTACATCCCCACTGATATCTTCAGAAAGAAATGAAACTCTTGATATCGTGAAGAAAGTGTTAGGAATAGATTAACCTCATCCTTTCATTTGCCTGTACTTGGATTTTAAAAATAGAAATAATTCTTCATAGGTTAATCCTTTAGGGCAAGCGTCCATCACAAATTATTAATTCCATAAACACTACAATTAGCGTGAAACCCCGATCAACTTATTATTCTACTAATGCTGCGTTCTTATCACTTTCCATTAGAAAATTGTACATAACTTCAAAGTAAATCTAAGATATTCTTGAATGGTTAGTTCAATATCAAGTTTCTAATTCTGTTGCTGAACTCTCAAGGATACCCTTTTAACCGTATGCGGATTAGATACTATAGTATATAAGAAATAGATGTATTGGTAAACGATGATGACCTAGATGAGGAGTACATTTGATCCTGCTTGGCAAAATGAGTCTTACAATTATGATTCAGCCTGCATCGAGATAGCTAATAAATTGAGTATACTTGAGGAACTTTCATTAAATGAAATTTATTCGTTTATTAAAGGCGCCTCATCAAAATATCATTTAGCACGAACTCCCAAATTTCCAGATATAATAAAATATTTACCAATTGACAGTAATATTAGAAAAACAATGATGGTTAGGCCTATTAAAACTGCATCTGGTATTCTAGTAATTACGGTTATGGCAAAACCATATGACTGTCCACATGGAAAATGTATTTATTGTCCTGGAGGAAAGGAATTCAATATACCTTTAAGTTATACAGGAAAAGAGCCGGTTACAAAATTGGCACAAAAATTTGAATTCGATCCAAAATCACAAGTTGCTTCTAGATTGGATCAGGATGTTTCACGGGGGCATAATCTCTCAAAGGTAGAATTAGTTATTGTTGGAGGAACCTTCCCTTTCATGCCGCAAGATTATCAACGAAACTTTGCAAAGGAATGTTTTGATGCATTGAACGGTCTAGAATCTGTGTCATTACTGGAAGCACAAAAATTAAATGAAAAAAGTAAAATTCGCTGCGTAGGATTTACAGTCGAAACGAAACCCGACTATTGCAAGAAGAGTCATATCGATTTGATGCTTGAACTTGGTATTACTCGAGTTGAGATAGGTGTTCAATCTTTACAAGAAGATGTTTACCGGAATATTAATCGGGGTCACACTATTGATGATGTCTATGATTCATTCCAAGTTGCAAAGGACTCTGGATACAAAATTGTTGCCCATATGATGCCAGGATTGCCTGGTTCTACTCCTGAAAAGGATCTTGAAGATTTCCGCAAACTGTTTGAAGATCAACGTTTAAAACCCGATATGCTTAAAATATATCCAACGTTACTGTTACGTGATACTGGATTGGCTAAATTATATGAAAAAGGTCTTTACAAACCATATCCTGATGACGTGTTAATCGATTTGTTACTTGAAATGAAAAAAACTGTTCCCTCATGGGTAAGAATAATGAGAATTCAACGTGAGATAGAATCTGAATATATTATTAATGGTAACAGTGGTACTAATATACGACAGATACTGCAACAAAAATTAAGAGAACAAGGTTTACACTGTAATTGCATAAGATGTCGAGAGGTAGGAATAAGAAAACTTAGTCGTCAGGATGTTAATATAAATCTTAAACGAATTGATTATGATTCCTCCAATGGTAAGGAAGTCTTTTTAAGTTTGGAAGATTCTGACAAAAAAGTTCTATTCGGATATTTAAGATTAAGAAAACTGGCCAAACCTCATCGAACAGAATTGAAAGAAAAGGATGGAATGCCGTCAGCAATTGTCCGTGAATTGCATGTACTGGGGCAATTGGTAGATATCGGGAGGAACAGTGATTTTACGACTACTTCTCAACATAAGGGGTATGGATCTAGATTGCTGGAAAAAGCCGAAGAAATTGTAAAAAATGAATTCGGCATGAATTCAATTTCTATCATAAGTGCAATAGGTACGAGACAGTATTACAAGAAATTTGGATACGAATTAAACGGACCATATGTATCAAAGGTGTTGTAATGAAATGAAGAGAGAAATCATAGGAAAAGGTACTTGGATTGATAAACTTGCTTCTACTATTATTAAAAGAGAAAAGGATATCGGAAGATCTCTGGAGTTAGTTTTAGTTGAGAGCGGCCTTGGCGCATCCGGTTTTCCGCACATAGGTAGTCTGGGAGATGCCGTTAGGGCCTATGGAGTTTCTCTTGCCATAAAAAATTTAGGCTATGAGTCAAAGTTAATAGCATATTCTGATGATTTGGATGGGCTAAGAAAAATACCATCCGGGTTACCTGAATGGTTGACTGATTATATAGGCAAACCCGTTTCTAATATACCAGATCCTATAGGTGAATGTCATGAATCCTACGGTGCTCATATGAGTAGTTTGTTACTTGATGCGTTGGACAGACTTGGGATAAATTACGAATTTCTTAACGCTGCAAAAGTCTATGGAAATGGCATGTTGTCAGATCAAATAGATAAAATCTTGACTAACGCTCCTAATCTTGGTAACAAAATTGAAGAAATTGTAGGTCAATCAAAATATAAAGAATCTCTTCCATACTTTCCAATTTGCGAATCATGTGGAAGACTTTACGTAGCAAACGCTGAGAAATATATAAGAGAAGAAAGGAAAGTTAGTTACGTCTGTAGTGGAACTAAATTAGGTAACAATGAGATAAAAGGATGCGGTTATACAGGAGAGATTCCAATAACTACTGGCAAGGGAAAACTTGCATGGAAAGTAGAATTTGCTGCGAGATGGAGCGCACTTGATATTCGATTTGAGGCTTATGGCAAGGACATAATGGATTCGGTAAGGGTAAATGACTGGGTATCAGATGATGTACTTGGTTACGCACATCCATTCCACATAAAATATGAGATGTTTCTTGATAAAGGGGGTAAGAAGATAAGCAAGTCCATCGGCAATGTGCTTACTCCACAAGTATGGTTACGCTACGGAACGCCTCAATCTCTATTATTGCTTTTATTCAAGAGAATAACTGGGACAAGGCAAGTTGGCATCGATGATATTCCTACCTTAATGGACGAGTATGATAATTGTGAGGATATTTATTTTGGCAAGAAGAAAGAGGACAATGAAGATAAGCTCATTAAGACAAAAGGGTTGTACGAATATATTAATCACCTTAGGGGCTCCGAAGAACCGCTTCAACATGTTCCTTACATGCTCATGGTTCAACAAGCATCTTTTTTTTCGGGAAATGAAAGGATAAAAAAAATCTTTGATAGGTTGGTAAAATATAAAGTTGCAAGTGAACTAACTATAGATCTAGAACAAAAAATTCAATTGGCGTGTAACTGGTCTGATGACCATACCTCCACTGAAAAATTTGATGTAGTCCTGACTGAAAAGGAAAAACTGATTATAAGAAAAATATTGGAAGGCCTTGAAATTGAAGATCCCGATTCCATTCTAGATGCTGAAAAAATACAGCAATTAATTTACGAAACTTCGAAAGAAAACGAAGAGCATCCTAAAAAAATATTCAAATTGATGTACAAAATGCTGATAAACGCAGACAGTGGGCCAAGACTTGGTGGTTACATTACTGATCTAGGAAAGCACAGAATTCGTTCTATCCTTGACTCCTATGTCTCTTGATGTGTAAAACGCGACAACACTTACCTAATTGACTTGAGATTGGGGTTGTAGAAAGTTGACTTTATAATTAACCTTGAAAACATCCATTGGCTTGAAATGGCAACTGCTCTCCACTAATTCTCAAAACATATAGGCAAGAGCTAGAATCTAGTATTTGGAGGTCACAATTAGATTGTCACTTGACTTTAAGAAAATGATTGACATACTATTGGAACAGAAACCGGATATTAATTTAGAGCAAATAAAAGAGCTCATAGAAGAAAAAAAGAGAAAGATAGGAGCGGGTTACTTGACTGATCAGGGTGCCTTGTTCCTTGTGGCTGCTGACTTGGGCGCTACTTTTGATAATGTTCAACGAACAAAAAGGGGAATCAAGGATCTGTATATTGGGGCAAGAGATTTAGATTTAACGGTGAGACTTCTTAATAGTTATCCGATAAGGACTTTTACAAAAAAGGATACAAACGAAAATATTGAAAATAGAACTATATCTGTTTATGATGCCGGTGGGAGCATAAAAGTAAGGTTATGGGATAATTTAACTCACGTGATTGAGGATAATCAATTGAAGCCAGGAGATTTGATACAAATAAAAAATTGCTATGTAAAAAGTGCCCTAAACGGAAAGCCAATCATAAATATTGCAGAGGGTGGTAATATATCTCCTTATCAAGGTAACGATGCTTCTATTCCGGATATTGATGGCATAACATCAAACATAGATAACATAAGGTCGGAAAAAGAGAACGTAGTGATATCCGGACTAATCAGTTCTATTCCCAGGATAATAGAATTTACTGACTCGCGAGGAGTGCAGAAAAAATCATTACAAACCATGTTGTCAAATGATACTGGCGATAGAAAACTAAGGGTCGCATTATGGAACATTGACGAAGATAGTTTACCAAAATTTTTTCAAATGAATATTCCGGTAAGAATCATCGGAGCTCGAATAAAGGAAGGTAACTTGCAATATGGTAATGGAGACTATGAAATTCACGGGGACGAAGGTACCATTATAGAATTGAAAGAAAAACCCCAGGACTATGAAGTTCACTCGATTAGAATAATAACTGATGGAAGAACAGAGAATGGTGGTGTACATTATGTTGGTATAGATAAGGATAAAAAATTGGTTTATGTCATCCTTCAAGGACTTTCAGATAAGGTAACTCCAAATTCAATATTGGACTGTATACCTAGCAGGATATTTGGGAATATGG
>Ga0209486_10001376_pt1 | contig 10570 bp, 9 predicted proteins | sample NCCompost_FD_187518 | JGI IMG/M metagenome (GOLD analysis project Ga0209486, IMG submission 187518) | Agricultural soil microbial communities from Utah to study Nitrogen management - NC Compost (SPAdes) (version 2) | ecosystem: Environmental > Terrestrial > Soil > Agricultural land | place: USA... | reverse complement strand
CATCGGGGAAGGCGGCGGCGAGGAGGTCCTCCGATTCCATCCGCTGAATCTGCGGCGGTACCTTGCGGCCCCCCCGGAACCTCGGCACCGCCAGCGAGAGGTTGGCATTCCAGCGCCACCGGGTCGCGAAGACCGGTGCATCCAGCAGCGCCTGCACCAGGATTTCCCTGGCGGTGGCGGGCTGGAGGAACCGGAAGACGCTCTCCAGCGGGAAGGAGTGCTGGGGTCCCAGCGACAGGAGCACCGCGTCCTCGGTGGCGGCCGCCTGGAGCTCGAAGTTGAACTGGCGGCAGAACCGTTTGCGGAGGGCCAGGCCCCAGGCCCGGTTGATCCGGCTCCCCAGCGGAGAGTGCAGAACCAGCTGCATCCCTCCCGCCTCGTCGAAGAACCGCTCCGCCACCATCACCTCCTGAGTCGGGAGGACTCCGAGCATCCGGCGGGATTCGGCCAGGTATTCGACGATCTGTTGCGCAGCGGAACTTGACACCCCTTGGGATTCGAGCCAGCGGACCGCGGCGGCACGGTCGTCCAGGCGCTCGCCGATTTCCTGCCGGAGCCGCGACACCTCGAGAGAAAGCTCGGTGCTTCGGGCCGGCGCTTCTCCGAGCCAGAAGGGAACTCCGGGAGGCTGGCCGTGGGCGTCCTCCACCCGGACGGTTCCCCGCTCGATCCGCAGCATCCGCCAGGACACATTGCCGAGCTGGAAGATGTCGCCCGGCATGCTCTCGATGGCAAAATCCTCGTTGAGCGTTCCAACGAAGGTGCCCTCCGGCTCGAGCACGACTCGATAGTCGGCATTGTCGGGAATCGCCCCTCCGGAGGTGAGCGCGGTGAGCCGTGCCCCCCGCCTTCCCCGGATTCTTCCGTTGACAAGGTCGAGGTGGACCAGGGCGCCCCGCCGTCCCCGGCGGGTTACGAAGCCGGCCGCCAGCATCCGCACGACCGCATCGAACCGCTCCCGCTCCAGGTCTCGATAGGGATGAGCCCGGCGCACCAGCCGGAACAGATCGTCGAGTTGCCAGGGGCCGGTGGCGGACTCGGCCACGATCTGCTGGGCCAGGACATCGAGGGGGCGCTCGCAAAGGGTGACCCGGTCGAGCTCGCCCCGCGCGATAGCCCGGTAGAGAGCCACCGACTCTACCAGCTCGTCGCGGGTGAGCGGGAAGAGTCGTCCCTTGGGTGTTCCGATCACGGTATGGCCGGAGCGTCCCACCCGCTGGAGGAAGGTGGCGATTCTCCGGGGCGACCCCAGCTGGCAGACCAGATCCACGTGCCCGATGTCGATCCCCAGCTCCAGCGACGAGGTGGCCACCAGAGCACGGAGCTGTCCGGTCTTGAGCCGCTCCTCGGCCGCGAGCCTGGCCTCCTTCGCCATGCTGCCATGATGGGCGGTGACCGCCTCCTCACCGAGCCGCTCGGCGAGCTGGCGCGCGGCGCGTTCGGCGAGGCGGCGGGTGTTCACGAATACCAGCGTGGTCCGGTTCTCCCGGATCAGTTCGGCCAGCCGGTCGTAGATCTCCGACCACACTTCGGCCGACATCACCGCCTGGAGCGGGGAGCCGGGGAGCTCGAGGCCCAGATCCATCTCCCGGCGGTGTCCCTCGTCCACCACGGTAGCGGAGCCGCCGGCTCCGCTCAGCCAGTCGGCGATCGATTCGATGGGACGCTGAGTCGCCGACAGCCCGATACGCTGGAGTCTCCGGCCCGCCGCATGGTCGAGCCGTTCCAGCGAGAGAGCCAGGTGCGCGCCGCGACGGGTCTCCACCACCGAGTGGATCTCATCAACGATGACGGTACGGGCGGTCGCCAGCATCGCCCGGCTCTTTTCGGCGGTCAGGAGGAGGTAGAGCGATTCCGGGGTAGTGACCAGGATATGGGGCGGGGTCCGAAGCATGGAGAGCCGCTCGGCCGAGGTGGTGTCGCCCGAGCGCACCGCTGCGGTCAGGTGGGGGATCCCGTGCCCCATTTCCTCGGCCAGCCTCCGGATCTCCCGCCGCGGCTCGGCCAGGTTCTTGTGGATGTCCGCGCTCAGCGCCTTGAGCGGGGAGACGTAGACCACCCGCACCTCGTCGGGCAGCCCGTCGGACTCGGCTTCCCGCAGCAACGCGTCGAGCGCGAGGAGGAAGGCGGCCAGGGTCTTGCCGGAGCCGGTCGGCGCCGCGATCAGGGTATCGACCCCTCTGCGAATCGCCTCCCACCCCCGACGCTGGACCGGGGTGGGCTGGCCCAGCCGCTCGGTGAACCAGCGGGCGACGGCAGGGTGAAATTCAGTCCAGTCCATGCAGGAAATATATTGGGTTTACGGCGACGCTCCGTGTCAGGGAGTAGTGATAACGAAGAGGGAAGCGGACCACTCGCTCTTCGCTACTCCCTACTCGCCAAGCTAAGTTTGAAGCAATGCCACAACATGTCGCCCTGGTCACCGGGGCCACCGCGGGGATCGGCCGGGCCACGGCCTTCGCCCTGGGGCGTGCGGGTTTCCGGGTCGGGGTCTGTGCCAGAACCGCGGGACCGGTGGATGCGCTGGTTGCCGAGTTGCGCGCCGAGGGCATCACCGCGGCGGGTCGTCCCGCCGACGTGGGGCAAGCCGAGGCCGTCGAGGCGTTGGTGAAAGCGCTCACCGCCGAGCTGGGCCCGGTGGATACCCTGATCAACAACGCCGGGATCGCCATCTTCCGGCCCCTGACATTGCTTTCGGTGGAGGAGTGGGATGCCACCATGGCCACCAACCTCAGGAGCCTTTTTTTGGTGACCAAGGCCGTCCTGCCCGGGATGCTGGAGCGCAAATCGGGGATCATCGTGAACGTCGCCAGCCTCGCCGGAAAGAACCCACTCGCCGGCGGCACCGCGTATGCCGCCTCCAAACACGCGGTGCTGGGATTCAGCAAGAGCCTGATGCTCGAAGTCCGTAAGCAGGGCGTCCGGGTGCTGGCCATCTGTCCCGGCTCGGTGAACACCGCGCTGATCCGCAACATTCGCTCCCCCTCCCGGGAAGGTGAAATGCTGGAGCCCGAAGACGTCGCCCAGGCGATTCTCGACGCGGTCCGGATGCCGGCGCGGGCGACCGTCAGTGAGATCGACATCCGTCCCGCGAACCCGTGACCCTCACGATTGACCGCTGTGTCTGCATGAACCGCCTGTTCTCGGATCTCTTGCCCGAGGCGCGAGCCCGGGGATTCGGGCTTGCGGAGCTGTCCCGCCACACCGGCTGCGGCGATCGGTGCGGGCTCTGCCGGCCCTATCTGCGCCGGATGCTGGCCACCGGAGAAACCGTGTTCCACCAGATCATCGCGGAAAACGCCGAGTGAGCACCCGCCAGCGCGACGCCCTGCTCCGCCGCCTGGGCGGCCCGGCAGGGATCACCGCGCTCGCGCTGGGGGTGGGCTGGCTGGCGATTTTCTTCGCCTACCGGGATCAATGGCTCGGTCTCATCCTCGCCCTTCTCACCTCCGTCGGAGCGTTCATCGCGATCCGGCGGGGTGACGTCATGGCCCGGCAACGCCGGGCCCGCCTCGAAGGCGCCATTTCCGCCGCCGCGGCCCGGAACCGGGAGCTGGAGCTGCTCCGGCGGCTCGGCTCCATCATGCTCGGGGTCCGGAGCAGCGGCGAGCTGCTTGAAGAAGTCGTCCAGCTGGCCGCGAGCCTGCTGGAAGCGGAAGGGGCCGCCATTCTCCTGGTGGTAGAAGAGGGACGTTTCCTCAAGGTCGCCGCCGGCGCCGGCCTGCTCCGCGCGGCTGAGGGAAGTCTGGTGCCGGTGGAGCGGTCGCTGGCCGGCTGGTCGGTGCTCAACGATCAGGCGGTCACTTCCGACGACATGGAGTCCGATTCCCGGAACTACCCGGTGGACACCCTGCCGGCCCACCTGGAGCGGGCGGTCTGCGTCCCGCTCCGGTCCTCCGGGGTGGTGATCGGAACCGTCTGCGCCTACAACCGGGTGGACGGAAGGCCCTTCGGCGAGCACGACATCGTGCTGCTCAGCGCGCTGGCGGAACAGGTGGCGGTCGGGCTCGACCGGGCTACGATCCTGGAGGAGACCCGCCGCAACGAGCGCGAGCTGGCCGACAAGAACCGGGAGCTGATCCGGGTCACCAAGCTCAAGGACGAGTTCCTGGCCAACATGTCCCACGAGCTGCGCACGCCGCTCAACGCGATTATCGGGTTCTCCGAAATGATGCTGATGCCGGAAATGGACGCGGCGTCCGAGCAGCGGCGCGATTTCCTGGAGTCGATCGCCCGCAACGGCCGGCATCTGCTCGGTCTGATCAACAACATCCTCGATCTCTCCAAGATCGAGGCGGGCCGGATGACGGTCCACCTCACCCGGCTCGACCTCCGGGATTCGATCCGCGGCGCGGCCACCGACACCACCAGCCTCCGGACCGCCAAGCAGCAGACCGCCACCATCGATGTGGGGGAGGACCCGCTCATGGTGGTGGCCGACCACACCCGGGTCCGCCAGGTGCTGTTCAATCTGCTGTCCAACGCCTCCAAGTTCACCCCGGAGGGCGGAGTCGTGTCGCTCTCGGCGGTCCGGACACCGGTCCCGCTGGCGATCCCGTCGGAACGGGCGGGAGAGAAATCGCGCCTGGTGACCCGGGACGCGGTATGGGTTTCGGTGCGGGACAGCGGGATCGGCATCCGGCCCGAGGACATGGGCAAGCTGTTCCAGGTGTTCAGCCAGGTCGACAGCTCGGCCAGCCGGCAGCAGCAGGGGACCGGCCTGGGGCTCGCGCTGTGCAAGCAGTTCGTGGAGATGCACGGCGGCACCATCGGAGCGGAATCCATCGTGGGGGGCGGGAGCACCTTCTGGTTCATCCTGCCGGTCGAGGGGCCCCTGCGACATCCCGCCTGATCGTCTCAGCGGGACAGGGGTCTCGGGAGTACATTCAGTATATGGTCCGGGAGCTTGTTGGCCGCCTGATTTCCGCCTTCCTCCTCGCCCTGGTCGCGGCGGGGGGCGGACGGCTGTCTACGGTGGATGCCCTGGTTTTCCACGAGGCGTCCGTCGAGACCGACGGGTTCCGGTCTCATTACGAGGCCGACAGCGGCTGCCACGAGGACGGCTGCTCGATGCGGGCCACCGCGCTCGAGTCCCGGCCCGGGCCCTCACTCGCCGCGCCGACGATCCATGCCCTGCCGCCCGAAACGGTCGGCGCAGCTCCACCGGTTCCCGATGTCCCGCCACTCTTCTCATCCTCCAGTCACCTCTCCAGGGCACCACCTCTCTCGGTCTGAACGCCGGCAAGTCTGACGTTTGGAAATCAACCGAAGAGGGGAGTCATGCGATCTCTTACAATTACCGTGGTTGTGGCTTTGCTGGGGACCCAGCAGGCCGCCGCGCAGCGCCCCGACAGCCTCCGGGCCGACAGCATCGCCCGGGCCCGGGCCGATTCGATCCGGATCGTGCGCGAGCTCGAGGCCATGACCGCCCGCCCCGCGCAGCAGCCCCGCAATCCCCGGCTGCTTCCCGACATCAGCGCGGTGGGCGATCTGATCGGCGATCTCTCGCCCAAGGGGTCCACCCAGGAAGACGGTTCCCGGTTCGGCGTCCGGGAGCTGGAGCTGGCGCTCCAGGCGGCGGTGGACCCGTATTTTCGCGGTGATCTCTTCCTCGGCTTCAGCGACGCCGAGGGAGTCCACATCGAACAGGCGTTCCTTACGGCCACGGCGCTGCCTTGGCGGCTGGAAGCCCGGCTGGGCCGGTTCCTGGCTCCGGTCGGCAAGCAGAACACCACCCATCGCCACGACCTGCACACGGTCGAGCACTCCTATGTAGTGCAGCGCTTCCTGGGAGAAGAGGGACTCAAGGGAACCGGGGTGTACCTGGCCCGGGTATTCTCCCCGCTCGGGTTCTACCAGGAGCTGATCCTCACCGCGGTGGACCGCATCGGCGAGGCGCCCGAGGATCTGGCGGCGGTGGAGCCCGCGAACGAGAACCTCTCCGGGCTGGGGTACTCGGCCCGGCTGCGCAACTACTGGGACCTGTCCGAGGCGGCGAACTTCGAGCTTTCGGCCAGCGCGATGACCGGGGTCCGGGAGCAGCCCCTCACCCAGGGGGTGGACCTGGACGACCAGTTGGTGAACGCCGCGCTGGCCCGGCAGACGACGGTGGGCTTGGACGCGACGTTCCGCTGGCGGCCGCTGGAGCAGGGACTCTACCGCTCCTTCATCCTGCAGGGCGAGTTCATGCGCCAGCTCAACCGCGATCCGGAGAACTTCCCTCCGCCCCTCGGGCTTCCGGACTATGCCGGTCCCCGACGGGACTTCTCCGGGGCCTATGTCTTTGCGCGATACCAGGTGAGCCGCCGGACCTTCATCGGCGGCAGGTATGACTGGGTGCAGGATCCCGAGGCGGAGGGCGTCTCCCTCACGGCCGGCAGCGGGGTTCTCACCTTTTTCCCCAGTGAGTTTTCCAAGCTGATCGCATCGGTGGAGCGCCGGTCGCTGAAAGGGTTCGGGGGAACCACCCGGCTGCTGCTTCAGGCCTCGTTCGCGATCGGCCCGCACAAGCCGCACCCATTCTGAGGTAGTGAGGTTAAGATGTCCAGAAATTTCTTGTTGACGCTGTCGCTCGCGGTCGCGGCGCTTGCAGTTCGGCCGGCGGAGGCGCAGCTGCGGGTGGTAACCAGTACCCCGGATCTCGCCGACATCGCCCGCCAGGTCGGTGGCACCCGGGTGGTGGCGCGCTCGATCGGCCAGGGTTACCAGGATCCCCATTTCATCGAGGCCAAGCCGAGTTTCGTACTGGACCTGGCCAAGGCGGATGTGTGGGCGTTCGTGGGACTGGATCTCGAGATCGGCTGGATGCCGCTGCTGCTGGACGGAGCTCGCAATCCCAAAATCCGTCCGGGCGGTGCGGGTTATGTCGATGTCTCCAAGGCCATTCCGGTGATCGACATCCCCACCGGCAACGTGGATCGGAGCCAGGGTGACGTGCACGCGCTGGGCAATCCCCACTACTGGCTGGATCCGGCCAACGGCCGCCGGATCGCCTGGCTGTTGCGGGACAAGTTCACCCAGCTCGATCCGGCCGGCGCCTCCACCTACACAGACAATGCCAAGGCGTTCGAAGCCCGGCTGGGCGCCGCCGAGCAGGCCTGGGCGGCCGATCTGGCGAAGATCAAGGCGAAGCCGGTGGTGGCCTGGCACACCAGCTGGCGCTACTTCGCGGTCTACACCGGGATGAACATCGTCGGCTTCATGGAGCCCAAGCCCGGCGTGCCGCCCTCCCCCTCGCACCTGGCGGGGCTGATTCAGACCATGAAGCGCACCGGGGCCAAGGTCATCGTGATGGAACCGTTCTATGACCGGAAGACCGCCGATTTCGTGGCCTCCAAGACCGGCGCCAAGGTGCTGGTGCTGCCGCCCTCGGTCGGGGGCCGGAAGGGCCTGGACGACTACGTCAGTCTGATGAAGTACGATATCACCCAGCTGGCCGCGGCGGTGCAGTGAAGGTTCTGATCAGCTTTGACCACGCGACGCTCGGATACGGGCGCAAGGTCGTGCTTCGGGATCTCAGCTTCGAGATCAACGAGGGGGATTTCCTCGGCCTGGTGGGTCCCAACGGCTCGGGCAAGACCACGGTGCTGCGCGCCCTGCTGGGCACCCACCCGCCGCTCTCGGGGACGGTGGTGCGGGCTCCGGGGCTTCGATTCGGGTACGTGCCCCAGCGCGACCAGGTGGACTACGACTATCCGCTCACCGCGGTGGACGTGGTGCTCATGGGCCGGTACGACCGGATCGGGCTGGGCCGCCGCCCAGCGCCGGAAGATCGCGCCCGGGCGATGCAGGCACTGGAGCAGGTCGGGATTCCCGAGCTGGCGGGCCAGCATCTCAAGAATCTCTCCGGGGGCCAGCGGCAGCGGACCCTGATCGCCCGGGCCCTGGTGGGCGAGCCCAACGTGCTGGTGCTGGATGAGCCGACCAGCGGCATGGACCTGGTCTCCACCACCCAGATCCTGGGCCTGATCCGGGACCTGCACGAGCGATCCGGTCTCACGGTTCTCATGGTGAGCCACGCGCTCAACGAGGTGGCCAATTACGTCGAGCGCATCGCGCTGGTGATCAACGAAGGTTTCCGGATCGGTCCCACGGCGGAAATCATGACCGAATCGGTGCTGTCCGGGATCTACGGGATTCCGGTCGAGGTGGACGCGTTCAACGGCCACCGGATGGTCATTGCCCGCCGGCAGCACCGTGCTTGATACCATCCTGCTCTTCCGTGACGCACTCTACGGCGCGCTGGTCATCGGCGTCACCTGCGCGGTGCTCGGCGTCTACGTGGTGCTCCGCCGGATCGTGTTCGTGGGCGCCGCGCTGGCCCAGCTCTCCTCGGCCGGGATAGCGCTTTCCCTCTTCCTGGGCGGGTACGGCCTCACCGCGAGCCTGGGGGAGTATCCGACGGCGGTATCCCTGGTGGTGACGCTGCTGGGGGCGGTCTTCTTCGGCCTGGGTGGAGGACGGCGGCTCATCTCCAGCGAGGCGTCCATCGGGGTGACCTACGCCGTGGCCGCCGCCGTGGGCATCCTGCTGGTGGCCAAGGCCTCCCACGGCGAGGTGCACGACATCTTCCTCCAGGGCAACATCCTCGGGATCACCCGGGCGGACACCCTGCTGCTGCTCGGGGTGAGCGTCCCGGTGCTGCTGCTCCACCGGGTGTTCTACAAGGAGTTCCTGTTCGTGTCGTTCGACCGGGAGACGGCGAGGACCCTGGGCTACCGGGTGGACCTCTGGAACCTGGTGCTCTATTTCTCCCTCGGAGTGGTGATCGCGTCGGCGATGCGGTTTGCGGGGGTGCTGCTGGTCTTCAATTTCCTGGTGCTTCCGGCGGTGACCGGGCTCCTGCTGTCCCGCAGCATGGGCGGCACCATCGCCTGGGCCGTGGCATCGGCGGTGCTCGCCGTGGTCATCGGGTTTTCCCTCTCGGTCCCATTCGATCTCCCCTCCGCACCGGCGATGATTGCCGTTTCCGGTGCGATCGCCTTCTCTGCCTGGGTGGTTCGGAGAATTAGGGAGTAGCGAAGAGCTACTCGCTACTCCCTCGCCCGGAGGGCGTCTACGCGGGGAGCAATGAACAGCGCGGCCAGCGAGAGAGTGTCTTCATCCGGGGGCCGATAGGCGTCCCGGGCCACGCTTCCCAGCAGCATGTAGCCGATGGTAGCGCCGGCCACGTCGAGACGGACGCCGATGACGGCGCGAGCCTGCGCTGGGGCGGCCCCGCTACCTACGCTCCAGCCTCCTTCCGCCCCCAGGTCGCCCGGCTCATCGAGCAGCAGCGTTGGCGCGTCGCCGAAGTGCCGCACCAGCGCGGCGACCGGCTTGAGCAGCGCGCCTCCGGAAAGCTGGACCAGGGAGCCATCCGGCGAGACGGCGAGAATCTCAACTTTGTCGTGGGGCAGCAGCGGGTAGAGCACCCCGCTCACTCGGCGGACCAGATCGGCTCCCCCGGCCGCCTCCACCGCTGCGCGGGCAAGATGAAGCGGAAGGGCGTCGGCCGACATCGCCGGCTCCACCGCCGGGTGCGGCGACACCGAAGGCATCACCTGGGCGAGCTCGGAGAGGGTGCTCTCCAGCGCGGTCGCCAGCCGGCGGAGCGCCAGCGCCTGTTTGGGTCCGAAGGCCGCCCGGTCAAAGCTTCCCAGCAGCATCAGCGCCACGTCCCGGCCTCCTCGTCGCACCGGAATCGCGATCGCCGAGGGATACTGCGCCCGTCGGAGCAGCTCTTCCAGCCGGTACAGCTGATCCTGCCGCAGCTCGGGATCGGGGAGGGGAATCTCGATCCGGTCGCGTGACAACCCATCAGGTCCCAGCAGAACGATCCCGCCGGAAGCCGAGTAGAGCCACAGCGCAAAGAGGTCATGGGGAACCTCGACCGCTGTGCTCGCTCCCAGTGCCTGATGCCAGGTGGTGATCGCAACCGGGTCGGGCGCTCCGCCCTCCATGGGGAGGAGCGGAACGAGCCGATCACCTGGATGGGTTGCACCGTTGGACGGCATGAAGCCGGTAGGAGCAGGAGGCATGCCCGGGAAAGGGTACCTCTTAAACCATTGTTTGGCTAGGACTTGCGGTTAGGGGCTGGGGGCTGGGGGCTAGGTGCTGGGGCTTACAACCGGGCGTTCGTAGCGCCTATGCAGCATCCAGCATCCAGTCTCCAGCACCAAGTATTACAGCGATGGCGCAGCGCTATCCGCGGCCTCGTCGGCCCGCTGATCCCGGAAGGCAAGCGATGCGCGATACTCGCTGATCAGCCGTTCCATCATTGCAGTCCGGCGGCCATAGAGCCGGCGGAGCGGGCGGGGAGCGTGACGGGCCAGCGCGTATGCGGTCAGCAGGGGGAAGGAAACCGTGTTGTCCATATAGCACACCACCGTACCCGGGAGCATGTCGGGATCGATCTTCCCCCAGCTCACCGCCTCCCCCGGAGTCGCACCGGACAGGCCGCCGGAATCGGGCCGCGCGTCGGTGAGCTGGAGGAAAAAGTCGTGGCCCCGCTCGTCGATGCCCAGCACCTCCTGGATCTGGGGCTCGGTCTGGAGCAGGAAATTCTTGGGACTGCCGCCTCCGACGATCA
>Ga0209486_10001375_pt1 | contig 10575 bp, 8 predicted proteins | sample NCCompost_FD_187518 | JGI IMG/M metagenome (GOLD analysis project Ga0209486, IMG submission 187518) | Agricultural soil microbial communities from Utah to study Nitrogen management - NC Compost (SPAdes) (version 2) | ecosystem: Environmental > Terrestrial > Soil > Agricultural land | place: USA... | reverse complement strand
CCCACGCTGCCGATGCTGGACTTCCTGTCGGCGCGCGGGGTGCGCCTGCTCGTCGCCGAGCACGAACAGGTATCCGAGCAGGCGGTGCGGGTGCGCGAGCAGCTCGACGCCAGCTTTGGCGACGCCGGCAGCCGGGGCCGATCGCAGCTGCGGCCGCCCTCCGAAGCCTTCGTCACCTGGGACGATCTGGCGGATCGGCTCGGCGCCGTGCCGAGGCTCGAGGAGCTGGCGCTCGGAGAGCCGGGACCCGGGCTGCGCGAGGTGCGCTGCCAGCCGGCGATGGAGTTCCATGGCCGGGTCGGCGACTGGGTGGCCGATCTCCGCCAGGCGCGCGAGCGGGGCGACACGGTGCTCTTCGTCGCCGACAGCGCCGGCCGTGCCGAGCGCGTCGTGGAGATCCTGCGCGACTACGACATCGTGGCCGTGCCTGTGGAGCGCGCCGAGGACGGGCATGCCGCGGCGGTGCTGGTGGCCGTCGGCACCGTGTCGCGCGGATTCCGGCTGACGGACGCGGCGCTGCAGGTGTATGTCGAGCGCGACGTCTTCGACGAGGAGCGCCGGGCTGGCGACAAACACCCCGGCGTGGCCAAGGCTTTTCTGTCCGATCTCCGCGATCTCAAGGTGGGCGACCTCGTCGTCCATGTCGATCACGGCATCGGCGAGTTCGTCGGCCTGAAACAGCTCGGCGTCAGCGGGAGCGCGCGCGCGCAGGAGTTCCTGGAGCTCCGCTATTCGGACGACGCCAAGCTCTTCGTGCCCGTCGAGCGGCTCGATCTGATCCAGAAGTACACGGGCGGTACGAGGCCGGCGCTCGACCGACTCGGCGGCACGACGTGGGAAAAGGCGAAATCGCGCGTCAAGAAGGCGATGCGCGACATGGCCGAGGAGCTGTTGCGGCTCTACGCGCAGCGCAAGGCCGTGGCGGGCTTCGCGTTCTCACCGGACACGCACTGGCAGGAGGAATTCGAGGGCGCCTTCCCGTACGAGCTGACGCCCGATCAGACGACCTCGATCGCCGACATCAAGCGCGACATGGAATCGCCGACGCCGATGGACCGGCTGCTGTGCGGCGACGTCGGCTACGGCAAGACCGAAGTGGCGATGCGCGCCGCCTTCAAGGCGGTCATGGACGGCAAGCAGGTGGCGGTGCTCGCGCCCACGACGGTTTTGGCGTTCCAGCATCAGAAGACGCTCGTCGAACGCTTCTCGGGGTTTCCCGTGACGATCGACATGGTGAGCCGCTTCCGCACCCGGCAGGAGATCAAGGAAGCGCTCGACAAGGCGGCGGAAGGCAAGCTCGACATCCTCGTCGGCACGCACCGCCTGCTGTCCAAGGACGTCCTCTTCAAGGACCTCGGGCTGCTCGTCGTGGACGAAGAGCAGCGGTTCGGCGTGGCCCACAAGGAGCGCATCAAGCAGATGCGGAAGAAGGTGGACGTGCTGACGCTGACCGCCACGCCGATTCCGCGCACGCTGAACATGTCGCTGGTCGGCATCCGCGACATGTCGGTGATCGAGACGCCGCCGAAAGACCGCCTGTCGATTCAGACCAACGTGGTGAAGTTCGACGCGGCGGTCATCGAACGATCGGTCCGCAACGAGCTGGCGCGCGGCGGCCAGGTTTACTTCGTGCACAACCGCGTGGAATCGATCTTTTCGATCGGGGCGCTGCTGCAGCGTCTGGTGCCCGAGGCCAAGATCGGCATCGGCCACGGGCAGATGGGAGAGGATGAGCTCGAGCGCGCGATGCTCGGGTTCGTCGAGCGCCGGTTCGACGTCCTCCTGGCGACCACCATCGTCGAGAACGGTCTCGACATCCCCAACGCCAACACGATCATCATCAACCGCGCCGATCGATACGGGCTGTCGCAGCTCTATCAGCTTCGCGGCCGCGTCGGGCGGTCGGATCGGCCGGCCTACGCGTACCTGCTGACGCCGCCGCAGGAGGCGCTCTCGCCCGTGGCGCGCAAACGGCTGGCGGCGATCAAAGAGTTCAGCGATCTCGGCAGCGGCTTCCGCGTGGCGGCGCTGGACCTCGAGATTCGCGGCGCCGGCAACCTGCTGGGCGGCGAGCAGAGCGGCCACATCGACGCGGTCGGCTTCGACATGTACATGAAGCTGCTCGAGGAATCGGTGCGCGAGCTCAAGGGCGAGGATCTGCTGGACGACGTGCGCGCCATGGTCAACCTGCGAGTGGACCTGAAGATCGACGATCAGTACGTCCCCGACACGAACCAGCGGCTGATGGTCTATCGCAAAGTGGCCTCGGCACGAACCGAGGCTGAGCTGACCCGGGTCGTGGACGAAATCCGCGACCGCTATGGCGCGCCGCCGGCGTCGGTCCTGAACCTGGTCGAGTACGGCCGCATCCGGGTGGCCGCCGACCGCCTCGGCGTCGAGTCGATCGACCGGGAAGGGCAGGCCGTCGTCATAAGGTTCAGGCAGAACGCCCGGATCGATCCGGTGCGGCTCGTGAAGGTGGTCGGCGAGTGGCCCGGGGCGACCCTGGTGCCGCCGGTGTCGCTGAAGCTGAATCTCGACGCGCCGTCGAGCGGGCGGGGCGCTAGCCCCGCCCCTGGAAACACTGTCCGGCGGCCCGAGCCCAAGCCCGAGGCTGCCGCCGCCGTGCACCGGCCCGGCCGGAGAGCGCCGGCGCGGCCGGCGGCGGCGCCGAGCTGGTGGACGGCGCGGGCAACCGCGGGTGAAGTGACGGCAGGGTTCACGAAAGAGGAGATCCTGAAGCGTCCGGAATCGGATCCCCGCGCGGAAGGCGGAATGTTCGCCCGGATCGAAGGCCTGCTGCGCGCGCTCGCCTGAGCCGGTATCATCGAGGCGCAGCCTCGCTGGTAAAATACTGATCCCGAAGAAGTTCCTGGAAGAGGGTTCGAGAATGCGTAGATATATGACGCCGGCAGCCGGGTTTGTCCTGGCGATCCTGCTCGTGGCGCCGCTCGGGGCGGAAGTCTTCGAGCAGGTGCTCGTGAAGGTGAACGGCGAGATCATCACGAAGTCGGAGTTCGAGCAGCGCCAGGTCGCCGAACTCCGCAACCGGCCCGAGCTGGGCAACGTCTCACCCTCGAGCCCGCAGCTGCGGACCGCGATCGCCGAAATCACGCCGGATCTGATCCTCACCGCGGTGGACGAGCTGTTGCTCATTCAGCGCGGACGCGAGCTCGGGTACGTGATGGGCGACGAGCAGTTCAATAGCATCCTCGCCAGCCTCAAGAAGCAGAACAACCTCGAAGACGATCAGAAGTTCCAGGCGGCGCTGAAGCAGGAAGGGATGACGATGGCCGACCTGCGGCGGAACCTCGAGCGGAACATGCTCGTGTCGCAGGTGCAGCGCGCCGAGGTCAACGACAAGATCAGCGTCGACGATGAAGAGGCGCGAGCCTACTACGCCGCGCATCCGCGCGACTTCACCACGCCGGCGGAGCTGACGCTGCGCGAACTGTTGGTCGAAGTGCCGGCGAGCGACCGCGGCATCAACGTGGCCCAGGACGAAGAGGCCAAGGAGAAGGCCGAGGGGCTCCGCAAGCGCCTGATGGCCGGCGAACCGTTCGCGCGCCTGGCGGCGGAGTTCTCGGCATCCTCGTCGAAGGCCAACGGCGGGCTGATCGGGCCGATCAACCACGACGAACTCGATCCGCGTCTGCAGAAGATCCTCGATGCGCTGCCGGTGGGCGACGTCAGCGAGCCGCTCCGCACCCAGCGCGGCTATCAGCTGCTCAAGATCGAGACGAAGACGGCGACGCGGGTCAAGACCTTCGAGCAGGCGCGCAGCGAGATTGGCAACAAGGTGGGTGAGCAGAAACGTCAGGCCGAGCTGCTCAAGTATCTCGATCAGCTCCGCGAGCAGGCGACGGTGACCTGGCGCAACGACGAGCTGAAGAAAGCCTACGAGGTGGCGCTCGACAAGCGGCGCAAGAACGCCGGCACGCCGGCCGAGACCGCTTCGCGGCAATAAGAATGGGCGACGCCTCCCAGACAGCCGTGCCAGCCGGCGACGGCCTGGAGGGGTGGTTCGCCATCTGGACGAAGTCGCGTCACGAGCAGGTGGTCCGCACACAGCTCGAGCAGAAGGCCATCGAAGCGTTCCTGCCCACGGTGGCGCGCTGGAGCCGCTGGAAGGACCGCAAGAAGAAGATCGACTGGCCGCTCTTTCCCGGCTACTGTTTCGCGCGGTTCGACCCGCGGGAGCGGCTGAACATCTTGAAGTGCGGTGGCGTCGTCAACATCGTCTCGATCGAAGGCGAGCCGGCGCCCATCCCCGAATACGAGATCCACGCCATCCGGCAGCTGGTCGAGAGCGACCTCGCTTTCGATCCGTGCCCGCTCATCCGAGTAGGCGCGATGGTGGAGGTGTCCCATGGCCCGCTGAAGGGCGTGGTGGGGCGTCTGTCACGGAAGAACGACAAAGCGCGCCTCGTGCTCTCGGTGGACTTGATAGGCCAGGCCGTCAGCGTCGAGGTCGATGCCGCTGACGTGAAAGCGTACTGACGCTGGTGGCAGGGTAGGCAGGGTGGGCGGGGCAAGCAGGGTAGGGAGAACGCTGGAGTGAAGATCGGGACCGTGAATCTCGCGTCGCCGCTGGTGGTCGCGCCCATGGCGGGCATGACCGACACGGCGTTCCGCCGTCTCGTGAAGCGTCACGGCGGCTGCGGTCTCGTCGTCACCGAGATGGTGTCGTCGGAGGGGCTCGTGCGCGGTATCGACCGCACGCTCGAGTACGCGGAGTACACGGAAGAGGAGCGGCCGGTCTCGATTCAGATCTTCGGCGGCGATCCCGAGAAGATGGCGGCGGCCGCGCAGGTGGTCGAGGGCATGGGCGCCGACATCGTGGACGTCAACATGGGCTGCCCGGTGCCGAAGATCGCCAAGCACAACGCCGGCTGCAGCCTGATGCGCGAGCCGGCGCACGCCGCCGAGGTCATTCGCGCCATGACCCGGGCCGTGCGCATTCCGGTGACGGTGAAGATGCGGGCCGGATGGAATGACGGCTCGCGCAATGCGCCGGAGCTCGCGCGCCGCGTGCGCGATGCTGGCGCCGCCGCGGTGACCATTCACGGGCGGACCGCGGAGCAGTCCTACTCAGGCCGTGCCGACTGGGACCTCGTGGCGGAAGTGGCCGACGATCTGGACATTCCCGTGTTCGGCAGCGGCGACTGCGTCGAGCCCGACGAAATCCTGGCGCGGCTGCGGCTGGGCGTCAGCGGTGTCCTCGTCGGGCGCGGCGTGCTGCGCAATCCCTGGATCCTGGCGCAGGCCGCGGCGATGGCGGCCGGCGGCACGCCGATACCCGTCACGCTCCAGCAGCGGGGCGACTTCCTGCGTGCGTACATCCGGCTGTTGCTCGAGGAGCGGGTGGGAGAGGCCGCCGGTTTTCGTCACCACGCGCCCGGCGGCGTTGCGGCAGGCGCCGGCGACACCCCGCGTCACGAGCCCGCGCGCGGGCGGGAGCGCTGGGTGATCAACAAGGTCCGCGCGTTGTGCGCGTGGTATTCGAAGGGGCTCGAGGGCGGCTCGATTCTGCGTTCGCAGGTGAACACCGCGAACAGCCTCGCGCAGCTCGACGAGATGATCGACCAGTTCTTCGCCGCCGAACCCGCCCCGCCAGTAGCGGCGATCTGATTCCGTACAAGAAAAAGGCGGGGCTGAAGCCCCGCCCTCCGTACCCGCAAGGGTTCTTCCTCGAGGCCAAAGCCGAGAGGCTAGAGGCTCTCCAGGTTCTTAGTAGCTCGACCAACGTTGGCGCGACGAGCTCACCGGTTCGAGCACTTCGCTGCCCGTCGATCCCTGACCGTCGGATGCGGACGGCGCCCGCCGGCGATTCGTGCGCACGAGGTTCACCAGGTACTTCTTGTCCACGGCGTGCGACGCCGCCTGCCGCAGCGAGAGCTGGCCACGCCGTACGGCGCGCGCCAGCGAATCGTCCACCGTCGTCATGCTCATGCCGCCCTCGCGCTGCAGCCGCGCGATGCCAGGAAAGTCGCCGGAGGCGAGCATGGCGGACACTTCGCTCGTCCCGACGACGAGATCGCGCACCGCGATCCGGCCGCCACCGAGCCGCTGGAGCAGCCGGTATGCGAAGGCCACACGGAACGACGTCGCGAGCGCCAGGCGCGTCTGGGCGTCGCCACCCGCGGAGCCGCGCCCGACGACGGCCCGCAGCGCCTGCATCGACGTCGGCGCCAGCACGCCGAGAATGACCAGGCGGCCGCCCTCGGCCGCGTTGACGACTTCGCGCATCGCCGCTTCCGAGGTCGGCGGCGCCACGACGAGTACATCCGGCAGCTCGCTGGCGGCCGACCGGATGGCCGCGGCGACGTCGCCGTCGTTGCCGCTGAACTCACGCTGGCTGACGAACGCCCCCGAGATGTCGTGCCGCGCGCTGCCGGCGGCGCGCAGCGAAATCACGTAGCCGCCACGCTGGCGGCCCGCCACGTCGCCGACGGCGGCCGCTACCGCCGCGACGTCGGCCGTCGTCGGCGCGGAGACGACGATCAGGCCGTCGCCGTCGCAGGCCGCGCGCACGCGGCGCGGAATGGCCTTGAACAGCGAGCGCGTCGGCAGCTGCAGCCGCAGCCGCATCATCAGGCCCGTGCCCTGATCGTCGGTGAAAGACCAGCAGCTCACCTGTCCGACCGACGGCACCTGCGAGGTCATCTCGCCGTGTGATCCCAGTTCCCAGCCCTTGGAGCGGCCGTTGTTGAACTCGGTGACCAGCTCTTCGAAGCGCCAGTTGTCCACCGCATCGGTGGCAAGCGGCTCGAGGCGGTCGTCCACTCGTGCGAGCGGTGTCACGCCAGCGCGCAGGTACAACGCCGTTGCGCCGCGGGCGGCGGCGCGCGTGGCCCAGGCAATGAGGCCGATCGGCTGGCTCTCGACGGCGCCGGTGTCGGCAGACGGTGGTTCGACGAACTGGAGGTCGGGGGATGAGCTCACGGTGGACTCCTCGTAAACCGGCAGCGGATGCTCGAACGACTCGGAGGCGAGCGGGTGACTGAATGCCCAGGTCGTGCCGGTGGGCTCGGGCACCGCGGCGGTGTCGTCCGGCGCCTCGGCGTACTCGGGCGCTGCCGCTTCGTCGACGACGGATGCCGGCGGCACCTGCAGGAACAGCTCCTCGTACTGGACGTTTGTGGATTCGAGCGGCTCGAGCTCCGTGGGTGCGATTTCGTGTACAGGAGCGTCGCGCAACTCAGACGGATCGGCACTGACGGCAAAACTTGGCACCGCGTCGAAGGCACCCTCGGCGTTGCCGCCGACCGACACCTCGTACCACGGCGGCGGCTCGCTGCTCGCCACGGGGACCACGTCGTAGCTCTCCTGCGCAACCGGCGCCGGTTCCTCGACGGCCTCGGGCTCGGGAGCCGGCGCGGCTTCGACCGGCGCGGGCGCGCTCTCGCGCAGCTCGATCATCACGTAGTCGGGCGTGCGCTCGACGCTGGCGCTGAGCACGAGCCCGCCGGACACCGTGACCTCTTCGACAACCTGCCCGGACTCGCGCAGCGTCTGCCGTCCCGCCTCGGAAAAGATCTGGGTGACCAGAGCCTCGAGCGCGTTGGCCGAGAGAACGGCTCGCGCCACGTTCTGGCGGCCGCCGCCGGTGAGCACGTGCGGCGATTCGCCCGTGCGGAGCACGAGCGCGTCTCCACCCGCGCGTTTCATGGCGGCGCAAAGCGTAGGCAGCATGTCCATAGGTCTATCGGCGCCCCGGAAGAGAGGTGCGCTCCTCGAACTTGAAGGCGGTTCGGAACGTGGTGGGGTTGAGCGAGTGGACCATCGACCGCACGATCGTGGCGCGCAGCATCCGGCGCACGCCGTCGAACGTGATGATGAGTTCGACCACGGTGCCAGGCCGCAGCCGCGACGTCGTCTCGGCGAGGACGCCGGTTTCGGACACGTTGATGGCCCTGGCTTCGGCGGCGCCGCGCACCGTGACGCGCACCTCGCGGGCGACCTCGTCCGGTGTGAGCCGTGGCGAGTCGCGCAGTTCGGGCCGGTCAGAGACCGCGTCGAGCGAGTCGAGCAGTTCCTGGTCGCTGACGGTCGCGGCCGGAGCCGGGGACGTGCCGGGCCCGCCGAGCTCCGCTTCGAGCTCCGCGAACAGCGCGTCGAGGTCGTCGGTGCCGTCCACGGATCCTTCCCCGGCAGACACTTCGAAGCGGCTCATCGCGTCGAGACGCCCGAGGGCGCGTCTGCGGCGGAGGCAACGTCCGAGAACCGGGTGGCTTCGCAGAACTGCACAGATTTGAACAACATGCGCGTGATCGAGGCACGTTCCAGGACGCCGGCGCGCGCGGGCCAGCCGGCCAGCCGAAGACAGGCCCAAGTCTTTGAAAACTCGGCCCTCAAAGTGTTTTGTCTGCCAGACGTCACCATTTGTCGTCCGCCTCGAACCACGACGTCATGGTTTTCGGCCGTTATCGTCTCGATGTGCAGGGGGGAGAAATGGCGGTTCACTTGCACCACATGGTCACTCGCGCCCCGAGTGTGTCCGGCCGGCGTGTGGACCAATGTCGAACGCCTTCTCCGTACTCGTGGGCGGCCGCTCGTGGGACTGGCTGCGGGAACTCTGTCGTCCGCTTGGCGTGCAGGCGCAGCTGCTCGACGACTCGGCGGCCGCCTTGCTGCCTCCCGAAACCCCCTCGGCGGGCCAGCCCGGTCTGTCGCTACGCGACCTCAGCGCCCGGTCCGACCGGCCGCTGCTCTCCGTGGTCGGCAGAGCCTTGCAGAGCCGGGTGCCGCAGCCGCTTCAGCTGGAAGGCGCGGACATCCTGTGCACACCTTTGGTGATCGAGGGTCGCCCGCTGGGCGTGCTGGCGGTCGTGCGACTGCCGCGCCCGGGGCCCGCCCCTGTCTCGGGTGAGCAGCTGGGCACCGTCTGCGGCTGGCTGGCCGGGGCCGTGGAGCGCCACCTCTCGAGCGCGCCGGCGGGCCCCGACAACCTGTCGGCTCTGCACAAGGTGCTGCAGCACGTCGTGCAGGGCGGGACCGATCGCGATCTGGTGGCGGTGTTTGCCGAGGCGCTTGCGCTGTGGCACGACATCGAGGTCGTGGGCTACATCGAAACCGCGCCTGGCGTGTTCGTACGTGCCGCCTCGCTCGCCGGCCGCACGGTGCAGGACCGCCCCATCGTGTTCCCGGCGCAGGCCCTGCCGGCGGAACTGCGGGTCACGCGCATCCCGCAGACCGACATCAACGGCATGGAGGGCTCGGGCCCCGGCGACGTGCTCGTCACGACGCTGGCGCGCAGCGGCGGCAACGGCTCGTGGCTGCTCACGATGTCGGGCGCCATCGATGCGTGCGACGCGCAGGTGCTCGGCAACTACGTGTCGGCGCTCGATATGGCGGTGGCGCTCGCGACGGCGGCCTCGCGCACCCGCGTGGCGATGCTGCTCTCACACCGGCTGTCGGCGGCGCCCGGCGAAATGGCCGGCGGATTCGAAGCGGCGATCGACGCGCTGCGCGCCGCGCTCTCCGCCACCGCCGCGAGCTTTGCTGTCGAGTCCACGGGCCGGCGCATGGTGTACCACGCGGGCTCCGCCGAGATCGGCGCCCCGTCCGCCGACGCGGAACGGGCGCGCTTGACGGTGCGGCGCGTGATGCCGGGCGGCGACGGCGCAACGCTGACGCTCGTGCGCGCCGACCAGCAGCACTTCACGCCGCTCGAACACAGCATGGCGCTCGTCGCGGCGGAACTCCTTGCCGACTGGGTGGGCAAGCCCGCGGCCCTCGCGGCCAGCGACGCGGTGACGGTGTTCGGCCGCACCATCGAACGGCTTGCGAGCGAAGCGCTCGAGCGCGGGCTTGCGGTGACCGCCGTCGTCGTGGCCACCAACGGCTCGGCGCCCGGCGCGGCGCAGGCGTTCGTAGACGAGCTCCGCCGTCGGATGCGCCAGTCGGACGTCGTTGGCGTACTGCGGCCGGGCGAAGTGGGGCTGCTGCTGCCGGACACGACGGCCGCCCATGCGGCCGCGGTCGCCCGCCGGCTGCGTGCCGCGCTCGGCGCAATCGCGGCCTCGCGTTCGTCGATCCGCGCCATCGGGTTCGCCACGCGCGTGCCCGGTGAAGGTGTGGCGGAAGGCATCCTGAGCGACGCGCGCGCCGATGCGCTGCGCCGTCCGGGCGATGGTCTCGTGCAATCGGCGGCTGGCTAGGAGCTCTCGTATGCGTCGCGTCGGAGATCGCCGTTCGGCCGTGCGGCTCGAAGTGGTGGGCGCCCTGTGGGGCACGCTCGAGTTCCACAAGCAGGCACGCGTCTGCGATCTCAATCAGGACGGGGCGCTGCTCGAGTACCCCGTCCCGGTGCTGCCCGATACGGTCCACGCGGTCACTCTCGAGCACAACGGTGAACGGGTCAGCCTCAGTGTGCGGGTGCGCCACGTCCGGCCGGCAGCCGGTCCCGATGGAGCCGTCTACCTCGCCGGCGTCGAGTTCCTGTCCGTGCCCGCCGCTCTCCCGGAGCTCGTCGCGGAGCGATCCACGGCCATCACCGCGGAACCTTGCTAGAAGTCTGGGAATCGGCAAACGGCATAACCTGCATCCGTCAGACTTTTTTCTTACTCCTCG
>Ga0209486_10001374_pt1 | contig 10582 bp, 12 predicted proteins | sample NCCompost_FD_187518 | JGI IMG/M metagenome (GOLD analysis project Ga0209486, IMG submission 187518) | Agricultural soil microbial communities from Utah to study Nitrogen management - NC Compost (SPAdes) (version 2) | ecosystem: Environmental > Terrestrial > Soil > Agricultural land | place... | reverse complement strand
CATCTCGGTCAGGCACTGGTCGAGCGTCTGCATGCCCTGGCCCTGGCCGGTCTGGATCGACGAGTACATCTGGGCGATCTTGTTCTCGCGGATCAGGTTCCGGATCGCGGGGGTCGCGATCATGATCTCGTGCGCGGCGATGCGGCCGCCACCCAGCCTCTTCAGCAGGGTCTGCGAGATGACCGCGCGCAGCGACTCCGAAAGCATCGAGCGCACCATCTCCTTCTCCGCCGCCGGGAACACGTCGACTATGCGGTCGACCGTCTTCGCCGCGGAGCTCGTGTGCAGCGTGCCGAACACGAGGTGGCCCGTCTCGGCCGCGGTCAACGCGAGCCGGATCGTCTCGAGGTCGCGCATTTCGCCGACCAGGACGACGTCGGGGTCCTCGCGCAGCGCCGAGCGCAGGGCCTCGCTGAACCCCAGCGTGTCGCGGTGCACCTCGCGCTGGTTGACCAGGCAGCGCTTCGACTCGTGCACGAACTCGATCGGATCCTCGATCGTGATGATGTGCTCGGGGCGGTTGACGTTGACGTAGTCGACCATGCCGGCCAGCGTCGTCGACTTGCCGGAGCCGGTCGGGCCGGTCACCAGCACGAGGCCGCGCGGCAGCATGCACAGGTCCTTGAACACCTTCGGCGCGTTGAGGTCGTCGAGCGACTTGATCAGCGACGGGATGTTGCGGAACACGGCCCCGGCGCCGCGGTTCTGGTTGAAGGCGTTGACGCGGAAGCGGGCGAGATTCGGGATCTCGAACGAGAAGTCGGTCTCGAAGAACTCCTCGAACACCTTCCGCTGCTTGTCGTTCATGATGTCGTACACCATGCTGTGCACTTCCTTGTGCGTCAGCGGCGGCATGTTCACGCGCTTGACGTCGCCGTCCACGCGGATCATGGGCGGAACGCCCGCGGACAGGTGGAGGTCGGACGCGTTGTTCTTGACCGCAAAAGCCAAGAGTTGGGCGATGTCGACGGCCATCAGGTCTCCCTGTCTCGGTGCACGACGCGAAGTCCCGGCGCGCAGCGTTCCAGTGCTTCAGGACCGGGGGCAGTATAGCCCTGACTGCAGCACACCAATATGTTAACCGCTCCGCAGAATCCCGCTGATGGGCTCGCCGCGGTGCGGAATCGCATCACGGTCGCCGCACGTGCGGCGGGCCGCGAGCCGTCGTCCGTCATCGTGGTCGGCGTGTGCAAATCGCAGCCGATCGAGCGCGTGAGATCCGCCCTGGACGCCGGCCTCGCCGACCTCGGCGAGAACTACGTGCAGGAGGCGCGCGCGCACTTCGCCGCGCTCGCGGGCCGCGACTTCCGACGCCACTTCATCGGCGCGTTGCAGACCAACAAGACGCGCGAGGTGGCGGCGCACTTCGACTGGGTGCACACCGTCGACCGGCCGCGCATCGCCGAGCGGCTGTCGGCGCAGCGCCCGGAGCCGCTGCGGCCGCTGGCGGTGTGCATCCAGGTGCAGCTCGGCGGCGAAGCGACGAAGTCGGGCGTCGCGCCACGGGCGCTGGCCGCGCTCGCCGGTGAAATTGCGGCGCTGCCGAGGCTTTCGCTGCGCGGCCTGATGGCGCTGCCGCCGCCGGAGACCGGGCCCGCACGCCAGCGCCACTGGTTCGCGGAACTGCGACGGATGCTCGAGGAACTGAACGCCGCGGGCCATCGCCTCGACACGCTGTCCATGGGCATGAGCGGCGACTTCGAAGCCGCGATCGCCGAAGGCGCCACCCACATCCGCGTCGGCACGTCCATCTTCGGCGCGCGGCCGTGACCGCAGCGGCGCCGTCCCACTAGAATCGGCGGATGGACGCACTCTATTTCCTCGTCGACTCGGTCCTGACCTTCGCGGTTTACGCATTCCTGCTGAGGGTCCTCCTGCAACTATCGCGAGCCGACTTCAGGAACCCGCTCGCGCAGGCGGTACTCGCCCTGACGAACTGGCTGGTGATGCCCCTGCGGAGGGTGCTGCCGGCGGCGGGCCGCTTCGACACCGCATCCTTCGTTGCGCTCGTCGCCGTCCAGCTCGTTGCGTCGCTGATCCTGTTCCGCCTGCGGACCGGCGCGCTGTTCCCCTTCTTGCCGCTCGCCGTCACGGCGCTGCGCTCGCTCGCGCTCGCCACGCTCCTGCTCTACACGATCCTGATCTTCATTTATGCGGCCCTCTCCTTCATCGCCCCGGGCGCCCGCAGCCCGGCCACGGCATTGCTGGCCTCGCTCTGCGAGCCGGTCCTGCAGCCGCTCAGGCAGGTGCTGCCGGTGGTCGGTGGCATCGACTTCTCGCCGCTGGTCGCGATCGTCGGCCTCACGGCCCTGCGCATCCTGATCGGCTAGTGTCGTGTACCGCACGACACTGATGCGGGCCTGCGCTTTCCGGGCCCGGCCGTGGGTTTCCGGCAACAAACGTGCCGGGCTCGCGACGGCGGCGGCGCTCGTGCTCGCTGCGGGCTGCGGCGGCAGCCCGGAACCCGTCGCCGAAGCGGCGCCCTACCTCGATCCCGGCTTTGTCGAGGCTGGCGACTACCGGCTCCACTACGCACTCACGCTCGCGAGCGACCTGCCTTCTGCGATTGCGGGCAGTTACGGCATCTTGCAGAGAACCAATCTAGCCGTGCTGACGGTCGCGATCGCGCCGCGGGACACGCCCGCGGGCCGCGCCGTCGCGGGCGCGCGGGTCGAGGCGACGGCCGTCAGCCTCACCGGAGTGCGCGAGGCGCTCGCGCTCGAGCGCCGCGACACGCCTGGCGCCGCAACCTGGATCGCGACGGTCGAGGTGCGCCATCGCGTGCCGCTCACCATCGAGGTCGAGGCGCGTGCGGCACCCGGCGAGCCGTTGCTGCGCGCCCGCTTGACACGGGAGTTCCGTCTCCAATGAAATCGCGACCCGCGCGCCGACCCTATAAAAACCGCTCCAAAACGCTGTCGACCCACTTATGCAGCGGGATTTTCCGTGGTATGGTGCGCGCCGGAATTCATTTGGCGGGATCGCCCCGTCGCTGACAGAACCACAGGAGACAACTCAATGGCGAAAAAGAATGCGGCTCCCACGAAGTCGCAGATCGTTGCGGCGGTCGCGGCCAAGACTGATCTCAGCAAGAAGCAGGTCAATGGCGTGCTCGAGTCGCTCGGCGACCAGATCAAGAAGTCGCTCAAGTCCAACGGCGTGTTCACGCTGCCGGGACTGTGCAAGATGCGCGTCGTGAAGAAGGCCGCCACCAAGGCACGCGAGGGCGTCAACCCCTTCACGGGCGAGAAGATGACGATCAAGGCGAAGCCCGCCTCGAAGAAGGTGCGCATCCGCGCCCTCAAGAACCTCAACGAGATGGTGGGCTGAGGCCCGCACCGTCCGTTTTCGCGTTCGAAGGCGAACGGGGCGGCTGGTCCGCCCCGTTTGCTTTTCCGCCGCTTTTCAGCCTTTTTCCGCCGCCCGCGCGGCGAGCCAGCCGCCCAGCAGGGCCCTGAGCTCGGTCAGGCGGCCATGCATGAAATGTTCCGCACCCGGGAGGATCGTGACTTCCGGCGCGGGCTCGAGCGTGCGGGTCCAGGCCAGCACGCGCTCGTGGTTGACGAGATCGTCGGCGTCGCCCTGAGCGATGAACCAGGGACAGCGCGGCACCGGCAACCGGGTGAAATCGAATCGCTGCACCGGCGGCGCGACGGTCACGAGCGCCGCAGCCGAACGTGCCGTCGCGAGACGGTAGGCGACGAACCCGCCGAAAGAGAACCCGAGCGACCACAGCCGGGTCGCGCCGGTCGTGGTGCGCGCATAGTCCGCGACGACGGCCGCGTCAGCGCTCTCGCCCTCGCCGTCGGCATGCGTCCCTGCGCTCGCCCCGACTCCGCGGAAGTTGAACCGCACGGTCGCGACGCGCTGGTCCTGGCAGGCGCGCGCCAGCGTGTGAACCACCTTGTTCTGCATCGTCCCGCCATAGAGCGGGTGCGGATGGCAGCAGACGGCGACGATGTCGCCGCGCGCTTCCGGCGGGCGCTCGACCATGGCCTCGATCGCGCCTGCGGGCCCGTCAATGACGACCTTTTCAACGCTGGGCGCGCTTGTACTCACGTGTCTACCTGCGCACTCCCGGCGAGCGGGACTCAGCCCTCGCTCGCCCACACGCGATCAGCGTTTGTAAATGACCCCATCCTTCATGACGAAGCTGACGCGCTCGAAGGCATGGACGTCGTCGAGCGGGTTGCCCGGCACGGCGACGATGTCGGCCACCTTCCCGGCCTCGATGCTGCCGAGACGGTCATCGACCCCGAGGTAGCGCGCCGGGACGATCGTCGCCGACTTGACCGCATCCATCACCGGCATGCCCGCTTCGACCATATAGCCGAACTCCTTGCCGTTGTCGCCATGCGCGCAGACGCCGCAGTCCGTGCCAAACATGATCTTGACCCCGGCTTTCCACGCCTTGCCGAACGTCTGCTGGATCTGCGGCCCGACCTCGAGCGCCTTGGGCCGCACGATCGCCGGGAAGTAGGTCGGGTCCTGGGCCTGGTCGTAGACCCAGCGGCCGGCGGAGATCGTCGGCACGTAATGAGTGCCCTTCTCCTTCATCAGGCGGATCCCCTCGTCGTCGAGGAAGGTGCCGTGCTCGATGGAGTCGATCCCGTTCCGTACCGCGCGCCGGATCCCCTCGGCGCCGTGCGCGTGCGCGGCGACCTTCATCCCGTAGTCGTGGGCGGTCGATATCAGGGCCTCGAGCTCCGCGTCGGTGAACTGCGGGGCACTGCCGGACTTCGCGATCGAGAGCACGCCGCCGGTCGCGGTGATCTTGATCGAGTCGGCGCCGTCCTTGTAGCGCTGGCGCACGGCCTCGCGGCAGCTGTCCGCGCCATTGCAGACGGTATCGAGGCGCGGATCGTCGCTCGTGAGGAAGGGCCCGAATGAATTGCTCGCGTCCGCGTGGCCGCCGCGCGTGCCGATCGAGCGCCCGGCGGTGAAGATGCGCGGGCCCTTGACCTTGCCCGCGTCGATCGCGCGCTTGAGGGCGACCGTGGTATTCCATACGTCGCCGAGGTTGCGGACCGTCGTGAAGCCCGCGAGCAGAGTGCGCTCGGCGTAGACGACGGAATCGTAGGCCCGGTCGGCCTCGCTCTTCTTGACGCTGTCGAGCTCACTGCTGCGGCTGTGCTCCGATGTCAGGTGAACGTGCATGTCCATGAAGCCGGGCAGCACGGTCCCGTCCGAGAGATCGACGACCTCGTCACCGCTTGCCGGGGCGCTGAAACCGCTGTCGATTGCGCGTATGCGCCCCCCGTCCACCACCACGGTGACGCGCTCCCGCGGCGCGTCGCCGATCCCGTCGATGAGGCGCCCGGCGTGGATCAGCGTCGCGGCGCCGGCGGCACCCGTGGGCAGGATCGCGGCCAGGACCGCGAGGCGGATTGCATTGCGCATGAATACCTCGGTGATGAACTACTGGTCTTCGGTGAGCGTGACGGTTTCGACCGCGAGCAGCTCGACTTCGAAGAGGAGCGTCGCATCGGGCGGGATGACGCCGTTGCCGGCGCCGCGGGTGCCGTAGGCGAGCTCGGGCGGGATCACGAGGCGCCGCGTGCCGCCGACTTTCATGCCCGGAACGCCCTGCTCCCAGCCGCGGATCACGCGGCCACCGCCCAGCGGGAAGGAGAATGGCTGCCCGCGATCACGCGAGCTGTCGAACTTGCGGCCGCGCTGGTCCTTCGCCGCCGTGTCGAGGAGCCAGCCGGTGTAGTGAACGATGACGATCATGCCCGGCAGCGCCTCCTCGCCGACGCCGGCGACGAGATCGGTGACGAGCACCGCGGCCTCGGTCGCGGGCGGTGCCGGGGCATTCGCCGGCTGCCCGGCCAGTGCGTGCAGGGCGATGCCGGTGGCAGCGACGGCGACGAGGCTTGCGAGCGCGTGGCGGAGCAGGCGTCCTGGGTGCTTTGGTGCCATGGGTCAACGATAGCAGCGTTGACACCCGAAGGGGACGCGCCCCTTTGGGCATCGGAGGGGACGCTCCCCTTCGGCGAAAAGCTGTTGGAAATTCCGGCGGACGCGGTTGCCGAAGGGGAACGTCCCCTTGGCTTCGATCAGCGGTGGCGAGCGGGCCAAAGTCCGAGCTGGTGGCGCACGAGGCTCACGAAGTCCTCGAGCTCGTCGAACAACTGGACGATGCGCTCCACGGCAGGGATCAGCGGTCGGCGGAGCGGCGCGAGTGGTTGGCGCCGCTCGGGCCCGGCACCTCGGCCTCGGTCGCGAACGCGCCGCGCGCTTTCTCGGCCCAGGTCTTGTAGTTCGAGTACTTCGTCAGCTCGCGCGAGATCGCGCCATGGCGGCTCACGGAAGTCCGTCGTGGCAGGCGCGCTGCAGCGTCCGTTGCGGGACGGGCAGGGTCGGGCGGCGTGACCTTGATGTCACTCACGGGCGGAGAACCTGAGCAGGTTTCATGCCCCGCAAGTTACGCGGCAGCAGGCACCTCAAACAGGAACTGCATCACAGGTCCCGGGCCAGGGAGCCCGGATCCCGCGCTATCAGACGATGCGGTAGCTAGGCCGGTATTCCCCGACCAGTTTCATGCGCCTCTGGGCGACGAACGCGCGCAGGAGCTCGTCGAGCGGCTTCGCGATCTCCGGCGCCGCGTGGATCTCGAACGGGCCCTTTTCCTCGATCAGCCGGATGCCGCGCTCCTTCACGTTGCCGGCCACGATGCCGGAGAACGCACGCCGCAGGTTTGCCGCGCGCTCGTGAACCGGCTGCTCCATCGAGAGCTCGAGGCCGGCCATTGCGGCGTGGCTTACCTCGAACGGCTTCTGGAACGCCGGAGGAATCCGCAGCAGCCAGTTGTAGTTGTACGCGTCGCCGGCCCGTCGGCGCGAGCGGCGGACGGCGTCGAAACCGCGCTGCATCGCGCGCGCGACCTCGGGCGGGTCGTCGACGATGATCCTGTAGCGCTGCCGCGCCTCTTCCCCCAGCGTGTGGCCGATGAAGTCGTCGAGCTGCCGGAAGTACCCCTCGCTCTCGCGCGGGCCGGTGAACACGAGCGGCAGTGGCTGGTTCGCGTTAACCGGATCGAGCAGGATCCCGATCAGATAGAGAATCTCCTCCGCCGTGCCCGCGCCCCCCGGAAACACGACTATTCCATGGCACAGCCGCACGAACGCCTCGAGGCGCTTCTCGATGTCCGGCATGATCACCAGCTGGTTGACGATCGGGTTCGGCGGCTCGGCCGCGATGATGCCGGGCTCGGTGATGCCGATGTAGCGGCCGTCCTTGATGCGCTGCTTGGAGTGGCCGATCGTCGCGCCCTTCATCGGGCCCTTCATCGCGCCCGGTCCGCAGCCGGTGCATACCGAGAACTCGCGCAGTCCCAGCTCGTAGCCGACCTGCTTGGTGTAGTCGTACTCCTCGCGCGGGATCGAGTGGCCGCCCCAGCACACCACGAGGTCCGGGCGGCCCTTGTACTCGAGCGCGCGGGCGTTCCTGAGGATGCAGAAGATCGCGTTGGTCACGCTCGCCGAGTCTTCGAGGTCGAAGCGCGCGACGATCTCGTTGTGCGTGTACACGATGTCGCGCAGCACCGCGAACAGGTGCTCCTTGACGCCCCTGATCATGTCGCCGTCGACGAAGGCGCTGCCGGGCGCGTGCTGCATCTCGAGCTTGATGCCCCAGGGCTCGCGCACGATGCGCAGCTCGAAGTCCTTGTAGGCGTCGAAGATGAGCCGCGCGTCGTCGATCAGCGTGCCCGAGTTCAAAACTGCGAGCGCGCAGCGGCGGAACAGCGGGTACAGTCCGCCCTGGCCGCGGTCCAGGAGCTTGTCGACTTCCTGCTGGGACAGGTTGTCGAGGACCCCCTTCGGCGAGACGCGCGCGTGCACGACCGCCGACAGGTCGAGGCCTGGGTTGCCGCTCACGGGCGGATCTCGATCGGCGTGTCCTGTCCTGTCAGCAGCCAGAAATCGAGCATGTCCTCGTTCGAGAGCGCGATGCAGCCGTCCGTCCAGTCGGTGTTGAGGTAACGCTCGCGCGCGTACTTCTGGAAGTTCGGCAGGCCGTGAACCATGATCGCGCCGCCCGGCGACCAGCCGTTCCTGCGCGCAAGCGCAAGGTCGATCGCTTCCGGATAGGAGACCTGCACGGCCAGGTAGAAATCGCTTCGCGCGTTCCTGCGCGTGAGGCGGTAGCGCCCCTCGGGCGTGCGGAAATCGCCTTCCCGCTGCTTCTGCCCGATGGGCTGGAGCCCGAGCGAGATCTTGTATGTCGCGACGATCGCGCCGTCGCGGTAGAGCTCCATGCGGCGGTTCGACTTCTGCACGATGACGCGGTCGACCGGCTGCAGCATTCCGGCGGGACCTGCGAGCCCGGCCAGCGAGTCGGCGCCGGCCATGGGCGCGAACAGCGCCACCAGTGTCATCGAAATCAAGAGCTTGCGATACATCTCGCGAGACATTATATCGCCCCGCGCTGCCCGCGGCCGTTCAGTCGTCGATCACCCGGACCGCTTCACAGTTTCGCGCCGTCGCCTCGGCGACGAGGCGATAGCGGCGGCCGGGCTCGAGCTCGGCCTCCACCGTGAAACGGCGGACCGAGCCGCTCTCGGCCACGCGGCAGTCGACCAGCAGCACGCGGCGGCCCGGCGGCAGCTCGATCTTGCTCGCGGCCAGGCCGACTTCGCGGCCGTCCACGCTGCGGATGCGAAGCTGCACCGGCAGCCCGGCGCTCACGATCGGGTCCGCACGCACCGTCGCGCTCTCGCCCGCCGGCAGCGGCGGCCCGTCGTAGGGCCGCGCGGTCGCACAGCCGGCGAGCAACACCGCCAGCGCCAGCAGGTGAGGGAAAAAAGGCGGCCCGAAGGCCGCCTGGGAGGTCACGCGCAGCTCCCTCGTCAGGAGCCGCCGGGCGGGGACCCGGCTGGCGCGTGAAAAAACGTGCCCGGCGTCATCCGCACTTGGAGTCGGCGCAGGAAAGGCAGGTCATGCAGCCGTCCATCATGACGACCGCCGCGGTGTTGCACTTCAGGCAGAGCTGCGCGCCTTCCGGGTAGCTCGACTCGGCGAACGCGTCCTGCTGCTTGTTGTGCAGCTCCCATTCCTTGCGCTTCGCCTCGACCAGCAGGCGCTGCGATTCGTCCATGCCCGGCTTCTGCATGAGGCCGATGGACTGCAGGTGCCGCTCCACGACGTAGCCGATCTCGGCGACGATCGACGGCATGAACTTGCCGCCCGGCTGCCAGTAGCCGCCGCGCGGGTCGAACACGGCCTTCAGCTCCTCGGTGAGGAAAACGACCTCGCCGCCCTTGCGGAACACGGCCGAGATGATGCGCGTCAGCGCGACGATCCACTGGAAGTGGTCGAGGTTCTTCGAGTTGATGAAGATCTCGAACGGGCGCCGGTGCTCGTGCTCGGTGCCCTCGTTCAGCACGATGTCGTTGATCGTCAGGTACATGGCGTGGTCGGAAACCGGCGTCTTGATCTTGTAGGTCGAGCCGATCAGCACCTCGGGCCGCTCGAGCTTCTCGTGTATCCGCACGACCTTGCCGCCACCCTCCTTGCGGATCACCTTGCCTTCGCGCGGTGCCGCCGCCGGCTTCTCGGCCTCGGGCTTCTGCACGTGGTACTTGACGATCTTCTTTTCGATCTTGATGCGGCTCATGCTTGCCTCGCGTCGCTCAGTAACGGCCGTAGTAGCCTTCCTTGATCGCGTCGTACAGGTTGGCGCCGGTGTGCACCTCGCCGTCGTACTCGACCTCCTCGTCGCCGCGGACCACGATCTCGGTGCCGTCCTCGGTTACGAACACGTAGAACGTGTTCTTCAGGTCGGTTTCCTTCACCAGCACGCCCTGGTGCGCCTCGGGGTTGAAGCGGAAGGTGGTGCAGCCCTTGAGGCCCTTCTCGTGCGCGTAGAGGTAGATGTCCTTGAAGTCCTCGTAGCGGAAGTCGGTCGGGACGTTGGCGGTCTTCGAGATCGAGGAATCGACCCATTTCTGCGCGGCGGCCTGGATCTCGACGTGCTCCCGCGGTCCGATCCTGTCCGCGGTCACGAAGTACTCCGGCAGCGCCTCGGCGGGATTCGCGGAGCCCGCGACCGCGCGCGGGTTCACGAGCTCGCGGTAGGCGAGCAGCTCGAACGAATAGACGTCTATGCGCTCCTTCGATTTCTTGCCCTCGCGGATGACGTTGCGGAAGTAGTGGTGCGCGAACGAGGGCTCGATGCCGTTGCTGGCGTTGTTCGCGAGCGACAGCGAGATCGTGCCGGTCGGCGCAATGGAGCTGTGGTGCGTGAAGCGCGCGCCGACGGACTCCACCTGCTTCACCACCTCGGGCGCCACCTCGGCGAGCCGGCGCATGTAACGGCTGTAGCGCGCGTGCAGGATGCGGCCAGGCACGCGGTCGCCGACCTTCCAGCCGTCGCGCGCCATCTCGGGGCGCTTGCGCAGCATCGCGCGGGTGACCGTGAACTCCTCGTTCATGATCGGCGCCGGGCCCTTCTCGCGCGCGAGCTCGACGCCCGCCTCCCAGCCGGCGATCGCCATCTCGCGCGACACGTTGTCGGTGAACGCGACCGACTCGGGCGAGCCGTACTTCATGCCGAGCATCGTGATCGACGAGCCGAGGCC
>Ga0209486_10001373_pt1 | contig 10584 bp, 6 predicted proteins | sample NCCompost_FD_187518 | JGI IMG/M metagenome (GOLD analysis project Ga0209486, IMG submission 187518) | Agricultural soil microbial communities from Utah to study Nitrogen management - NC Compost (SPAdes) (version 2) | ecosystem: Environmental > Terrestrial > Soil > Agricultural land | place: USA... | reverse complement strand
CCGCGGCCCTCGCGGAGAAGATGCGCAGCGACCGCGCGGCGGGCGAGCGGCGTCCGGTCACGGTGCTGTTCGCGGACGTCGTCGGCTCCACGGCCCTCGTCGAGAGCATGGATCCCGAGGACTGGACCGCGATCGTGAACGAGGCCTTCGATGCGATGTCGACCGCCATCTACCGGTACGAGGGGACGATCGCGAGGCTCATGGGAGATGCCGTGCTCGCGTTCTTCGGCGCCCCGGTCGCGCACGAGGACGATCCCCAGCGCGCGGTCCGCGCGGCGCTCGACATGATCCGCGCCATCGATTCCGAGCTCCGTCCGCGGGTCCAGCGGGAGCAGGGTTCCGACTTCCGGATCCGCGCCGGCATCAACACCGGCGAGGTCGTGGTCGGCGTCGTCGGAAGCGACCTCGCGTACGAGTACACCGCGATGGGCGACGCGGTGAACGTGGCCTCCCGGATCCATTCGGCGGCCGAGCCGGGGACGCTGCTCGTGACCGCCGCGACCTACCGGTTCGTCATGCCCGTCGTCGAGGCCGTCGATCGCGGTGAGCTCGACGTCAAGGGCAAGTCCGGCCCGATCCGGCTCCACGAGATCCGCGGCCTCCGCGCCACTCCCGGCCCAGCGCGCGGTCTCGCGGGCCGGCAGAGCGCGCTCGTCGGCCGAGACGGCGAGCTCGCGCGACTCGAGCAGGCGTTCGGTGCCGTCCGCGCCGGACAAGGGCGCGTCGCGTGCGTGATCGGCGACGCCGGTCTCGGCAAGAGCCGGCTCCTCGCCGAATTCGCGCGGAGCGCGCGCGCTCCCGCGGACGCGGACGTCATCTGGGCACAGGGCCAATGCCTCTCCTACGGCCAGGGGATCCCGTATCACCTCGTCATCGACCTCCTGCGCTCGCTCGTCGGCATCGGCGCGACCGCCGACGAGGCGGAGTTCGCCGATGCGCTCGAGCGCCGGACCCGGGACCTTCTCGGCGAGACCTGGGCCGACACGTACGCCTATCTCGCCCACATGTCCGGCCTGCCGCTCACGCCGGAGCTCGCGTCGCGCATCACGCGCGTCGACTTCGAGGTCCTGAAGCGATACGTGGCCGCGGTCCACCAGCTGGTGCAGGCGATGGCGACCGCGCGCGGCGCGTGTGCGGTCGTTCTCGTCTGCGAGGACGCGCACTGGGCCGACGCCTCGTCGGTCGACGTCATCTACCAGGCGATGCCGCTCGCGAACGAGCTCCCGCTCATGTGGCTCGTCACGTCCCGCCCTGAGCGTGGCGCGACCGGGTGGCGGCTCATCACCGCCGCGCGCGACATCTTCGGCGAGGCGCTCGTCGAGGTCCGGCTGTCGCCACTCTCGACCGAGTACACGCGGCAGCTCGTGGCGAACCTCCTCGAGATCGAGTCGCTGCCGGACGAGGTGCGCGACGTCATCCTCGCGAAGGCGGAGGGCAATCCCTTCTTCGTGGAGGAGGTCATCCGGATGCTCATCGACCGCGGCGCGATCGTCGAGCGCGACGGACGCTGGATCGCGACGGGCGAGATCGGCGACGTCGAGATCCCGGGCACGCTCCAGGGACTTCTCCTCGCGCGCATCGACCGGCTCCCGCCGAGCGCGCGGCGAACGATCCGGACCGCGTCGGTCATCGGCCGTCAGTTCCCGCTCCGTGTCCTCGAGCGGCTCATCGACGCCGCGGCGAAGCCATGACCGCGAAGTCGGACGTCGGCGCCCTCGAGGCGTCCGGCCTCATCGGCCTCGCCGCGATGGAGCCCGAGCTCGAGTACCTCTTCCGTCACGTCCTCGTGCAGGACGCCGCGTACGCCTCCCTGCTCAAGCAGGAGCGGCGCGAGCTGCACCGGAGGATCGCGGACGCGCTCGTCGAGCTGTATCCGGAGCGACGCGCCGAGCTGGCCGGCGTCATCGGCATGCATCTCGAGGAGGCCGGCGAGGCGCGCCGCGCCGCGCCCTTCCTCGTCGAGGCCGGCGATCACGCGCTCTCGCGCTTCGCGAGCCGCGAAGCCCGCGCTCTCTACGACCGCGCCTACGCGGCGCTGTCGCGCGACGACGCTGACCCGGAGAACGATCGCCTCCGCTTGCGCGCCGGCGTGGGCGCGGTGAAAGCGGGGTGGGGCACGAGCATCCCGGCGGCCGATACCGACCGGATCGCCGAGCTCGTGCCGGTCGCGGATCGTCTTGGCGACCCGCGGCTTGCCACCGAGGTGCACTTCTGGAACATCCTGCTGCGCCGGTCGACCGGCGGTCCGGAGTCCGAGCAGGCCACTCGTGCATCCGTCGCGCGCCTCGAGCAGCTCGGCGCGGAGCACGGCGATCCGATCGCCCAGGTGATGCCCCAGGCGCTCATGGGTGCCGGGATGGTGTTCGGTGGGCAGCTCCGCGCGGGCGTCGCGCTGCTCGAGAAGGCGATCCCGGCGCTCAGCGCGGGCGGTGACTCACTTGGTGTCGCCGTCCTGCACGACGTCCTCACCATCGCGTACGCCCGGCTTGGAGAGTTCGAGGCCGCGGAGCGCAACGCGGAGATAGCCGACGGGCTCGCTGCCCAGGGGGATCCGATCGCGCGGCTCGACGCGATGCTCGCGCGCGCGGCGATCGCCTCGGAGCGCGGTGACCTCGAGGACGCGGTGCGCCTCGCAGGCGATTGCGTCTCGACCGCGGAGAGCCTCGGTGCCACGGGCTGCGCGATCCCCGCGAACTACTTCCTTGGCGACGGCAGGCTGCGCCTCGGCGAGGCCGCGCTCGCCCGGGATCCGTTCGCGCGGTCGATCCAGATCGCCGCGGCGGACGTCGGAACGCAGGGCCAGCTCACCGCGCTCTCTCAGGCGGGGCTCGCCTCGGCCTCCGCGCGGCTCGGCGACCCGCGCGGCGCCAGCGAGGGGTGGGACGCCTCGCTCGCCGCCATGCGCAAGTTCGGCGACCGGTTCGGCGAGGCGGCGATCGTCTTCCGCCGCGCCGCGACGCTCGCGCAGAGCTCGCCCTCGGACTGGGGTCCGATCGTCGCCGACCTCGAGTCCGCGATCCGCCTGTTCGAGGAGATGGAGACACGGCCCGCGCTCTCGCGCGCCCTTCGCGTCTACGGCGACGCGCTCACGCGCGCCGGCCGGGCGGACGAAGGACGCGCGGCCCTCGAGCGCTCGCGCGCGATCGCGGCCGAGCTCGGCCTGCGCGACCGCCCCGTCGTGGCGTGACCGAGGAGCTCGACCTCCTCGACTGGCGCCGTCGCATCGCAGCCGTGTATGCAGAGGTCCGGTCGCAGGGCCCGCGCGTCGGACACGTCCGGTGGCGCGCCGTGCGCGACGAGCTGTTCAGGACGCACCCGCAGTCGCCGCTCGCGCTGCCCGCGCGCACCGCGTTCAAGGCGCTGCGCTACTTCGAGTACGACCCGAAGCTGCGGCTGTCGGCGCGCGTGCGTGGCCGGCCGGGCGAGCGCTTCGACGTGCAGACCAGCACGGGGGAGCAGCTCGCGATGCGGCGGTTCGGCATCGTCGAGCTCGAGTGGGGAACGCTCGAGGTGTTCTGGATCGACGTCTACGGCGGTGGGGTGTTCATCCCGTTCCGGGACGCGACCTCCGGTTCACTGACGTACGGCGGCGGGCGGTACCTCCTCGACACGATCAAAGGCGCGGACCTCGGGATGACGGAGCGGGGCGAGCTCGTCCTCGACTTCAACTTCGCGTACCACCCGTCCTGCCACTACGACCCGCGCTGGTCCTGCCCGCTCGCGCCGCGTGAGAACTGGCTCACCGTCCCGATCGAGGCCGGGGAACGCGCGTACTTGGATAAGGCGTGAGCGAGGACGGCTTCGCCGGCCGAGCGAACTCGACCAGCCCTGAGCGTGGCACGGGCCGAAGGCCCGGGCTTGAGCAACGCTGGACGCTCCTCGCGACCGTGCTCGCCTCCGGGACCGTGTTCCTCGACTCGACGGTCGTGAACGTCGCGCTCCCGCGCATCGGGCGCGAGCTGCCGAGCACCTTATTCGGCGTCCTCGAGGGCCAGTCCTATGTGTACACGGGCTATCTTCTGACCCTCTCGTCGCTGCTCATCCTCGCGGGCGCGCTCACCGACTACTACGGCCGCAAGCGGATGTTCACGATCGGCCTCGCCGGCTTCGGGATCACCTCGGTGCTCTGTGGCCTCGCGCCGAACATGGAGCTCCTCGTGCTGTTCCGGCTGCTGCAGGGGGCGGCCGGCGCGATCCTCGTGCCCGGCTCGCTCGCGCTCATCCGGAGCACGTTCGAGGGAGAGGCGCAGGGTCGCGCCTTCGGCATCTGGGCCGGGGCCTCCGCGGGGACCACCATCCTCGGCCCGTTCCTGGGCGGCATCCTCGTCGACACGGTCTCCTGGCGCGCGGCGTTCCTCATCAACGTGCCGCTCGTCGCGCTCGCGCTCTACGCGACGGCCGCGCACGTGCGCGAGACGAAGGACGAGGACGCGAGCGGCCGGTTCGACTGGCTCGGCGCGTTCGTCGCCGCGGTCGCGGTCGGCGGGCTGTCGTTCGGCGCGATCTACGGCCAGCAGCGCGAGTGGCGGGACCCGCTGGCATTCGTCGCGCTCGGGTCCGGCGCGCTCGCGACGGCAGCGTTCCCATTCCTCATGGCCCGGCGGCGCGATCCGCTCGTGCCGCTTTCGCTGTTCGGGTCGCGCAACTTCTCGGTCACGAACCTGTCGACCCTGCTCATCTACGGCGCGCTTTACGTCACTTTCTATTACCAGGCGCTCTTCCTTCAGGGCACGCTCGGCTACAGCGCCGCGGCCGCCGGGCTCGCCGGGCTGCCCGGCGGCGTGCTCCTCACGCTGCTCTCCACGCGTTTCGGCGCGCTCGCGGGCCGCTACGGGCCGCGGCTCTTCATGAGCGTCGGTCCCGCGCTCATGGCGCTCGGCGTCCTCTGGTTCGTGCGCGTGCCGCCGGACAGCGCGGCGTGGACGTTCGCGCCGGGCGATGCGTCGACATACCTGCCGCCGCAGAGCTACCTCGTCGACTTCCTGCCCGGTCTCGTCGTGTTCGGACTCGGTCTCGCGATGCTGGTCGCGCCGCTCACGACCGCGCTCATGTCGAGCGTGCCCGGCCGCTACGCCGGCGTCGCCTCGGCCGTGAACAACGCGATCTCCCGCGTCGGTCCGCAGCTCGCGGGGGCCGTCATCTTCATCGCCATCACCTCCTCCTTCTATGCGGGGATGGCACAGCGGCTCCCCGGCACGCCCACGTCGTCCGCGGAGTTCCGGAAGGTCTACGCCCCGCTGAACATGCCTGCGCGCTGCGGTCCGAACCAGTCGTGCCCGCAGCCCATCGCCGAGCAGATGGATGCCGCCAGGCACGCGTCGACCGACGCGTTCCACCTTGCGATGCTCGTCGGCGCCGCGCTGCTCGCCGCGGGCGCCGTCGTGAACGCCGTCGGGATCCGCAACGAACGCGTGGAAAGCAGGGCGGCATAGGCGAGGGAGCGCATAGCGCTACCGAGCCGCAGCGCCCCCGGAGCCGGGACCGGCGATCAGAGGGACAGGAGCGGCCCCAGCGCCTCCGCGAGGAGGCGCTCGTTGTCGGCGGTGCGGTAGTCGAGGAGCGGATTGGGCGGGAGCAGCACCTCGTGGACGTCGCCTCCCCGACGCACGTACAGGCACGGGTAGATGTCGCCGGCCGCGTTCTCCTCGACGGTCGCCGCGATCGCGTCGCCGCTGCCACTGTCGAGGAAGTGCATGAGCGGCCACACGCCGTCGTCGACGATGCCGCGCCCCGCGTCGAAGCGGAGGATCCGCGCGAGGTAGGCCTTCTGGTGCCAGAGCTCGGGTCCGTTCGTGAGCTCGCGCAGCAGGAACGGGATGACGTCGGGCGCGCGCAGCGTCGCGCGTTCCGGATCGACGCCGAAGTGATGTCTCGCGATGTGCCGCGCGAGGATCCGCCCGTTGTAGCGGTGGCCGTTCACGCCGCCGGAGTTGCTCGGCATGCCGTGCTTGCGCAGGCCGGGCGACGCCTGGTGGATCGTCCCGGCGAAGTACAGCGAGGGGACCGAGGCGCTCTCCCAGAGCGCGGTCTGCGCCGGCAGCCTGTTGCGGCCGACGGTCGCCACGCCGAGCGCGGCGAGGTCGCGGACCGGAGCGGTGAAGCCGGTGGCCGCGATGACGTCGTCGGCGTCGAAGACGAGCTCGCCCGACCCGTCGCTGCGCTTCGTGCGCACGCGGTAGCAGTCGCCGTTCCGCTCGATGGACTCGATGGAGGCGTTCAGGAGGATGACGCCGCCGCCGCCGATGACGTGGTCCTCGTACGGCTGGACATAGCGGGCGCGCACGCCGACGAGCGAGTTCGTCGTGATCGACAGCTTCGTCGGCGTCGGAGACGCGAGCACGAGCTGGCGCGCCCAGGGCAGGAACCCCGTCGCGAGCTCGAACGCGGAGTTCTCCTTGCCGATGATGAAGATGCGCCGCCCGGCGTAGGTGTTCGCGGGCCGCGTGTCCGCGTAGTGGGCCGCGAGCTCGATGCCCTGCATCGACGGCCGCCACGGCTGCGCGACGCCGACCGCGAACACCGGTACCGCGCAGCGGTACTCGCCGTCGCTCGTGACGAGGACGAAGCGCTCCCCGTCGCGCCGCGTCTCGAGCCACGTGCAGCCGAAGCGGACGCGGACGCCGGTGCGCTCTGCGAACCTCGCGAGGCTCCGCTCCATCTCGGGCCGCGACGGGTAATTGGAGGTCCCATCCATGATCTCGGTCATCAGGCCCCGATGCTGCGGCTCGTCCGCGAGCAGGCTGTTCCAGTCGTAGCGCTCGAACTCGCGCGTCGTGCGCTCGAACTGCACGTACGGCTTCGTCCACGAGAGCAGGCGCTGGAAGAACGGCCACCTCCGGAACATGCCTCCCGCCGACTCGTCGGACGAGATGACCGCGTGCTCGATCCCGAGACGCATCAGCGAATAGGAAAGCTGCAGGCCGCCGGGCCCGCTACCGACGATCACGACCGGGTACTCGCCCGGCGGGAACGGCCGCTCGTCGCCGCCGAGCCGCTCCGCGCTCACCTCAGCTCTTTCTTCGCGTCGCGTTCCGCAGCTTTCGCGCCTCGGCCTGCAGGATCCGGAACGCGACGCGTGGATGCTCGACGAGGAACGGCTCGAGCCGCTCGCCCGCGAGCACGAGGCAGCGCAGCGGCCGGACGGCGATGACGTCCGCGGTCGGCGGCTCGCCGAGCAGGACCGAGATCTCGCCGAAGAAGTCGCCGCGCGCGAGCGTGTTCACGCGCTCGCCGCTCGCGATCGCCGCCGCCTCGCCCTCGAGGACGATGTAGAAGGCCGAGCCGGAAAGTCCCTGGCGCAGGACGCGCTGATCCTGCGGGAAGTACTGCTCGTCGAGCTCGTGCGCGATGTGCTCGAGCTCGGGGCGCGTCAGATCGGCGAAGATGCTGAGCGACGCGAGCGTGTCGACGACCTCTTCCTGCGTGGCCACGGGTCGTACGATGCCACCGCAACATGAGCGCTGCACTCCCGACCGGTACGGTCACCTTTCTCTTCACCGATATCGAGGGCTCGACGGATCTCCTGCGCAGGCTCGGCATGGACACCTACGACCGGCTGCTCGTCGAGCACGGCCGCATCCTTCGCGAGGCCCTGTGCGCCGGCGCCCGCAGCGGACGCGAGGTCCGCGTCGAGGGGGACTCCTTCTTCGTCGCCTTCCAGTCCGCGCCGGATGCGGTCGCCGCCGCCGCCGGTGCGCAGCGCGCCCTCGCGGCCCAGACGTTCCCGGGCGACGCCGAGGTGCGCGTCCGGATGGGCCTGCACACGGGCGAGGGGCGGCCTGCTGCCGCCGAGGCCGGCGCGGATTACGTCGGCATCGACGTCCACCGCGCCGCGCGCATCGCGGCCGCGGCGCACGGCGGTCAGGTCATCCTCTCCGACGCGACGTGGACGCTCGCGCGTGAAGCCTTGCCGCCGGGCGTGACCGCGCGGGATCTCGGCGCGCACCGGTTCAAGGACTTCGCTGCCACCGAGCGCATCCACCAGCTGGTGATCGACGGCCTGCGCGCGGACTTCCCGCCGCTGCGGAGCCTCGATCGAGCGCCGAACAACCTGCCCGCGCAGCTCACGACGTTCGTCGGGCGCAGCCAGCTCGAGGAGGTGCGGACCCTCCTTCGCGACGGCGCGCGGCTCCTCACGCTCACCGGTCCCGGTGGCACCGGCAAGACGCGCCTCTCGATCGAGGCCGCGGGGGACGTCATCGACGTGTTCCCCGACGGCGTCTACTGGGTCCCGCTGGCGGCGATCACCGACCCCGGTCTCGTCGGCCCCGCGATCGCGACGTCGCTCGGGCTGCACGACACCGGCAGCCGGCCGATCGCGGAGCGAGTCGCGGAGCATCTCCGCGACAAGGCGGTCCTCCTCGTGATCGACAACTTCGAGCAGGTGCTGACCGCCGCTCCGCTCGTCGGCGATCTCCTGCGCGCCGCGCCGAAGCTCAAGGTCATCGCGTCGAGCCGCGCGCCGCTGCGCGTCTACGGCGAGCAGGAGTTCCCCGTGCCGCCGCTGACGCTGGCCGATCCTGGCGCCGCCTTCGAGGTCCTCGCGCAGTCGGAGGCGGTGCGCCTGTTCGTGGAGCGCGCGATGGCCGTGAAGCCCGACTTCCAGGTGACCGCCGCCAATGCGCGGCCGATCGCCGAGCTCTGCGCGCGGCTCGACGGGCTTCCGCTCGCCATCGAGCTCGCCGCCGCGCGCGTGAAGATCCTGCCGCCCGAGGCCATCCTGCAGCGGCTCGGCCACACGCTCGACCTGCTCTCCGCGGGTGCCCGCGACCTTCCGGATCGCCAGCGGACGCTGCGCGGCGCGATCCAGTGGAGCTACGACCTGCTCGATGGTCAGACCCGCGTGCTCTTCGCCCGCCTCGCGGCGTTCGCCGGCGGGGCCTGGCTGCCGGAGGTCGAGGCGGTCTGCGGCGGCGACGGGGACGTGCTCGAGGCGCTGTCGACGCTCGTCGACCACAGCCTGCTGCGGCAGCGCGACACCGAGGGCGAGCCGCGGTTCGTCATGCTCGTCACCATCCGCGAGTACGCGCTCGAGCGGCTGGAAGCATCGGGCGAGGCCGAAGCGGTCCGGCGCCGCCACGCCCAGACGTACCTCGCGCTCGCGGCCGCCACGCAGCCGCAGCTGACCGGTTCGCGGCAGCGCGAGCTCCTCGACCGCCTCGAGCGCGATCACGACAACTTCCGCGCGGCGGCGGAGTGGGCGGTCGCGCACGATCCGGCCATCGCGATGCGGCTCGTCGGCTCGCTCTGGCGGTTCTGGCACATGCGCGGACACCTGAACGAGGCGGAGTCGCTCGTCGGCCGCGTTCTCTCCCTGCGCGCCGATCCCGCGCTCGACCGGGAGCGGCTCGTCGCGCTCGACGGCGCCGGGGGTGTTTCGTACTGGCGCGGTGACTTCGCGATCACGCGGGAGCGCTACCAGGAGGCCGTGGACATCGCGAGGCGGCTCGGCGACCGGCGGCAGATCGCCGAGCAGACCTACAACGTCGCGTTCACGTTCCAGGTCGACCGGAGCGACATCCCGCACGCGGTCGCGCTGTCCGACGAGGCGCTCGCGATCTACCGCGAGCTCGGGGACCGGCCGGGCATCGCGAGGACGCTCTGGTCGATGTCGTACGCGCTCTTCCAGCTCGACGACCCGCGCTCGCGGCCGCTGCTCGACGAGTGCATCGCCGCCATGCGCGAGCTCGACGACCGCTTCGGTCTGGCCTGGGCGCTGCATGCGCAGGCGCTGAACGACATGAAGGACGGCCGCCTCGAGGCCGCGCACGCGAGCATCACCGAGAGCCTCCGGATCTTCGCGGGTGCGGAAGACGTGTCCGGGATCACGTTGATCCTCATGGACTCGGCGATGCTCGCCGCGCTCCGCGGCGATCTCGAACGGGCCGTCCGGCTCTTCGCGGCAGGCGAGCGGCTGCGCGACGAGAGCGGCGCGATGCTCGCGAACGTGATCGAGCAGTGGCAGCTTCCGGCCGCGGACGTGGTGCGGGACGCGAGCGAGAGATTGACGGAGGCTCGCAGCGAAGGTGCCCGGCTCACGCGCGCGGAGGCCGTCGCGCTCGCGCTGGAAAGAGGGCTCTAGGCCGAGCCGGTCTTGCTGTGCGGGGCCGCCACCGGCTTCGACTCCGGCGAGCCGCGCTGCCGCAGGAAGATCGAGAACACCACCAGCGAGGCGACGGCCAGCATCTCGGACTGCCAGTTCTGGAAGGACTCGAACCACATGCGGGACGTGCCGAGGTACTGCAGCATCGAGACGGCCTCGCCGCCATGGGCGAGCTGCTCCTCGGAGTAGTGCGCGGCGCCCGACGCGGCGTGCGCGAGGAAGAAGAACACGAAGAGCACGACGAAGACGAGCGTCAGCGAATTCTCGTAGACCATGAGGGTGAACCCGCCGCGCTGGACGGGCCAGGGCGAGCCGCGCTCCCGGTTCCGGCGGGGATCTTTGTCGACCTCCTCGCGGCCGAGCTTCTTCGACTCGGGAGAGCCCTTTTGGCGCAGGAACGTCGTGAGCCAGACGAAGAGGCCCATCTGAAGGAACTCGCTCTCGGCGTTCTCCGTGAACGTCTCGACGAAGTGCCCGCTTGT
>Ga0209486_10001372_pt1 | contig 10592 bp, 12 predicted proteins | sample NCCompost_FD_187518 | JGI IMG/M metagenome (GOLD analysis project Ga0209486, IMG submission 187518) | Agricultural soil microbial communities from Utah to study Nitrogen management - NC Compost (SPAdes) (version 2) | ecosystem: Environmental > Terrestrial > Soil > Agricultural land | place... | reverse complement strand
CGTCATCATCTGAAGATTCTTCTCTGTGTCTCCGTGGTGAAACTACCGTAACAGCAAATCAACCACAGAGAGACGCAGAGGACACACAGATGCGGGCGATCCCTTTAGCCGCCAATAAAACTCATCGAGCGTGAGGGAGCGACGAAACCTGGGTCGTTGATGAAGTGGCGTGGCTCTTTTTTGTAAACGACAGATTCGATGAACTCTACGATCTCGTCGCGTGTTGCGCCGTTGCGAACGACGTCGCGTAATGAATGTTCGACGGTCGAGAAGAGACACGTGCGAATCTGGCCATCGGCAGTCAGACGGATGCGTGAACACGCACCGCAGAACGGCTCCGTCACTGGAGCGATGATTCCGATCTCGCCGGGCGCACCGTCAGCGAAACGATAACGGGCCGATGTCTCTGATCCTCGTTTCACATCGAGTTTCACCAGCTGGAAGCGGTCGTTGATCCGCTCGTAAATTTCTCTACCGGAAACGACGTCTTTGCTATCCCATTCGTGTCCTGAATCCAACGGCATAAACTCGATGAAGCGCATCTTCACATCGTGGTCGCGCGCGAACTCAGCGAAGTCGGCGACCTCGTCTTCGTTATGACCGCGGACGATCACAGCGTTGATTTTGATCGGCTCGAGGCCAGCGTCTTTAGCAGCAGCGATTCCCGCCAACACCTTTTCCAACACGTCGACGCCGGTCATCTCTTTGAACACGTTTCGTTTCAAACTGTCGAGACTAATCGTGACGCGATCGAGCCCCGCGCACTTTAAACCGCGCGCACGGTCTGGCAGGAAATAGCCGTTGGTCGTGAGTGCGAGATCTTGTAGACCTTTGGGCTTGAGCTTGACCAGTTTTTCAATGATCGTTTCGATGTCGCGACGCATCATCGGCTCGCCGCCGGTCAGCCGGATCTTTTCGATACCGAGCGAAACGAAGATGTCGCAAACGTAATCGATCTCTTCGTACGAGAGCATCTTCTCTTTTGGCGCGATGGGCGGTTCGCCATGCGGCAGGCAGTAAAAGCAGCGGAAATTACAGCGATCCGTAAGCGAAACGCGGAGATCCCGGATGGCCCGGCCAAATGAGTCACGTAAACCCGACATGCGTGAAAATGGTAACACGGATTGAAAAAACACCTTAACCGGCCGGGTCTCTCGTGAACACAGATGTGGGCAGACGGCGTCGTGTTTCGGGATGTTTGAGTGTCCGCTTGAGCGTGAAGTCGAATAAAAGCGGGTTGTACTGGTAGATCTGCTTGAGCGACTCGCCCTCGTCCGCGTTGATGTACCCACGTCGGACCAGTGGACGCATGCGAATCAGCATATTGACTGCGGGCAGAGGATAGTCGCTGCCGTTTACGATCCGATCGTGGAGATCCTCGCGCGCAAGGATCGTATTCAGCGGCTTTCCGGCACGATTAAATTGCGTCATCGCCGACGTCTCGCCGAACACCAGGCCGTCGTAACGCTTGTCGTCCATCAACCGCATGAACAGATCAAAATTGTCGACCTGCTTACACGATTTATCGTCAAGATCTTCATTCGTACCCAACCCGGCACAATGCGCGACGATCACTTTCACGCCATGGTCCAACGGACGCCGCAACAATAATGGATTGCCGAGTTTTTGATCCTCGTCCGCTTCGACCGCCTTCTCCTCTCCACCATGACTCAACAACACAAGCTTGAGATCCTTCATCTTCTGATAAAACGGATCGCACTGCGGATCGGAAGGATTGATGCCCATCGCGTTCGGCAACCACTTCACCACACGCGCGCCTCGCGCGGCCCACTTTTCCAGCTCTGGAATCGCGTCAGGCCGGTACGGATTCACCGAAATGTTCGGCACAAACATTTGCGGGTAGCGATCGGCTAGTTCGAACACGTACTCGTTGGGCACGTAAAACTCCGTCTTTTCGAGGTCGACAGTGCCATCGCGGCGGTAGTGTTTATCGAACGCGAGTATCCGATGCTTGCCGTGGTTCGCGATGTTGCTGACGAGATTCGTTAGCCGCTCGACAAACTCTGCGTCACTATGTCGCTCGTCAGCGATTCCCGCCGAGCTCATGTAAACCTTGAATTTCAGACGATGAAACGGATGCCCCCACGAGTGCATCTTCGCGTTCACGAACGCGTTCGTACCGCCTGTGCCAATACCCGCGATGTGAACGTGCTGATCGACGAGCCGCTGCGGATCGACATCGTCGAAGGCGCGTTTGATGAGGTCGGCAGCTTTGCGACTGAGCTTTGTGGACAGTTCATCTGGCTGTCGTCTGAAGGCGCCGCCGATTGTATGAATGAGACACATTCTCGATCAGTCGCCGCGTCGTGGCGTTTGATTAGCCGCGCGTCGCGGTAGGCGCATCATCGTGCCCTGCATCGTGGCGACTAGCTGTTGTTCCTCGCCGGTTGTCGCATACACATCGGCACGGACAACAGTCAACGTTCTTCCAGGTTTAATAACCTCAGCACGCGCTACGAAGAGCTCGCCTTTCGCAGGACGCAGCAGATTCACTTTGAACTCGACCGCGAGGACTTCCGACTCGGGCGGCATCAAACTGTAGGCCGCGTACCCACACGCTGAATCCGCAATCGTCGCGATAATACCCGCATGAACGAAGTTATCCTGCTGAGTGAGATTCGTGCGGTAAGGCAGCGTGATCTCTACGACGCCCGGCTCGACACGAGTCAACTCGCCGCCGATCAAACCCATGATCGCCTGCTTCGCAAAACTTTGCCTTACTTCGTCCGCAAACGAGGGATTACTCGGTGGCCGCATCATCTTTATTTCAACGCCTGGTCCAGACTGGAAGAATCATCAAGCAAAATCCATTCGATGATCGAAAGCGGCAGGCTGCCGTTTTTCAACAAGTCATCGTGGAACTGCCCGAGTTGAAAACCAGCGCCGCGCTTGTCGCGGTACTTTCCGAGCAGCCGCATGATCTGCCACTTGCCGGTGATGTACGTGATCTTCTGTGACGGATACGATGCCGCGCCCGCCGCTTCACCGACAGCGGCCTCGCGATCGAGTCCACCTGCTTCCATGAAGTAGTTCACCGATTGATCAAACGTCCACTTCCCGGTGTGCAGATTCACGTCGACGCCGATGCGGGCCGCACGATAACGCGACAGTCGCAAAATTTGCCCCTGCGCCGCCGAGTTGTCCGGATAAAATCCGGTGCGCATCAACATCTCTTCGGTGTAAAGCGCCCAACCCTCGATAAGAATCCCGTCAAAGTGTTGCCGCCGGATCTCGTTCGACACGTGGTTCGCGATCGAGAGTTGCAGGAAGTGACCGGGAATGCCTTCGTGGCCCAGGATCGGACGTGGGTCCTCGATCGCAGCCCGGATGTAAAAATTTTTACTCGCGGGGTTGTAGGTCGGAATGAAATAAAAACCGCTGTTGTCTTTGTCGTAGACGCCCGGCGCGTTCATAAACCCGCCGGGACTCGTCGGCTTGAACGCTTCCGGCAACTGGCGAATTTCGAATGGACCAACGAACGAAGGGATCGTTACCAGCCGCTTGCTCTTCAAAAACTCAATCATCTCAGCCTGACGGCTTTCGTACTTCTTGAGAAAGTCCTGCTGGTCTGTCGGAATACTCTTGCTGCGCGCCGGATTCGGATCAGCGAGCGATGGATCGGAAAGCAGCGACTCCAACGCGCGATACCGTGCGAGCTCCGTCTGGCCCAACATCTCGACCTGCCCGGCGTCGAGCGGTAACAAGTAAATATTCTTGAGCAGGTAGTTGTAGTTCTCCGCGCCCATTGGCTTGAACGGCACCATGCCCGGCAGACGTTGCTCCAGCCAGTCAGCAAAACCGTGAATCGACTTCAGCGCCGCGTCACGCGCTGCGACGAGCGCGGTCTTCTCCGCCGCCGGAAGATCCTTCGCGAGCGTCATCAAACTATCGTTGAAAAGACCGTCGATATAACGCGCGGAGTCGATCGCAAGCCGTGCGTAAAGCTGAACGGGACGCGTGAGGTTCGACTTTGCCTTCTCGATCACGAAAGGCATCTGCTTCAGACGCGCCGTGGCGGCGAGGACACGCACACGCGGGGTGTCGTACTCTTTTTTCAAGAGGGAAAAGATTCCGCTGCTGCACTCGTTGACGTAAAGCTGCGGATCAGTCGCTTCCGGATCGATCACGCGATTGAAAAACGCGACGCCTTCGAGCTGTGAACGAAACAGCAACCAGTCGATCCGATCGTCTTTGGACCAGCTCGCCACCGGCATTGCTCGCACTTTGTTCAGCAAATCGGTGACGTAGAGCCGCCTCGCCAAAACAGCCGACAACGAGTAATCCGTCAGCTTGTCGTCCCAGGTGTGCAGACCGGCGTCGCTCGAAACGACGGGAAAATTCTTATCGCGCCAGCGGTAATACTCGTCCGCCATGCGACGAAGATCGGCGGGTGTTTGAGCTTGAACTGAAGTGAATGACACGAATGTAAGCAGGATTAGTAGAAGGAGTTTCATAGATTCGAAATTAGAGCACGTGCGTTGCGCTGTAATCCGGAAAGTTTCGCGCGTTTCATTGCGCTGCCACGAAAACGTTCGACGTAAGCGTCGTGGCCCAGTTCGACGATATCACGAAGCTCGGCGTTTACGTTCCCCTCGCGCGGCGCGAAACGCGCTTCGTCCGTCACTTGTTCAAAACGATTCCACGGACAAACATCCTGACAGATGTCGCAACCATACACCCAACCCGAAAGATTCTGCTCGATCTGCGGCGGCAACTCCGGCGTGCGCAGTTCTATCGTCGCATACGAAATGCACTTGTTTGAATCGACGACATAAGGTTCGGTAATCGCGTCCGTGGGACACGCGTCGATGCACAGCGTACACGTGCCGCAGTGATCTTCAACGCGCTCGACGTCGTAATCGAGTTCGAAGTTCAACAAGAGCTCGCCGATGAAGACCCACGATCCGTATTCCTGCGTGATCACGTTTGTATGCTTGCCAATCCACCCGAGCCCTGCGCGCACGGCCCACGCCTTGTCCATCACCGGCTGAATATCAACACAAACTTTTCCTTCCGCCTGCGGATCCTGTTCCTTGATCCACTCAAGCAAAGCGCGCAGTTTTTCCGCAACTACATCATGGTAATCGTCGCCCCACGCATAGCGCGAGACTTTTCCGACGGCCGGATTTTGATCGTGTTGGTGAGGTGTGTAGTAGTTGAGTGCGACGACTACGATCGATCGCGCTTCGGGAAAGATCTCGCGCGGGTTGATGCGCTTTTCAACGTCGCGCGCCATCCACGACATCGTGCCTTGATAGCCGCGGGCCAGCCACTCTTTCAAGCGCCGCCCTTCTTCGTCGAGCGAGGCAGCGCTCGCAATTCCGACCTTCGTGAATCCCTCGGCGCGTGCGCGCTCTTTGATCTCGTCTGAGGAGACGCGGGGACTGGGCGACGCGGAGACGCGGGGACCGGGTGTTCGGCCATTGGAACTATTATCGATCGACATTCACTGCGTCGCCGCGTCCCCGCGTCACTCCGTCCCCGCGTCTTGAAACTCGAAACTCCACCGCTTACGGCCGAGTTGGAATCTGCGTCATCGTGATCGTAATCATTGGCGACTCGCCCGCAGTGCGGCTGTACGCCACCCAGTAGCCGGCTTTCGGATAACGCACCAGTTTGTACTTCGACCCGTCAGACTTCGTTTCGATATCGCTCCCAAACACCTGTTGTGGCGTGATTGGGTTGCTGGCGCCGTTCATGAAATCGATGGAGATCGCAGTCACCTTGCGCGTGGCCTTGTCGTAAATGACAGAGCACATTTCCTTTTCATTGAAGACGTACAGATCCTGTTCATCGCCCTTATCGGCAGGCGCACCCAGTTTCTTACGCACTTCGTCGGCAAGCCAACCGATCTGAATCCCGCGGTAGTCGAGAAACACCGGGTCATCGGGGCCGCCCGTGGCCGCACCGCCGGCTGGCGTCTTTCGTGTCGTCTGCGCGGTCACTGACGTGACTGCGACGAACAGACAGAGGCCGCCAAGCACAAATCGACTTACCATCCAAAAACTTGAGGATCTCGAAAGGTGAGTCATCGTTACTCCTTTCAAGGAATACTATGTTAGGACCAAAACTGGCAGGCTAGGGAGCCGATCGAAGCTCCAAAACACCCCAACTGGCTCACATGTCGCGAACAATAATCCGAAGAAATGGCGATGTCAAATGTTAGCGGCCTGTGAATAACACTGTTGACTCGGATGCCAGTTTGGCGTAGAAGCAGGGGGTGTATTTGGACCAGTCTTCAAAGAAGGAGTTATGACCCGATGAACAGAAACGCTTTATCGATTGCGCTGGCATTGACAGTCGCGGTTATAGGGTTCGCGTCGGTCGCTTGCAGTCCAGGCGGTGAAACGAATTCGTCCCTGACAACAAACAGAAACCCGACGCCACCGGCGGAAACGGTGAATGTGGCGTCAATTGAAGCTGAAGTGAAGAAACTGGAAACCGATTGGGCGGCGTCAGCCAACGCGAAAGACGGGAACGCAGTAAGACGCGTCCTTGCTGATGATGTCGTGATCACTTATCCGGATGGAACTACCGGCACGAAAAACGATGAAATACAGATGGTCGAGAGTGGCGCAATTACCGCCGACGCGTGGGAAACACTTGATTCAAAAGTGACCGTACTCGACGCTGACGCCGCATTCATGACCGGACGAAGTGTGGTTAAGAATGGAAAATTGAAGCATCCGAAGACACAGAAGACGATCGACATCAGCGGTGAATATCGCTTTCTCGATGTCTTTGCAAAACGAAACGGCCGCTGGCAGATCGTGGCCTCGCAAGCCACCGGGATACAAAAGCAGCCATAACACGGGTCAGTGGTTCCAAATGCCGGGTATGGTCGTTGAACACTTCGGGCAACGACCTTCCATCGTGACGTTCACCTGCCGGATCATGTAACCGTAACGCTCGACCAGCAACTCGTCGCACGACGGGCAGTAAGTGTTCTCCCAACGTCCCACTCTTCCCGGCAGATTACCCGCGTAGATGTAATTCAGTCCCGCTTCTCCTCCGATCTCACAGGCGCGAATCAGTTGTTCCGCGGTCGTGTTCGCGTTTTCCGTCATTCGATAATCCTGGTGGAACGCCGTGACGTGCCAGGGAATATCGGGAGATACAGAAGCGATAAAGTCTGCCGCGCGGCGCAACTCGTCGGTCGAATCGTTGAAGCCGGGGATCACAAGCGTCACGATCTCTTCCCAGAAACCGCGTTCATGGACCATCTTCACAGTCTCGAGAATGTTGTCGACCACACCGCCGAGCTGTCGATAGTTCTTGTCGTTCATCGACTTCAAATCGATCTTGTAACAGTCGGTCCACGGACGCAGGTAGTCGAGCACTTGCGGCGTCGCGTTTCCGTTTGAGATGAAAGCGGTGCGGAAACCTTCTGGCCGCGCTTTCTTGAAAACTGCCACTGCCCACTCCGCCGTGATCAGCGGTTCGTTGTAGCTGCTGCCGACCATCGCCGCGCCGTAAGCTTTCGCCATCGTCACCAGTCGATCGGGTGAAACTGGAGTCGGGTTCGTCCCCGCGGAATCGTCGCGCAGCGCCTGCGAGGTCAGCCAGTTCTGGCAATACGCGCAGTGCAGATCGCAGCCCAACATGCCAAACGTCAGCGTGTCAGAGCCTGGCAGGACATGGAAAAACGGTTTCTTTTCGGTGGGATCGCAGGCAAGTGCGGCGACGTAGTTTGCCGGCACGCGGAGTTGTCCGTTTTCGTTGAAACGAACTTTGCAGATGCCTCGCTTGCCGAGTTTGATCAGGCAGCGATGGCCACAGGCGTAGCACTTCAGTGCGCCGCCGTCGAGTTCTTCGATCAGTTCAGGCGCTGCTTCGATGGTCATCGCATCGAGCTTCGTCGCCAGGGGCGCTGATGTAACGGTAATAGGCATTGCTTAGAACTTGGTGCTTAGTTCGTTGTTCTCTGTTGTTCGTCGTGGGGAGTGAGTATTATCGTACGAGCCGAAGGACAAAAACACAAAGTACAAAGAACAAAGTACGAAGCACTAAGTAAATGATCATCGAACAAATAACGGTCACGGCGTTTCAGCAACACACTCGTATCCTCGGCTGCGAAACTACAAAACGCGCGATCTGTATCGACCCGGGTGACGAGGCCGACCGAATTGTTGAGGTTCTCGAACGGCATGGGTTGACGCTACAGGCGATCACGCTCACTCACGCGCACCTCGATCACGTCGGCGGCGTTGCCGCGCTAAAAAAGCTACAGCCGGAAGCGAAGATCATCCTGCACAAGGGCGATGAGTTCATGTACGTCGGACTGCCGGAACAGCCGGCGTGGATCGGGATTCCGCGTGCGCAATGGGGCAAGTTGGGAATGGAGTTCGAAGCGCCGCCTCCGGTCGATGAGTATTGGACTGACGGGCAGAAATATTTCGTCGGCGAGCTAACGTTTGAGGTGATTCATTGCCCCGGACACACGCCCGGTCACGTTGTTCTGTTTGAACCGAAAGAGCGAAAGGTGTTTGTAGGCGACGTGTTGTTTGCCGGATCGATCGGCAGGACTGATCTGCCTGGTGGTTCGACCGAGCAGTTGCTCGACTCAATCAAGAACAAGCTGTTGACGATTGGCGACGACGTCGAGGTCTTTTCCGGACACGGACCAACAACGACCATTGGAGAGGAACGATTGACGAACCCATTTTTGATTGGAAACTACTCGCGCGGCGGTGGTCGGTTTTAGAATATCAGCGAAGGCGCTTCGACTTCATTTTTTCCCACAGATCTTTTTGATCGTCGTCCAACTGGCTAGGTAAGGTGTCGACTGAAAGCCCGTGCTGCGCGCAAAACTGTCGCCACAACACGAACCGCAAGTCGTACTGACCGGTGGAGTCTGAAACCTCGTTATTGAGTTCGGGCTCTTTCTTCCGCTCTCCCGTATTCATTTCCGTTACTCTACTTACCTCGAAAGCTGTGGAATAAAAGTGTAGCAGCTTTAATCAAGATGTGCGATCCGTGTCTTTTCTCCAAACCACACAGATCGCAACACCTGTGTGTCGTGATTATTTCTCGACGATGTCTTTTTTCAGACTCGTGACGAAGGCGAGGATGATTACTGACCACTGCTAAGATAGATTGCGCCGGTAGGTGCACGGACACCGCCCGCTGGTTCGAGCGTCACAGCAAACACGGCCCCTTCAAGCGCTTGCTCAGGAACTCGATGCGTTAATTGCGCCCGTCCGACGTCGTCGGGAACAAACGTGCCGCCCGGAATCGGTGGATTTCTACCGACGATAGACCAGAACTGATACTCCTTGCCCTCGGGAATCGGCGGCAGACCATCGACCATCAACATCGCCTGGCCGGTTTTGTCGTAAACGAGGTGTCCAGTTCCCCCCATTGCATGGTCGCTGCCGTGCAATATTGTGTACTTCGCTCCGGGTTCGTCTAACATTCCGACAAATTGAGAGGAGCGATTGAGTTCTGTATCCATCCATTGGTTCTGGTGTGCCAGAGTATCGTTTTCTCTGCGCAACCTTCGGTTCTGCTGCACCAGCACAATGATCCACGAGATCAAAACGAGGAACAGAACCCCCGCGGCAATCGCGCCGATCGGACGTAACGACGCCCACGTGTCTTTGCGGTTCTGTGGGAACATCACAACACGTGACTCGCTTTGCGATTGCTTCTCTTTGCGAACAGCGTTCATGATCCGCGCTCGCACGTGAGAAGAAGGCTCAGCAGGATTCGCGCCGAGCGCCAATTCCGCCGCAGTGTTTTCCCAATCCGCCAGTTCTCTGCGGCACTCGTCACACTCCGCGAGATGCTGATTCAACACACGCGCATCTTCTGCGTCGAGCGACGAAAGCGCATGCGCCGGAAGCAACTCTTTGTAGTCGTCGTGCACCATCGTTAGATCAGCTAATCAAAATACTGTCCCTTCATCGAGAGCAATTCGCGTAGTTTCATCATGCCAGTGCGCATGCGCGTTTTCACGGTCCCAAGCGGCGCGCCCAGTTGCGTAGCGATCTCCGACTGCGTGAGACCGTCGAAATACGCAAGCATCAAAGGGCGCTTTTGCTCTTCGGGGAGTTGGGAGAGGGCGCTGTTTACGACGCCGCGCTGTTCCGACCGGATCGCGTCCATGGCCGCGTCGGAAACTTGTTCAGCCGCTTCGCTGTCGCCGGCAGTGGTCACCACTCGCTCGCGAGAAGCGAGTGCGCGCAGCCGATCGATGCCGCGGCTCCGGGCGAGGGTAACCAGCCAGGTGAACGGTTTCCCGCGATTTGCGTCGAAGTCAGCCGCGCGCCGCCAAACTTGCAAAAACACCTCCTGGAGCACGTCCTCCGCTTCCTCGCGGTTATTTAATATACGCATGAGCACCCTGAACAGGATTACCCGGTAGAGGTCGTAGAGCTGCCCCAGAGCGCTCTCGCCGGCCTCGTCCCTTTTGGCTACGGCCTTCAGCAGCTCGACGTCGTAATCGTGTGGTTGTTCGGGTCGCAAAAGAGGAGTATCCGTGTACCCGAATACGAGGGGTACACGGATCACGGATTTAGGCGACGGTAATTTCGTCGGAAAGATAAACGTCCTGGATGGCATTCAGCAGT
>Ga0209486_10001370_pt1 | contig 10597 bp, 9 predicted proteins | sample NCCompost_FD_187518 | JGI IMG/M metagenome (GOLD analysis project Ga0209486, IMG submission 187518) | Agricultural soil microbial communities from Utah to study Nitrogen management - NC Compost (SPAdes) (version 2) | ecosystem: Environmental > Terrestrial > Soil > Agricultural land | place: USA... | reverse complement strand
CCGTCCTGCCCCTCGTGTACGCGGCAGCGGGGATCGTTCTCATCGTCGTCCTGCTGGCCGCCAACCCGCGCACGACGTGGCCGGGCTATGCGCTCGTCGCGACGGGCGTCCCGGTCTACTGGTGGTGGAGCCGGCGCCCGGGGCCGTCGGGTCCGCGTTGATCGCCGGGTGACGAAGTCGCCTCCGCCGGCTTTGCCGTCTTCGCGAAGCGGAGCGGCAAGTGGAGACGTGACCCCCGTTTCCGAAAACTCACTTCTCTTCGGATTTCCGGGTCGATCCGACGGCGACGCGAACCGCACGGCGGTGTCGCTCGCGGAAAGCCTCGCGAAGCGACGACTCCGCGGCGTTCTCGATGCCATTCCGGGCGCCCGCACGCTCTTCGTGCTGTTCGATCCGGCGGCGCGGGATGCGGCGGGGATCGCTCGGCTCGTCACGCGTCTCGCGGCTGAGAGGCAACCGTCGTCCTCCGCGAGCCGGCTGCTGCGCATACCGGTCGCGTACGGTGGTGAAGGCGGTCCCGATCTCCTCGCGGCCGCGCGCGAGCTCAGGCTCGACCCGGCCGACCTCTGCCGCCGGCACGCCGGCGCCGAATACCGCGTCGCGTTCATCGGGTTCTCGCCCGGCTTCCCCTACCTGACCGGGCTCCCTCGCGAGCTCGCCGTTCCCCGCCTCGATCGGCCGCGGCCGCGCGTCCTGCCCGGCAGCGTCGGGATCGCCGGGGAGTACTCGGCGATCTACCCCTCGGAGACGCCGGGAGGCTGGCGGCTCATCGGTCGCACTTCCGTGTCGCTCTTCGATCCCGCGGCCGAGCCGCCGGCGCTCCTTGCGCCGGGCGACCGCGTCTCCTTCGAGCCGATCGGGGAAGAGGAGCTGCTCCGGCGGCTCGCCGAGCGGCGCGCCGGCGAGCCGCGTGGCCCCTCAAGCGACGACGAAGAAACGCTCTTCGAGATCGTCCTGCCCGGCGCCTTCACGTCGGTCCAGGGGGCGCCGCGCTTCGGTCTCGGGCGGAGCGGTGTTCCGGCCGGCGGCGCGATGGACGTCGACTCGCTCGCGGAGGGAAACGCCTGCGTCGGAAACGACCCGGGCGCGGCCGCTCTCGAGGTGACGCTCTCCGGGCCGGAGCTTCTCCTCCGAGCGGATTCGATGCTCGCGATCGCCGGCGCGGACCTCGACGCGGCGTGGAACGGAGAGACGGCGCCGCTCGGGAGGGCCTTTCCGGCGCGGAGGGGCGACCGGATCACCTTCGGCGCCCCCCGGCTCGGCGCCCGCGCCTATCTCTGCGTCGCGGGCGGCCTCGCCGAACGCCTCCCGGCCGAACCGACGCGGCGTCTCGCGAAGGGCGACCGGATCGTCCGGTCGCGGCGCGTCCCGTCGCCGGTGACCTCGGCGTCGACGCCGAGCCGGATGCCGGCGGACGACGGCGTCACCCTGCGCGTCGTCGCCGGGCCGCAGGCGGACGTCCTCGACGAGGCGTCGGCGGACCGGTTCTTCTCGGCGGCCTACCGGGTCTCGCCGGAGAGCGACCGCCGGGGCATCCGGCTCGAGGGACCCGCCCTCGACCTGCGGCGCGCTCCGGACGTCGCGCCCGAAGGGACGGCCCTGGGGTCGATCCAGGTTCCGGGCGACGGTCTCCCGATCGTCCTCGGGCCGGACCGGCCGGTGACGGGTGGATACGCGAAGTTCGCCACGGTGATCGCCCGCGATTGGCCGCTCCTCGCGCAGTCGCCTCCCGGCACGATCGTCCGATTCCGTCCGATCGCGCTCGCCGAGGCAATGGAAGAGCTTCGCCGGCCGTAGGACCGACCTCACGCGGAACTTTCCCGGCGGTAACATGGCGGGGCTTTGAGCGTGGACCTGAACGCCGACGTGGGCGAGGGGATGGACGACGCCCTGCTCCTGCCCTACGTGACGTCGGCCAACGTCGCCTGCGGCATCCACGCGGGCGATCCCACGACGATGGACCAGACGGTGCTCGCCGCGCTCTCGCGCGGAGTCCGGGTCGGAGCGCATCCGGGCTATCCCGATCGTGCGAACTTCGGCCGCGCGTTCGTGGAAATGTCCGCCGACGAGATCGAGAACCTGATCGTCTTCCAGGTCGGCGCGCTCGCGGGGTTCGTTCGCTCGCGCGGCGGCCGCCTCACTCACGTGAAACCCCACGGCGCGCTCTACCACAGCGCCGGGGAGTTTCCCGACGTGGCCCGGGCGATCGCCGAAGGCGTGCGGCGGGTCGGCAGCGACCTCGTGCTCGTCGGCGCGGCGGGCTCGCTCCTGATCGGCGCCGGAGAAGACGCCGGCCTCGCGGTGGCGGAGGAAGCGTTCGCGGACCGTCGATACCGGCCGGACGGAACGCTCGTGCCGCGGGGGGAGCCCGGCGCTCTCCTTCTCGATCCGGACGCCGCGGCCGAGCAGGCGGTCGGGCTCGCCCGCGACGGCGTCGCGATCGCCCACGACGACACTCGCGTTCCCGTTCGCGCGGACACGATCTGCCTTCACGGCGACACGCCCGGCGCCGTCGAGATCGCGAAGCGGATTCACGAGCTCTTTCGAGACGCCGGGATCCGGATCGCGCCGATCGAGCCGAGCCGTTCGCGCGAGGTCGACTTCGCTTGAGCGGACGCGAGGTGGAGGTCGATCCGATCGAGCCGCTCGAGGCGGTGCCCGAGCCGGGATGGAAGGAGCGCCTCGCGTCGGCCACGCGCGCCGGCCGCGCCCTCCTCGCGACGCGCGCGGCGATCTTCAAGGAGGAGCTCGCCGAGAAGGGCTCGCTCTTCGGAAAGGCGGCGGTCGGCCTCTCGATCGCGGCCGTGTTCGGAGTTCTCGCTCTTCTCCTGCTGACCGCGCTCGTGGCGGCGCTCTTCGCCAGCCTCTTCGGCGGACCCGTCGCCGGGATCACCGCCGCCTTCGCGCTCTACCTTCTGATCGCGGGCGGGGCGGGTTACCTCGGGTGGAGGTCCTTCTCGCGGGTGCGTCCCTTCGACTTCCCCGTGACGCGGGACGAGATCCGGCGCGACCTCGACGCGGTGAGCGAAGAGGCGCCGGAGCCCGACGAAGGTCCGGGGAGCGCGGACGCGATTGCGGCGGAGCGGGCGAGCATCCGACCCGGGGATGAGGAAGACCTTGACGAAGAGGAAGTCGAGGAGGTAGACGAAATGGAAACTGCAGGCTTGGAAGAGCGTTTCCGGGCGGGATCGGAATGAGCGACCCAGCGCCTCGCGCGGTCGAGGAGCGCCGCGCCGACCGAATCGAGGGGCTTCGCCGCCGCGGCGAGTTCGAGCGGGACGTGCTCGCACGCGACGTGCAGCGACTCCGGCAGGAGCTCGCGGAACGGCGCAGGCACTGGAAGACCGCGGGGATCGTCGCGGGCGGCCTGGCCGCCGCATGGACCGTCGGCAACAAGCTCTTCGGGAAGCGCTCGCTCGCCGCGAAGCTCGGGAGGCTCTCCTCCGTGGCGTCCGTTCTCTTCGGCCTCGGCAAGGCCGTCGGCAAGTTTCGAAGGTTCTAGCGGGCGTCCCCCGGTCGGGACCGGGACTCGACTGTTCCCTTCCGGTGCTTTTTGACCTTCCGAGCGGACATCCGCCTCCCCGGTCGAGCCCGTAAGTCCTTTTATCCCAGAGACCTCGACGTGGCACCCGGGTTGCGCTCACAGGCGGACGTCCGCGTGGAGGACGCGGCTCTGGAGGTCACGATGAAGAACACGATTCGAAACGCAACGGTTGGCGCCGCCCTGGCGGCGGCGGCTCTGTTTCTGGTTCCGTCCGCGGGAGAGGCGCAGGTGAGAGTCGAAGGGAGGTTCCGGCTTCCTCACGGCGACATCGCCGTCAGCGTCGGCGACCGCTACGGACGGGATCGCTACTACTACGGGCACTCCCGCTATCCGGTCGGCTCTTACGTGCCCTACGGATACCGCGTGATCCGGCGCCCGCGTCTCGGGTACGGGTTTGCGAGCCCCGCGTTCGCCTGTCGGGCGCACCGGGCGCATCACTCGCACTGGGTTCCGGTCCGGCGCGTCCGCACGCGCTGGGTCGTGGTTCAGCAGCCCGTTCTCGTCGTCGAGGAGGGTTATGGGCGCGGTTACGACCGATATGACCGATATGACCGGTACGACCGCTATCCGACCGGCCGGCGCTATCGCGACGACCGGCGCTATCGCGACGACCACCATGTCTATGGCGAAGACCCGTACTACGACTTCAATCGGGAGTACTGGGACCGGAGCTATGGACCGGGTGCGCGCCGCCACGTCCACACGGAATCGTGTGACCACGACGACGACTGAGTTTTCGATCTGAGTCCGCCGGGTACTCCTCCTTCCCGGCAAGGCCGTCTCGATTCCCGAGGCGGCCTTTTTTGTTTTCCGGTTTTCAGAGTCCCGCGGGAAGGGACTGGATCACGCGGTCCGCGATCGCGCGATAGCCCGCGCGGTTTGGATGGAACCGGTCGGAGGCGAGCCGGTCGGCGCGGCCCTCAAAGAGGTCAAAGACCGGCACCGTGGAAACGCCGGCGAAGCCCAAGGCCGTCTCCCCGGCGACCGAGTTCCAGGACAGGATCATCGAAGCGCCGATGCGCGCCTCCCGCCCCTCGTCCGAAAAGGGCTGGTAGAGACCGAGGACGCGGATGGGCGCGGAACGGTTCGCTTCGCGAAGCGTCTCCAGGATCCCTCGGAGGTTCCGTGCGAACTGCGCCCGGCTCGCCGTCACGGCGGTCAAGGCTTCCGTGGGCGCGCCCGCGCGGCCGAAGGAGTGAGAGAGGTCGTTGCCTCCCACCGAGAGGAGGATGAGATCGGCCGACGCCGCCAGCGATTTCACGTTGGCGCTCTCGACCAAGGCGAGGACGTCGGAGGACTCCACGCCCGCAACGGCGAGGCTCACCGATTCGACCGGCCCCTTCCGGCGCAGCGCTTCGACGACGTCGGTCGCGTAACCGCGCCCCGACGGGTCGCCCGTTCCGTGCGAGAGAGAGTCGCCGAGGACGAGCAGGAGGCGTTTTCCGGGCGCCTTGGCCGGGGCCGCGCCGGCCGGGGCAGGCGGAGGCTCCCCGAGAGGATCGCCCGTCGCCCCTCGGAGCGCGAGCGCGAATCCGACGGCGAGGAGCCCGCCGGCGATGACGGCGAGGAAAGCCGGCAGGTACCACAACAAGAGACGCGAGGAGACGCGCGGCATGCCGCGATAATACGGCCCGTGGCTTCGATCGTTCTCTCTGCCGAAACGCTCACGAAGCGGTTCGGGCGCCGCGAGGTCGTCTCCGACGTCTCTTTCGAGCTGGCGGCCGGAGAAGTCTTCGGGTTCCTCGGCCCGAACGGCGCCGGCAAGACGACGACGATCCGAATGCTCGTCGGCCTCGCGCGGCCGGACCGCGGACGCGTGCGGATCGGCGGGTTCGACGTTTCGCGGGACTTCACGAAGGCGATGTCGCACGTGGGGTGCATCGTCGAGTCGACGGACCTCTATCCCTACCTCACGGGCCGGGAGAACCTCCTCCACTTCGCGCGGATGCTGCCGGACGGCGCCGAAAGGCGGATTCCCGAGCTCGCGTCGCTCGTCGCCCTGGACGGGCGTCTCGACGACCGCGTCTCGACCTATTCGCTCGGCATGCGCCAGCGGCTCGGCGTCGCCCAGGCCCTTCTCGGAGCCCCCGCGCTCCTCATCCTGGACGAGCCGGCGAACGGCCTCGACCCCGCGGGGATCCGCGAGATCCGGCAGCTCATCCGCCACCTCGCGAGCGACCGGGGCATCGCCATCTTCGTGTCGAGCCACCTGCTGTCGGAGGTCGAGCTCACGTGCGATCGGGTCGCGATCATCCACCGCGGGCGCACGCTCGCGATGGGGCCGGTCCGGGAGCTGCTCGAGCGGGGCGGCGCGGAGCGGCTCCTTTTTCGCGCGGCGCCGGCCGAGCGCGCCGCCGGGATCCTCCGGGAGTTCGCGCGGAGCGGGGAGCCGCGCGTGGACGGCGAGGAGGCGGTGTCGTGCCCCGTTCCGCGTGACCGGGTCCCCGACGCGGTCGCGGCGCTCGTCGCGGCCGGCGTCCGCGTTTTCGGCGTCGAGCGGCAGGCTTCGACGCTGGAGGAGATCTTTCTCGAGGTCACCAGCGGGGAGACCGTATGAAGTTCGCGCCACTCGTCGAAAACGAAGTCCTGAAGCTCCTGAAGCGCCGCCGGTTTCGCGTCGCCCTCCTCATCCTCATCGCGTTGAACGGACTCATCGTCTTTGCGCAGACGCAGGCGCGCGACCGGCGTCCCCGGCGCGACTGGCGGATCGAATCCCAGGAGCGTGTCGCCCGGATGCAGAACTGGGAGCGCTCGCGCCGTCTCCCCCAGACGCAGCTGCGCTGGGTCCGGTACGAGATCGCGCGCGTGCAGTACCACCTCGACCGCAACATCGATCCCGAGGCGATCTCCGGGCCGCTCTTCGCGCGCGGGTTCGCGAGCGCGTCGAGCTACCTCCTGTTTCCGCTGCTCGCGATCCTCTTCGCCGCGGACATCGTGTCCTCCGAGTTCGCCCAGGGCACGATCAAGCTCCTGCTGACACGTCCGGTCGGGCGCGCGCGCGTCCTATCTTCCAAGTTCGCCGCTCTCGCCGTCGCCATCACCCTGACCGTGGCGCTCGGAGGGGTCGTGGCGTACCTCTTCGGAGGTCTGGCGTTCGGCTATCGCGGATGGGGCGCGCCCGTGCTCGCCGGTTTCCGCCTCGCCGGCGACACGTTCGATCCGGCGGCGGTTCGCACCCTCACGCTGTGGAAGGACACCCTTCTCGCGTTCGGACTCGCGTGGTTCGCGACGCTCGCCGTCGGAGCCATCGCGTTCCTGACCTCGGTCGTCCTGCGCTCTACGGCGGCGGCCATGGGGACGATGCTCGCTGCGCTCATCGCGGGGACGATCCTGCCGCGCGTCGCGCCGACGTGGGAGGCGCAGAGGTATCTCTTCGTGACGAACCTGCCGTTGCCCGACTACTACTCCGGCTCGCCGGCGCCGATCGAGGGAATGACCGTGCCGTTCAGCGTCGTCGTCCTGGCTGTGTGGGCCGTGAGCGCCGCCCTCGTTGCCTACGGAGTCTTCATGCGGCGGGACGTGCTCGCGTAGCGTTCCCGACGCGCCGACTACCGACTACCGGCCACCGGCTCGCGGGACGCGTGGCAGTTGCGCAGTGCCTGGAAGAGGAGCCCCACGTTGACCGGCTTCTGAAGGATCGCGAAGACCCCCGACCGCTCGATCCGCCTCGTGTCTTCGTCGGCCGTGATTCCGGTGAGCACGATGACCGGGAACGGCAGCTTCCCCTCGCGCTTTTCGACGAGCTGCAGCCACTCCGCGCCGTCGCCATCGGGCAGCGTGATGTCGAGGATCGCGACGTCGGGCAGAAGGCGGCCGGCGGATTCCTCCGCGTCGGCGAGCGTTCCCGCCTCCGTGACCTCGTAGCCCTCCGACTCGAGAAGGCTCTTCAAGCCGTAGCGCGAGAACGCATCGTCCTCGATGACGAGGATCCTCCGTCCCTTTCCCGTCTCGCCCGTCTCCGCGGCGATAATCGGCGCGTCGGGCGCGGGCATCTCCTCCGTCGCCTCGAGCTGCGGCAGGGTGAAAGCGACGCGCGTGCCCTCCCCCTCGCGGCTGTCGAAGATCAGGTCGCCGCCCATGAGCTCGACGAGCTGCTTGGAGATGGTGAGCCCGAGCCCGGTCCCGCGCGGCGCCTCGTCGTTCCCCGTCCGGATCTGCCGGAACGGCTCGAAGACGGTCCCGACGAGGCTAGCGGGAACGCCGCTTCCCGTGTCCTCGACTTCGAACGCGATGCTGTCCTGCCAGGGCGAGGCCCGCAGCACGACCCGCCCCTTCGGCGTGAACTTGACGGCGTTCGAGAGAAGGTTGATCAGGACGCGCGAGACTTTCTCCCGGTCGAGCACGGCGTACTCGGGAAGGTCGGGGCTGATCTCCGTCGTGAGCGCGAGGTCCCGGGCGCGTGCCTGTGGCTCGAGGAGGTCGGCCGTCTCCGCCAGCATCGGCCTCAACGCCACGCGCTGCGGGTGCAGGTCACGCTGACCCGCCTCGAGCTTGGCGAGGTCGAGGATGTTGTTGATCATCCGGAGGAGGGTCTCCGCGCTCTCACCGATGACGTGGATGTCGTGGAGTCTCCGCTCCTCGTCGGCCGGCGTCTTGCCTTCGCGCTCGATCAGGTGGGAGAGCAGGATGATCGTGTTCAGGGGCGTGCGCAGCTCGTGCGAGACGGTCGAAAGGAAGTCCGACTTCAGCCGGTCGAGCTCCGCGAGCTTCTCGTATGCCTCGGACCGCTCGCGCGCCGCCCGTCCCTGCGATCGGATCGCCCGGCCGACGCGGATCAAGGAGCGGGCGCGTGCGGCGAGCTCCGTCCCGTCCAGGGGCTTCGCGATGAAGTCGTCGGCGCCCGCCGCGAACCCCTTCTCGCGGTCGATCTCTCCGGCCGTGACGAGAAGAACGGGCAGGTACTCGTTCGCTCGGGAAACGAGGTCCGCCGTCAGGTCGTAGCCGGAGTCGGGTCCGAGCATGACGTCCACGATGGCGAGGTCGAACTGTCGGTCCCCGGCCGCGATCTCGGCGACCTGCTCGGGGCTGCGCGCGACGACGACCTCGTGACCTTCGCTCTCCAGGTCGTGCCGGATGAGCTCCGCGACCTCCTCGTGGTCGTCGACGACGAGGATGCGGCCTCCCTCTGCCCCGCGCTTGGAAGCGGACGGCACCGGGAGGCGCGGAGGATCCGAGAGCGCGGTCTCCTCGGCGGGGGGCCGACGCAGGTAGGACCGGACGAGCTCTTCGAACGTTTCCTCGTCGATCGGCTTGGGAATGAACCCGTCGCAGCCGGCCGCGAGCGCTCGCTCCCGGTCACCGTGCATCGCGTGCGCCGTCACAGCCACGATCGGGGTCGATCGGATGGCCGGGTCTTCCTTGATCTCCTTCGCCGCTTCCCACCCCGAGATCACCGGCAGCGAGAGATCCATGAGGACGAGGTCGGGCCGTTCCGCCCTCACCGCGTCGACACCGGCGCGGCCGTCCGAGGCCGTCAGGACGTCGTGGCCCGCGGCTTCGAGCAGCATCCGGATGAGAACGCGGATGTCGGGCGAGTCTTCGACGACGAGGATCCGCGCCATCAAGCCGTCTTTTCTTCCTTCACGGCGCGCAGGACCTCGGCGATCAGTCGGGACGGGTCGGTCCCCTTGCGGACGACTCGGCTCGCCGATCCCCGCAGGGTGTTGTAGTCCGCCTCCGTGAGCTCTTTCGCCGTGACGACGACGACCGGGATGTCGGTCAGCTCCGGGTCTTCGCGCATGCGGCAGAGGACCTCGAAACCGTCGGGTGGTTTCATCATGAGGTCGAGCACGACGGCGCTCGGCTTTTCCTGCTCCATCGCGGCGAGCGCTTCCGCGCCCCCTGCGACGCCGAGGACGCGGTACCCCGCCGCCACGAGCTCCTGGGAAAGGAGTTGCCGCACGTCCGGGTCGTCGTCGACGACGAGCAGGTGTCCGCTCGACGCGAGCACGCCGGCGCGCGAAAGGCTGTCCACGATCTTGGAGACGTCGAGCGGCTTGACGAGGTAGTCGAACGCGCCGAGAGAGAGCCCGAAGGCCCGGTTGTCGATGACCGACAGCATGATGACGGGGATGTTCCGCGTCTCCGGGCGCTGCTTCAGGCTCTGGAGCGTTTCCCACCCGTCCGGACCCGGCATGAGGACGTCGAGGAGCACCGCGCCCGGCCTTTCCGCGACGGCAATCTCGATGGCCGAGGGCCCGTCGGCCGCCTCGAGCACTCGCACGCCGATCTGCGCCAGCTCGTAGGCGAGCAGGCGGCGGACGCCCTCGTCATCGTCCACGACGAGAACGCTTCGGTCGGCCGAGGGCGGGGGGACCGGCCACGCCTCGAGGTCCGTCCGCTTCGCGTCGACCGGCATTTCCGGAAGCTCCCGCGGAAGGACGACGGTGAATCGGGAGCCCTTGCCCGCCTCGCTCTCGACCGAGACGGTTCCACCGAGCACGCCCGCGAGCTTGCGGACGATGGCCAGTCCGAGCCCCGTCCCGCCGCGGCCTCGGTGCTCGACGGCTTCTCCCTGGCGGAACTCGTCGAAGATCGCCGTCTGCTCTTCCTCCGGGATTCCGATGCCGGTGTCGGAAACGATGATCGCCCACTGCGAACGCTCGCGGGACTCGAAGCGGACCGAGATCGACCCGCTCTCCGTGAACTTCAAGGCGTTGCCGACGAGGTTCGCGACGATCTGCATGACGCGCCCCGGATCGCTCCGAACGGAGTCGAGCCCCGGCGCGACTTCCGTCCGGAAGGTCAGGCCGCGCGCGCGGGCGGGCTCGCCGTAGTCCGCTTCGATCTGCCGGGCGAGCGACGCGAGCGCGATCGACTGCTCGTGGATCTCGATCTTGCCCGCCTCGATCTTCGAGATGTCGAGCACGTCGTTTATCAGAGCGAGAAGAAGCTTCGCGTTTCGCTGAACGCGGTCGAGGCTCTCGCGCTGCTGCGCGTTCAGGTTGCCCTGACCCCCCTTCAGGAGCGCGCCGGTGAACCCGAGAATCACCGTCATCGGGGTTCGCAGCTCGTGGGAGACGGAAGCGAGGAACCGGTCCTTGAGAGCGGAGG
>Ga0209486_10001369_pt1 | contig 10599 bp, 8 predicted proteins | sample NCCompost_FD_187518 | JGI IMG/M metagenome (GOLD analysis project Ga0209486, IMG submission 187518) | Agricultural soil microbial communities from Utah to study Nitrogen management - NC Compost (SPAdes) (version 2) | ecosystem: Environmental > Terrestrial > Soil > Agricultural land | place: USA... | reverse complement strand
TCACCGCACAAAACCATCGGCAAGATAAAAGTGCACGGCGACTGTGTCAAGACAAACGTATTTTGAGGATTCGACGACTCAGAGTCTCTCGGCAGCCCGAAGCAACTCCGGATCGGAACAGAAGCGCCGCAACGCCGCTTTGAGTTTTTGTCTCTGCACGCTGGCGGGAACGCCGAGATTCTCCATCGTCTTGCCGACCTGCGGGCCGCCGAGTTGCAATAATTTGCCGTAGATCACGTCGATTTCGGAGTTTTCAATATCGAGGGCGATCTTGAAAGCCTCCTCAACATCAAGAGACGGCGTCCCTCGGCTAAGAAAGACGTGCAAACGGCCGGCGAGTTCCTCGGCTTTGTCGCAGCTGATCATGGGATCGAAAGATTCTTCCTGATAGTTGGCGATCATCTCCCTGCACGCGGCCAGAATGCTCGCGTGTTGCTCTTCTTCGCGCGCCATCTCCCACCAGAAATCCCGCAGTTCCGGTCGGGTGATAAAGAGATGCGAGAAGCGATAGTAAATTTTCGAGACCAGCCGTTCGATGTCGGCGAAGCGCAACAGTGGATCGAAAGGCGCCGGCGTATTCATGGGTGCTTTAGATTCTCCCTGAGAAACTCGAGCAGCTCGACGTGCTTTTCGGAATCTCGGATCATCGCGTCCAAAAGAACCTTGAAGAGTCCGTTATAGTAGCCGCTGCTCTCTTTGGCCAGAATTTTGTATTCCCTGATCCCGTCTTTTTCAACCCGGAGCAATTCGTCCGTGGCTTGACGGAGTTCGCCGTTCGAGCTCGAACGATCGCCGCCGCCTTCCAGACTGCCAGGAGGCTTGGTCCAGGTCAGGCTTCCCTTGAGCGTTGCCGCCATCGCATGAACAATCGCCCGGTGTTTTTCTTCATCCGAAACGATCAACTGTAACAAAAACCGCGTCAACGGATTCGGCATATGGCCGAGAGTCTTCTTATAAAACTCCAGCGCCCGGTCTTCCTTAGTTTCGTGCGCTTCAAACTCGTTCAGCAGTTTCTCGATCGGCGAAATCGCCTCGCGAGAGGACATGATATCAAACATTGCGCTTACGTCTGCGAAGTCTTCCATGACATTGTCTCCTTTCCTAGTTTTCCATCGATGGGGGGAGAGTTATCTCCCCGCCCGACTGGCGCCGGCGAGTATCGGTCAAACGGCGCTGATGGAGTGTTTCGTAACCGTGAACACCTGGCCCGGCTTCCACGGCGTCCCCAGCGCCGGCAACAACCAGCGATCCAGACCGATCCAGCCGGCGTTACGCCATGCCAATACCAGCCAGGTCGCGATGGCGAACAGCATTCCGTTGGTCGATGCCGATCCGGCCATGATAAAGCTCCAGTTCATCAAACCGCCAAAGAACGCAGCCACGCCGACGAAAGCGCCTAAGACCAATGCCGCGGCTATAGCCAGCTCTCCAAAAATAATGATCTTCGAGAACCAGGTATGCGCTTCGGCATTGACCAGATATTCGATAAAACCTCGGTACCAATCGTAGGAGATCGTCGGCTTGGGCGTCATCTTGAGGCCGCGCTCCCAGTAATTTAGCAACGCTTCGCCGCTGCCCATCCATTTCGGATCGACAAACTTATGCCATCCCGCTTCGAACCACATGTAACCGAGGTACAAGCGTAGCGGCAACCAGAGCCAGGCAAACCGCGTGTCACTAAAGAGCAATCGCGCCAATCGAGGCTCCTCAATCATTACTCTTTCCATGCTCATGACTCGTTCCCCCTTTTTCTGAATCTTGCTATCGATCTGTGATTGCGCAAAGCACATGCCAGTAATAAACACGTAGATCCCTCGTAACGTCGTCGAAAATTTCGGCTTTCTTCTTAAAAATGAGAAATCGGTAAAAGCGCTTCGCAAGGTTGAGAAGGAAAATAGACCGAGCTACAGTTTTCCTAGTCCATTTGCAAACCAGACCGGCACGAAAAATCGCGCGTTGCTGCTCAGCCGCCCGGAGATTCATCGCAGCACAACTTTCAAAGGAGAAAACATGTCCACGAGAATCGCCATCAACGGGTTTGGCCGGATCGGCCGCTTAGTCCTCCGTACCATGCATGAACGCCATCGCAATGATCTCAGCATAGTTGCGGTAAACGACATGGCCGATCTAAGGACCAATGCCCACCTGCTCCGGTACGACTCCAACTACGGAATTTTTCCGGGAAACATCGCCGTCGGCGAGGGCGTTATTCAAATCGACGGAAACAACGTCGCCGTCTTGAATCAGAAAGATCCATCGCGATTGCCGTGGAAAGACCTCGGCGTCGATATCGTCATCGAGTCTACCGGCGTTTTTACCAATGGCGAGCAAGTGCGCGCCCATCTCGAAGCCGGAGCGAAAAAGGCGATCATTACCGCGCCGGCTACCAACGAGGACATCACTGTAGTCCTCGGCGTCAACGACGCGAACTACCAGCCGCGCAAGCACCACGTCGTCTCCAACGCGTCGTGCACGACCAACTGCTTGGCTCCGGTGGCCAAAGTGTTGCACGACTCCTTCGGCATGGAACGCGGTCTGATGACCACCGTCCATGCCTATACCAACGACCAGAGAATTCTCGACCTGATGCACAGCGATTTGCGCCGCGCGCGCTCGGCAGCGACGAATATCGTTCCGACTAGCACGGGCGCGGCGAAAGCGATCGGTCTGGTCATGCCGCAGCTCAAGGGCAAGCTCCATGGCATCTCGATGCGCGTGCCCACGTCAACCGTCTCGGTCGTCGATCTAGTGGCGGATCTAAAAAAATCCGCCAGCGCCGAGGAAATCAACGGCGCATTGGAAGAAACTGCCAACGGAAAAATGAAAGGAATCCTCGGCTACACCGACGAGCCCTTGGTTTCCAGTGATTTTCGTGGTAATCCGGCTTCCTCCATCGTCGATGGCTTGTCGACCGTCGTGCTCGAAGGAAAAATGGTTAAAGTTCTTTCCTGGTACGACAACGAGTGGGGCTACAGTTGCCGCGTCGGCGACTTAGCGAAACTGATGGCGGACAAAGGTTTCTAGCATTTGCATTCAGCATCCGGAGGTAAAGCGTATGCAGGCTAAGGACATCATGACCCGGGAGATCATTACCGTCAGTCCAACCATGAAGATTCGAAGCCTGGCGATGACGCTGATAAAAAATCAAATCAGCGGCGCGCCGGTCGCCGGCAAAAACGGCAAGATCGTCGGCGTGGTTTCCGAAGCCGATATTGTCGCCAAGAAAGGCAAAGACGTTAAGGCGATCATGAGCAAGAAAATCATCAGTGTCGGCGAGGACACCGCGGTTGAGGAAATCGCCCGCCTGATGACCGCCCAAAAGATTAAGCGCGTGCCGGTGATGCGCGGCGACGACGTCGTCGGCATCGTCAGTCGCGCCGACATCGTCAGCGCCATCGCCCGCGGCGAGCACGTGGCTATCCATACTCCGGTTTACGATCTGTAGAAGGAACAACTGGAGTATTGGAGTGATGGATTGATGGATTTGCTGCCGGTACCCAACCCTCCACCCCTCCATTACTCCAACGCATCCTTCGCTCCTTTACCGCGCTAGGACCTTTGTGCTTAGATCGCCCTTTCTCTTTTGGAAGGAGACTGGTTATGGCGAATATGCATGACGAACATCTCATGATGGACAGAGGCCGCGGCCGATTGGAAAATAAAGTCGCTATTGTCACCGGCGCCAACAGCGGCATCGGCCGCGCCGCGGCGCGCTTGTTTGCCCGGGAAGGCGCCAAAGTCGTTTGCTGCGATATTCAGGACGAGTTGAGCCCGCGAATCGATGAATTGATCAAGCAGGACGGCGGCGAGGCGCGGTTTCTAAAAACCGATGCCACCAGTGAAGCCGATTGGACCAAGACCGTAAGCGCTACTCTGGATCACTTCGGCGACCTGCACGTACTTTACAACAACGCCGGCGGCGGCATCCGCGGCAAGATTGGCGACTTGAAGAACGAGGAGTGGCATTTCATCTTGAACTTGAATCTGAATTCGATTTACTACGGTTCGCGTGCCGTGCTGCCCCATTTTCTCAGCAAGGGCCGTGGCACCATCGTCAATACCGCTTCGACATTCGGCATCCTGGCATCGGAAGAGAATGCGGCTTACTGCACGACCAAAGCCGCGGTCATCAACTTGACGCGGCAGATGGCGCTCGACTATGGAGTGCAGGGAATCCGCGTGAACTGTATCTGCCCCGGCGCTACCGACACGCCGCGGTTTCGCGGCATGCCGCCGCGCGCGATGTTTGAAAGCGGCTTGCCGCCGGATCAAGTTGCGCGGTTGTCGACACTGAATCGCGCGCTCCATCGCGTGGCCGCTCCGGAAGAAATCGCTTACGGAGTGCTCTTTCTCGCGTCGGATGAAGCGTCGTTCGTCACCGGCAGCGCGTTGGTAGTGGACGGCGGTCAAACCATCGACGCGTGAGCGAAATCGGAGTAGAGAGTGACGGAGTGCTGGGTTTCTGTCCAGTCCAGTATTCCAACACTCCAATTGGTAGAAACCCTGGCGTGCCAACTACGCCGCCGAGTCCCCACCCCGCTTGCCGCCCGGAAACATCGACTCCAGGTACTCGCCGAGAATCCGGCAGACGTCCATCGCGGATAATATCCCGGCCAGCTTGCCCTGGCGTTGCACCAGCACAGACCCGATGCGCCGCCTGGCCATTTCGAAAACGACTTCGTGGAGCGGCGCGTGAAAGGGCACGATGTAGGGATCGGGAATCATAATTTCGCGCGCCAGGACTTTGTCCTTCACCGACGTCGACGCTGCGCGCTTGAAGTGGTGATGTAAATCGCGCTCCGAGACGATGCCGACAACCTTGCCGTTCTCTTGCACCGGCAGATGACGAATGTTGTGCTCCTCCATCATCCGTTCCAACGTCGTTCCGGTGTCGTCAACGTCGACGAAGTAAGGAAAAGACGTCATCACCGCGCCGACGATCGGCATGCGTCTGCGTTTCTTAAGCTTCGGCGGTTTTTGCAAGCTTGCCATTCCGCGCCAATCTAAGTGCTTTTATGCCTTGGCGTCGCTCGGATCAAAAAACTCGGCCGGCAGCGCAACCTCTTGGACCGAGCCATGCACCGTGTGCATGGTGTAGGCGCGCGCGCCGCGCTTTGAGGCGATCACTTGATGAATTCCCGTTTCCTTGTAGTGCACGCCCGTCCAATCCTCGATTGCGACGCCGCTAGCGATCTCTCCCGACGCGAGCAGCCGATGATAGGACGGCCGGCGCTGCGCCTCGCCGTCGTAATGAGGACAACAACTGCCGGGAAGAAACCCCAAACAGTCGAGCGGCCTTAATCCATCGGAAAAGGAATCCGTCAGGCCTTGCTCGAACCAGCAGATCGCGCCCGCGCTCACGCCGGTGAGCACAATGCCCGACTCCCAAGCTTCGCGGAGAACGTCCGACACGCCCCAGTCGCGCCACACGGCAAGCAGGCTCTTGGTATTGCCGCCACCGACGTAGATAATCTCCTGATTCAGCAGGAACGAACGCAAGTCTGGAGTGCGTTTGAAAAACGTCAACACAGACGGCTGGCAACCGAGTTTCAGAAACGCCGCATAAAAACTCGAAACGTAATGATCCGGCTCGCCGCTCGCCGTCGGCACGAAAGCGACACGCGGGTTATCGGCGCCGGTTTGCCGAATCACATATTTCTCCAGCTCAAGATTCTCGGCGTCGCGGTAAAATCCGCCGCCGCCGATCGGAATAATTTGTTTGGCTTTGTCCGCCATCGCCTCCATCCACCGGTTGATGATCCGCGACGATAAATTAGAGCCGTCGCCAACGCAACCGATTTCCGCGGTTGCTGTCTCGTTCAACTAGCGTCGCCGGCGTCTTGTTCGCCGCCGCGGACTCGGCGGCGGCGCGGTTTCCTGTCGTGCCGGTCTGATCGCACCATTGCAGCTTCCGGGTCGAATTCTGTCGGCGAGCTGGCGCAATCGCGCCGCAATCGCGGTATCGGCGCTGGCTCGACTTTTCTGAGTTCGACTGGCTCCTTTGGCCGCGAAGAGTAGCGCGAGCAGACACAACTGCTGCGTCACGGAGTCCAGGTCTTTGGGAGCAAATTGGATGTTGGTCAGCGCGTCGGCGTAACGTTTGCAAACTTGTTCGAAAGTTTTTTCGTCGCCACCCAAGGCGCCGCGGTACAGTGTTTCGACGAGATATGCCTCCGCGGCCATGACCGCGTTCCAAATATCGGGTGATTGTCTGAATCTTTCGTTGGCTTTGCGGCCGCAAGCGTCGCAATCCGCGACGCTTGCTTTACTTTCTCCTTGGAGCGCGCCCAGCGATAACCAATTCAGCGCGGGATAGGGATCGAACCACGTGTCGCTCGACTTCCCGGAGGCGACCTTGTACGCGGTGATGCTCGCCTCCACCGAGTCGTTAAATCCCTTGACGGTCGCCGTCGCGCGATCTCCGCCGATAATTTTGCCGGCGAAGATGGCCGCCTTGCGTTTGTACGCGCTGCCGATCACCGACGCGCGTTCCACGTTCGGCGTACGAGACGGCCTTTTCGCCGCGCCGTCCTCGTGCGCTCCGGCGGTCATCCTATTTAAGTCATGCAGCCGCGCAATTGCCCGTTCCGCCAATTCCGGGTCGCCGTTGCTTTCGGCGAGTCGCGATTCGATGTTGGCCAGTTGCTCGATGGCGGCGATCGGCACCCGGCCGGCTCTATCTTCCGCGGCAATGGCGGCGCTGTATAATCTAAGGGCGTCTTCGAAGTATTCGCCGCCCAGTAACGCGTATGTCTGCGCCAGCTCAAGATTCATCGCCGGCTGGTCAAGCCAGCTTGGCGGACAACGACTAAGCAGCATTTTCAATTCCGCGGCGATCCGATTCGCATCCGACTTGGATATCGACTCCCGGCGCCGGTAGATGCTCATGCGAATCCGATCGATCTGGTCGATCAATTCTTCCAACGCGACGAATTTGCCCGCGTCTTCTGTTCGACTGCTAGACTCGGCGCGCGGATCTACGCGCCAGCCCGGATCGCCGTAGGCCTGGTAGGCGCCCCATGTGATGCTGCTGCCATGCTTACGGTAGGTGTCTCGTCGGGCCTCGAACACAGCGTCGCCGAACTGCAATTTGTCCTGCAGAATGCCGCGATAAAATGTTTCGGCAAAAGTGTAAGCCGCGTCGTCGTCGACCGCCCAACCGGCGGCAACCACGCAACGCACGCCGATCTCGATCAATTCGCGGGAAATACTGTACGCCAGCCGATTATAAGCGATGGACATTGGATTGGCTTGAGCGAGATGGCAGCAATTGAGAAACACCAGGTCGGGAACAACTTCCATTTGACCGATCTCGGCTGCGCCGAGCAACAATCCGTCGGACAGTACGACGCCCGTTCGAGGTATGCCGTCTCCGGCCGTGTGCTCGAAGAGACCGTGCGCCGCAATGTGCACGATACGATAGGGCTGCTGATAAAGCGGCGTAATCACGTCGAGCGCCTTGCGGCCCTGCCCTATCGATGATTCGACGTGATAGCCTTGGCGGCTCAGCGCTTCGACCACCACTTCCGCTTCTTGCTCCGCGCCGGCCAGCGAAGCCAATCCATCGGTCGCCGGCCGGTTCGGATGGGGAAACGTTTTGAAGAAACTTTCCGTCGAGGGATTGCCGACGACGTAGGCGAGCGGCTGCAGCGATTGGCGCACGTGGCGCCGAAACGTGCTCGAAGATAGCTGCCTGATGACGCGAGCACGCACCGCAAGCGGCTCGTGTTCCGCCAACATCAGCTCCCAGGGCAAGTTGGCCGTGTAGCCGTCGAGCACGAGCACGATGCGATCGAGCTGGCGCGCCGCGTCCTTGAAGTCGTGCGGCACCATCAGTTGGAACAGGGTGCGGCAAAACTCCGGCTGGTAACTGCGCAGTTGGATCTTCTGGGCGACGAGCGATTCGACCAATCCGGGCTGGCGCTGCTGTACGATGGTTTCGGCGCGCGCGCGCTGGCCGACATGCACGAAGCGCACGCGTTCCGCGATCGCGGATGATTGCCGGGACCGCTCGCCGTTTCCACCTCGCGGAGACGCGCCGCGAGAATCGCTGGCGACCTGGTCTTGCTCATCGGCGTTGGTGATGATCATACGCTGCCAATACGCCACGGCGCGGCTATCATCGAGCCGTTGCCGGATGCCTGGGCCTCGATCCAGCTCCCGCGGCACTTCCAGGCGAACGCCGAGCTGATCATCGGCGTTAACCTTCGTCGAGAAACCCGTCAACGCGCGCATGGCCGAGATCGCGCTGTCGATGTACAACTCAACGATTTCGAGCGAGCTTATCCTCAACGCGTCGTTGGTCGACTCCTTGAACTTGACATTGGCCTGGACCACGCCGCGCACCAGCGCCTCGACCGACGCCGAAATGGTAAGATTCGCCGTGGAATTGTAGCCCAACAACAACGTCGAGAGAGCAATCTCCCCGTCGCGCTGGCCGCTGCAGTCGACATACTGGAGAAGATAACGCAACGCTCCGGTTCGAACCGCTTCGGTCAACGTATTGGCTGCGAGCGTGCCGTCGTATTTTCCCAATCCCGTAACGACCGCGCCGCAAAGGCTACCGCGCAGCCGTTCCGCCTCGTTGGGCAAACGCAGCACGACAACGGCGCTGCCGATCGGGCCCGCGTAGAGGCCGAGGTTGTAGCGCTCGCTCAAAGCGCGGTCGACCAAGTCGCGATCGATAATCGCTTCCGCCCCCGAGATCGCGTCTTGTTCATAATGACCGACCATGATCGGTTGGGTTACAAAACGAAGATCCATCGCTTTGACTTTTACTCTAAGCGCCGGCGCCTGCTGCGTCTTCAGACGCTTGCGCTTCGATTTGCCCATGAGCGGATGGGCGGCTTCTTCGGGCATCGGATAGCGCGGCGCCCCCGCTTCGTAAGTCATCGGCTGCACCGGCTTGGCCGCGCGGGCGGCCGGCGGCCGATCGGTCAATATGCTGGTGATGCCGGTGCGCAGCAGTTCGTCCAACGCGCCAAAGTACTCATCGGTGTTGGCGAGATCGCCATGCACTGCGGGCATGTAGTAGCGCCGGCCGATGCCGCCGATCGCTCCCGACAACCAAGTAACCGTGCCATCGCCTTCCGTCGTGCCGATCATCTTCCAGTTTTTGTCGATCTTCTTGATGCCGCAAGCCGTAACGGGAGCGCAACCGTGTACATAGATTGTCTTGTCCCGGTGCGCTTCCGGCAGCGCCGGCGTCGAACCGTCACGATCCCAGAGCCATTTGCCGGCGCTGAGAGCGGCAACGCTCGGCACCGCCGCTACCTTGTCGCCGAACCAAAAATCCTTCATCTCCTCTTTGAACGCGCTCCATCGCCCAACCGTGAAATAGTCGTCGAACTGAGCGCCGCCGACATCTTGAAAACCAGGTCTCGGCAAGAGCTGCAATGCGCCGCGAAACTCACCGATGATATCGAGAATCGCTTGCAGGTCGTTGCCGAGATCGAGACGGGCCAGGGTGCGCAGCGTGTCCGACTTGCCGATGAGCGCTTCGACCATCGAGTGCGCGCCCTGGTTCGGCGTGCCGAGCATGACGAAGCGCGCGCCGTCGCGAGCCATCAGCTCATCCCAGAGCTGGGGATGTTTGTGAATCAGCGAGCGCGCGACCAAACCGCCCATGCTATGGGCGAGCAGCCGGACCGGACGCTCGGGATTTTTCGTGTCATCGATGAGTTTGCGTAAAAATTCCGCCAAACGGTCCGCGAGAATGTCGAGCGGCAGGCGCCAGTCGTAGGGAAGGCGCTCCACTCGGTGCGACTCCATGAGATGCTCGCACATATCGCCGTAAGTCATGTCGAAAAGCTTTTCGGCGGTGATGCCGTCGCCCGCCGCTGAGCCTGTGCCGGCGCGCCAGCGAATATCATTGAGTCCGCCGGTCGCGATGTCGGACACATCGAACCAGATGCGGTCGTCGTTATCTTTCCAGAGATGCGAGCCCATGATCCCAGGCAACACGACGACGATGGGTAGTGAGGCCTCCACATCCTCGCCATCGCGCCTGCGGCGAATCGCCAGCGCGCGGGTTTGCTCTTCGGCCAAAGTGGGTTCTTGTAGATCAGCCGGCAGAGCGGTGAACAATTTCAGCTGCTCGACATCGCCGGCGATCAGCCAATCGCGCAGCGCCGCTCGCGTGCCGGCATTTTGAAAATAGTGAAAGTGCGACGTCGCCGGCCCTTGCTCGAACAGCGCGCGCCCGCCCGCCTGGCGCGCGATGCCCGCGTACATCGAGTCGGTATCGACCACCAGGTCGTTGTCGATGCCGCTGAAAAAAGCATAGTCGGTGAACAGCACACCCAACCTTTTGAGTAAACCGCCGCCTTCGATGTCGCCGGCGATGATCGCCAGCTGTACGGACTCTTGCGGTTTGGCCAGGGCTAAGAAACGCCCCAGCGGCGCATCCGGAAGCATCGCCTCGATACCCGGAACGAGTTTGGCGTTGGTGCGATTCTTGACAATCTCGAGAATGATTCGCTTGAACGCGTAGTAGAGCGGATTGCCATAAAGATAAGGCACGCGGCCGACCAAAGTGAGTAATGCCGAGAGGAAGATATCGAGGTTGCCCGAGGCGAGCAAAGTGCCGCGCGCCGGACA
>Ga0209486_10001368_pt1 | contig 10599 bp, 8 predicted proteins | sample NCCompost_FD_187518 | JGI IMG/M metagenome (GOLD analysis project Ga0209486, IMG submission 187518) | Agricultural soil microbial communities from Utah to study Nitrogen management - NC Compost (SPAdes) (version 2) | ecosystem: Environmental > Terrestrial > Soil > Agricultural land | place: USA... | reverse complement strand
GCGCAGATGAAGTCGTTGTCCGAAAGTCCGCCGATCGCGTGAGTCGAGTAACGGACGCGGCAGTAGTTGTAGCCGACCTCGAGGTCCGGGTGGTGGTCCTCGACGTTGGCGACGTGCGCGAGCGCATTGACGAAACTCATCGTGCGCCAGAAGTCGGGAAACTTCAGCTCGCGTCGGATCACCTTGCCGTCCTCAACCAGCTTCCAATCCGCGTGCAGCAGCTTCATCATCCCGGCTGCCTGTTCCTTGTCCAGCGGGCGCACGCCGCCTTCGCAGGGCACGCACTTGCGTTCCTTGAGCGATTCCATCAGGCCTCCCGGCGCGGGTAACTGCGCGCCACGTAGCGTTCGACCAGTTCCTGGAACTCCTCGGCGATGCGCTCGCCCTTGAGCGTCACCGTCTTCTCGCCGTCCTCGTACACGGGCGCGACGGGCCGTTCGCCGGTGCCCGGCAGACTGATGCCGATGTTGGCGTGCTTGCTCTCGCCCGGTCCGTTCACGACGCAGCCCATGACCGCGACGGTCATGTTCTCGGCGCCGACGTAGTCGTGGCGCCAGGCGGGCATCCGCTCGCGTACATGCTCCTGGATGCGCTGCGCGAGCTCCTGGAAGTAGCTGCTGGTCGTGCGGCCGCATCCGGGACAGGCGACGACCCGGGGTGCGAAGGCGCGCAGGCCCAGGCTCTGCAGGATCTCCTGCGCGACGCGCACCTCCTCGCGACGGTCGCCGCCCGGCTCGGGCGTCAGCGACACGCGGATGGTGTCGCCGATGCCCTCCTGCAGCAGGATCGCGAGCGCAGCCGTGGAGGACACGATGCCTTTGGCGCCCATGCCGGCCTCGGTGAGGCCGAGGTGCAGGGGATAGTCGCAGCGCGCTGCGAGGGCGCGATAGATCGCGACGAGGTCCTGCACGCCGCTCACCTTCGAGCTGATCACGATGGCGTCGTGGGCGAGACCCAGCTCCTCGGCGCGCGCGGCGGAAGCCAGCGCCGAGACGACGGTCGCCTCGCGCAGCACCTCGAGCGCGTCCAGCGGCGCAGGCAGGCGGGAGTTCTCATCCATCATGCGCGTCAGCAGGTCCTGGTCGAGGCTGCCCCAGTTGACGCCGATGCGCACCGGCTTGCGGTGCCGGCATGCGGTCTCGATCATCGCGGCGAACTGCGGGTCGCGCTTGCTGCCGCGGCCGACGTTGCCGGGATTGATGCGGTACTTGTCGAGCGCCTCCGCGCAGGCCGGGTGCGCCGCGAGCAGCTTGTGCCCGTTGAAGTGGAAGTCGCCGACGAGCGGCACGTCGCAACCCGCCGCGCGCAGGTGGTCGCGCACGTGCGGCACCGCCGCCGCGGCCTCGTCCGTGTTGACCGTCACGCGCACGAGCTCGGAACCGGCCTCCGCGAGCTCGCGAACCTGGCGCGCGGTCGCCTCGACGTCGGCCGTGTCGGTGTTCGTCATCGACTGGACGACCACGGGTCCGCCGCCGCCCACGGTGACGGCGCCGATGCGCACGGCGACGGTGCTGCGTCGCGCGGCTGTCATTTCGCCTTCTGGGCCGCGATCCACTCGTCCACGGTGCGTTCGAGGATGTCTAGCGGCACGGCGCCGGTCGCGAGGACCGTGTCGTGGAATGCGCGGATGTCATACGCGTCCCCCAGCGCCTGCTCGGCGCGCGCGCGCAGTTCAAGGAACTTGAGCTGGCCGATCTTGTAGGCGAGCGCCTGGCCCGGGTCGGAGATGTAGCGGTCAATCTCGTTGACGATGTCCGCTTCGGTCTTGGCCGCGTTCGCCAGGAAGTAGTCGATGGCCTGCTGGCGCGTCCACTCCATGTGATGAAGGCCGGTGTCGACGACGAGGCGCACGGCGCGCCACTGGTCGTAGGTGAGCTGCCCGAAGCGCGAGTAGGGGTCCTTGTACAGGCCGAGGTCGTAGCCGAGCCGTTCCGAGTACAGGCCCCAGCCCTCGATGTAGGCCGTGAATCCGCCGGCCCGCCGGAACGTCGGCAGGCCGGTCTGTTCCTGCGCGAGCGCGATCTGCAGGTGGTGGCCGGGCGCGGCCTCGTGCACCGACAACACTTCCATTTCGTATTTCGGCCGGACCTCGGGGCGATACAGGTTCACGTAGTAGTAGCCGGGGCGCGAACCGTCGAGCGAGGGTCCCTGGTAGTAGGCGGTCGTCGTGTTCGGCGCGCTGTTGTCCGGGATCGGCCGCAGGCCGAACGGCGTGCGGTAGAGCTTGCCGAAGAGCTTCGGCAGCTCCGGGTCGATCATCTTGACGATATAGGCGTACGCGCGGAAGAGCTCGTCCCCGGTCTCGTAATAGAACCGCGGATCGGTCCGCAGGTGCTGGAAAAAATCGGTCAGCGAGCCCTTGAAGCCGACCTCGTCCATGACCGTCTGCATCTCGGCGCGGTTGCGCGCGACTTCCTTCAGGCCGATCGCGTGGATCTCTTCCGGCGTCAGGGCGGTGGTCGTGTGGTAGCGCGCCAGGAACTGGTAGTACGCGCGGCCGTCCGGCGTGTCCCAGAGCCCGACGGTGCCGCGGGTCGCCGGTAGGTACTCGTCGCGGAACACCGCCTGGAAGCGGCGATAGGCGGGGATGACGGACTCGGCGATCACCTGCCGTGCCTCCGCCGTGAGGCGCACGCGGTCGGCGGCCGGGATCGAGTCGGGATACGTGCGAAAGCGCTCGAAGAACGGACTGTCCTCGGGCTTGTCCGTCACCTGTTTCGCCAGCGGCTCCAGCACGCGCTCCATGACGGCGCGCGGCTGCGTGCGCTTTTCCCGGGCGCCGCGACGCAGCCGGTCGCCATACTGGTCGAGGTAGGCCGGGATCGCCCGCATGCGGCGGATCCACGTTTCGTAGTCGGCGATTGTCTCGAACGGCACCAGCTCGGCGAGCTCGTTCACCGACTGCGGGCCGCCACTCGCCTCGATCGAGTAGTACTCGGCGTGGAACGGCACCGCGGCCTTGCGCGTTTCGTACTCGCGCCGGAACAGGTCGTAGTTGAGCTGCTCGGCAGGCGGCAGCGCGTCGCGCGGAATGCGGGAGAGGTCGCCGAGGACCTTCGCGTCGGCCGCCTGGCGCGCGGCCAGCGCAGCCTGGGAGATGTCCGGAAGCCGGTCGTTGTATCGCGGGTCGCCCAGGTACGTGGCCGCCAAGGGATTGTCCGACAGGTCGCGCTCCCATTCGCGATCGAAGAGGGCGTGCAGGTTTGCGACGGCATCCGCCGAGGCGGAGACCGGCGCCGCGGACAGCGCACCGAGGACGATGACGAAGGACGCAAGCGACCGGGACATGGCGGTTTCCGTGACCGGGTGATTTTGACCGCGCGACTATACCCTGCTTTCCGCTAATCTCTCGGATTCGAGGCAGCGGAAATACGGATGGGACGACGGACACCGCTCTATGACCTCCATGTCGCCGCCGGGGCGCGCATGGTCGACTTCGGCGGCTGGGACATGCCGGTCGGGTACGGCTCGCAGATCGAGGAGCACCGCGCCGTGCGCCGCGACGCGGGCATGTTCGACGTGTCGCACATGTGCGTCGTGGACCTGCGCGGCGCCGGCGTGCGGCCGTTGCTCCTGCGGCTGCTCGCGAACGACGTCGGCCGGCTCACGGCGCCGGGCAAGGCGCTGTACAGCTGCATGCTGAGGCCCGACGGCGGCGTCATCGACGACCTCATCGCCTGCTACCTCGACGAGAAGTGGTTCCGCGTGGTGGTCAATGCAGGCACCGCCGACAAGGACCTCGCCTGGATGAAAGAGCACGCGCGCCAGATCGGCGTCGCGGTCGTTGCGCGGCGCGACCTGGCGATCGTCGCCGTCCAGGGTCCCAACGCCCGTGCGAAGGTGATGCCGCTCCTGCCGGAGTCAGCCCGCGCCGCCGCGGGCGCGCTCGGCAGTTTCTTCGGTGCCGTTTCCGACGACGAATGGTTCGTCTCGCGCACCGGTTACACCGGCGAGGACGGATTCGAGGTGGCGCTGCCGTCGGAAGCGGCCGCGGGATTCTGGACCGCGCTGCAGGCGGCCGGCGTCGCGTCCTGCGGGCTCGGTGCCCGCGACACGCTCCGGCTGGAGGCTGGCATGAACCTGTACGGCAACGACATGGACGAGACGGTGACGCCGCTGGAGTCGGGACTCGCCTGGACCGTCGTGCTCGAGGGCACGCGCGACTTCATCGGCAGGGCCGCGCTTACGAAGCAGCGCGACGCGGGCGTCGCCCGCCAGCTTGCGGGACTGCTGCTGGAGGACCGCGGCGTGCTGCGAGCGCACCAGAAGGTCTTTGCGGGAGCCGCCGGCGAGGGCGAGGTCACGAGCGGAACCTTCTCGCCGACGCTCGAGCGCTCGATCGCGCTCGCGCGCCTGCCGGCCGCGGCCGTGGGCCGGGTTGAAGTGGACATCCGCGGCAAGCGCGTCCCTTCGCGCATCGTCAAGCCGCCGTTCGCCAGGCACGGCAAGGCCAGGATTGACCTCTAGCACGGAGAACCGCATGAGCCAGACTCCCGCTGACCTGCGCTACACGAAGAGCCACGAGTGGCTGCGCAAACTGCCGGACGGCACGATCGAAGTGGGCATCACCGACCACGCCCAGCAGTCGCTCGGCGACCTGGTGTTCGTCGAGGTGCCGGAACCGGGCCGCCACGTGGCAGCCGGCGACGCCTGCGCGGTGGTCGAATCGGTGAAGGCAGCTTCGGACATCTACAGCCCGGTAGCCGGCGAAGTGACGGCGGGCAACCCGAAGCTCGCCACGGAGCCGGAGCTCGTCAACCGCGATCCGTACGGCGAAGGCTGGATCATGCGCGTCAAGCCGTCGGGCGGCGCCGCCACGGAAACCCTCGATGCGCCGGCCTACGAGGCCGTGGCCGCCGCCGGGGGCTGAGTGCCGTACATTCCGCACACGCCCGACGACGTCCGGGCGATGCTAGACCGCATCGGCGCCGCCAGCATCGATGACCTGTTCGACGAGATCCCGAACTCGCTTCGCATCGATGCGCTGCCCGGGGTACCTGCGGCACTTCCTGAAATGGATGTCGCGCGGCTCGCCGCCGCGCGCGCGGCGGCGGACGGCCGGCCGCTTAACTTCATCGGCGCGGGCGCCTACGAGCACCATATTCCCGCGCCGGTCTGGGCCCTCGTCACGCGCGGCGAGATCTACAGCGCCTACACGCCGTACCAGGCGGAGGCGAGCCAGGGCACGCTGCAGGTCATGTACGAATACCAGTCCATGATCGCGGCCCTGACCGCGATGGACGTGTCGAACGCATCGCTCTACGACGGGGCGTCCGCGCTCGCCGAGGCCTGCCTCATGGCCGTGCGCGCCCACCGCCGCTCGAAGTCGGCGCGCATCCTGGTGCCTGCGACCGTCAACCCGACCTGGCGGCGCGTCGCCGAGGTGATCACCGAAGGCCAGGGGCTGAAGCTCGACGCGGTGCCGTACGACCTCGCGACGGGATGCGTCGACGTGAAGGCGCTCGAGCGGCATGCCGGCGAGGACATCACGGCGATCGTCATCCAGCAGCCGAACTTCTTCGGGCAGCTCGAGGACGTCGATGTGCTGACACGCTGGGCGCGCGCGAACGGCGCGCTCGTCATCGCGGCCGTGAATCCGGTGGCGCTCGCGCTCGTCGCGCCGCCGGGCGAGTGGGGGGACGGGGGGGCCGACATCGCGGTCGGCGACGCCCAGCCCTGCGGCGTGCCGTTGTCCTCGGGCGGGCCCTACGTCGGGTTCATGGCCTGCCGCATGGAGCACGTGCGCCAGATGCCCGGGCGCATCGCGGGCCGCACCGTCGACACCGCGGGCAAGCCGGGCTTCACGCTCACATTGCAGGCGCGCGAGCAGCACATCCGGCGCGCCAAGGCGACCTCGAACATCTGCACCAACCAGGGGTTGCTGATGACCGCGGCGACGATTCACCTCGCGCTGCTCGGGCCCGAGGGGCTCGGGCGCGTGGCGCGCGCCTGCCTCGCGCGCACGGCGGAGCTGGTCGCCGCGCTCACGCAGCTGCCGGGCGTGCGGGAGGTGTTCCCGGGCCCGCGCTTCCACGAGGCAGTGCTGAAACTCGAGCGGCCCGCCGGACCGGTACTCGACGCGCTGGCGGCAGAGGGCATCGTCGGCGGCCTCGACCTCGAGCGCGATTTTCCCGAGCTCGGGCACGCGCTCCTCGTGTGCGCCACCGAAACGCGCACGACTGCCGACATCGAGGCGTATGCGCGCGCGCTCGGGCGCGCGGCGGCATAGTGTCGACACGACCGGGAGCGCGCATGGCGAAGACCGAACCCCTGATTTTCGAGCTGTCGCGCCCCGGCCGCGGCGCGACGGCGCAGTTCCCGGACGTGGACGCGGAAATCGACGTGCCGGCGGCCTTCCGCCGCCGCCGGCCGCCAGCCTTGCCTGAAGTGTCGGAGCTGCAGGCAGTGCGTCACTACACGCGGCTGTCACAACTCAACTTCGGCATCGACACGCACTTCTACCCGCTCGGCTCGTGCACGATGAAGTACAACCCGCGGGTCTGCAACTCGCTCGCGATGCTGCCGGGATTCCTCGGGCGGCATCCGCTCGCGCCGGCGTCGACGGGACAGGGCGTGCTCGCGTGCCTGTTCGAGCTGCAGGAGATGCTGAAGCACGTGACCGGCATGGCGGGCGTCTCGCTGACGCCGATGGCCGGCGCCCAGGGCGAGTTCGCGGGCGTCGCGATGATCCGCGCCTACCATCGTGCGCGCGGGGACAGCGCGCGCAACGAGATCATCGTCCCCGACGCGGCGCACGGCACCAATCCGGCGACCGCGACGATGTGCGGCATGAAGGTGCGCGAGATCCCGACGCTCGCCGACGGCGACGTCGACCTCGCGGCGCTCGGGGCCGCGTTGTCGCCCGCGACCGCGGGCATCATGCTCACCAACCCGAGCACGCTCGGCGTATTTGAGCGGCGCATCGTCGAGATCGCGCGCATGGTTCACGAGGCCGGCGGTCTGCTGTACTACGACGGGGCGAACCTCAACGCCATCCTCGGCAAGGTCCGGCCCGGGGACATGGGATTCGACGTGATCCACATGAACCTGCACAAGACGTTTTCGACGCCGCACGGCGGGGGCGGGCCCGGGTCCGGCGCGGTGGGCGTCGGCAAGCGCCTGCTGCCGCACCTGCCCCTGCCGGTGGTCGGGCGCGAGGGCGACCGCTATCGCTGGCTCGACGAGCGCGACCTGCCGGGCTCCATCGGGCGCCTCTCGGGCTTCATGGGCAACACGGGCGTGCTGCTTCGGGCCTGGGTCTACATGCGCATCCTCGGCGCCGCCGGCATGCGCCGCGTCGCCGAATACTCGACGCTGAACGCCAACTACCTGCTGGCCCGGTTGCGGGAAGCGGGATTCGAGCCGGCCTATCCGGGCCGGCGTGCGAGCCACGAGTTCATCGTGACGCTGAAGCGCGAGGCGCGCGAACTCGGCGTGACCGCGATGGATTTCGCCAAGCGGCTTCTCGATCACGGTTACCATGCGCCGACCACCTATTTTCCGTTGCTGGTCCCGGAGTGCCTCCTGATCGAGCCCACCGAGTCCGAATCGCGCGAGGAGCTCGACGGTTTCGTCGACGCGCTGGCCGCCATCAAGAACGAAGCCGCGACCGACGCGGCCGTCGTGAAGTCCGCGCCGCACACGATGCCGGTGCGCCGGCTGGACGACGTGCGCGCCGCGCGCCAGCTCGACATCGCCTGGAAGCCGGCCGCGACGTGAGGGAATGAAGCCGCAGCACCCACGTCCCGACAAGCGGACCACGGGGCCCGTGCGCCTGTCGCGCGCGTTCGGCAGCACCTTTCGCGGCTTCCTCGCCGCCTGGCGCGAGGAGGAGGCGTTCCGCCAGGAATGCCTGCTCGCGCTCGCCGTCGTGCCGTTCGGCCTGTGGCTGGGCGACACCGGCGTCGAGCGCGCGCTGCTGGTCGGGCCGATGTTCCTCGTGCTCGCCATCGAGCTCGTCAACAGCGCAGTGGAGGCGACCGTGGACCGCATCGGCATCGAGCGGCATCCGTTGTCCGCGATCGCCAAGGAGCTCGGCTCCGCCGCCGTGTTCGTCGCATTCCTGCTGCTCGGCCTCAACTGGATCCTGGTGCTCGCATGGCCGCACTAATCTGCGGCTCGCTCGCCTACGACACCGTGATGGTCTACCCGGGCCGCTTCCGCGACCACATCCTGCCGGACAAGATTCACCTGCTGAACGTCTCCTTCGTGGTGCCGACGCTGCGCCGCAACTTCGGCGGCTGCGCCGGCAACATCGCCTACAACCTGCGGATGCTCGAGTGCGACAGCCACGCGATGGGCACCGTCGGCCACGACTTCGGCCCTTACCGCGACTGGATGACGGAAAACGGCATGTCGCTGAGGCACGTGGAGGAGCTGCCCGACGAGTATACGGCGCAGGCCTACATCACGACGGACCTCGACGCCAACCAGCTCACGGCCTTCCATCCCGGCGCGATGACGCACTCGGCCCGCCTTCCGGTTCCGGCCGACGGCAGCATCTCGATCGGCGTCTGCGCACCCGACGGCCGCGACGGCATGATCGCGCACGCCGGCCAGTTTGCCGAGGACGGGATCCCGTTCATCTTCGATCCCGGGCAGGCGATGACGCTGTTCGGCGGGGAGGAGCTCGCGCAGTTCGTCGAGCAGTCGACCTGGGTGACGGTCAACGACTACGAGGCGACGCTCCTGCAGGAGCGCACGGGGCTCGGGACCGGGGAACTTGCGGCGCGCGTCGCGGCCTATCTCATAACGCGCGGCGCCGAAGGGTCGACGGTATACACCGGTGGGCGCCGCATCGACATTCCTGCAGTCCGCGCGGCGGCGGTGGTCGACCCTACCGGCTGCGGGGACGCCTATCGCGCGGGCCTCGTTTACGGGCTCAAGCGCGGCATCGACTGGGAAACGACGGGACGCATCGCTTCGCTGATGGGCGCGATCAAGATCGCGACCGTCGGCACGCAGAATCATCGCTTCACGCTCAACGAATTCAGGGATCGATTTCATGAGAAATTCGGCTACAGGCTGGACTGAGGGCAAGGTCTCGCGGCTCGCAATCGCAACCGCCATGCTCCTGCTCACGACGACGCTCGCGAGCGGGCAGGAACAGGCGCAGGCGCAGCCGCTGCCTCCGCCGCCCCAGCAGCCGGAGCAGCAGCCGCCGCAGGAGCAGCAGCCGCCGCAAGAGCAGCAGCCGCCGCAAGAGCAGCAGCAACCCCCGCAGGAGCAGCAGCTGCCGCCGCCGCAGCAGTTGCCCCAGCCGCAACCGCCCGTGAGCGAGCCGCCGATCGCGCCGCCGCAGATCCCGGTGATGCCGTTGCCGCAGCCGATCGAGCTCGAGGAGTCCTCGCGCTGGACGCGCACGCTCGAGCGCATCTCGACCGGCGTGGTCGCGATCCAGATCGACATGGCGCGCGCATTCGACACGGAGTGGAACACGTCCTCGCAGGCGACCGGCTTCGTGGTGGACGCCGAGCGCGGCCTCATACTGACGAATCGCCACGTGGTGACGCCGGGGCCCGTCAAGGCCTTCGCGACGTTCCTGAACCGCGAGGAGGTCGAACTCGAGCCGGTGTACCGCGACCCGGTGCACGACTTCGGCTTCTATCGCTACGACCCGTCGAAGCTGCGCTTCATCCAGCCGGCGGAGCTGCCGCTGTTCCCCGAGGGCGCGCAGATCGGCGTCGAGATCCGCGTCGTCGGCAACGACGCCGGGGAGCAGCTCTCGATCCTCGCGGGAACGCTCGCGCGTCTCGACCGCCAGGCCCCCGAGTACGGACTCGGCCGCTACAACGACTTCAACACGTTCTACTACCAGGCGGCGTCGGGAACCTCCGGCGGATCCTCCGGGTCGCCGGTCCTCGACATCCGCGGCCGGGTTCTCGCGTTGAACGCGGGCGGCTCTACCGGCGCCCAGTCGAGCTTCTACCTGCCGCTGACGCGCGTGGTGCGCGCGCTCAAGCAGGTCCGTGCCGGGCAGCCGGTGGCGCGCGGCACGCTGCAGACCATCTTCCGCTATACGCCCTATGACGAGCTGCGGCGCCTCGGCCTCCCGCCGGCGGTCGAGCAGCAGGCGCGCAAGTCTTCGCCCTCGCGCACCGGCATGCTCGTCGTCACCGAGGTCCAGCCGGGCTCGGGCGCCTATGGCCAGCTCGCCGTCGGCGACGTGCTGGTCGCGATCAATGGCAAGCCGATGTCGGAATTCGACGCCGTGGACGCGCTGCTCGACGACAACGTCGGCAAGCAGGTCGAGGTCGCAGTGGTGCGAGGCGGCGGCACGCGCAAGGTCCCGCTCCTCGTTCAGGACCTGCACGAGGTCACGCCGGACGAGTACCTCGAAATCGGCGACGGCGTGCTGCACACGCTGTCCTGGCAGATGGCGCGGCACATGAATGTGCCCATTTCCGGCGTGTACGTCGCGAATCCCGGCTACATGCTGGGCGTCGCCGGCATCCCGCGCGGCGCGGTCCTGACCGAGCTCGACGGCAAGCCGCTCACGGGCATCGACGACGCACTGGCGATTTTCTCCGCGCTCGGCCACGGCCAGCGCGCGACCGTGCGCTACTTCACGATGGAGGACACGCGCACGCCCCAGTTCAC
>Ga0209486_10001367_pt1 | contig 10603 bp, 11 predicted proteins | sample NCCompost_FD_187518 | JGI IMG/M metagenome (GOLD analysis project Ga0209486, IMG submission 187518) | Agricultural soil microbial communities from Utah to study Nitrogen management - NC Compost (SPAdes) (version 2) | ecosystem: Environmental > Terrestrial > Soil > Agricultural land | place... | reverse complement strand
CAGTCCCGCTTGACATATTCCTACATGGGAATACAGTTACCACATGCCGCGGGCGGCCACCAACTCCGACACCTTCAACGCGATCGCGGAACCCCGCCGCCGCGACATCCTCGACTACCTGGCCGCGCGTGAGCGGTCGGTCGGCGAGATCGTCATCGCGCTCAAGCTGCCGCAGCCATCGGTCTCCAAGCACCTCGGCGTGCTGCGGGACGTCGGGCTCGTGGACGTCCGCCGCGAGGGACGGCAGGCGCTGTATCGCACCAACTCCGAGGGGATCCGCCCGCTCCACGAGTGGGCCAGCCAGTTCCAGCGCTACTGGCAGGGTCAGCTCGGACGCATCAAGCAGCGGGCCGAGCGCGACTGAGCGCCGGCGAACACCGGCGGGGCTGAAGCCCCGCCCTACGTCATCAGGAGGAACCCATGACTGCAGTGGCTTCGGGGCTCGATCAGCTGACGCTCGACATCACCGAGGAGATCCGCGTGAACGCGCCGCTCGACACGGCGTTTGCCGCGCTGCTCGAAGAACTGGGACCGGCGAACCGCGGCCAGAACGACGTGCCCATGCCGATGATGCTCGAGGCGTGGCCCGGCGGGCGCTGGTTCCGCGATCTCGGCAACGGCAACGGGCACCTGTGGGGCCACGTGCAGGCCATCAAGGCGCCGGCGCTGCTGGAGATCACGGGGCCGCTGTGGATGTCCTTCGCCGTCGCGTCGAACGTGCAGTACCGCCTCAAGGAGGACAACGGCGTCACGCTCATCACGCTGAAGCATTCCGCCCTGGGACGGTTCCCGGAAGGCTACGGCGCGCCGGCGAGCCAGGGGTGGAAGAGCATCTTCCAGCGCGTCCGGCAGCGCGTGGAGACCGCGCGGTGACGATCGCGAGTGTTCTTCTGCAGGAGCTCGAGCAGGAGGCGCCAACCACGCGACGCCTGCTCGAGCGCGTTCCGGAGAGCCGCCTCGCGTGGCGTCCGCACGAGAAGGGGCGGACGCTCGGCGATCTCGCGATGCACGTGGCCACGGTGCCCGGATCGGTGGCCGAGTTCGTGTCGCAGCCGTCGCCGGTGCAGGCGCCGGAATTCGCGGATCCGCCGGCGCCGCAGACCACGCTGGCACTCCTCCGCGTCTTGGACGACAGCGTCGCGAAGGCGAATCGGATCCTGACCGGCATGGACGACGCCACGGCCACCGCGACCTGGCGGCTGGTGGCCGGCGAGCGCGAACTGATGGCGCTCCCGCGCGCCGCGTTCATGCGCGCCATCATGCTGAACCACTGGTATCACCATCGCGGTCAGCTCTCGGTGTACTTGCGGTTCCTCGGCGTGCCGCTGCCGCCGATCTACGGCCCGACCGCCGACGAGAACCCCTTCGGATAAGGCGGGTCTGAAGATCCGAACGTACGACTACCCGTCGTTGGACTGTTCGAGCACCGGCTTGATGTCCACGACGGGGGTGCCGTCGATCGCCTCGAGTGGCCGCACCTCCAGGCGCGCGCCGTCTATGCGCGTGACGGTCACGCGGTGCAGGCCGATCGGATTGGGGCGGTCCGGCGAGCGTGTCGCGAAGACACCGGTCAACGGATTGCGCGGGTCCTTCCGTGGACGCACCTCGAGAACATCGCGCTGACCCTCGTGCAGCCACGTGAGCACGAGGACGTCGTCTCCCACCTTGACGCCGTCGAGGCCGCGCTGATACTCCGGGTGCACGTCGATCGCCGCGTCCGGCGCACCTTCATAGCCCTGTCTGGGCGCGCCCTTACGGTCTGTCAGCGCCGAGCGCACGACGCCAATCCGGCGCAGGACAAACTCGACCATGTTCCGGCCCCCTCCCTCCGCGAACACTGCTGAGAAGGATGTTACGCGCCGGAGTGCTACAGTCCGTTATTTCGCGCTCCAGGCGAGGACTACGATGACCGATTTCGAGACGATCGCGGTAAGCACCCGCGCCGAGTTGAAGACGGCCGAGAACCAGCTCGTGCTTGCGGCCGACGCGGAAAAGGCCGCGGCGACACGCGCCGGCGAGGCTCGTTCGAAGCTGAAACAGGCGAAGAAGGACGCCAAGAAGGCTGACAAAGCGCTCCGCAAAACGACGCGCGCCGCCAACGACGCGCGCAAGGCCTTCGCCAAGGCCGAGGCCCGTGCCGAGCGCGCGGCCGCTCGCCTGAGAAAGGCGCTCAAGAAGGCGAAGAAGCAGGAGGCCGCGCCGAAGGCGAAGGCCACGCAGACGAAGGCTGCTGCGACGCAGACGAAGGCGACGCCGAAGAAGGCCGCGGCCAAGAAGAAGGCGAAGGCGAAGACGTCCGGACTCGCCGCCGTCAGCAAGCCCCGTCCGAAAGCCAAAGCCGCGGCCAAGCCGGCACCCGCCGCGGACGCCAGGGCGAAGGCCGAACGCGACGATACGGCGGAAACCTTCACGCTCAGCGAAGCCGACCTCCCCTAGTCGTCCTCAGGCGCGAGCGGCCGCGGCGGCGGTCGCGTGCTCGCGTGCGACGTCGGGGTGCGGCATCAGACCCAGCACACCGATCGTGGCGGCGATGGTCGTGGCCAGCATGTACCACGCGGGAACCATCGGATCGCCCGTGCGGTCGATGAGCCACGCCACCACGAACTGCGTGGTGCCGCCGAAGATCGTCGTGCCGAGCGCGTACAGGATCGAGAGGCCGCTCGACCGCACGGCCTTGGGGAACGCCTCCAGCAGGAACGCGTAGACCGGTACGATGCCCATCGAGAACATGGCGCTGATGGCCATGTACACCGCGAAAAGCGCCGCGAGCGACGACTCCGGCGATGTGAGCACGACGAACGCGGGATAGATGCTCGCCGCGAAGACCAGACGCGAGGCGGTCAGCACCGCCTTCCGCCCGAAACGGTCCGCCCACACGCCTGCGACACCGCCCAGGAGCTGCGCGACGTATCCCATTGCCGACAGCGAGGTCCCGACCGCCGGCGACAGGTGCAGCGTGGTGATCGCGTAGGTGGTCATGTAGGTGAACACATACGTCGAGACGGTCCCGCCGCAGATCACGAGCACCCCGAGCAGCACCGGCCGTGCGTGGTGGCGCGCCAGCTCGCCGAGAATCGCGCGCGACGATGCGTGCATCTCGCTCGGCTGAATCGTCTCGGGCAGCTGTCGCCGGATGTAGAGGCCGACGGGCGCGATGAGAATGCCGAGCAGGAACGGCAGCCGCCATCCCCACGAGTACAACTGCTCCTCGGAAAGGATCGACGTGAGCGCCACGCCCGCAAGACTGCCGGAGAGCAGCGCGAGGATCTGGCTGAAGCCCTGCCATCCGGCCATCGCCGCCCGTTTCTCCGGCGGCGCCGATTCGAGGAGGTAGGCGGTGGCGGGGCCCACTTCGCCGCCGCAGGAAAACCCCTGAATCAGGCGCGCGACGACCAGAATGATCGGTGCCGCAATCCCGATCTGCGCGTAGGTGGGCGCCAGGCCCATCATGGCGGAGCCGACCGCCATGAGCATCAGCGTCAGCGTCATGGCGGCGCGCCGGCCGGCCCGGTCGGCGTAGGTGCCGATGACCGCGGCGCCCAGCGGCCGCGTGAAGAAGCCCACGCCAAAGGTGGCGAGCGCGCTCAGCAGCCGCCCGAACTCCGAATCGCCGGGAAAGAAGGCGCGGCCGATCATGACCGCGAAGAACGTAAAGGCCAGGAAGTCGTAGAACTCGAGCCAATTGCCGATGACGACCGCGACGACGGCCTTGCGCGACAGGACGGGGGCGGGGGGCGGAGCCGACACTGATGGGCCGGCGCCGATTATAGGCGCGCAGGCGGACCTGAAGGTCCGCCTCTACATCAAGAGCGCATCAGAATCGCTGGTCGTCGGCCGACGGTCCGTAGAGCGCCGGCACCTTCGCGCCCATCAGCCGCAGATACACCGTCATCTGCCCGCGATGGTGAACCCAGTGGTTGATGGTGTCGCGAATCATCAGGTGCCGCGACATCTGCATCACCGGCCGGCCGCCGGCGAGCAGCCGCCACGACGTCTCGAGGTGCCCATCGTCGGTGCGGGTCAGCGCCTCGCGCGCGGCGGTCATCGCCTTGTCGAGCCCCGCCAGGAGCGCGCCGCTCGACGTGACGGGCTCGCGCTTCTGCTGGGAGCCGCCCGGCGGCGCCACGTCGAGCTCGTCCTGGTTGACGATCATCGCCACCCAGTTCGGGATGTTGGCCACCATGTCGGCCAGGTAGCCGAAGATCATCGACCGGTCGTGCGGCTTCCAGTCGTGTTTCCCGTCGGGCACGCACTCGAGCGCGCGCCGGCTCTTCTCGGCCTCGCTCTCGAGCTCGTTGAGCAGCAGCTCAGTCAGTTTCATGCCAGTCACCTCGGCCCCGGGCGCTGCAAGAATCCGACCTATTTCCAGTTCTGCTTCACGAGCGACCACTCCGCGCGCAGCATCTCCACGACATCCACGCCATCCCGTGCCGGGCCCGTCCGTGCCCGCTCGGGGATGAGCGCCTGCTCCATCACGCGATCGAGGTCGCCGCGGAGCTGCGTCATCGTCGTCGGATTCAGTGTCGACCTGACCCAGGCGGCAATCGCCGCGCTCCAGGCGCGGTCGAGATCGCCGACGCCGCGCGCCGCCACGACCTGCCAGTAGTTCGCCACGCCGTTTGCCGGGTCGTCGCGCAGCTCGCCATCCATACGATCGCCGATCCGCTGGTAGACGGACGGGCGGCGGTCGAACGGGCGCGTCTGTGCGTCGCGATCGAGCGCGGTGGCCCACCAGTCGAGGAGCATCGAGCGATCGCGCGGTCCGAGACTGGTGCCCTTGTCCAACGCGGTGGCGAAGAACTCCGCCGCCGGCGCGTACACCTCGCCGAGATACAGCGCCTGGCCCAGCCCGATGAGCAGATCCACCTGATCGCGCTGATTGAGCGCCGCCACGCGCACGGCCTGCAGCGCTTCGCGCGCGTCCGCCAGCTCCGACGCGTCCATGCTCTGGCGGTAGCGTTCCAGGCGGGAGCGTGCGATGACCAGCGACGACGCATCGGCCCACTGCGCCTCACGGCGCGACACCGAGGCGGCGTCGATGGCGCCCTCGTAGTCGCCGGCGTTGTAGAGGGTGCGCGCGCGGGCCAGCGCCGGCGATTCGGCCGCCTCGCTGGCGGCCGGAACCGCGCAGATGACCGCAAGCAACAGCATGGACACGAGATACGTGCGCATACCCGGCATGCTAACACCGACCGCTTTGCTACAATTCCAAGCAGATGGGTGAGCCGAAGATCGTGCCGAGGTCCGAGCACGTACTTTCGCGCAAGCTTGTCGATCCCGAAGCGCTCAAAGTCCTCTACCGGCTCAATCAATCCAAGTACACCGCCTATCTCGTGGGCGGCAGCGTCCGCGACCTGCTGCTGGGCCGAAAGCCGAAGGATTTCGACATCGGCACCTCGGCTCATCCCTACGAGGTCAAGAAGCTCTTCCGCAACTGCTGGATCATCGGACGCCGCTTCCGGCTGGCGCACGTCCGCTTCGGCGACAAGACCGTCGAAGTGGCCACGTTCCGGCGGCAGGTGTCGGCAGAGGAAATGGCGGCCGACGCGCCACTGCAGACGCTGGCGCCGCCGGAAAGCGACGTGGCGGCGCCGGAGCTCGACGACGCGCGCGATCGCCTGATTCACCGCGACAACACCTTCGGCACTCCCGAGCAGGACGCCTTCCGGCGCGACTTCACGATCAACGCGCTCTTCTACGACATCGAGACGTTCTCGATCATCGACTACACCGGCGGCCTCGAAGACCTGCGGGCGGGCATCGTGCGCTGCATCGGCGTGCCCGAGGAACGGTTCCAGGAAGATCCGGTGCGCATGCTGCGCGCCGTGGCCATGGCGGCGCGGCTCAACTTCAGGATCGACGAGCCGATCGAGGCGGCGATGGCCTCGCATCGCAGCGACATCGCCCGGAGCGCGCCGGCGCGCCTGATCGAGGAGTTCTACAAGCTGCTCCGCTCCGGCGCCGCCGAGCGGGCCTTCCGCATGCTGGCCGAGCACAAGCTGCTCGAGCCGATCTCAGAGGAACTGCAGGAGCATGCCGGCGACGCGCTGTGGCAGTCGCTGGCCGCGGTAGATACCTACCGGAACCGGTTCGAGTCGGCGCCCGACACGCTCACCACACCGATCCTGCTGGGATCCCTGCTGATGCCGATCGGTCCAGCGGCCAAGGCGGTGACCAACCCGCCGCGGTGGACCGACGACATGAAGAAGGAGCCGCGCATCTCGCTGGGGCTGCTGCCGCTGGCGCGGCGCGACATCGAGCGGCTGCGGCAGGTCCTCGGCCTGCAGCGGCGGCTGCTCGACCCCAAGCTGTCGCCGCGTGGACGCCGGGCGCTGATGCACAAAGGCACGTTCCGGGAGGCGCTGACCTGGCTCGAGATCCACGGCCAGGCGCCGGAGGCCGTCGCCGAATGGCGCGCCCTCGTCGAGCACGCCACCGCGCATCCGGCCGAGCAGGGCGCTGGCGAGGAAGAAGCGGATCGTCCGCGACGACGCCGTCGCCGCCGCCGGGGACGGCGCCGCCCGCCCCCATCATCACCACCGAATTGATGTAGAGGGCGGCCTTCAGGCCGCCCTACGGGGCTCCCGGCGGGGCGGGCATGTCTCCGCTGAGAGGTCTGTCGGCGGACGCCGGAAACCGGTCTCCGCTCGTACCTTCCACTGCCGACGCGAGTAGGCGCTGATTCGATCGACCGTCGTACCCGCGGTCACACCGGCGTTGCTGATCCCGGCGTTACGGATCACGCGTACCGAACTCGCGTCGTGAATCGCTTCGCCCGGTTTCCGGATCTCGGCGTGCCGTCCGCCGAAAGACCTTCAGCGAAGACATGCCCGCCCCACCGGTCGCAGGCGTGGGCGCGTGGCGACCACGCACGAACGGCGGAGCGTCGGTGGCGAGCGTGTTTCGCCGGCCCGACTGAAAGCCAGCGACCGTCGTCTACGGCAATGTTTGCCGGAGTCCGGCGTTGCCGCCCGCGGAGCGGGCAAGAAATGCTGTTTGCGGCGACGCGTAGCGTCGCTGCATCGAAGCCGCGCCGGCGCAGGCAGGCACTGGCGTGGGCGGCGGGAGAAAACGGCTACCCGTGCGCGCGTTCGAACTCGCGCATGAACTGCACGAGGGCGTCCACGCCTTCTTCGGGGAACGCGTTGTAGATCGAGGCGCGCATGCCGCCCACCGAACGGTGCCCCTTCAGGCCGTCGAGGCCGTTGGCGGTGGCCTGCTTGTCGAACGCCTTCTCCAGCTCCTCTGACGGCAGGCGGAAGGTGACGTTCATCATCGACCGGCTCTCCGGCTGCGCGGTGCCGCGGTAGAAGCCGGTGCGATCGATCTCGGCATAGAGCCGCTTCGCCTTGCGCTCGTTCACGGCGCCGACGGCGGCGAGGCCGCCCTGCGCCTGCAGCCACTTGAGCGTCAGGCCGAGGATGTAGACGCCGAAGGTATTGGGCGTGTTGTAGAGCGAGTTGTTCTCCGCCTGCACCTTGTAGTTGAGCATTGCGGGGAGCGACGCCTGCGAGCGCGCCATCAGATCCTCGCGGATGACGACGAGCGTGACGCCCGACGGCCCCAGGTTCTTCTGCGCCCCGGCGTAGATCAGCCCGAAGCGCGAGACGTCGATCGGCCGGCTGAGGATGTCGGACGACGCGTCGGCCACGAGCGGCGCGGCGCCGGCATCGGGCAGCGAGTGCCACTCGGTTCCTTCGATGGTGTTGTTCGTCGTGATGTGCACGTAGGCGGCGCCGGGCGTGAGCGACAGCTCCTCCCGCCGCGGTATCCGGTTGTAATTGTCGGCCTTCGTCGATCCGGTGACGTTCACGGGACCGACGCGCTTGGCTTCCTTCGCCGCTTTATCGGCCCACGTGCCGGTGTCCACGTAGTCGGCCGTGCTGCCCGGCGTCAGCAGGTTCATCGGCACCATCGAGAACTGCAGGCTGGCACCGCCTTGCAGCATCAGGACCTTGTACGACTCGGGCGCGCCGGTGAGCGCGTGGAAGTCCGCGATGGCGCCGTTCAGCAGATCCTCGAACGCCTTCGACCGGTGGCTGATCTCCATTACCGACATGCCGACGCCCGGCAGCGACAGCATGTCGCGCTGCGCCTGTTCGAGCACGGGCAGGGGAAGAACGGCAGGACCGGCGGAGAAGTTGAAGATACGGGTGGTAGTCGGCATTTTTCGATCCTACCGCCTCTGGCCTCTGGCCTCTAGCCGCTGGCCAGAGCTTCCCGACAAACACGAGTAGTACCTAGAGGCCACAGGCGGAAGGCTAAAGGCCGAGCGCGTCAGATCAAGTGCGTGAGCAGTCCGTCGCGCAGCTTGGGCTCGAACCACGTGGACTTGGGGGGCATGACGCCCCCGGCGTCGGATATCGCCATCAGCTCGCGGACGCCGACGGGAAAAAGCGAGAACGCCACCGCCCACTCACCTGACTCGACGCGGCGCTCCAGTTCGTCGGTGCCCCGGCCGCCGCCCACGAAATCGATGCGGGAGTCGGTGCGCACGTCGCCGATGCCGAGGAGTGGCGCCAGGATGAGCGCGTGGAGGCGGCTGACGTCGAGCCGCTCGTCGGGCAGCAGCGATGCCGGGACTCCACCGAGCCCTACGGTGTACCACTGCCCGTCGAGGTACATCGACACGTCGCCGTGCCGGGTCGGCGATGGCGGGCCCGCGGCGACAGTCAGCCGCTCCCGCAGCGCGTTCAACAGCGCCGCGGGCGTGTGGCCGCCGAGGTCCCGCACGATGCGGTTGTAGGGAAGGATCTGGACTTGCGCATCGGGAAACGCCACCGCCAGGAACGTGTCCCATTCCCCCGCGTGCCCGCCCGCGCTGAAATGCCGGCGGGCGCGCGCGGCGCTGGCGGCGCGGTGATGGCCGTCGGCGATGTAGAGCGCCGGCACCGACGCAAACGCGGCCACGAAGGCCGGCGTCAGCTCGTCGGACACGCGCCAGATCGCATGCTGGATGCCGTCGACCGCGGTGAAACCGAAGAGCGGCCACTCGCCGGTGACGCGCCCCACCAGATCGTCGATGCCCACTTCGGACCGGTAGGTCAGGAACACGGGACCGGTCTGCGCGCGCAGGCGAATCAGGTGTTTGGTGCGGTCGTCTTCCTTGTCCGGCCGCGTGTGCTCGTGCTTCTTCACGACGTGGTGGTCGTACTCGTGCAACGAGAAGCAGCCGGCGACGCCCGTCTGCACGTGCCCGCCCATTTTCAGGCGATAGATATACAGGCCGGAGGCCTCGTCCATGACGAGCGGCGCCTTCTCGCGCAGCTCGGCGAAGTTGCGCGCGGCGCGGTCGTACACCTTCTCGTCGTGCGGATCGGTGCCCGGCGGCAGATCGATCTCGGCGCGGGAGACGTGGAGGAAGCTGAGGGCATTGCCGAGCGCCAGCTCGCGCGCTTCGGAGGTGCTGACGACGTCGTAGGGCACCGCCGCCACTCGTTCCGCCGCCGCCGGCACGGGGCGCAGCGCACGGAAGGGGACGAGCGCAGCCATCTGTCGAAATTATAGTGGCCGCTGTCCCTTGCCCTCGAGCTGGGCGAGCGCGCGGTCGCGCTCGGCCATGAACGCGTCCATCGCCGAGGTTGGCACCGGCTCACCCGGCGGCTGGTTCATGTGCTCCCGGAGCGGATTCACGAACACGCCGTTCCGCGTGAGACCGTAGTGCAGGTGCGGCCCGGTCGCGAGCCCCGTAGCACCCACCAGCCCGATCGTCTGGCCCTGATCCACGCGCACACCGCCACGGATGCCCTGGCCGAACGCCGACAGGTGAAGGTAGAACGACTCGTAGCCCGACGCGTGGCGCACGCGCACCATCCGGCCGTTGGTGCGGTCGAAACTGGCCGACACCACGACCCCGGCGGCCGCGGCAATCACGGGCGCGCCCGTGGGCGCGGCATAGTCCACGCCGCGATGCGCCCGGGCGGTGTGCAGCACCGGATGGCGGCGGCTCGACGAGAACCGTGAGGTGACGCGCGGCTCGAACTTCAGCGGCGAGCGCAGGAAGAAGCGGCGCAGCGAACGGCCGCGCTCGTCGTAATAGGCCGGCTTGCCGCCCGGCACCGCGAAGCGGATTGCGCGCAGCACCCGGCCGTCGTTGCGAAACTCCGCCACGGTGATGTCTCCGTAGCTCGACTGGCCACCCTCGCGCGTGTACTTGTCGAACGCCAGCGTGTAGGCATCGCCCGGCTGCAGGTCGGAATTGAAATCGATCTCGCCCGAGAAGATCTGCGCCAGCGACACCGCCAGCTCGGCGCCCTCGCCCGCGCCGGCTACCGACTGAAAGAGCGACGGCGTCTCGGCGTCGATTCGGCCGGTCGCGGTGACGCGCTCGAGCGTCTTCGGGATCGGCACGACGATGGCCGCGAGCGTGCCCGAGCCGGCCGCGGAAGGCGCCACGCGCAGGAATCGATCGTTGTCGATCTCGTACTGAAAGAAGCGGAGCGTCCCCTCGACCGTACGCTCGAGCGCGAAGGGCTGCAGCGCGCGCAGCCGCCGCGGGTCGAACACCTGGTGCGCCGCGCTCACGACGTTCATCGCGGCGTCGTCGGCCACGCCGTGCCCCCGCAAGAGGGTGTCGAGCGTGGTGCGATGAGGGACGAGCCCG
>Ga0209486_10001366_pt1 | contig 10607 bp, 7 predicted proteins | sample NCCompost_FD_187518 | JGI IMG/M metagenome (GOLD analysis project Ga0209486, IMG submission 187518) | Agricultural soil microbial communities from Utah to study Nitrogen management - NC Compost (SPAdes) (version 2) | ecosystem: Environmental > Terrestrial > Soil > Agricultural land | place: USA... | reverse complement strand
ACAAGTAGCGCTCACCCGACCTGCTCGATCTCCAAGCCTTCGACGGCGAGCTCGACCTCTTCGATCGCCACGTCGCTGTCGCCCGCGTTCAGCGTCGGCCCGACGAACTTGATGGGCAGGCACCGCCTCAGCTTCCAAACCATCACCGGATTGCGCTCCTCGTTCATCAGCGTCACGACGATGGTGCGCCGGTCGAGCGTGCCCTGACGGACCTGGTCGAACCACTCCCAGAGGCTGTTGGAGCTGGCCACGCCGCGCTTCAGTACCAGGTTGGTGTATTTGGTCAGACCGACCACCTGCCGCGGCTGGTTCGTACGGTCGGTGCCGTCGCGGTACTCGACGACGTCGATTTCAATCGTCGGAAGGATCACGGTGGAAAACGCCAGAGGCTCGCCGCCTTCCACGGTGACGCTGAAGTTGAATCCGGCGTACGGGTTGTTCTTGAAGATCGCCATGCGGCGAACTCTACCGCTGTTCGAGCGGAATGAAGCGCTGCGGGTACTCCGGGCCGGTGTAGTCGGCGCGCGGGCGAATCAGGCGGTTGTTGGCGTACTGCTCGAGGATGTGCGCCGTCCAGCCCGACATGCGGCTGACCGCGAAGATGGGCGTGTAGAGGTCGATCGGGATCCCGAGCATGTAGTACATCGACGCCGAGTAGAAGTCGACGTTGGGATAGAGCTTCTTTTCGCTCTTCACCAGCGCCTCGATGCGCTGCGACATGTCCCACCATGCCGGGTGGCCGGCGCGCTTGCCGATGTCTCTCGACATCTGCCGCAGGTGCGTCGCGCGCGGGTCCTCGGTCTTGTAGACGCGGTGGCCGAACCCCGAAATCTTCTCCTTGCGCGCGAACTTGCCCTTCACGAACTCGTCGATGCGGTCGCCCGTCGCCGTCTCGCCGAGGTCGATCAGCATCTTCATCACTTCGGCGTTGGCGCCACCGTGCAGCGGCCCCTTGAGCGTTCCGATCGCGGCCACCACGGCGGAATAAATGTCAGTGAGCGTGGCGGCGGCCACGCGCCCGGCAAAGGTGGACGCGTTGAGCTCGTGGTCCGCGTGCAGCGTGAGCGCGACGTCGAAGGCGCGCACGGCGGTGGCGTTCGGCCGGTCGCCCGTGAGCATGTACAGGAAGCTGGCGGCCTGCCCCATCGCCGGATCGGGCGCGATCGGACCACCGCCGGCCTGCAGACGGCCCCAGGTCGCCACGATGGTGCCCGTCTGCGCCGTCAGCCGAACGGCCTTGCGGTACTGCGCCTGCGGCGAGGCGTCGTTCGCCTCGTGGTCGTAGTGCCCGAGCGCCGACGTGAGGGTGCGCAGCGCGTCCATGCCGTCCACCGGAGGCAGGCTGCGCATCAGGCGGATAACGGGTTCCGGCAGCGGCCGCGCCGCGGCCAGCTGCGACTGTAGGTCGCCGAGCTCCGCGCGGCTGGGCAGGCGCCGGTGCCAGAGCAGGTAGCAGACCTCCTCGAAGGTGGCCTGCTGCGCCAGGTCGTGGATGTCGTAGCCGCAGTAGGCGAGCACACCGCGCTCGCCGTCCAGATAGCAGATCGCCGAGGTTGTCGCGACGACGTCCTCGAGCCCGCCCTTTCCCTTCTCGCTCTTCTCCGCCACCTTCGCCTCGGTCGCCATTCGCCGATCTTATGTGATCGGGCCGCGCCTCACGCCGTGGCCTGGGTTTCCTCGCGTGCGAGCTGGCTGCCACCGAGGGAGATCGGGACGAATCCCGCACGCGTCGAGGAAGCCGAGGTCGAGCCGCTGCTCGGGCGCGTGGTCGTCGCGGTCCGGTTTGACGGTGCTGATGAGGACATCGGCCAGGTGCACCGCGGCAAGGATAGAGGCCGGTTTCCGGCGTGCGGCGACAGAGCTCTCAGCGGAGACATGCCTGCCCCGGCGTGAGCTACAGAGAGGGGCGCAGTTGACCTGATCGCGGCAGGCTGCACGGGCCGCCTGAAGGCGGCCCCTGCTACGAGCTACCAGCTACGAGCCACAAGCTACCAGCTACCAGCTATTCCCCTTCGGTGGCGGGGGTCAGTTCGACGGCGTCGTCGCCGGCGTACTGCTGGATGATCGACAGCAGGCCCGTGTAGAGGAACCCGATCTGGAAGAGCACCAGGAAGGGCACCGTCCCGTAGATGCCGTTGGCGAGCGCGTAGAACACGGTGGCCGTGAAGTAGAGGCCGAGCGCCAGCTCGATGATCGGCTGCACCACGAAGTTCTGGCGGTACTTCTTGCCAATCCACTCGTCGCTGCCTTCTTCGATGCGGTACTTTGGCGTGCGGGCGAACTCGCTCTGGCGGTTGAACACGGCCTCGAACACCGCCTTGGTGTTGTTGACCGTCAGGCCGATCCCGATCGACATCAGGAACGGCAGGTACTTGAGCCGCGTGATCCAGTCGTGGTGCAGCTCGCGCTGGCAGACCATGTAGAAGTTGGCCACCGACGCCGTGGCCGCGAAGAACAGCGGCAGGTCGATGAACACCATCTCGTACCAGCCCATGTTGTAGCGGATGACCATCGATGGAGCCATCAGCACCGACAGCACGCACATGAGCGGGTAGTTGAAGTTGGCCGTGAGGTGGAAGAACGCCTCGGCCTTCTCTCTGAACGAGATGTTCGAGCGGAGGATCTGCGGCAGCAGCTTGCGGCACGTCTGGATGGAGCCCTTGGCCCAGCGGTGCTGCTGCGACTTGAACGAGTTCATCTCCACCGGCAGTTCGGCCGGCGCGACCAGGTTGGGCAGGAACACGAAGTGCCAGCCGCGCAGCTGCGCGCGGTAGCTCAGGTCGAGGTCTTCGGTCAGCGTGTCGTGCTGCCAGCCGCCCGCGTCGATGATCGCCTCGCGGCGCCAGATCCCGGCGGTGCCGTTGAAGTTGAAGAAGAGGCCGGCGCGATTGCGGCTGCCGTGCTCGAGCACGAAGTGCGCGTCGAGCAGGATCGACTGGATCTTCGTGAGCAGCGAGTAGTCCTGGTTGATGTGGCCCCAGCGCGCCTGCACCATCGCCACCTTCGAATCCACGAAGAAGGGCACCGTGCGCAGCAGGAAGTCTTCGGTCGGAATGAAGTCGGCGTCGAAGATGGCGATGAACTCGCCCTTGGCCGCCTTCATCCCCGCCTCGAGCGCCCCCGCCTTGTAGCCGGTTCGATCGGTGCGGTGGAGATACGTGATGTCCACGCCCTTGGCGGCGTTGCGGCGCACGGCCTGCTCCGCGACGCTGCACGTTTCGTCGGTCGAGTCGTCGAGAACCTGGATTTCGAGCAGCTCACGCGGGTAGTCGAGTTTGCAGACGGCGTCGATCAGCCGGTCCGCCACGTACATCTCGTTGTAGATCGGGAGCTGGACGGTGACGACGGGCAGCGCCGCCATCGGACCGGCCGGCACCGGCATCTTGTCCTTGTTCTTCATGTACAGGTACACCAGGTAGTAGCGGTGCCACCCGTACACGGCCAGAATGACCAGCACGAAGAAATACGTCGCGAGTGTGAGAGTCTCTGATGCGGTCATTCCCGGCTCGACAAACGATGAATACGACGCATGATTATATGGCAAGCGCCCCCCGCCTTCGCTTTTTGCTCGCATGACCACGCAGGAGCTCCACGCCCTTCTTGAAGAGGTTCGCGCCGGGAAAACCGCCACGTCCGAGGCGGCCCGCCGCATGCTCGACGCCATGAGCGCGGCGTCGTTCGACAATCTGGGCTTTGCGCGCGTGGATACGCACCGCCACCTGCGCCAGGGGTTCCCCGAAGTCGTCCTCGGCCTCGGCAAGACGCCGGCGCAGATTGCGGCCATCGCCGCCCGCATCGCCTCCCATGGGCACAGCCTGCTGGTGACGCGCGCGTCGAAGGAGGCCTACGACGCCGTCCGCGCGGTCGTGGCCGACGCGGAGTATCGCGAGGAGGCGCGCGCGATCGTGGCGCGGCGCGGCGACATCGCCGCCGGGACCGGCACCGTGCTCGTGGTGTGCGCGGGCACGTCGGACCTGCCCGTCGCCGAAGAAGCCGCCGTGACCGCGGAGGTCATGGGGAACACGGTGGAGCGGCTCTACGACGTGGGGGTGGCCGGACTGCACCGGCTGCTCAGCGAGCACGCGCGGCTGCGCGCCGCCCGCGTGCTCATCGTCGTCGCGGGCATGGAAGGCGCGCTGCCCAGCGTCGTCGCCGGCCTGGTGGAGGCGCCGGTCGTCGCCGTGCCGACGAGTGTCGGCTACGGCGCCAGCTTCGGCGGCATCGCGGCCTTGCTAGGCATGCTCAACAGCTGCGCCAACGGCGTGTCGGTGGTCAACATCGACAACGGCTTCGGCGCCGCCTGCGTCGCCTCGGCCATCACGCATGGCTGACATTTCCGCCGTCACGCTGCGCGCGATCGAGTTCGACCGCATCGTGTCGATCGTGGCGGGCCTGGCCGTCACGCCGACCGGGCGCGAGCGGCTCGAGGCGATGGCGCCGATGACCGAGCCGGCGCGCGTGAGCGCGGCGCAGGCGGCCACCAGCGAGGGCGTGCGCTTCCTGACCGCGTCGCCCGGCTTTCCGCTGCGCGCACCGTCGGAGCTCGAGGCCATCCTCGACGGCCTGCAGGTGGAGGGCCGGGCGCTCGAGCCGCTCAACCTGCTGGGCCTCGCGGACTATCTCGAATCGATCGAGGCCACTCGCCGCGTCATCGGGTCCGCCACCGAGCCCTATCCGATCCTGAAGCATCTGGTCGAAGCGATCGCGTCGTTTGCCGGCGAGATCGCGGCCGTGCGCCGCAAGATCGAACCGTCGGGCGAAGTGGCGGACCACGCGAGCCCGGCGCTGGCGAGCATCCGCGATCGCCTGCGTAAGCAGAAGTCGAAGCTGCGGTCCACGCTGGAAACGTTCCTGCGCGAGCGCGACACGTCGAAGTACCTGCAGGAGCAGGTGGTCACCGATCGCAACGGCCGCTACGTGCTGATGGTGCGCTCCGAGCACCGCGGTTCGATTCCCGGCATCGTGCACGGCGCCTCGGCCAGCGGGCAGAGCCTCTTCCTGGAGCCGCTCGGCACGGTGGAGATCAACAACGACATCGTCGAGCTCGAGGAGAAGGAAGCCGCGGAAGTGCGGCGCATCCTGCTCGAGCTCACGAACGCGTTCCGCGCCCGTCCCGACGATCTCGAACGCACCCTCGAGATGGCGGCGGAGCTCGACATCATTCAGGCGCGGGCGCGCTTCTCGCAGATGACGAGCGGCGTCGAGCCGATGATTGCGCCCGATGGCGCGTTCGAGCTGCGGGCGGCCCGCCACCCGCTGCTCACGTCGAAAGCGGTGCCGGTGGACGTGCTGATGACGCCGCCCACACGCGTGCTCATCATCGCGGGACCGAATACCGGCGGCAAGACGGTGGCGCTCAAGACGGCGGGGCTCTTCGCCGCCATGGCGCAGACGGGCCTGCATCTCCCCGCCGACAAGGGCACCAAGCTGCCCGTCTTCAAGACGCTCTTTGCCGACATCGGCGACGAGCAGTCGATCTCGGCGAGCCTGAGCACGTTCTCCGCGCATATCACCAACGTGGTGTCGATGGACCGAAGCCTGACGCTGCCGGCGCTGGTGCTCCTCGACGAGGTGGGCGCGGGCACGGACCCGGCCGAGGGCGGGGCGCTCGGCACCGCGGTGATCGACCATTTCCGCAAACGCGGCGCTCACCTGGTGGCCACGACGCACTTCGACGTGCTCAAGACCTACGCCTCGACCACCGAAGGCGTGGAGAGCGCCGCCTTCGGCTTCGATGCCGCCACCTTCGCGCCCACCTACCGGCTCGTCTACGGCTCGCCCGGCCGCAGCCTCGCAATCGAGATCGCGTCGCGGCTCGGCATGCCGGCCAGCGTCGTGGCCGCGGCGCGAGGCAACCTGTCGGAGCGCGAATCGCAGCTGCAGGCGCATCTCGACCGGGTGGACCGCGAGCTGCACGGGCTCGAAGCCGAGCGGCGCGCAGTCACGCAGGAGCGCGCCACGCTGGCCGAGAACGAACGCAAGCTGCGGTCGCGCGAGGCCGCCGTCAAGGATCGCGAGCTGGCCGCGCGCCGGCGGCTCGAGGCGAAGCTCGACGATCAGGTGCGCGAGGCCCGCAAGGAGATCGACGCCATCATCGAGGGGCTGAAGGCGAAGGCGACGGTCCTCCGCGACAAGAGCGGACACCGGTCGGCGCCGGCCGTCAGCACGGGAGTCGCCGGCGCGGCACGGGCCGAGGCGCGCGAGGCGATCGACGCGGCGCTGGCCAAAGTGACGGAAGCCGCCGGCGGGCTTGCCGCGCCGGAGCCCGCGCAGCGGGCGGAGGCGGGCGAGCTGCAGGTCGGCTCGCGAGTGGAGGTCGCGCCGTTCGGGCTGACGGGCGTCGTGCTCGAACTCCACGGCAAGCAGGCGGACGTGGACATGAACGGCAAGCGGCTCCGGGCCGCGCGCGCCGATTTGCGCGTGATCGGTGGGCCCGCCAAGGCGACCGTGCGCGTGAACATCGACCTCCAGCCACGCTCCGGATCGCTGTCCGAGCTGAACGTGATCGGCTGCACGGTGGATGAAGCCCTCACGCGGGCGGGGCGATTCCTGGACGAGACGATGTTCACTGATCAACGATCGGTGCGCGTGGTGCACGGCTACGGCACCGGCCAGCTGCGCCGCGCGATCGCCGGCTTCCTCAAACACCACCCGCTCGTGGCGCATTTCGAGGAAGCGCCGCCCGGTCAGGGCGGCGGCGGTGTCACGGTGGTGGAACTCAAGGACTGAAGGCTCGTTGCCGCTCTACCCGCAGCAATTCATCGACGATCTGAAACACCACGCGGACATCGTCGTGGTGATCGGCGACTACGTGTCGCTGAAGAAGACCGGCGCCACCTACAAGGGGCTCTGCCCGTTCCACGGCGAGAAGACACCGTCCTTTCACGTCAACCGCGACAAGGGGTTCTTCCACTGCTTCGGCTGCGGAGTCGGCGGCGACGTGTTGAAATTCCTCGAGCTGCACGACAAGCTCGGCTTCGCCGACGCGGTGAAGCAGCTCGCGCAGCGCTTCGGGATGACGCTGCCCGAGCTCGAACAGAGCGACGAGCAGCGGGCGAGCACCGGCGAGCGCGAGACGCTCCTCAAGATCCACGAGTCGGCCGCCGCCTGGTTCAGGCAGCAGCTGGACACCCCGGCCGCCGGGCGCGCCCGGTCGCTCCTGGAGTCCCGAGGCATGACCGCCGTCACGAGCGGACAGCTCAGCCTGGGGTTCGCCCCGCCGGGACGCGACCAGCTCAAGCGGGCGCTGCTCGACAAGGGCTACTCGCAGGCGCTGCTGCTGCGAGCCGGGCTGCTGGTCCAGCGGGATGACGGAACCGTGATCGACCGTTTCCGGAACCGGTTGATGATCCCGATCTGTCGCGACACCGGCGCCGTGGTGGCCTTCGGGGGGCGCGCGCTCGACCCCGATCAGCAGCCGAAGTACCTGAACTCGCCTGAAACCCCTATCTATTCCAAGAGTCGAACGTTGTACGGGCTCAACCTGGCGAAGACCGCCATCCGCCAGGGCGGATTCGCGGTCATGGTCGAGGGGTACTTCGATTTCGCGCAGGTCTTCCAGTCTGGGGTGCAGGCGGTGGTGGCCTCGTGCGGCACGGCGTTGACGCCCCAGCAGGCGCAGTATCTGGGGCGCTTCACGAAAAAAGTCGTGCTCAGCTTCGACCCGGACGCCGCCGGCCAGGGAGCCACCGTCAAGTCGTGCCAAATGCTTGTCGAGGAAGGCTTTGAAGTGAACGTCGCGACGCTGCCCGCGGGGCAGGACCCCGACACGTTCATTCAGCGCCAGGGCGGCCAGGCCTACGGTGAACGCTTGAGGGGGTCGCAGCCGTATCTTGAGTACGTCGTCCGGCAGGTCGCGAGCAAACACAACCTCAACTCAGCTGAGGGGCGCGTCAAATTTGTCGAGGAAACGACGGCGATCGCCAGTCGAGTTCCCGACCGGACCCGTCAGGAGCTGTTTGTTCGATCGATCGCCCAGTGGGCGGGCGTCTCCGAGGACGCACTATGGCCAGGCATCCGGAAGGTCAAGACAACCCAAGGGGCCGCCCTCGCGGTGGGCGTCCTTACCGACATCAAGAACGTAACCAAAGCCGAGAAGGGGCTGATCTGGCTGCTCGTCCACAACCCGGGGAAAGCCTTGGTCGCGCTCGACGGGCTCGAGCCGGATGACCTGCATGGACTGGCGTCCGCCTCAGCTCTGGATCTCGCGAGGAAACTGAAGGAAAATGGTAAGTTCTCGCCCGCACTTTTCCTCGACCAATGCTTGTCTGAGGCGCCGTACATCACCGGCATCGCGAGCGAGAGCGAAGCGCACGTCCACGACGCCGAGGAGTGCGTAAGAGAGTTGAAACGCCGCCGCTACTCCCGTGAGGTGGGTGCGGTGCAACAGGAGATCGATCAGCTGCAGCAGCGCGGCGCCGAGGCGCCCGGCCGGCTGGAAGAACTGCTGTTGAAGAAGTATCAGCTGATTCAGAAACTGCAGGCGCTGGCCTAGAAGCCACGCCAAGGAGCACGCCCTTGTCGATTGAAGAACGTTACGACGAAGTACGCCAGCTGATTCAGATCGGCAAAGAGAAGGGCTACCTGCTGTACGACGAAGTGAACGAGATGCTCCCCTCCGAAATCACTTCATCGGAGGATCTCGACGATCTCTTTAACGCCTTCGGCAGCGCCGGCATCGAGGTCGTCGACTCGGACAAGGCCTACCGCGGCGACAAGGACTTCGATCGCGACGGCAACGAAGACGGACCCGAGCTCGACCTCACGCCCGGCGCCCTCGACAAGACCAACGACCCCGTCCGCATGTACCTGCGCGAGATGGGCACCGTGCCGCTGCTCACCCGCGAGGGCGAGGTGGCCATCGCCAAGCGCATCGAGCGCGGCAAGCTCGCGGTGATCAAGTCGATCTCGCGCACGCCGACCATCGCCAAGCGCATCCTCATCACCGGTGACCAGCTGCGCGCCGGCGAGCGCACCATCCGCGAGCTGGTGATCTTCAGCGACGAGGAGATCACCGACGAGGTGATCCAGGAGCGCGCCGAGGAAGTGCTGGCGCAGATCGCGGAGGTGGCCAAGGCGCGCGCCGTCTTCACCAAGCTCGCCGAGAAGCTCGAAGAGGTTCCGAAGAAGGACAAGAAGAAGTACCGCCGCGCGCGCGTGAAGACGCTGCGCGCGCGCATCGAAGTGTCGCGGAAGATCCGCGCCATCGAGTTCACCGAGACGATCAAGCGCCGCCTGATCGAAGAGGTGAAGGACGCGGTGGACGCGGTGTCGCGCGTCCAGCGCGAGGCCGACGCGATCGACCGCGTGCTCAACCCGAAGATCAAGACCAAGGGTCCGAGACTGAAGGAGGAGGAAAAGAAGAACCTCCTCAAGAAGGAAAAGGACATCCGCACGCACGTCAAGCAGATGATCGCGGACCTGGAGGAGACGCCGGAGCGGCTCCGACGGACGATCGAGGTCATCCAGCGCGGCGAGGCGCAGGCCGAGCAGGCGAAGAAGGAGCTCGTCGAAGCCAACCTCCGCCTCGTGGTGTCGATCGCGAAGAAGTACACCAACCGCGGGCTGCAGTTCCTCGACCTGATTCAGGAAGGCAACATCGGCCTGATGAAGGCGGTCGACAAGTTCGAGTACCGCCGCGGCTACAAGTTCTCGACCTACGCCACGTGGTGGATCCGCCAGGCCATCACCCGCGCGATTGCCGATCAGGCGCGCACCATCCGCATCCCGGTGCACATGATCGAGACGATCAACAAGCTGATTCGCACCTCGCGCGCGCTGGTGCAGGAACTTGGCCGCGAGCCGACCTCGGAAGAGATCGCCAAGCGGATGGACATCCCGGTGGCCAAGGTCCGCAAGGTGCTGAAGATCGCACAGGAGCCGATCTCGCTCGAGACGCCCATCGGCGAGGAGGAAGATTCGCACCTCGGCGACTTCATCGAGGACCGGAACATCGTGTCCCCGGCGGAGGCGGTCATCAATCTGAACCTGAAGGAGCAGACCGAAGCCGTGCTCCGCACGCTGACGCCGCGTGAGGAGAAGGTGATCAAGATGCGCTTCGGCGTGGGCGACGGCAGCGAGCACACGCTCGAGGAAGTGGGCCAGAATTTCGCGGTCACGCGCGAGCGCATCCGGCAGATCGAGGCCAAGGCGCTGCGCAAGCTGCGGCACCCGTCGCGGAGCCGCAAGCTGAAGGCGTTCCTCGAAGGGCGTACGTAACCACCCACTCGCAGGGCGGGGCCGCGGCCCCGCCCGCCTCAAACCCGCCTACAATCACTTGGGGCCCGTAGCTCAGCGGTTAGAGCGGCCGGCTCATAATCGGTTGGTCCCTGGTTCGAATCCAGGCGGGCCCACCAACCTTCAGAGAAGTTCGGGGCTTGCCCAGAGTTCATCTGGCAAGCCCCGTTGTGTCTGAAGGTTGGTGGGCCCGCCAGGCGGGCTCTATCTTCTTGGGCCCGCCGTCGGCGGGTGGAACGCACGCTGGCAAACCAGTTTCGGTCGGGAACACGGGTCGAATAAACTGACGGCTTGATGTCTCCTGAGCTCGAACAGCTGATCCAACTCCAACAACTCGAATCGGCCATCGCCGAGGCGCGGGCGCGCATCAC
>Ga0209486_10001365_pt1 | contig 10616 bp, 9 predicted proteins | sample NCCompost_FD_187518 | JGI IMG/M metagenome (GOLD analysis project Ga0209486, IMG submission 187518) | Agricultural soil microbial communities from Utah to study Nitrogen management - NC Compost (SPAdes) (version 2) | ecosystem: Environmental > Terrestrial > Soil > Agricultural land | place: USA... | reverse complement strand
TGCACGGGATGATGACCGACGACCCCTCCTACGTGCTGAAAATCGACAAGGCGTCGGGAAAGACGATCTGGCGCGTCGAGCGGCCGACCACCGCGCGCTTCGAGTCGCCCGATGCCTACACGACGCCGGCGCTGCTCAGGCACGGCGGCGCCACCGAGATCGTCATCACGGGAGGCGACGTGGTCACGGGCCACGACCCGGGGACCGGCGCCGAGGTGTGGCGGGCCGACGGCCTCAACCCCTCCAACGAGGGCAACTACCGCATCGTCGCCTCGCCGCTCGTGTACGGCGACCTGCTGTTCACCCCGTCGCGGGAGCGGCCGCTGCTCTCGATCCGGCCCGGCGGCAAGGGCGACGTCACCAAGTCGCACGTGCTCTGGTCGTTCAACAACGGCCCCGACGTGCCGACGCCGGTGACCGACGGCACCTACCTGTACTCGATCAACGATCGCGGGATCATGTACGTGCTCGACGCGCGGACGGGCAAGACGGTCTATGGGCCACAGCGCCTGCGCAGCGCGACCTACAGCGCGTCGCCAGTGCTGGCGGATGGGAAGATCTACATCACCGACGAGGACGGCGTCACCAGCGTGCTGCAGTCGGGACCGACGTTCGCCCTCCTGGCGGAGAACGATCTCGGCCAGTACACGCTGAGCTCGCCGGCGATCTCCGAAGGGCAGATTTTCCTGCGTTCGGACGGGTTCTTGTACGCGATCGGACAGAGGCGCAAATGAACGGCCGGCCGGCGCGGCGGCTCGCGGTGGCCGTGTGCGTGGCGGGCGTGCTGGCGACGCCCTCGCCGGCGCTGCGCGCCGAGAACTGGCCGCAGTGGCGTGGTCCTACGCTGAACGGGGTCAGCGGCGAGAAGGACCTGCCGGTGAAGTGGAGCAAGACCGAGAACATCGCCTGGAAGCTGGCCATGCCCTCGTGGTCCGGCTCCACCCCGATCATCTGGGGCGACTACATCTTCCTGAACGTCGCCGAGGGGACCGACCTGTTCCTGTGGGCGCTGGATCGCACCAAGGGCACCGTGCGCTGGAAGCAGCGGCTCGGCGGCGGCAACCAGCGCATGCGCAAGCAGAACATGTCGACGCCGTCGCCGGTGACCGACGGCACCGGCGTGTGGGTGATGACCGGCACCGGTGTCCTCAAGGCGTTCGACTTCAGCGGCAAGGAACTCTGGATGCGGGACCTCCAGAAGGACTACGGCCGCTTCGGCATCCAGTGGGGCTACGGCTCGTCGCCGCTGCTCTATCACGACGCGCTCTACGTGCAGGTGCTGCACGGCATGACCACGGACGATCCGTCGTACGTGCTGCGCATCAGCAAGGCCAACGGCCGAACGGTGTGGCGGCAGGAGCGGCCCACGGCGGCGCGGCGCGAGTCGCCGGATGCGTACACGACGCCGGCGCTCCTGCGCTACGGCAACGCGACGGAGATCGTCGTCACCGGCGGTGACGTGGTCACGGGCCACGACGTCGACACCGGCAAGGAGCTGTGGCGGGCCGACGGACTCAATCCGACCAACGATCCCGCCAACCGGGTCGTTGCGTCGCCGGTCGTGCACGGCAACCTGCTGTTCGCGCCGTCGCGCGAGCGGCCGCTGCTGGCGCTCAAGCCGGGCGGACGCGGCAACGTCACGAAGTCGCACGTGCTGTGGGAGTTCCAGAACGGGCCCGACGTGCCGACGCCGGTGACCGACGGGACGTACCTCTACGTCGTCAACGACCGCGGCATCATGTTCTGTCTCGACGCCAAGACCGGCAAGGAGATCTACGGGCGGGAGCGGCTGCAGTCCTCCAGCTACAGCGCGTCGCCGGTGCTCGCCGACGGCAAGATCTACATCACGCACGAAGACGGCCTGACCAGCGTGGTCCGGGCTGGACCGAAGTTCGAGCTCCTGGCGGAGAACGACTTCGACGAGCACACGCTGAGCTCACCGGCCGTGTCGGACGGCCAGATCTTCATCCGGACCGAGGCGTTTCTCTACGCGATCGGGCAGAGAAGGAAGTAGGGGCCGGCTTCAGCCGGCCCATGACAATCGCGGAGGCAGCGATGCAGGTTCGGATTCGGAATCTCGCGGTCGTGGCAAGCGTCGGACTGATCGCCTCGGGATATCAGTCGGCGACGCCGGTGGCGGGGCAGGCGGCCGAGCCGGCCGTCCGCATGATCGCGGACGAGGGGGAAGCCCTCCGCTACTGGGCGCGCTGGCGCGGGCCGTCGGGGCAGGGGCTGGTGGACGGCAAGGGTTACACGGACACCTGGTCGGCCACCCAGAACGTGGTGTGGAAGGTTCCGGTCCCGGGCAGCGGCCACTCGTCGCCAATCGTCTGGCGCGATCAGATCTTTCTCACGACGGCCACCGACAACGGCAACCAGGCCTCGATCCTCGCCTATCGGCGCAGCGACGGACAGCGCCTCTGGGAGACCGCCGTGCCGCCGGGGGCGCCCGATCGCCCGCACAGCAAGAACGGCTACGCATCGGCGACGGTGGCCACGGACGGCCAGCGCGTCTACGCGTCGTTCGGCGGGCGCGGGCTGATGGCGGTCGACCTGAGCGGCAAGCAGGTGTGGCACACCCCGATCGGCCGGGTCGAGAACTACCACGGTCCGGCGGGCTCGCCGCTGCTCTACAAGAACACCGTGATCCTGTACCAGGACCAGCGCTCGGGCTCGTTCGTCGCCGCGTTCGACAAGGCGACCGGCAAGCAGGTGTGGAAGACGCCGCGCGAGGCGCAGGTGGGGTGGGGCACACCGATCGCGATCCGCGTCGTCGATCACGACGAGCTGATCGTGCACGGCCAGAACCGCGTGGTGGCCTACAACCCCGACACCGGAGCCGAACTGTGGCGGTGCGGCGGCAGCACGTTCGAGGTGATTCCCACGCCGGTGGTCGGCTACGGGATGCTGTTCTGCTCGTCGGGCCGCGCCGGCCCGACGCTGGCCATTCGTCCCGGTGGCAAAGGCGACGTGACCAGCACGCACGTCGCGTGGACGACGCCGCGCGGGTCGCCGTTCGTGCCGTCGCCCATCCTCTTCGGCGACCTGCTCTACACGATCAACGACATGCAGAGCATCGTCTCGGCGTTCGACGCCAGGACCGGCGCGAGCCTGTGGCAGGGACGCCTGGGCGTCGCCACGCGCGAGGGGTTCTCCGCATCGCCCGTTGCACTGGACGGCAAGGTGTTTTTCACCAACGACGAAGGTGAGACGTTCGTCCTGCGGGCCGGCAAGACGTTCGATCTGATGCACGTCAACCGCATCGGCGAGCAGACGCTGGCGTCGCCGGCGCTGGTGGACGGCCGCTGGTACATCCGGACCGCGCAGCACCTCTACGCGATCGGAGCGAAGTAGTCGGCCGGCTTCAGCCGGCCCGTCAGGCCGTGGGCCTGAACCGCAGGACGATGGCGGCGCCGATCGAGGCGAGCACGAAGCCGGCGTAGAGCATCGGGTGGATCGGCTGCTTCGGCGGGTGAATCACCATCGACACCAGGACGTTGACGATCGGTGCGCCGCCGAAGACCAGCGGCATCACGTACACCGGCAGCCCGCCGAAGCGGAACGAGTAGATGATGCAGCCGGCGCCGATGGCCCCGAGCCCGCCGGCGATCGTCGCCGTGATGAGTCCGGTGGTGTTGAAGCCGGAGAGCGCGCCCTGGCTGCTCAGGCCGATCACCGGGAGGATCACGCCGATCAGGAAGTAGGCGACGCCGACGCACAAGAGCGCCTTGAGCGGATTCCCCAGCTGTGTCTGCCCCAGATGGAGCAGTGCGCCGTAGGCGCCCCAGGAGAGGACGGCGCCTGCTACGAAAATAACCCAGCCCATGCTCTTTTGCCTCGTCTGCGTAGGTGTAGCCATGTACGAACGTGCCCCGTGAGATCGGACCCGTAAATGCGCGGTGACTCGCGAGAGTATTGCACCCCGATCCCGCGCGTCAATCGCGGTAAACTGCGGGAGCCAGCACTTGCATGTGGACGCTAGTTGATGCCTGAACGTCTTCCCATGGCGCCCGTCGAGGAGCAGACCGAAGTCGGCAGCTACTTCGTCGCCACCTATCCGCCGTTCTCGGTCTGGACGCGGGAGCAGGTGGCGCGCGAGGCGATGCCGGCGCTGCAGTCGCCACCGGTGCCCGGCGTGCCGCTGGGGATGTACCTCCACATCCCGTTCTGCCGGAAGCGGTGCCACTTCTGCTACTTCAGGGTCTACACCGACAAGAACGCGCAGGAGGTCGTCGACTACCTCGACGTCCTGGCGCATGAATGGGAGATCTACGCGAAGCTGCCCGCCGTCGCCGGCCGCCCTACCAACTTCGTGTACTTCGGCGGCGGCACGCCGTCGTTTCTCTCCACGCGGCAGCTCCGCACGCTCGTCGATCGGCTGTCGGCGGTGAGCCCGTGGCGCGACGCCGAAGAGATCACGTTCGAGTGCGAGCCGGGCACCCTGGCGGGCGACAAGCTCGCAGTGATCCGCGACATCGGCGTCACGCGCCTGAGCCTCGGCATCGAGAATTTCGATGACGACCTGCTCGAGCTGAACGGCCGGGCGCATCGCTCCCCGGAAGTCTTCCGCGCCTACGAGCAGGCGCGGCAGCTCGGATTTCCGCAAATCAACATCGATCTGATCGCCGGCATGCTGGGCGAGACCGAAGAGAACTGGCAGCGGTGCATCGAGAAGACGCTGGAGCTGGCGCCCGACAGCATCACCATCTACCAGATGGAGCTGCCGTTCAACACGGCGATCAGCAGCGATCTGATCAAGAAGACCGGCAGGTTCAAGCAGCCGGTGGCCGACTGGGCGACGAAGCGGCGCTGGGTGCGGGAGGCGTTCGAGGCGCTCGAGCGCGCCGGCTATCACGTTCGCAGCGCCTATACCGCAACGAAGAATCCGGAGCAGACGAAGTTCGTCTACACCGACCGTCTCTGGCAGGGCGCCGACATGGTCGGCCTGGGCGTCGCCTCGTTCGGGCACATCAACGGCGTGCACGTGCAGAACTTCGATACGTGGGAAACGTACAGCGCGGCCGTGAAGGCCGGCGGCGTCGCCCTGAACCGCGCCTACCGTCCGACGGCCGAGGAGCGGATGATCCGCGAGTTCGTGCTCCAGTTGAAGCGCGGCTCGATCCGGCCGTCGTACTTCCACGACAAGTACCAGGTGAACGTCCTCGAGCGTTTCCGCGAGCAGTTCGACGGGCTCGCCGCCGAGGGTTATCTCGCCAAGGCCACCGAGGAGCTGGTGGCACTGACGCGCGAAGGTCTGCTGCGGGTCGACGTGCTGCTGCGTCGCTTCTTCCAACCGCAGTATGCCGACGTCCGATACACGTAGTGGCATCCCCTCGCGTCTCTGAGCACCGCTACCGGCGGCGGGTGCAGTTCGTCGAGGTGGATTCGGCGCGCATCGTCCATTTCAGCCATTTCTTCCGCTACATGGAGGAGGCCGAGCACGCGCTGTGGCGCGCCGCGGGCCTCAGCATCGCGACGCGCGGCGACGGGTTCGGCTACCCGCGCGTGGCGGCGTCGTTCGAGTACCACGCGCCGCTCCATCTGGAGGAAGAGTTCGACGTCCACCTCCGCATCGTGAAGATCACGAGGGCCAGCATGGCCTACGCGTGTGCGGTCAGCCGCGACGGCGAGCGCATCGCCACCGGCGGCCTGACCGTCGTCTGCGTCACCCGCGGCGAGGACGGGCGCATGCGCTCGGCGCCGTTTCCCGACGACGTCCGCAATCGCTTCGAGGTTTCGGCGGAGGCGGGCGCCTGATGCCGGCCGAGCGTCTCGCCCGCCTGGTGCGCCACGCACACGCGCACAGCGCGTTCTACCAGCGCAAGTTCGATGCGGCCGGCATCGACGTCGCCAGTCTGCGCTTTCCCGAGGATCTGCAGACGCTGCCGCTGACGACCAAGGCGGAACTGGTCGCCGACCAGGCGGCGAACCCGCCGTGGGGCACGCTGCTGACCGAGCCGCTCGAGCGCTACACGCGCTACTGCCAGACGTCCTCGACGACCGGCAGCCCGCTGCGGTGGGTCGACACCAACGAGAGCTGGCAGTGGATGCTCGAGTGCTGGAAGCAGGTCTACCGCGCCGCCCGCGTCGGGGCCGCCGACCGCGTGTTCTTCCCCTTCTCGTTCGGCCCGTTTCTCGGATTCTGGGCCGGGTTCGACGCCGGATCGCAGATGGGCATGCTGTGCGTTCCGGGCGGCGGCATGTCGAGCCGCGTGCGGCTGAGCGTCATCGACGCGATCCAGGCGACCGTGATCTGCTGCACGCCGACCTACGCGCTGCGCCTGGCGGAGGTGGCGGACGAAGAGTTTCCCGGACGGCCGCTGGCGGAGAGCAGCGTGCGCGTGCTGATCGTCGCTGGCGAGCCCGGCGGCAGCATTCCGGCGACGCGCGACCGGATCGAGCGCAGCTGGGGCGCGCGCGTCATCGATCACTACGGGCTGACCGAAACCGGGCCCATCGGCTTCGAGTGCTGGGAAACGCCCGGGGCGCTGCACCTGAACGAGTCGGAGTACGTGTGCGAGGTGCTCGACCAGGCGACCGGGCGCCCGGTCGAGGACGGCCAGCCGGGGGAGCTCGTCGTCACCAACCTGGGGCGGATGTCAGCGCCCGTCATCCGCTACCGGACCGCGGACATCGTCGTGCGGCGTTCCGGCCCATGCGGCTGCGGCCGGGCGTCGGCGCGCCTCGAGGGTGGCGTGCTCGCGCGCGCTGATGACATGATCAACATCCGCGGCGTCAACGTCTATCCGACCGGTGTCGAGGCGGTCGTCCGCGGCTTCCCGGACGTCGTCGAGTTCAGGACGACGGTGACCGAGGCGCATGCGATGCGCGCCCTGTCGGTTGAGGTGGAGCTGACGCCGAACGGCGATCGCGCGGCGATCATCGACCGGATCGCCATCCGGCTGAAGGAAGCGCTGGGCGTGTCGGTGCGGGTGCAGGCGGTCGAGGCCGGCGCGCTGCCACGGTTCGAGATGAAGGCGAAGCGGTTCGTGGTGGAGGTGTGATGGAGTCCGTGGTCAGCGACGTGGTCGTCATCGGAGGCGGCCCCGCCGGGGCAACCGCGTCGACATTGCTGGCGCAGCAGGGCGTCAGCGTCGAGCTGTTCGAACGCGAGAAGTTTCCCCGCTTCCACATCGGCGAATCGCTCATCCCCGAAACCTACTGGGTGCTGAAGCGGCTCAACATGCTCGAGAAGATGCAGCGCAGCCACTTCGTCAAGAAGTACAGCGTGCAGTTCGTCAACTCGAGCGGCAGGAACTCGGCGCCGTTCTATTTCTGGGACAACAAGCCGCACGAGTGCTCGCAGACCTGGCAGGTGGTCCGCAGCGAGTTCGATCAGATGATGCTCGTCAACGCCCGCGAGCACGGCGTGCGCGTGCACGAGGAGGTGCGCGTGCTCGAGGTGCTGTTCGAGTCCGGGCGCGCCGTCGGCGTGAAGGTGAAGGGGAAGCAGGACGGCGCGATTCGCGAGGTGCGGGCCAGGGTGGTCGTGGACGCCAGCGGCCAGAACGGCCTGTTGCAGAACAAGCTGGATCTGCGGGTCTGGGACCCGATCCTCAACAAGGGCGCCATCTGGACCTACTGGGAGGGCGCCTACCGCGACACCGGCAAGGACGAGGGGGCGACGCTCGTCATCCAGACCGGCAACAAGAGCGGCTGGTTCTGGTACATCCCGCAGCACGACAACGTCGTGTCGGTGGGCGTGGTCGGGCCGTTCGACTACCTGTTCAAGGGGCGGACGAACTACGCCCAGACCTACGACGAGGAAGTGGCCGACTGCCCCGGCGTGAAGGAGCGCATCGCCAACGCCACGCGGGTGACCGGCCACTTCGCGACCAAGGACTACTCGTACCGCTCGAAGACCACCGCCGGCGACGGCTGGGTGCTCATCGGCGACGCCTGGGGCTTCCTCGATCCGCTCTACTCGTCCGGCGTGCTGCTGGCGCTCAAGTCGGGCGAACTGGCGGCCGACGCGATCGTCGAAGGGCTGAAGACCGGCGATCTGTCCGCCGCGCAGCTGGGTAAGTGGGGGGCGGACTTCAACGTCGGCGTCGACCGCATGCGGCGGCTGGTCTGCGAGTACTACGACGGCTTCAGCTTCGGCCACATGATCAAGCAGTACCCCGAGATGCGCGGCACGCTGACGGACCTGCTCATCGGCGACCTGTTCGATGAGCGCGTCGACAAGGTGTGGCAGCCGCTCGAGTCCACGTATCCGCCCGGCAAGAAGCCGATTCCGACCTGGAACGCCGGCGTCACCGCGCAAGCGGCGCCCGACAAGGCAAACGAGCTCGTGCTGCCCGAGGGAAAGCTGCGCTAGGAGGATCCATGCGAAGGCTTGCCGCACTCGCCCTGCTGACCGTCGCCCTGTCGCCCGCGCTGCTCGCCGACGAGTGGCCGATGTTCCGCGGCCGTGCTGCCGGCGTGGGCGCTGACGACCCGGCGCTGCCAGACGCCTGGAGCGCCACCGAGAACGTGGCGTGGAAGATACCCATTCCCGGTCTGGGATGGAGCTCGCCGGTCGTCTGGGGCGATCACGTCTTCGTGACCACCGTGGTCAATACGGCGCAGCAGGAACCGCCGAAGCCCGGGTTCTATCTGGGCGACTGGGCGGCGCCGACGGCGCCGCACCGATGGATGGTCTACGACATCGACTTCAAGACCGGCAAGGTGCGGTGGGAGCGCGAGGTCGCCAGCACGCCGCCGGCCCGGGCGAAGCACCTGAAGAACACCTATGCCTCGGAAACCGCGGTCACCGACGGCGAGCGGGTCTTCTTCTACTTCGGCAACCTGGGCCTCTTCGCCTTCGACCTCAACGGCAAGCCGCTCTGGTCGAAGCGGCTCGGCCCGTTCAAGACGCGCAACAACTGGGGCACGGGCGCGTCGCCCGCGCTCCACCGCGACCGTCTCTACATCGTCAACGACAACGACGAGCAGTCGTTCCTCGCGGCCTACGACGCGCGCACCGGCGCGGAAGTGTGGCGCGTCAACCGCGCCGAGGGGACGAACTGGGCGTCGCCGTTCGTATGGGAGAACCCGGTGCGGACCGAGATCGTCACCTCGGGTTCGGATGCGGTGCGGTCCTACGACCTGTCGGGGAAGCTGCTGTGGGAGCTGAAGGGGATGTCGACGATCAGCGTGCCCACCCCGTTCGCCAGCCACGGCATGCTGATGCTCAGTTCCGGGTACATCGCCGATCCGCTCCGTCCTGCGTATGCCATCAGGCCGGGCGCGTCGGGCGATATCTCGCTCAAAGGCGACGAAACGTCCAACGCTCACATCGCCTGGGCGCTCAAGACCGGGGCCCCGTATCAGCCGACGCCGATCGTCGTCGGCGACACCTACTACACCGTGATGGATCGCGGCTTCTTCACCGCCCACGACGTGAGGACGGGCAAGGAGATCTACCCGCGGCAGCGCATCTCCACCGACCCTGCGGCCTTCGTCGCCTCGCCCTGGTCGTACGGCGGGAAGATCTTCGCCACCAGCGAGGATGGCGACACCTACGTCATTCAGGCTGGCCCGGAGTTCAAGGTGCTGGGCAAGAGCTCGCTCGGCGAGATGACGCTCGCCTCGCCGGCGGTGGCGCACGGCAGCGTCCTAATTCGGACGCTCTCGAACCTCTATCGCATCACGAAGGCGGCTTCCCGGTGACCCGCTAGAGAACTGCTGGCTCGCTCACCTGGCCCGCGCCCGCACCACACCTCGACACCGGCAACGCTGGCGTCGTTCACGGTCACTGGCAGGAGGGTCGGTCGAGACACCGTGCCCGCAGATCACGTTAGAAGAACGCTCCGTTCAAGAAGATGGAGGACTATCTGCATTTTCTGGAGTCCGTGCGTTTGTTGGCCGGTTTTCAGGCATTCGCTCACCCGCGACACGTGCTGGTGTCTCGGGACATCGCCAAAAGTCTCAGGACATCTCACCGAGTCTCAGAGGTGGTGGGCACAGTGGTGGGCGCACTTGCGCCTTCGCGAAGGGGAGGGTAGGCGTACCGTTGCGACATCAGTAAGCGTGTCAGGTTCGTCCGGGACGCACGATGGCAAGTCCCAACAAGAGGCCTGCACATTGGGCAAGAACTCCTAGGAACAGGCTAACAGCCCCGACCAGTACTAGCTCGCGTCGTAGTAAGGCGCCGACGATAGTTAGCATGCATCGAACGATCGTAAACAGAATCAGTCCGGCGACGCTTGCGACTGCAATTTGCGCGTCAAGATGTGCTAGCGCCCAACCCACTGAGACGCCGGCGCAGGCCATGACGGCAAATGCCCACACCCAGTAAGCGTGATGATCCAGCCAACTCATGGGGATGAGCGGCGTGAGCCAGCCGTTGAGACGATTAATGACGTCCGCGGCGGCGTACCCAACGACAAGCTGCAGAAGAAGCCCGACCCCGAACATGGCCGCCGTGCGTACCGGAGAGCGTGCGCCCAGCGCGAAGGTGGCTGCGATGACTCGGAACCACCAGCCTAGGCGCTGACGGCGGAAGCCGTGAAGCACTGCGAGTTGTTGGGCGCCGGTCTCGTCGCCGATATGAAGATAAGCCAGAACGACCTCTGCCATTCGATCAGAGAGCCACATCATCGGTCTCCGCTCAATTCAGCGAACTGCGGCGT
>Ga0209486_10001364_pt1 | contig 10618 bp, 11 predicted proteins | sample NCCompost_FD_187518 | JGI IMG/M metagenome (GOLD analysis project Ga0209486, IMG submission 187518) | Agricultural soil microbial communities from Utah to study Nitrogen management - NC Compost (SPAdes) (version 2) | ecosystem: Environmental > Terrestrial > Soil > Agricultural land | place... | reverse complement strand
GCGTGCCTCCCACCTCCCCCTCGGAGGTTCGGGTCGGCGATGACACGTCGGCAGGTCTTCGGACTGACGGGCGGAGGCGTATGCCGTGCCTACTAGCGTCGCTTCCCAGCTCGGTAGACAGTGAGCCAGTGCTGTTGACGCGTTCGTTCCCGATTACCGCTGCGGGGCAGTCCCGGACTTTACACCGGGTTCCCTCTTGCGACGCCTGGAACACAGGCGAACCGACGCAGTGGTGAGCACTCTATTGGCGTGCGAAGCTGCCTGTCAAGCTGACAGATATGTGATCAGGACACCGTGATGACGACGCAGTCGCCGGCGGCGGCCGCTTTGTCGACGAACCGTCGCACTTCCTCGAAGCACTCGATCAACCACTCCAGCGGCGAGTCGTCCGGTTCCGCCTGCCGCTTCCAGATCGCGTCGGGATAGATCCCGAGCCTGGTCATGCGCTCAGGATCGTAACGGCGGGCAAGGCCGTCGGCGTCAAGCGTCGAGAGATACTGCGAGAACCGCTGTACCTGGCCGGGCCGCAGGGCACGGGCGACGCCTTCGTCATCGAGGTCTTCGCCGCCTCGCAGGAGATAACACGCCGGCTCCTCGCCCTCGTCCGCCGTTCCGGTCAGCAGAAAGTGCAGCCCGTGCCATCCCTTCTCGATGTCGATACTTCGATCGGGTTCGGGCGCGGGATGCGAATCGTCATCTGCGGAATCAGGATCCACTTCGCTAATGGTGATCGGCGTCAGTCTCAGGACCCAGCCGAGAAGTCCTTTCGGGCGGACCTCCCGGACCCGTGGCGCGCTTCCATCGTCGGGGTCGAGAAAGCCGCCGAGTGCCGCCGGGTCGGCGAGCAGACGCGCGATGTCCGATTCGGTCGCGCGGTGCAGGCTGCACGTCATGCCCATATCGGAATTGTCTCCATTTAGGATGTGTATGGGATCATCGGTCGTGGCGAAGCGATACACCCGATGCGCCTGGGCTGGGACGAACAATCCGTTGATGCTGGAATACCACGATCGCGAGTGGGGCGTTCCGGTCACTGACGATCGCACCCACTTCGAGTTCCTCGTCCTCGAAGCGGCGCAGGCAGGACTGAGCTGGTCGATTGTGCTGGGCAAACGCGACGGCTATCGCCGCGCGTTCAGCCAATTCGACCCGGCCAAGGTCGCGCGCTATACGAAGCCGCGCGTGGAGAAGCTCGTCGCCGATCCCTCCATCATCCGCAACCGCATGAAGATCGAGGCGGCCGTACGCAACGCGCAGGCATTTCTTGCCGTTCAGGACGAATTCGGGAGCTTCAATGCGTATTGCTGGCAGTTCGTCGATGGACGGCCGCGGCTGAATCGCTGGCGGACGATGGGTGAGATCCCGGCGACATCACCGGAGTCCGACGCGTTCAGCAAGGATCTGAAGCGCCGCGGGTTCAGTTTCGTCGGGTCGACCGTCATCTACGCCCACATGCAGGCGGTCGGCATGGTGAACGATCATCTCGTCAGCTGCTTCAGGTATCGAGAAATCACGAAGGTGTGACGCCTGGCTTCGGAACCGTCATCCGATTGTCGTGTGGTGGGGCCCGGCGTCCAAATTCAGGCGTGATTCTGTTTGTATCCTGCTTTCCTGGCGTAGGCGTAAGGGTTGCACGCGCCGGCCCGAATGCGCGCGTCCGTTCGGGCCGTCGTCATTGTCCTGGCCGTCACCGTAGTCGGCTGTGCCTCTCGAGCGAAGGCTCCGGCTCCCGCTCCCGCTCCAACGCCAACTCCGCGTACTTCGTCAGCGGGCGGCCGTGCGCTTGATGTGCGGGAGGGGCTGGCGTCGTATTACGCCGACTGGTTCAACGGGCGGACGACCGCCAGTGGAACGATCTTCAGCAACAACGAGCTGGTTGCCGCGCATCCATCGTACCCGTTCGGTTCTCTCGTCCGGGTGGTCAACCTCCGAAACAAGCGATCCATCGATCTCCGCATTGTCGATCGTGGACCCGCGGCCGCCCCTCAAGCGCGCGGTGTGATCATCGACATCTCACGTGCCGCCGCCGAACGGCTCGGGTTCATCAACGCCGGCCGGACGCGCGTGCGTGTCGAAGTGCTGCGGTGGGGCGATAACTAGCGTGTAGCGCGGATTTGTGGGGCGAGCCTTGTCAGGCTCACCTCGCGAACCCGAAGGGTTCGCGCCACGCTTGCCGTCGAACGACATCCTGAGTTCGGGTTTCACGTTCATAATCAGGGGTCGGTGAGGAGACCATGGCGAGGTGCATAACGGCAGTGATCGTGCTGGGCGTACTGGGCACATCGATGGGAGCGGCACAAGTCGCGGCGCCGCGTCCACCGCTACCGCAGGATGCGATCGCGGCGATCGTCAACGCGTTCTCCACACACGATGTCGTCGCGGTCAGCGACCCTCACGGCAACGTGCAGATGCAGGCGTTTCTGCTCTCGCTCGTCCGCGATCCGCGATTCGCCGCCGCGGCGCCCGACATCGTGATCGAAACGCTGAGCGCGCGTTACCAGGACGCGATCGATCGATTCGTCCGCGGCGACGACGTTCCTGCCGCCATGCTGCGGCGCGCGGGGGAAGACCACTCCGTGGCCACCAACATGGGATTCCAGGGAGAGGAACTGCTGCGCGCGGTACGGGCCGTCAACGCGCCGCTGACGGGCCGGAAGCTGCGCGTGATTGCCGGCGACCCGCCAATCGACTGGGACAACATCGTCTCTGACGATGATCATCGGCGCTGGATCGAGCTGCGCGACACCTACCCGGCGGATCTGATTCGCCGCCAGGTACTCGACCGTGGACGGCGCGCGCTGGTGGTTTACGGTCAGATGCACCTGCAGCGTCGGCACATCACCAGCAATTACGACATGTCCACCTGGCAGGCGCAGACGATCGTCAGCCTGCTCGAGCGCGACGCGCGCGCCCGCATCTTCAACGTGTGGACGGTCCTCGACCGTTCCATCGCTCCGCCGGCCGAGGTGGCCTCGTGGCCGGCGCCGCGTCTGGCGATTCTCCAGGGCACGACTCTCGGTGCGATGGACTTTGGATCGCTGACGGCCGGAATCGGCGGCGGGCGCGTTGCCGTCACAGACAAAGGGTTCGTCCCAATCCCGAAGCAGGACTGGAAACCCATGCGTCTGGAGGATCAGTTCACAGCCCTGTTGTATCTCGGGCCGCCCTCGTCCATGACGTACGCCACAATTCCGGTTGAGTATTGCCGGGACAAGGAATTCGTCGCGCGGCGGCTGCAGCGGCTGGCGCGCGGTGTCCCTCCATTCGAGATCGAGAACTTCAAGAAAGCGTGCGGGGTGCCGTAAAGGGCGCGTGCCGCGCCGTTGACCGGGCCTCTGCATGCACGAATTTGATCTCATTCTTACGCTGACGGGTGGTCTCGTCGCCGCCTTCGTCGGCGGATACATCACGCAGCGCCTGCATCTGTCCCCGATCGTCGGGTATCTGGCGGCCGGTATTCTCGTCGGGCCGTACACGCCGGGCTTCGTCGCTGATCGCGCGCTGGCCGAACAGCTCGCGGAGATTGGCGTGATCCTCCTGATGTTCGGCGTCGGGCTGCAGTTTCACGTCGAGGATCTCCTTGCCGTGTGGCGCGTGGCCGTGCCGGGCGCCATCGTGCAGAGCGTGGTCGCGACGACGCTTGGCGCCCTCGTTGCGTCCCTGGCGGGTTGGGATCCGACCGCGGGCGTCGTTTTCGGTGTCGCGCTGTCGGTGGCCAGCACCGTCGTGCTCGTCCGCGTGCTGGCCGACCACCGGCAGCTGCACACGCGAACCGGTCACATCGCCGTCGGCTGGCTTGTCGTCGAGGACTTGTTTACCGTGCTGGTGCTCGTGCTCATGCCGGCCGTCGTCGGCTCCGCCGGAGGTTCGTCGCCGGTTCTCGGGGTGGTCATCGCGCTGGTCAAAGTGGGCGCGCTGACCATGTTCACCATCGTGATCGGCGGCCGGGCGCTGCCGTGGCTGCTGGCCCATGTCTCGCGCCTGCAGTCGCGCGAGCTCTTTACTCTCGCCGTACTTGCCATCGCTCTCGGTATCGCCGTAGCGGCCGCGGAGCTCTTCGGCGTATCGATGGCGCTCGGGGCGTTTCTGGCCGGCCTCGTCGTCGGCCGCTCGGAGTTCAGCGTCCGTGCGGCCGCCGATGCGCTGCCGATGCGCGACGCCTTCGCCGTGCTGTTCTTCGTCTCGGTCGGGATGCTGCTCGATCCGAGCGTGCTGCTGGCCACGCCCGGCATGATGGCGGCGACGCTGGCGGTCATCCTCGTCGGAAAGCCGCTGGCGGCCTTCGCCATCGTGAAAGTGATGCGCTATCCGCTCAGAACGGCGCTGTCGGTGTCGGTCGCGCTGGCACAAATCGGCGAATTCTCGTTCATCGTCGCCACACTGGGCAACGCCATCGGCGTGCTGCCGGTGAGTGCCACCAACACGCTCGTCGGCGCGGCGATCGTGTCGATCACGCTGAATCCGGTGTTGTTCCGGGCCGTCGAGCCGGTCGATCGATGGTTGTCGCGACGGCGGGCGGCCGCGCCCGCCGCGCCAGCCGCTGTCACCGCGCCGCCGGTTTCACACGCGCATCGCGCGGTTGTCGTCGGCTACGGGCCGGTCGGACGGACGGTTACCCGCCTGCTGCGCGAGAACGAGATCGCGCCGACGGTCATCGAAATGAACGTGGACACAGTGCGGACCCTGCGCGACGACGGCGTGGACGCTATTCATGGCGACGCGTCGCACCCCTCGGTGCTGGCCGCCGCGCGTGTCGAGCAGGCCGGCCACTTCATCGTCAGCATGGCGGGTACCCCCGACGTAGCGGAATCGTTTCGCGTCGCCCGGGAGCTGAACCCGTCGGTCCACATCCTTGCCAGGGCGACGCACCTCCGGGAAGCGGCGACGCTTCGAGCTGCGGGAGCGGACGTTGTCATCTCCGGCGAGGGGGAGGTCGCGCTGGCGCTGACGGAGAGCATCCTTCACCGCCTTGGCGCCACGCCCGATCAGATCGATCGGGAGCGCCAGCGCGTGCGAGGGGAGCTGACGGCCTAGATCCGCGCCACAATATCCGCGCTCTTCACCCGTCTACAGATCAGAAGGACGCGCGACGCCACTGGACCGCACACCCACCGATCCGGCGGACCGGCTGACCGACGTCGTCAATCGGGAGCGGCCGCGGCTGCGCAACTTCATTCGCCGCCGCGTCGCCGACCCGCGCGACGCCGAGGACATCCTGCAGGACGTCTTCCACGCCCTCATCGAAGCGAACCGCCTGCTGATGCCGATCGATCACGTCACCGCCTGGCTCTATCGGGTGGCGCGGAATCGCATCACCGATCTGTTTCGTGCGCGGCGGACCGAACCGCTCGAGGTCGAGGACCTGCTGCCCTCGGCGGCCGGAGGACCGGAGGCCGAATTCGCGCGAACGCTGCTGTTGAACGCGCTGGAGAAGGCGATCGCCGAGCTGCCGGTGGAGCAGCGCGACGTCTTCATCGCGCATGAACTGGAAGGGCGCAGCTTCAAGGAAATGTCCGCGGCGACGGGCGTGAGCATCAACACCCTGCTGTCGCGGAAGCGGTATGCCGTGCTGCGGCTGCGCGAGCGGCTGCGGACGATTTACGACGACATCACCAAGGCATGAGGACCTGCATATGAACTTCAAGCGTTTCATGAAATGGCCATTCATCATCCCGACGCTGATCGTGGTCGGGCCGATCATCGCCGCGATCGTCGTGTTCGTCTTCGGCGGGATCGTGATGCTCCTCTGGAACTGGCTGCTGCCGCGCCTCTTCGGATTTCCCGAGATCACGCTGCTGCAGGGATTCGGTCTGCTGGTACTGTGCCGGATGCTGTTTGGCGGCTTCGGCGGCGGTGGCGGCGGGAACCATCAGTCGAAACACATGACGCCCGAGGAGCGCGAACGGTTGCGGGACCGGTTCTGTAGTACGCCCCACAAGGAGGACGCGACGGCGACACCGGACGCGCCACGGCTTTAAGATCACATAGCCGTGGCGGACGCCCTGAACCACGCCGTGGACATCATCGTCAACGGGAAGGCCACGGCCCTCGGCGCCTTTCAAGTGGTCGAGCGCGAGTCTAGAAAACGTGACTCACAGCGACGCTGGTTGTGTGATTTGACTCGTCCACCCGGTGCTCAATCTGAAGCCGCAGCGCCTGTCGCCAGGCCGCCGGTGCGAATGGCAGATGGCCGTTGCCGTACAGCAGCAGCGCGGGGTCACGGCCGAGCGTCGTTCGGTGATCCAGTCGCAACCCGCCGATCAACGCCGGCGTCACGGTGAACTCGCCGCCGACGCTGAAACGGGTATCGGCGCTCCCGGCGGCGCCGAATCGTCCGATGGCTCCTAGAAGGGCGACGCGATCTCTCACGCTGTACGTGCCGACGACTGTCGCAAGTCGACGGTCGTTGTCTCCGATGAACACATGGCCGCCCACTGACGACAGCCCGGCGCGCCGATAGACTTCGAGGAAGACGCCCTTCGGTCGCCCTTCGAGCTCGAAGCTGGCGGCGTCCGTGAACGGGATCGTGAATTCGCCCGTCAGCGGTAGCGTCGCCGCACCGAACCACCCCGCAGTCGGCGATTCCTCCGATCGTCGAAATTCAGCTCTGACTGCCGGCTGACGGCCCGATGCCGAAAAGCTACGCAGGCCCGTGAGCCGTGTTGACGCGGCGCGACGGCCGGTCAGTCCAGCGCTGAACGCGAGCGGCTCGGAGAGCGAGAGACGTTGCGACACGTCCACCTGGGTGAGCGCTCGAAACTGGCCCACCGTTGCCGAGAATGAGCCTCCTCGCGAGAGTGGTACGTTCAGAAACAGATCTTCGAACCGGCCGGACCGATCCAGCAGGTGGCGGTTCCCGCCGATGCTCTGGCTCAGCGCACGCCATTCCGCGAAATAGACGGTGCGTGAACTTCCGACCGGACCGGCCGAAATCACCTCGATGCGGCCTGGAAACGCTTTCGTGAAATCCGCCGAATGCCGTGCCTCGAAATCGAAGGTGTTCCAGACCGCGAGGGGCAGCGTCGAATTCGCTTTACCACCCTCGAGGCGGTAACCCGACAGCAAGAACGCCAGACCTCGCTCGTTAAGCCTGGGAGGGGCGACGTGGCAATGCGAACAATCGACGCGGTGTTGCCGGGCGAACTGGGGAGTCGCCGCCGCCTCGGAGGGCCCCAAGACAGCCAGCGAGCAGAAAATAAGCCAGAAACGCGAGATTCGCATGGACATTAGGGTTGACCAAATTTATATTTTGATCAATCAAAATATCTATGCCTATTTATCAAATTTGAAACTCGAGCTGGTTGCCGAAGAACCCGGCGTAAGCATGGGCGGCGGCGTCCACGGCGGCGGCCTCGCTCCGGCGGAGCGGCGAAAACGGCGTGACCGTGATCGTCATTCGCTCCGCTTTGAGCGACCGGCGCCAACCACCGATGACCTTTCCGTTCACGACGATTGGAGCGCTGAAGGGATCGCGCACCATTCGCACCCAGCGGGACTGATCGAGCGCGGCGCTGCGATCCTTGTATGCGATCAGATATTCGTCGTAAAGCCCCAGCAAATACGCCGTCTTGTCGCCGCCGCGTGCCGCCGCAGCTTTGCGGAACCAGTAGGTCTTCCCGTCGATAACCTCCTCATCCAGCTCCCGACCGACCAGCTCTAATCCGCGGCGAACGTCGCCGGTCGTCAACCCGGACCACCACGCACAGTCGGCGACCTGCGCCGGCCCGTGGCTCGTGAAATAGCGGCGCGTCAGCTCCGCGAGCGCGTCATCGTGCGACCGCGTGGCTGCCGGCGGCACGCGCTCGTCGAGCAGCGCGTAGGTCGACTCGGTGCCTCGCCGTGCCCCGCTGCAGATGACCGCGTCGATTTCCGCCTGCATGACGATATGCGCGAGGCGCTGGACGCTGTCGGCCCGCACTCCAACGCGCTGGAGAACCGCCTTCAGCTCCTGCCTGGTGAGGTGCACGCCGCCTCGAAGCGCGCGGACGATGGCCGTCTGACTGCGGCGGAAAACGGCGGCGTCGAGCTCGAGGTGCCGGTTGTACGGAGACATCCTGGCGCTGACGCGCGGTCCGGTGAGGGCCAGCATCCATCGGATGTCCGCGGCCGCCACCAGATGCCATGTCGGCCGCAGCACATGTGTGCGAAGGATGGTGCCCTTCGTCAACGCGCGTTCGATCGCGGCGTCGGTGGTTCGCCGCGTTCGCAGCGCCAGCGCCCACTTGGTGTCGCTGTACTCCTGCGCCTGCACGGCGCCGAGCCAGCTGACGGCGTCTTCAGGCCTGGCGAAGCGGCCTCCGGACAGACGTTGATTGCGGAGGCGTGATTGAGCGATATCCGTCATTGGGTGGCCTGGCCAATTCCGCTGTGGGGCGAACCCTTCGGGTTCGCCTGGCGAGCCTGAAAGGCTCGCCCCACTGAGATAGTCGTTGGCACCGATCAGGCGGGAGGTGCCAGACGGAACGGCGGCGGCTGCGTACCGTTGATGTCAGTGAAGCCGTACTCGGTCGCGAGCGCGCCCACTTCCAGCAGCTCGCCAGACTTGTCGAGGACGCGCGGATCTGACGCCAGCGCGACGATCGCCCGGCCCAGGTAGAACGGCGTTTCCTTGGGCCCGCCCGGTCCGTCGAGCGCGTGCGCCGCACCAGCACGCGTGAAGGCTTCGACGATGCGTTCGGTGCGCATGAAGCCCGGCGCCAGCGCCACGGCCGCAACGTTGTGCTCGCGCAGTTCCTGCGCCAGGGCCCACACCAGATGCGACACGGCGTTTTTCGAGAGGTCGTAAAAGAGATTCTTCATGTACGGCAGCGCGCGCAGGTTCGCGGTCGTGCTGACGATGAGGCCGCGCCGCTGCGGGACCATCAACGGAGCCGCCAGACGGCTGGCGGTGAGGTGGGCGCGGACACCTGCGGTGAACATGCGGTCCCATTGCTGCAGCGATTGCTCCCAGAACGGCGCGATCGTCAGCGGCCGGCAGTCGCGATGCTCGTAGCCGCCCCACACGTTGTTCACCAGCAGATCGAGCCGCCCGTGGTCGTCGCGGATCCGGGCGAACAGCGATTCGACGTCGGCGTCGGACGTGTGATCGCAGCGTACGGCAACGCCACGGCCGCCGCGTTCAGTCACCTCGCGTGCCGTGTCGTCGATCGTCCCCGGCACGTTGTCCGTCGTCGGCTTGCCGTGGGTACTGCGGCCGGTGACATACACGGTTGCGCCGGTCGCTCCCAGTTCAAGGGCGATTGCACGGCCAGCGCCGCGGCTGGCGCCTGTGACGAGGGCGATGGTGTCTTTCAGTTCAGTCATGGATCCGCGAACCGGCGATTATACCGTTGGGCCATCGCCCAGTTTATCTGCGGTTCATCTGCGTCACGCTAGGCTCGATCCATGGAGGGTGTCGTGGGTCGACTGGCGCGCAACGTCGCAATTCTTCTCGCAGTGGTCCTCATGCCGTGGTCGGAGCCATTGTCGATTACTCATGCCGCTCCACAGACCGTACGGCAGTGCACGGCGACAGCCACACTGGTGAAGGTCCCTCAGCTGACCGAAGCCAGTGGCCTGGCGATCAGCCGCCGAGTGGCGGGTCGCCTGTGGGCGCACAACGATTCGGGACAACCGGTGCTGTTTGCGCTCGACAACCGTGGTGCAGTCACCGGGCAGCTCCGCGTCACCGGTGCAAAAGTCGAGGACTGGGAGGCCGTGGCCGTCGGCCCGTGCGATGGAGGCTCGTGCATTTACATCGGCGACATTGGCGACAACGAAGCCAAACGCCGGGGCATCATCGTCTACCGCGTGCCGGAGCCGGACGGCGCCAGCGGAACGGCAGCCGTTGCGGACACCCTTCGCGCGACCTATCCCGATGGCGCGCACGATGCCGAGACGCTCCTCGTGGCTGGCGGCCGGCTGTACATCGTCACGAAAGGGGAGACCGGCCCGGTCGGACTGTATCGCTTTCCGGCGCAGTTGCAGCCCGGAACGACCATGAAGCTCGAACGCGTCGGCGACCCGTCGCTGAAAGCCGACGCCGATTCGCGGATTACCGATGGATCGGTTTCACCGGACGATCAGTGGATCGTGCTCCGGTCCAAATCTGAACTGACGTTTTACCGCGCCTCCGACCTGCTCGCTGGGCGCTGGCGCGCCGCGTCAACCGTGGACCTCAAGCCGCTGAACGAACCGCAGGGTGAGGGTCTGGCACTCGGTGCGGAAAACACCGTCTTCCTCGCCGGAGAGGGCGGCGGCAAGAAGCAGCCGGGCACATTCGCACGCTTCGCGTGCGCGCCGAAGGGATGATGGCTCGCGCACTCTTCCTCGTGGTCGTGCTCGCATCCGCCGCCGCTGTCGGCTGCGGACGGATCATGCGCGATGTGCGCCTCATACCCGACCCCGCGGCGACGATTGCGGAGTTGTGGCAGGAGCCGGACGATCTCGGCCGGCGAAATCTGTACTATGGCCCCGGCGGCCTGGAGACGATGCCGCGCGACACGACGTTCACGTTCGTGGCGCGGGATACGAGCGGGTGGAGTCCCGGATTCGACGTTCGCGACGGCAATGGTCTCGAGTGGAGCGTCAAGCTCGGGCCCGAGGCGCAATCAGAAGTGGTCGCGTCACGAATCCTCTG
>Ga0209486_10001362_pt1 | contig 10620 bp, 13 predicted proteins | sample NCCompost_FD_187518 | JGI IMG/M metagenome (GOLD analysis project Ga0209486, IMG submission 187518) | Agricultural soil microbial communities from Utah to study Nitrogen management - NC Compost (SPAdes) (version 2) | ecosystem: Environmental > Terrestrial > Soil > Agricultural land | place... | reverse complement strand
CACCGTGACCACGCAGGATTTGTCCGCGTGAGAGCCAGACTCAAAGCTGACTACGAAAGTCTTGGTCATTAGTGATCCTTCCGTTACCTGGTCACGTGTGCCGTGACCAGCCTTGACCAAGGGGCAGGCGCGCCGTGTCTCGCGGTGTCCGCGCCGTCACGACTGCCCCTGATCATGTGTCTATGGAATAGGATCTTGTTTTCTCTCGTTGCACCGTCTGGCCGCCCACGTAGCAGTGGTTAGTCCCCATCGGACATGTCCCGCGTAGTCCTTACGCAGCATCCCCTGTAACGAGTCACAGGGGATGACAATGGTCTGTCCCGCCGGTGCGATTACCTGTCGCTGTGTAGTTGTCAATGATCTGTTGTCTGGGCCGGTCCCCCGTTGCCGTGGTGCCTGCCCTACGCGATCAATTGTACACCAGACACAATAGGGCACATGGGGCACGGTGGTACATAGGTACACAGAAGGGCACGCTTTCGTTATCGTTTCGTTACATAGGCTCCACCGTTCCACCACCACCGTCACCGTTTCCGGCGGTGAACCCGGTACCTTCCGGCGCCATACCTGGTACCAGTGACCAGGTCCACATCATCCGTTCGGTTGATACGCCCCAGGTCACAGGGGTACCTAGGTAGCAGGGGCCAGAGCTCCCTATCAGCCGAAAGTACTAGGTATACCTAGTCTCTTCAGCTACACATCCAAGACCCTAGAGGGGTACTACCCATAACGGACAGTTGGTGTAGAGTCTGTTACTTCACACAAACGGCGCAGGCAACCACGAAACAGTCACAACAAACGAAACAGATGCCGCACAGCCGGGTCCCTGGTCCGCCCCTGTCCCTGTCACTGTTACCTTCTTCGATGTATCAATTGTAACGGTCTGGCGGATTGAGCCTGGTGGTGCCACTTGTTACAGGGTTCTGGTGTCAGATATCTTGTGCATGTTTATATGCATGTTTGTCCTGGCACCTGGAGGCACGCTATGGAACCCCGGATCCAACGCATCGATGATGAGGATCTTTCACGTGACGCCCCGTACATGCGGTACCTGGTGGCGCAGCGACTGGAAGAGATCTGGGGAATCTGTGAACCGCACCTGGACGGCACCGCAGCCCGCCCCGACCACCGTTACGTGGACACGGCGGTGAAAGTACTGGACCGGTTGGGCAACCTGTACCGGTTGCAGGCCCCCGCTGCCCCTGTCCTGGCTGAACTGGCACCGGTGGACTCAGCCAGGATGGTGGAGAGCCAGTTACGGGAGCTTGAGTCGCGGATTGCGCCGTCTGCCTGAGACTGTAGAGGCACGAAACCCCGCCACTGGTACCTGGGGTAGGGGTGGCGGGGTTTCGTGGCTACCGGCTACTGGGTGCGGATGGCCTGGATGGTGATGGCGGTCTTGACACCATGTACCCAGGTACCTTCTTGGAGGGATCCGCGCCGGTATCTCATCTGGCTTCGGATCTTGACCCCGTGCAGGGTCTTGGCCCAGTAACGCAGCCCGGACCGGAAGGTTTCGGTGTCTTCGGTGTAGTCGGTGCCTTGCTCCAGGTACCAGACACGTCCGTCGAGCCACTGATCCAGTGGGTAGCGCTCGTTCATGGTGAGGTGGTCGCGGCTTCGGCTGTGGTTCCAGCCGGGATGGTTTTCGAGGACTTCAGCCATGACCGCCAGACTACTGTATCTCGTGTTGTGTGGCACGTATTCAACAATCCAACGTAATGCACCCCCGTGGCTACATATACGTTTCGTGTATGTAACTGCGTATCTTTTGTATACTGTTGTTTACATATCTCTCTAAGACACCTTGGACGCCAAAAGGTAGTATTGTTGTTTCCTTATGGGTGTACAGTAACCGGTGACCAGCAAAAACAGCCTCGGATACAAGGAAGTTTAGCGTGGTGACAGGGTACAACGTGGCTATGCGACGTTGTACCCGAGGTAATGCCCCGGATCCAAGATTACTAGACCTCCAGAGGCCTACTGCAACGTTGTTTCCTGGAAAGTGAAGCCGGATGTTTGCTGTTACGGACAGGACGTGGTACAGTTACTGGGTCAGAGAAACAGCCACACGAAAGAAGGAGGGTTGATTCTTGTCCGAGCGAGGAACCGTGTACGTGGCAGGAAGCAGGGAGAGGTATGTGGCGTGGATACATACCCAGATGGATCGCCTCGTGATGGCGTTGAAGCACCCGGATCTCAGCATCACCCAGAAGCGTCACTGGGTATCGGAGATCGTCCAGGAGGAATACAATGGGGATTCGTAGAGGCAAGTCAAGCATCACCGACACCGAACAACGGATGCTGTGGAACCTCGGAACCCTGCTCCAGAAGATCCGCAAAGCCAACAAGCAAACCCAGGTCCAAGTCGGCCACCGGAGCCGAGTCACCCACCCCATGATCTCGATGGTGGAGAACGGGCGCGTGCCCTACGTGTCCCTGCTCACCCTCCGCCGGATAGCTGACTCCATGGACGCCGACATCGAGGTACTGGTTATCCCCCGAAGGAGACAGACATGAACCACTGCCCCGAATGCGAAGACACCGAACTGACCCTGTCAACCATTGGCTGGGTCTACGACAAGGAAATCAAGGCAGACAAGGTAACTACTACCAAGGTGGTCACCGCAGTCCTGGCCTGCCCCGAATGTGACTGGGAGCAGCACGGACTGATTCACCCCAAGACCCAGACCTTCGTCCTGGCAGATTAGAGAGGAAACCATGACCAACCCCAGCAACCCGAGACGGCTGCCGTTCTGCGGCAACCTCAGTCACGCTGAGATCGGTACCCTGTTCCACCAGATCTACGACAACGCTCACCCGGACCTGACTCCGTACCGGGTGGAACAGATCCACCGCAACTGGATCCGCATCGGCAAGAAGGCGTGGGCCGGCAGACTGTGAATCAGCAACAGTTCACCACGGCCCTGACCCTGTTGACTGTGGTGAACATCGTGGCGATGCTGGTAGCTTTCAGCCTCGCCACGATGTGCATCAGAGTCCTACGTAGACAGTCCAAAAAGGACAGCAAAAAGATTCACGTACCGTACGAGCCGTGTCAAGCCAGAACAGAGATACGGCCCCGAGTAAGACCCAGCGTCACACTGGGAGCGAAGGATCGAAGTGTCTTCTTCAACCGTAAACTATGAACCAGAGACCGCCTGCTCATCGGGTGACTACGATCCTGAGTGGTGGAGCCACGAACATGTGGGCCGGTGCTCCACCGGTTGCCCCCACGTCCTGGCTGCCCACATCTGTCTCAACCACTGCCCATCCATGCAGCGGTGTCAGGAGATCGCAGCGATGAATCCGTCCATCTGGGCGGGCATGGTGATCGGCGGAATGATGTACTCCGGGAACAGGCGGCACCGGACCATACTGGCAAGGTTCCAGCCGTACACGGTGCCCGTAACGTGTAGCTCATGCGAACAGGTACCGGACCTCGCCTCTTAGACCTGTTTTCTGGTGCAGGTGGCGCGGCTGTCGGATACAACCAGGCAGGCTTCGATGTTGTCGGAGTCGACTGGAAACGGCAGCCGCGCTATCCGTTCACCTTCATTCAGGCTGATGCGATGGACATCCTGGGCGCACCCGGATACCTGGACCAGTTCGACGTGATTCACGCCTCCCCGCCATGCCAGGCGTATACCGTTCTACAGAGAGTGGCGAAGAACGCCGACGCTCACCCGGATCTTGTCGGGCCGGTACGTAGTGCTTTGAAGTCGTGGAACGGTCCCTATGTGATCGAAAACGTTCCCGGAGCCCCGATGGAAGACCCGGTTGTCCTCTGCGGTGAAGTGTTTGGACTGGAGATTGTCCGCCACCGTCTCTTCGAATCCAACCAGCCATTGTTCAGTCGGGGCTGCCGTCACGTGCGAGGTGGCACCACCACCGGACGTTATGTGGCGTTCAAACGTAATACCGGCCACGGTGGCCGGTCTCCGACGCCGCGTGCCACCGACCGTCAGGGACGGGAGGCGATGCGGGTGCAGTGGATGACACTTATGGAGTCCAGGCAGGCGGTGCCACCCGCCTACACCCGCTATCTCGGTGTGCAACTACTGGCGCTGCTAGGCAATCTTCCGGGCATCTGAACGCGCCTGGACACAGCCGTAGCTGCCATCGCGGGCGCAGGTGGTGGACCGGCACCCGTAGTTGGTGTATCCGTTGTCGGTGCCGTGGCGGAGGTCGCCTTCGGCCAGCCCCCGGTCTCGGCGCTTCTGCCGGGGAACTTTGCTGTACTCGGACCAGGCGACGGTGCAGCCAGGACAGCGGCACCGGCTATTGCCGTATCCGGTGGGGGTTGCGTGTCGGCTGTCATTCGCGATTAGCCGGCACTGGTCTCCCCGGCAGGGACATGGTGCTTCGGGGTGTACCTCCACGGTGACGCCGAGTCCAATGTCGAACGGGATAGTGATGGCTTCCTCCTTTCCTCAGCACGAAGCAGGGGTATCTGGATCATTGTAACCCAGATACCCCTGCTTGGAGTATGTGCTTACGACCACCACACTGCTACCACTTGCGGCGACGCCAATCCGCGAGCTTGTACCGGTCACCACGGTGGCCCTTGTTGTAGACCTCCACCAGGATCTCGGCAAGTGCCATCGCCGGAGTCCGGCCACGCACCTTCGACCAGTGCAGAGCATCGGTAACCAACTGCTTCGGGTCCTTCTCCGACAGCTTCGTGATGAACTCGCCAGTATTTACCAGGTCCTTGTACTCCCGGTAGATCGCGGCGATCGCCTCGAACATCATGCCCTTCAGTGACCAGGAGTTGGCCTCCCACGCCTTGGCGATGGTGACCAGGGTGACCTGGAGCAGGTTCGGCTCCAGTTCCATCTTCTCCGAGGTCACGTAGATGCGGCGCAAGGTGTCCACCGCGCTGACGTTGCCGTCAGTCGGGAACGTTGACACCTTGAGTCCGTACGCGTTCAGAAGCTGGTCGATCGCCGCAGCAACCGGCTCACCAGCCTGCACGGCCACGTTGTACTTGTCTGTGGCGCGGGGCTTGGTGCCGTTGTTCAGGGTCAGGAACAGTAGGGCTTCCTGCTCCCGGGTGAGCTTGTCGAACACCTCGGCACGGATCAACTTGGGCTCACCGTAGTCAGCCAGTCGGCGGAGAACTGCCTCCCACCGGTGCTGGCCGTCAACGACGATCAGTTGGGTGGGCCTGGTTCGACGCGAGACGGTCAGAACGTTGAGTCCCGGCTGGGTGAACTCGTTGTAGATCTTGCGGACCTTGTTCACGTCCAGTGGACGCTGGATCTTGGGATCGATCTCCAGCTTTCGGGGGTCCAGTTCCTCGATGGTGGATTCGAGTCCATCCAGGAAGGATAGGTCCAGAGTGTAGGCCATGCTTACCGTTTGGTCCTTTCGTTGAGTTTGCTTACGGCCTTACGGATCGCCGTGCGCACCTTTGATAGTTCGGTACTGAATTCCCGTGCCTCATCCACGCTGATTCCTTCGTGGATTCTGTCTAGGTCACTAAGAGCCCGGACAGCGGCATTAAGGGACGACATGGAGGCGAGCAACGCACGCCTCTGGTCGGTGGCAGTCACTAGGGACAGCGGAGGCAGGATCGCCTTCCTCCATTCCTTGTACACCGTTTCCACCTGGCGACCGTTCTCCAGGTCCTTAACAGCCTTACGGATAAACGGCATCCGTTCCTCCGGCTCCGCGACATGACCGTGCAGGCGCATGTAGAAGAACTGGTAAACCTGGAGTCGGTGGTAGGAAAGCCCAGTTGCGGCGAACCAGCTGTCACGCTGATAACCGGAACTGCCTGGTGGCAGCTTTGTGGGCGGCTTCTTGTGCAAGTGGGTTTGCCAGCCCTTCATGCGGGTTTCGCTGACGTACCGCTTGTTCAGGAACCTGGTGGTGTTGTACAGATCCCAGAACCGTTGTGGCGTGAAATCCTGCTGGTGATCGCCACCCCGATCGGCGATGAGAATGTCCATCGCGTCTTGGTACCTGTGGGCTACCACGATGTCCACCACGTCGTCCGGCTCCAACAGGGACAGCCGTCGCATGCCGTCGATGACGGTCATGTTCGGGTCGACCAGGATCGGAGTGAGTACGCCGTTACGTTCGATGTTCGCGCGTAGTTCCTTCAGGTGCTGTTCGGACACTTTGGTGGTGCGGAGGCTGAGGTCTAGTTCACCTACCTTCGCCACTCGATACTCTCGCATTAGGTCCTTTCGTCTAGCGGACTTGCTGACACGATCTAATGTACCACGCTAACTGGTACCAGCAAGCCAGCCGGTGCTATTTCTTCCCACGCCCAACCACGACTGACTGTTTGGACTAAGCCGGATCCCCCGTTCGGCTGACTCGATCCGGGTCTGGAACCGGCGGGCACCCACCGGCCTCTCGCCTCTACCCCGACACCACTCGGCGTACATCGAAAACAGCAGTGACCTGCTCAGCACCTGGTACTCATCCAGCACCAGGACTCCTTCGGCCTGCTTATCATCCAGGAACTGGATCACCGAGTCGGACGTCTCTCGCAGCCGGTTCACCGCATCGGTAACCTCACCCGGCTCACCGATGCCGGTGGCCAGGTAGTCGGCCAACCCCTCCAGTAACCAGTTCAGGATCCCGTCCGCCTCTTCGGTCAGCACCTCGTCCATGCCGAGCACCTGACCGTCGCCGAGGAATACGGTAGTGAACGGAACCAGCTTCACCCGGTTCCAGATAGCTCGGTCGTCGGTGGAGAAACGGGGAGCGTGGTTGGTGGCCAACCAGATTGTGGCCTCATTGCGCCACGTCTGGTACGCCTCGAACAGGCCACGGGAGCGCATCATGTCCCGGCCGGTGAACCGCTTCACCAGTTCCTCGTTCCACTGCACCCCCTCCGACGTTTCTGAGGTGGTGACGAAACGTTTGCCCCGTAACTGGTGCAGGGCCGGGGTGGCGGCACCGTCGTCGGTGTTGCGGGAGGTGCGGAACGTTCCGGCGGGTGCGGTTTCTCCGTAGTCCCCGAACACGTGGTTGAGGGTTTCCAGGAATGTGGACTTACCGGTTCCGGAAGGGCCATAGATGACGAACAGGGCGCGTTCAGAGGGGTTGCCGAGAAGCGTGTAGCCCAGACAACGCTGCACATAACGGCGAATGGTTTCATCAGGCAGGGCAACTGACAGGAACTGGTCCCATTGGGGCGCTTTCGCGGCCGGGTCGTAGCTGGCGTTCAGGATCTTAGTCAACATGAACGAGGGATTATGTGGCTTCAACTCGCCACGTTCCAGGTCGTACACCCCGTTGAGCAGATTCAGGTACCTCGAATTCCGGTCCAGGTCACTGGCGTTGACCGTCATCCCTGGTTGCGCGAAAAACGCCGAAGCCATCGCCTTCTGCTTCTGCCACGACCGGGACCTGGCCCCGCACTTCGCTACTGTCTCATCGGTGCTGGACATCATGCGACGAGTCGCCACATCGGTTTCCCACAGGATCGCGTTCTCTGACTGCACCCACCGGGTTCCGTTCCAGTGTCGGGGCTTATGCTCCTCCTCCACGTAACGGTGCACGTCACGGACCCGGTACTCGGAAAAGTACCGAGCCGGTTCATCCATCAGGCGCTGCCCGTTACCCATGTCGTCGAGAGTGTACTGTTTATCTTCTTCGATGTAAGGTTCGATCTCGTTACCTGCGCGCGGAGAAATATGGGACGTTCCGAAACCCTGCCTCGCCAGCCACTTCGCTGCGTCAGAGAAGTTCCCGTTGAACCTCAGCGCAGCAAGAGCACCAAACTTCGTGTACGTACCATCCGGATCCAACCCAGGCACCGACGAAGAAAACACCTTCAACAGACCCGAATCCTTGTAGTTCACCGTCGCGGAGTGCCCGTCCCTGCGGCTCTTGCCGGGACGGGTCCAGAACTCTTCCTCACCGCGACGATGGGACAGCGTCCACCCCTCCGGTTCCAGGATGTCCGCCCATTCCATTCGGTTCGCCCACTCGTCACCCGGACGTGAGCCGCCCCCCTCCAAGGGGCCACCTGACGGGGAGACAGGTACCACGTCTCTGGAAGGGGGCGGGGTCCGGACGACGGATCGCTCATCCAATACGATACGCAAAATCTCGTGCAGCTGTTCACGTTCCTGCCACGAGATGGTCGGCACCACACCAGGAATCGAGTCGCCGAGCAGGCTCCAGGACTCCCCGGACGGGTGACAGATCCCCGAAGTGGGGGCCACGATCACGTAGCCGCCCTCACCTCGCGTCTCGGCCCTGACCTTGCCATCGACACCAACCGCGATCTTCTCGTTGCCGGGGACCGGGTGATCGGAGATCCGGTAGATCAGGTGCAGGCCACCGGACGGGGTCCACTCCGAGTAGCTCTGTCGCAGGCCCTCCCAGACGTAGGTGAGCCCCCGCATCTCGAAGCCCTCGTCGATCTGGGCCATCAGCGTGGCGTCGAGAGCAACCGAGCCTTCCAGTTCGGTCATCTCCAGGTTTCCGGACACAGATCCGCAGATCACGGCCAGTCCGTACTCGCGTCCGTTACCCCACCACTGGCTGATCTCGCCTAGTTCAGGAATCCGGGCCTGGAATTCGGCCCACTCGATGGCTGGCCGCTTGGTTCCGTTAGCCAGGACTGGGATGGTGCTGACTCCTGCTTCGTGCCACAGGGATGCTGCTTGTGGTACTGTCGTCACTGGAACTGATCCTTCCGCTCTGCGAGTAAGGCCCCCGCCTTGTAAACGGGGGCCTTCTCCTTTCGGTGGGGTGATCTCCCCGAAGTCTGAGGGTTCTCAGTGTGCTCCGAACCGGAGATCAACACCAGTCGCCTAATACGGTGGGTTCTCATCCTGCGGGGGCTGCGGAAGATCCTGTGGCTGGAAATACGGGTGGGCGGTCTGCCGACGCAACCTGTCCATAGGGGACTCCGGCTGAGTCGGGAACTGCGGCACTACCAACGGCTGCTGGGACTCAGGCTGAGTGGGGAACTGCGGCACCACCAACGGCTGCTGGAACTGCGGCTGCTGAACCTGTGCCGGCGGAACTGGATACTGCTGCGGATACGGTGCGGTCGACCGGATCGGCCCCTGCTGTTGCGGGGCGAACTTCGGTGGCTGATCGGAGCCGGGACGGAAGCCAGGGTTGCGGGTAGCCCACGCCTCCGCCACCGACACGGCGGCCGGGTTCGTGGACTGCTCGAACAGCTGGTAGGCGTCGCCGTCCTTGCCCATCAGCTTCAGTAGCGGATCCGGCGAGCCCACCAACTTCTTGGTGTCTCGGATCAGTCGCCCCTGGGTCCACTTGCAGCCCCGCATCAGATAGCCGGGCTGCCCATCAGGACCGTTGACGGACAGGTCCACCACGTCGCAGTAGACGGCGTCAGACGGCTGCCCGTCCTGGCGCGGGTACTTGGTGTACGTGTCGTGCTCGTAGTCCACGGGCCAGATCAGCAGCAGATGGTTGACCATGTCCGGAGGGTTCAGGTAGCTACTGGAACGTTCCTCGCTTGATCCCTGCGGCTCTGTCGCGAATCTCATGTGTCCTCGTTTCTGTTACTTGCCAGGGCATCCGAGGTTGGAGGCCCCGAGTTCCGGCGTGCGCCTGGAACTGTACCACGGGCAGAATCCGCAGTCATGGGATGGCACAGCAGATACCTGCTCCCATCGGTGCGGGTTGTCAAAGATGTCCAGTTCCACCAATCTGGTCGCCACCAACGGAACCCGGCTCACCGCCAGCGGTCCCACGCTCGGGTCGTAGTCGAACACCTCGACGTGCATGTCCTTGATGTTGCCGGCCCTGGGAACATACGCCAGGGCCACCTTCTTCACCGCGTAGCCCAGCCTCTCGTAGCCCCAGCCGTAGATCTGGATCTGTTTGCGGTAGTTGGCTGGCGACCCGTCCCTTTTGATCGTGCGCATCTTGTCCGGGGACACCCCCTTGTAGTCCACCACGGTTCCGGTGCGCACATTGAGAAGATCGGACCGACCGGTCACGAACTCGGAGAAGTCCAGCCGAGTCTCAGTGATCCACTCGTAGGATCCGTCCGGCAACTTGTTGTTCAGATTCCACGTCTTCACCGCATGTTCCAGCCAGTCGTGGATGGCGGTGCCAACGATGGCTGGCCACGGGTCCAGGGTGTTGTTGACTGGAGGGACCTGGGCCAACCGGTAGCCGACTCGACGGTCGCAGGGTGAGGACAACTCGGAGGGACCGATGTTGGATTGCAAGCTGCGGGGGTTGATGCTGTCCTTGAACTTGATGATCTTTATCAGGGACTGTTTCAACTCGGCCGCTAGTGGATCTTCTTCCGGATCGGATGCGAACTTCAACTCGATCTGTTCCCCCTTGTCGGCTCTAGCCCTGACGATGGGTTCACAGTACGGATGGGTACCGACATCTTCCAGGATCGGATCAATCCGAGTCCGACAGATGCGACAGTTCACCGAAAAAGAAGCCCCTCTCCTTCAATAGCGCGAACTGTGACCTGACAAAAAACAGGCCCAGCACCCCGAAGTCACCCGTATTGACAGAAAGTATCGGTGACTTTCCGTACCGGTAGACATCCATCAGGTACTCGTTGGTCAACCCTAGGTGCTGAGCCACCTTCGCATACGACACCCAGCGCTCCGGGAAGTCTGGGTAGTCCTCCAGTGCACGCAACGC
>Ga0209486_10001361_pt1 | contig 10628 bp, 9 predicted proteins | sample NCCompost_FD_187518 | JGI IMG/M metagenome (GOLD analysis project Ga0209486, IMG submission 187518) | Agricultural soil microbial communities from Utah to study Nitrogen management - NC Compost (SPAdes) (version 2) | ecosystem: Environmental > Terrestrial > Soil > Agricultural land | place: USA... | reverse complement strand
ATGATCGTTCGGCGCCGGACCACGAAGCGGAAGTAATCGGGGAGGCACTACATGTCGAGATCGTCAAAAAAAGGGCCGTTTATCGATCCCAAATTGCAGGAAAAGATCGAGACGCTCAATCGCACGCACGCGGTCGACCTGGTGCCGACGTTTCTGGGAGCACACGAAATCCCCCCGGAGTACCAGGCACGCCCCGACGATTACGTCGCGCTCGTGGTCAGCGAGATGGTGCCGCGGGTGGCGGCCGAAGGACTTGCCGAGTGGTGCGACGTCTTCTGCGACGAGGGCGCCTTCACCCCGCAGGAGTCGGTCGCGATCCTGACCGCCGGCGCGCGCGCGGGGCTGAAGCCGCGCATCCATGCCGACGAGTTGGCCCGCAGCGGGGGGAGCGAAGTGGCCGCCAAGGTTGGCGCGCGATCCGCCGACCACCTGATACACGTCGACGAAGAGGGAGCCGATGCGCTGGCGGCTGCAGGCGTCTGCGCCGTGCTGCTGCCGACGGCCGCTTTCTACCTCAAGGCCGGCCGCTTTGCCCCGGCCCGGATGCTGATCGAGCGCGGGGTGCCTGTTGCCCTCGGCACCGATCTGAACCCGGGCGCCGGGTTCTCACCATCGATGCCATTCGCGATCACGCTGGCTTGCTTTGCCATGAAGATGACGCTCGAAGAAGCACTGGTGGCGGCGACGATCAATGCGGCGTGGTCGCTCGACCGCGCCGAAATGGTGGGCAGCCTGGAGAAGGGCAAGCTGATGGATGCGGTGATCGTCGACGGCCACCTGGCAGACCTCTTGCGGGTCGGATCGCCGCCGATTCGTTCGGTCATTAAACGAGGAAAACCGCTATGACCGCGCCCGCCGATTACTCATTGATGGTGTTGCAGGACCTGCTCGACGCCTTCGCCTCGAACGAACCGGTACCGGGAGGCGGATCGGCGGCTGCACTCGCGGGGGCGCTGGGCACGTCGCTGCTGCTGATGGTTGCGGGCTTGCCCAGGACCCGGACTGGTGCGCCGGAAGAAGCGGCTGACCTCGCAGAGGCGGCCGCGCGTCTTCGGCCGCTGCGCGACATGCTGGCTTCGCTGGTCGAACGCGACAGCGATGCCTACTCAGCCGTCGTCGACGCGATGCGGCTGCCGAAGGCGACGGAAGCCGACAAGCAGCAGCGGCGTTCGGCGATCGATACGGCAATGCGAGGAGCCACTGAGGTGCCGCTGGACACGATGCGCGCCTGCCAGCAGGCACTGCGCGGCGCCCTCGTCATCGCCGCGAACGGCAATGCCAACGCGTCGACCGACACGGGCACGGCGGTGCTGCTGCTGATGGCAGCGCTTCGCGGCGCCGCACTGAACGTCGGGGTGAATCTGCGGAGCGTCTCGGACCAGGCCTTTGCGGAAGGGGTTTCGCAAGAACGCGATCAACTGATCGCCGATGCTGAAGCGGATGCCGCCCAGGCGAACGAGCGGCTCCCAAACTAAGCGAGAGGCCTTACCGCGGTGTCACTCCCGTCGTGACGCTGAATGCCTCGACCATGAACGACAGATCGACGGGGTAGAAAAACCGCGGGAACAATTCCACCGGCATGGTGTAGTACGCCTCCGCGACCGTGCGCGCTCCGAGCCGCGTCACCACGATGTTCTGCGGCTCGATCGGCACTTCGAGTTCCTCGGCAATCTGCGCGATCTGGCTTTGGAGCTCCCCGGTAGCGGTCGAGCCGCCGAACAAGATCAACTGCTCGGCCTGATCGCGCACCTGGAAGTGGCGCCAGGCCGCCATCCCCGCGTGCCCGATCGCATTCAAGATGATGACGACGATCGCGGTGGTAAAGATGGTCTTGATCAATGGATCTGGTGGAAGATTCTAGTCCACCTGATGCCGCCGACAAGGCCGGCCAGGCCCGGATCTTCCCCGAAGGAAAAGTAGACGAAGAGCGCCTTGCCCTTGATGTACTCCTGCGGCATGAATCCCCAGTAGCGGCTGTCCTGCGAATTGTCGCGGTTGTCACCCATCATGAAGTAATGGGCCGCGGGCACCGTCACCGGGCCGTACTGCACGCGCACGTCGAACTCTCCGCCGCCGCTTTCCTCGTCAGGCGGAATCAGGTAATGGACGTACGGCTCGTCGAGCCGCGTGCCGTTGATGTAGACCCGCTTCTGGCGCAGCTCGAGCGTGTCCCCTGGCAGGCCGATGACGCGCTTGATGAAGTCGCGCTCAGGCTCCTCGGGGTACTTGAACACGATGATGTCGCCGCGGCGAATCGGATCGATCGGCAGGAGGGTGTCTTCGAGCGCCGTCCTGGTCGGCGCGAACACGAACTTGTTGACCAGCAGGTGATCGCCGATCAGCAGGTTGTTTTCCATCGACCCGGTGGGGATCTTGAACGCCTGGACGATGAAGGTGCGCACGAAGAGCGCCAGGATCACGGCGACGCAGATCGATTCGAAGTACTCCCGCGCCGTGGATTTCCGATACTCCACCGCCTGGCCCGACTCCTGTCGAGGGGCCTGCCCCGAGTTCTGTCGAGGGGTCATGACTCGGTGCCCACCTTCAGCACGGCGAGGAACGCCTCCTGAGGGATCTCGACTCGGCCGACGCGTTTCATGCGTTTTTTCCCCTCTTTCTGCTTCTCGAGGAGCTTGCGTTTGCGCGTGATGTCGCCGCCATAGCACTTCGCCAGCACGTTCTTGCGAAGCGCCTTGACCGATTCGCGCGCAATCACCCGGTTGCCGATCGACGCCTGGATTGCGATCTCGAACATCTGCCGCGGAATCAGCTCGCGCATCTTCGACGCCAGCGCCCGGCCGCGCTCGTAGGCGGCATCCCGGTGCACGATGATCGACAACGCGTCCACCGGGTCGCCGTTCACCAGGATATCCATCTTGACGAGCGGCGATTCCCAGTAACCGGTGACGTGGTAATCGAGCGAGGCGTAGCCCCGCGAAATCGTCTTGAGGCGGTCGTAGAAATCCATCACGACCTCGTTGAACGGCAGCTCGTAGGTGATCAGGACGCGGTCCGATTTCAGGTACTCGAGCTTCTTCTGGATGCCGCGCTTGTCCTGGCAGAGCTGAAGGATCGGCCCGACGTACTCGGACGGCGTCAGCACCATCGCGGTAATCACCGGCTCCTCGAGCCTGGTAATCAGTCCGGCGTCGGGCAGCTTGGCGGGGCTGTCGATCTCGTGCACTTCCCCATCCGTCGTCGTCACCCGGTACAACACGCCCGGCGCCGTCGTCACCAGGTCCATGTTGTATTCGCGTTCGAGCCGCTCCTGCACGATCTCCATGTGGAGCAGCCCGAGGAAGCCGCAGCGGAAGCCGAAGCCGAGCGCGGCCGACGTTTCCGGCTCGTAGAAGAACGAGGCGTCGTTCAGGCGCAGCTTTTCCAGCGCTTCGCGGAGCTCGGAGTACTGGTGGCTCTCGACCGGATACAACCCGGCGAACACCATCGGCTTGAGCTCCTTGAAGCCGGGGAACGGCTCGGTGGTCGGCCGTCCGGTCTCGGTGACGGTATCGCCGATTTTCGCGTCCGCCACCACCTTGATGTTCGCGACGATGAACCCGACCTCGCCGACGCTGAGCTCTTCGACCGGGGTCGCCTTCGGTGAGAACACACCCAGCCCGTCGACTTCGAAGTCCTGCTTCGTCGCCATCAGCCGGATCTTGGCTTTCGTCCGGAGCACCCCATCGATGACCCGGACGACGATGACGACGCCGCGGTAGGGATCGAACCAGGAGTCAAAAATGAGCGCCTTGAGCGGGGCCTCGGGGTCGCCCGTGGGCGTTGGAAAGCGCTCGACGATCGCCTCGAGGATCTCGCGGACGCCAGTCCCCTCCTTGGCGCTGGCCAGGATCGCGGTGCTGCTGTCGAGGCCGATGATGTCCTCGATCTGCCGCTTGCACTCCTCGGGCTGGGCGCTCGGCAGATCGATCTTGTTGATGACCGGGATGATCTCGAGGTTGTTCTCGACGGCGAGGTAGGCGTTGGCCAGCGTCTGGGCTTCCACGCCCTGGGCGGCGTCAACCAGCAGCAGCGCGCCTTCGCACGCGGCCAGCGAGCGGGTCACTTCGTAGCTGAAGTCGACGTGCCCGGGAGTGTCAATCAGGTTGAGCACGTACTGGGTGCCGCTCCTGGCGGTGTAGTTCAGGCGAACCGGATGCGCCTTGATGGTGATGCCGCGCTCGCGCTCGAGGTCCATCGCGTCGAGCACCTGCGCCTCCATCTCGCGGGCCTGCAGCGCACCGGTGAGCTCGAGGAACCGATCGGCCAGCGTCGACTTGCCATGGTCGATGTGCGCGATGATCGAAAAGTTTCGTATGTAGGCCTGATCCATGTAGCGCGATCAGGAAATTATACCGTTCGGAATGCGAACCACGACGGGCAGCGAAACTGAATGGCCAGGCAGGATGACCCTGCCTGGCCTTCGACTGCTGGCTATCGCCAGGCCGAATAGATCGGCTTGCCGACGAGGAAGTTGGGGTTGGCGCCTGCGCGCGGCGTGAACTTCTGGAACCGTCCCGCGTTCACCTCCGCCGTGTAGAGGTTGCCTTCCTGGTCGGTGGCGATGCCGTGCACGCCCCAGAGCGATCCGGGAAGATCGGCGGCCGTGCCCCAGGAGTAGATCAGCCGGCCGTCGAGATCGTACTTCAGCATCCGCTGCGTCCCCTGGTCGAACGTCACCAGATGACCATCGTCGCCGATCTGGATCAGATGCAGGCTGGACGGCCGCTGCTTGATCGCCCACTCGGACTGGTACTGCCCGTTCGCGTCGAAGATCTGAATGCGATGGTTCTGGCGATCATTGACGAACACGCGGTGCGTCTCGACGTCCACCGCGACGCCGTGAACGTTGTTCATGTAGCCGGGACGCTTTTCCTCGCCCGAGTTGTCACCCGCCTGGCCGAACTGAAGGAGAAACTTCCCGTCCTTGTCGAACTTGGCGACGCGGGTGCCGTTGTAGCCGTCGGCCACGTAGAAGCTGCCGTCCGAGTCCCACGCCATGAACGTCGGCCGGTTGAAATGAGTGGCGTCGGCGCCGGGCGTTTCCGGCGTGCCGATCGTCTGCAGCAGCTGCTTCCCGTCGTTGCTGAACTTGTAGATCGCGTGCATGTGATCGTCGACGAGCCACACGTGCTTCTCGGGGTCGTACGGGCTGATGTAGACCGAGTGCGGCCGCTTCAGGATCTTGTCCCACTGCGTCCACTGTTCGATGATGTTGCCGGCGGCATCGACGACCAGCAGGCAGTGCTCCCAGCGGGCGTCCTTTCCGAGCTCGCGATACGGCGCCTCCGAACCACGCCACAGTTCAAAGCCCTTCGCAGGATCGCCGCCCGCGCCACCCGCACCCGGCAGCGCCACCTGTGTGGCGCTGCGCCACGGGAGGCCGCCGACGGGAAACTGCACGTTCGGTCCCACCGCCGGGAACAGCGTGGCCTGCGGCCGCTTGATGTTCGGCAGCTCGCCGCGCGAGACGAGGTACACCCGATTCGGGTTCTCGGCGAAAATGCCCTGCGCTGCGCCGAACGTCCACGCCTCGTGCCCGGGCAGCGTGCTGACGTCCTTCGGCCAGTTCGCAACGACGTCGTACGCCCCGAACAGATCCTGCGTGCCGACTTCGTCAGGAACCACGGCCGCCGTCGTGGCGATCGGCGCGGACTCGTCGTCCGCACTCGCCGGCATCAGCCGCCCGCCTACGGGAATGCCGGCGGCGAGGCCCGCAACCAGCGCTATCACCGCTGTTATGCCCTTGTTCATACCATTCCTCCGCGCCGGGTCCACCGGCAAAGGAGGTAGCTTACGTCAAGTCAGCGCTGGTCGAGCGGAACGAAACGCTGCGGATACGAGGGCCCGGTATAGTCGGCGCGCGGACGGATCAGCCGGTTGTTCGCGTACTGCTCGAGGATGTGCGCGGTCCAGCCGGACACCCGGCTGACGGCGAAAATCGGCGTGTAGAGATCAATCGGAATGCCGAGCGTGTAGTAGGTGGACGCGGAGTAGAAGTCCACGTTCGCGTTGAGTTTCTTCTCGCTCTTCACCAGTGCTTCGATCCGCTCCGACATGTCGTACCAGGCGGTGTTCCCGGCGCGCTTGCCGAGCTCGCGGGACATCTGGCGCAAATGCGTGGCGCGCGGATCTTCTGTGTGGTACACGCGATGGCCGAAGCCGGGAATCTTCTCCTTACGCGCGAACTTGGCGCGGATCGCGTCCTCGACCCGGTCGCCCGTCGCCGTCTGCCCGAGGTCGAGCAGCATCTTCATCACCTCGGCGTTGGCGCCTCCGTGCAGCGGTCCCTTCAACGTGCCGATTGCGGCAACGACCGCCGAATAAATGTCGGTAAGCGTGGCAGCCGCGACCCGGCCGGCAAACGTCGAAGCGTTCAATTCATGATCCGCGTGCAGCGTCAGCGCAACGTCGAACGCCCGGATCGCGGTCGCATTCGGCCGGTCACCGGTCAGCATGTACAGGAAATTCGCGGCATGTCCCATCACCGGATCCGGCTCGATGACGCCGCCGCCGGCTTTCAGCCGGCCCCACGCCGCCACCACCGTGCCGACCTGAGCGGTCAGGCGCACGGCCTTCCGGTACTGAGCGGCCGGCGATGGGTCACCGGCCTCGGCGTCGTAATGCCCGAGCGCCGACGTGATGGTTCGAAGCGCGTCCATGCCGTCGACCGGCGGCAGCGATCGCATCAACCGGATAACCGCTTCGGGCAGCGGCCGCGCGGCAGCGAGCTGCGATTGCAGATCACCCAGCTCGGCCCGCGTCGGCAGCCGCCGGTGCCACAGGAGATAGCAGACCTCTTCGAAGGTCGCGGACTTTGCGAGGTCGTGAATGTCGTAGCCGCAGTACGCGAGCACACCGCGATCGCCGTCGAGATAGCAGATCGCCGAGGACGTCGCGACGACGTCCTCGAGCCCACCTTTGGGTTTTTCGGCTGCCGCCATCGTGTCGGATTGTAGTCCGGCTTCGACGGCTAGACTTCTTCGGGTTTCAGCACCGGATCTTCGCCGGCGAATTGCTGGACCAGCGAGAGCAGCGCAGTGTAGAGGAAACCGAGCTGGAAGAGCACGAGAAATGGCACCGTGCCGTAGATGCCGTTGGCGAGTGCATAGAACACCGTGGCCGTGAAGTAGAGACCGAGGGCGAGCTCGATCATCGGCTGAACCACCACGCTCTGGCGGTATTTCTTGCCGATCCACTCGTCCGCCTGCCCTTCGATGCGGTACTTGGGCGTGCGGGCGAATTCGCTCTCGCGCCTGAACAGCGCCTCGAGCACCGCGCGCGTGTTGTTGACGGTCAGGCCGATGCCGATCGACATGAGGAACGGCAGATACTTCAGCCGCGTCGTCCAGTCTTTGTGCAGCTCGCGCTGGCACACCATGTAGAAGTTGGCCACCGACGCGGTCGCCGCGAAGAACAGCGGCACGTCGATCAGCAGCATCTCGTACCAGCCCATGTTGTAGCGGATCACCATCGACGGCGCCATCAGCACCGACAGCACGCACATGAGCAGATAGTTGAAGTTGGCGGTGAGGTGAAAGAACGCCTCGGCCTTGACGCCCAACGGAAGATTGGAACGCAGGATACGCGGCAGCACCTTGCGGCAGGTCTGGATCGATCCCTTGGCCCAGCGGTGCTGCTGCGACTTGAACGCATTCATCTCCACCGGCACCTCGGCGGGCGCGACCAGGTCCTGCAGGAAGATGAAGCGCCAGCCGCGCAGCTGCGCGCGGTAGCTCAGGTCGAGATCTTCGGTCAGCGTGTCGTGCTGCCAGCCGCCGGCGTCGGCAATCGCCGTCCGGCGCCAGATGCCCGCGGTGCCGTTGAAGTTGAAGAAATGCCCCGACCGGTTGCGGCCGCCGTGCTCGAGGACGAAGTGGCCGTCCAGGAGGATCGACTGGATCTTCGTCAGCAGCGAGTAGTCCTGGTTGATGTGCCCCCACCGCGCCTGCACCATCGCCACCTTCGGATCGGTGAAGAACTGGACGGTTCGCTGGAGGAAGTCGTGCGTCGGAATGAAGTCGGCGTCGAAGATCGCCACGTACTCGCCGGTGGCGGCATGGAGCCCGGCTTCTAGCGCGCCGGCCTTGTAGCCGTGCCGATCCGTACGGTGGAGATAGTTGATGTCGATCCCGGCGGCGGCGTGGCGGCGCACGGCCCGCTCGGCGACGCTGGTGGTCTCGTCGGTTGAGTCGTCGAGGACCTGGATTTGAAGAAGGTGCCTCGGATAGTCGAGGGCGCAGACGGCATCAATCAGCCGGTCGGCGACGTACATCTCGTTATAAATCGGAAGCTGAACCGTAACCCGTGGCAGTTCGGCGAAGGCGCCCTGCGGAACCGGCTGGTTCCGCTTGTTCTTCATGTAGAGATAGACGAGGTAGTACCGGTGCCAGCCGTAAAGCGCCAGAATGACGAGAACAAAAAAGTAAGTGGCGAGGGTGAGCGTTTCAAGCGGGGTCATACGGTCGGAACGACGGCAGGGTGCACAGAGCGTGATTATACTGCCGGTTCGGCCATCGCCGTACCCGAGTCATCCATGACAGGCCCCGAGCTCCAGGACTTACTCGATCGTGTGCGCAGCGGCGCGCTCGACCCGTCGGCCGCGGCGGGCCTCGTGCTCGCCGCGATGCGCGCGGCGCCGTTCGAGGATCTGGGCTTCGCGCGCGTCGACACCCATCGCGCGGTGCGGCAGGGATTCCCAGAAGTGATTCTCGGCCTCGGGAAAACTCCGGCGCAGATCACCGCCATCGCCGGGAAGCTGGTGGGACGCGGCCAGGCGCTGCTGGTCACGCGCGCCGATACCCACGCATTCGAAGCGGTGCGCGCGAAAATCCCCGGCGTCGTCTATCACGAGACCGCGCGCGCAATCACCCTGACCCAGGGACACGTGCCCGAAGGCAAGGGCACCGTCCTGGTCGCGTGTGCCGGGACGTCCGACCTGCCAGTCGCCGAGGAGGCATCGGTCACGCTTGAACTGATGGGCAATCGCATCGATCGGCTCTACGACGTCGGCGTCGCCGGACTCCACCGTCTCCTCTCGGAGCATCAGCGTCTGCTTGCCGCCCGCGTCATCGTCGTCGTCGCAGGCATGGAAGGGGCGCTGCCCAGTGTCGTCGCCGGCCTTGTCGACGTACCGGTCATCGCGGTGCCGACGAGCATCGGCTACGGCGCCAGCTTCGGCGGCGTCGCCGCGCTGCTCGGTATGTTGAACAGCTGCGCAAACGGAGTCTCGGTGGTCAACATCGACAACGGGTTTGGCGCCGGCTGCATGGCCAGTCTCATCAATCATTTGTGATTTGTGATTACTGATTTGTGATCGCTGCTCTTCGCGCGCTTGAATTCGATCGCATCGTCGAGCTTGTCGCCGGCATGGCGATCACGCCTACGGGGCAGGACCGCCTGAACGCCCTGGAGCCGTCGATCGACCGCGACGATATCCGCAAGGCGCAGCAGGCAACGTCGGAAGGCACTCGATTCCTCGCCGACCATCCGGGTTTCCCGCTGAGGGCGCCGTCGGATCTCGAGACGATCCTCGAGGCGTTGGGCGTGGAGGGACGCGCGCTCGAGGCAGCGCGGCTGCGCGGCCTGGCCGACTACCTCGAATCGGTCGAACAGTCGCGGGCGATCGTCCGCCGGCTGGCCGAAGGGTTCCCGCTGTTGCGCGCGCTGGTCGAACGGGTGGCGTCGTTCTCTGGCGAAGTGGCGGACGTCAGGCGAAAGATCGACCCGGGCGGCGACGTCGTGGATGATGCGTCACCCGCGCTGGCGGGAATACGGGACCGGCTGCGCAAACACCGGGCCAAGCTGCGGACGACGCTGGATGGGTTTCTTCGGGGGCGCGACACCGCGAAATATCTCCAGGATCAGGTCGTGACCGATCGCAACGGGCGCTACGTGCTGGTGGTGCGAGCCGAGCATCGTTCGGCGATCCCCGGCATCGTGCACGGTGCATCCGCCAGCGGCGCCAGCCTGTATCTCGAGCCGCTCGGCACCGTCGAGATCAACAACGACATCGTCGCCCTGGAAGAGCAGGAGGCTGAGGAAGTTCGCCGCATCCTGCTGGCGCTGACCGAAGCCTTCCGCGAGCGTCCTGACGATCTGGACCGGACGGTAGACGTGGCCACCGAGCTGGACGTCATTCAGGCGCGGGCGAGGTACTCACTGTCGATTGGCGCGATCGAGCCGACGATCTCGACCGACGGCGGGTTCGAGTTGAAAGGCGCGCGGCATCCGCTCTTAAGGGCCCCCTCCGTTGTCCCCGTCGACATCGTACTGACGTCGCCGGTGCATGTGCTTGTGATCACGGGCCCGAACACGGGTGGGAAAACCGTCGCGCTGAAGACGGCGGGACTGCTGGCCGCGATGGCGCAGGCGGGTTTGCACATCCCGGTGGAGGAGGGCTCGCGACTGCCGGTGTTCCGATCGATCTTCGCCGACATCGGCGACGAACAGTCGATCTCGGCGAGCCTCAGCACCTTTTCGGCTCATATCGCCAACGTGGTGTCGATGGATCGTGACCTGGCGCTGCCCGCGCTGGTGCTGCTCGACGAAGTGGGCGCCGGCACCGACCCGGTCGAGGGCGGCGCGCTTGGGATCGCTGTGATCGATCACTTCTGTGCGCGTGGTGCGCA
>Ga0209486_10001360_pt1 | contig 10636 bp, 9 predicted proteins | sample NCCompost_FD_187518 | JGI IMG/M metagenome (GOLD analysis project Ga0209486, IMG submission 187518) | Agricultural soil microbial communities from Utah to study Nitrogen management - NC Compost (SPAdes) (version 2) | ecosystem: Environmental > Terrestrial > Soil > Agricultural land | place: USA... | reverse complement strand
GCCAGCGCCGCGCCGTAACGCTCCCGACCAGAGCGTGCAAAGCATCAGGCGGATAGATGTTTACCGGCTGGCTGAAAACCCGGGAGCGCCACTCGCATTAACAGAAGAAGAATTTGCTACCCGGTCAACGTTGATTGGTTCAGTCAACTGGGACCATATCCGAGATGCGGGCGACGTGCTGGAGTACACGGACACGCTGGAGCTTGCGGGCGAGCCGACACGGTTGCGTTATGCGATTCGTTATGTGAACGCCGCCGGACAGCGTGCGGCCTTCTCAAACTTTTTGTTAATCGAACCCGCTGCGAAAGTTGCGCAAGCACCCACCATCATTGCAACCGGCAACGAAGTTTCCGAAGGTGGTATCACTATTAACTGGCAGCCACCCGCAGCTAATATCGATGGTTCAACGCCGGTGAACCTGCTTGGCTACCACGTTTATCGCGTCGAGGAAGCGCAAGACCAGATTAGCGACGCGCCAATCAATTCGGGCCTGGTGTCCGGGACACAATTTACCGACAAGAATTTTAAGTTTGGTGAATCGTATCGTTATGTGGTGCGCGCGGTTTCTTTGGGTACCGGCGGAAATCCGGTGGAGAGTCTGAATTCAAACTCAATCACAGTCGCGCCTAAAGATATCTTCCCGCCCTCGGCGCCCTCTGCGATCACGATCGCAGCCGCGCCCGGGCGACTGTCGCTGTTCTTCCCCGCGAATCCAGAGCCGGATATCGCCGGCTATAACATCTATCGTTCAACCGACGAGAATCTGCCTAAGGATCAATGGGCAAGACTTAATTCCGACTTGTTGACCCGGAGTACATTTCAGGATGAGCGAGTTGAATCCGGAAGAAGGTATTACTACTACCTCGTCGCCGTGGACCAGGCGGGCAATATAAGTCCGGCGTCTGAAGTCGTTTCCGAGACCGTCCCGTAGTTTCGGGAATTGTTTATGCGAGGTTTAAAGCCGGACTTGAGACTATTCGCAGGTCAGGAAGGGGGCCGGCCCCCGCTCTTCTTTAAATAGCAAATGACAAATGTGAAATGAGCAATGACAAATTTATTCATTTCACATTTTCCATAATTTTCCATTTATCATTTTTTAATTTAGGTGAGCGGGGGGCATGTCCCCTTCCCAACCTGCAAATTATTCAAAGTTGATGCAAATCTGCCGGTTCACCACTAATCAGGTTTCCACACCGCAGTGCGGCGTGCTTGAAGGCGAGTTGATTCTTCCGCCGCCTGACGACTTCCAAATTGGTCCTTCAATTGACGTTTCCGTAAAACGAAGTGAAGCCTACTTGCTGGCGCCCGTCGCACCCTCGAAAGTCGTATGCGTTGGCAGAAACTACGTTGAGCACGCGGCGGAACTTGGCAACAAAATGCCCGACGAGCCGCTACTGTTTTTGAAAGCACCATCCGCGATCATTGGTGACGGCGATTTCATTGAGCTACCGCCACAGTCGCAGCAAGTCGAGCACGAAGGTGAACTAGGTGTAGTTATCGGAAGTACCGCAAGAAACATACGCGAGGATGAAGATCCGCTGACCTACGTGTTGGGCTATACCTGCGTTAACGACGTCACAGCGCGCGATCTACAACGCAAGGATGTCCAGTTTACCCGCGGCAAATCGTTCGACAGCTTCTGTCCCGTCGGTCCCACGATTGTCACCGATTTGAATCCCGGCAAATTGACCGTCACAACCCGAGTCAACGGAGTTGTGAAGCAAAATGGCAACACTGCTGACATGGCCTTCCCGGTTCCCTTTTTGATTCGCTACATCTCCAATATCATGACTCTTAATCCAGGAGATCTGATTGCCACCGGAACGCCTGCTGGTGTGTCTGCGATGAAGGATGGGGATGTTGTGGAAGTTGAAATTGCGGGGATCGGTGTGTTGAAGAACGGCGTGCGGCAAATGTTAAAGCGCGGGTGACCGTCCGGATTTGTTCGTGTGATTCGTGTAATTCGTGTAATTCGTGGATCGATTTTTCCGAACCACAAAGGACCGATCCACGAATCACACGAATTACACGAATCACACGAATTACGGAGGACTTATGAAATTCTTTTTAGATACGGCAAACCTTGACGAGATTCGCGAGGGTGCTTCTTTAGGATTCGCCGATGGCGTCACCACCAACCCTTCGCTAATCGCGAAAGAAGGTGACGTCGATTTCAAGCAACACATTGCGGCTATTTGCCAGATTGTTTCCGGTCCGGTTTCTGCCGAGTGCACCAGTGAAGACACGGAAGGGATGCTGCGCGAAGGACGCGAGTACGCTCAAATCGCCCCGAACGTGGTAATCAAGTGTCCGCTTACCAGGGCGGGATTGAAAGCTACTCGCGCGCTTGCAGACGAAGGAATCAAAGTAAACGTCACACTTTGCTTTTCAGCGGCTCAGGCAATACTCGCCGCCAAAGCAGGAGCGTCTTTCATCAGCCCATTTCTGGGCCGGCTCGATGACATCGGTGAAAACGGTCTGGACCTTTTGGGCGACATCGTTGAGATCTACCATAACTATGCATGGCCTACCGAAGTGCTCGCTGCCAGTATTCGCCACCCGATTCATGCGATAGAGGCGGCTCGAATGGGAGCAGACATCGCCACGATGCCTTTCAAAGTCATCGAGCAAATGTTCAATCATCCTTTGACGGATAAGGGCCAGGCGCAGTTTCTCGCCGATTGGCGCAAGAGCGGGCGAAAGTGACCCGTGGCGGCCCTTGGTGAAACAGTAATCGTGAGGGCGTGCAAACACGACGGTCGGGAGCATCGTCGATGGTCCGCGGAGTTATTGGAGCAGAAAGGATCCCTGCTGGTATTGGACGCTTACTTCCCTGAAGAGATTAATCATGAGTTGCTGGGGAAGATTGCCGTCGGAACACACAGTATCGAATACTACTGGCTGGACCGTTGGTACAACATCTTTCGGTTCGCGGAGCCAAAGGGTAGTTTGCGCAACTTCTATTGCAATGTGAATGTGCCGCCGACCCTGGATGGCGCGGTCTTAACTTACGTGGATCTGGATCTGGATATTCTGGTGGCGCCCGATTTTTCTTACCAGATACTTGATAAAGACGACTTCGAAGATAACGCGAAGCTGTACAATTATTCCGCTGACGTTCAAAGCAACGCTGCGAAAGCCCTGGACGAGCTGGTCACAATGATCGAAACTCGCGCGTTCCCATTCAACCAGTAACTCTGCGCCTATGACTTCCAAACAACAACCCAAGCAAGCCAAGTCGAAACTGGCAACTCTGAAGGACCGCTCGAAGGCGGCCGAGCAGGGTGGCGGTCAGGAACGCGTTGAAAAGCAGCACGCCGCCGGCAAGATGACCGCGCGCGAGCGGATCGAGTTCCTGCTTGATGAGGACACGTTTGAAGAGTTTGACAAGATGGTCGTGCACCGGTCGCGCGATTTCGGGTTGGACCAACAGCTTTATCCGGGCGACGGCGTAATTACCGGTTATGGTCTGATGGATGGACGCAAAGTATTTGTCTTTGCTCAGGACTTCACAGTATTTGGCGGTTCCCTGTCCGAGACTCACGCAGAAAAGATCTGCAAAGTGATGGATCTGGCGATGAAAGTCGGCGCGCCGGTGATCGGATTAAACGATTCCGGCGGCGCGCGTATCCAGGAAGGCGTGGTCAGCCTGGGTGGTTACGCTGACATCTTCCTTCGCAACACCCTTGCCAGCGGTGTGGTGCCACAAATTAGTTGCATCATGGGACCGTGCGCAGGAGGCGCTGTCTATAGTCCGGCGATCACAGACTTCAACGTCATGGTGAAAGACACGTCTTACATGTTTATCACCGGGCCTGATGTCATCAAGACGGTAACGCATGCCGACGTAACGAAGGAGGAACTCGGCGGAGCGTTAACCCACAATCGCACGTCTGGCGTCGCGCATTTCGCCGCCGACAGTGACGAGCACGCGCTGCGTATCGTGCGCGAACTGCTTTCGTTTGTTCCTTCTAACAACCTCGAAGACCCGCCCCGGGTCGCTTCAACGGATTCACCTGACAGGGCAGACATCCGACTGAACAGCATAGTTCCGGAAGCTTCGAACCAACCGTACGACATTCGCGAAGTTATAAATGCCGTGGTTGACGAAGAGTATTTCTTTGAAGTGCAACAGCACTACGCGCAGAATATTTGTATCGGCTTTGCGCGCCTCGACGGACGTCCGGTAGGCATCGTGGCCAATCAGCCTGCGTTTCTCGCCGGCGTCCTGGACATTGATGCATCAGTGAAAGCGGCGCGGTTCGTGCGTTTCTGCGACTGTTTCAATATTCCACTGGTGGTATTTGAAGACGTGCCCGGTTTCCTTCCCGGAGTTTCACAGGAACACGGTGGAATCATCCGTCATGGTGCGAAGCTGTTATATGCGTTTGCCGAAGCCACTGTTCCGAAACTGACTGTGATCACGCGCAAGGCCTACGGTGGCGCTTACTGCGTGATGGCGTCGAAACACATTCGCACTGACATTAACTTTGCCTGGCCCTCCGCGGAGATCGCGGTGATGGGTGCGGAAGGAGCGGTGGGGATTTTATACCGCCGGGAGATTCAGGAAGCGAAAGATAAAGATGAAGCTCGGCGCGCGCGCATACTGGAGTTGGAAGACAAGTTTGCCAATCCCTACGTCGCGGCTGAACGAGGTTTTGTTGACGAAGTCATCGAACCCGCGCAAACGAGACCTAAGCTGATCCGTGCGCTATCACTGCTCGAGAACAAACGCGACACGAACCCTCCAAGGAAACACGGAAACATTCCGCTGTGAGTTCATCAGACGAACCTCTTTCAAAATGCGCAAGCCTTTGGAGTGCGGCGGCCCGACGCCGCTTTTTTAGTTTTTCGTCTCTCGTGAGCGTAATTGGTGAAGAAGAAAAGCTAACAAAGCGGCGTCGGGCCGCCGCACTCCAAAGGCTTGGCGCCATTCGAAGAGGTTCGTCTAGTACTAGCTAACTTTTCCGCGCAATCACTTCCAGGTATTCCCCTTCAACCACCGTAGTGCCATCTGTTGCCCGGTTGTGTCGCGACCACAATTGCTCCAGGTCGCCTCGAAGTGCGGCTTTACCATTCTCGTCCAGCGCTCCAAACGCCTTTTCGGTCGGTCCATAGTAGGTTCGGAAGAACTCAACAACCTCCGCCGGTGAAAACGGGAGATTAAAAACACACGTGCGGGGCGTCATCTGTAAATCTGCAATGCCGTTATTCAGTCGTTCTTTAACCGTCTCTTGATCACCCCACTTCAGGGGTGACGGCATGTTCGGTGGCGGGGTCACATGTTTAGCGGTGGTTTTGAACATCTCGCCAATAAAGCCGGACGGCGTCCAGTTTGCCATCGCTATTCGTCCGCCAGGTTTGCATACGCGTATCAACTCCGACGCAACCAGTTCGGGCCGGGGCGCAAACATTGCCCCAAACATCGTAACAACCGCGTCAAAACCTCCATCGTCGTACGGCAGCTGCTCGGCGTCGCCTTCGTCAAACTGGATCGACAAGCCTTCTGATTTCGCGCGTTCTCGCGCCTGTTCGATCAGGTTCGTGGCTATGTCGACGCCGGTAACATCTGCACCTGTGTGTGCTGCAGGAACCGCCAGGTTACCGCTGCCACAAGCAACGTCCAGCACACGAGTGCCGGGGGATAGTTCCAGACGATCGATAAACTCCTGGGCGCACCCTTCAATTACTTTAGCTATCTGACCAAAATCACCAGCCATCCATGTCGCTTTTAGTTTCGCCTTTAATGGTTCAATTCCCGAGACAGGTGTACTCATTTTTATCTCCTTTTCAATACGGCCGGGGCGGGCGGATTATTCTACCTTCTTCCAGATAACTGAATAACGCCAGAATAGGTGTTTCTTCACTACAGCTCCAGGCAACAAACTACTACAGACGTCACGCACCTGGTCCAATGAAAGATATGAATCGGTGAGCCCATGCCTGGCCCATGCTTCCCGCACCTTTTGCGGGGCAATGATCCGGCCCCCAGTCAGAAGCCTCAATCCCAGACTCAGGGGAACCGCTACTGCGCTTCTCAGTGTGTCTGATATTCCCTCAGGCTGAAATAAATCAAGAACCAGCAGCACGCCGTTCACCTTTAGTGCGCGTTTGACTCTCAGTAACGCTTCTTCCGTCGGTAGGTGATGAAAAGTAGCTATGCTGACGATGCAGTCGAACTGTTCGGCCCCAACATTATGGGTCATGACGTCCGCCACCCGAAAATCGATGTTCTGATACGACGCCGACTGTTCTTCTGCGATGCTTATCATGTTCGGAGACAGATCCAGGGCGAGCACTAGTTCTGAGCGCGCGGCCAGCAATCTGGAAAACGCGCCAGTCCCGCAGCCGATCTCGAGTGATTTGCTGCACGGCGACGGGACATGTCGCAACAGGAAATCATGGTAATGACTGTTGTGGTCCCACGCTTCTGCGGGTAGCAGTGCAAGCTCATCAAAATCTGCCTGAATGGTAGACATCAATCAACGTAGAGGTCGAGCTTCGCGTCGAGTTGCACGCGGCCGGCTTTCGCCGCCCATTACTGATCAACGCCAAACTCGCATTCGCAGAGGCGGAAGCAGCGCCCCAAGTGCAAAAAGTAACAGCCCGCCAAGAAGCGCAGCACGGCGCCTGCGCCACTGGTAATTGTGCTCGCGGAACGCGCCTGGCATATCACGCGTGATGTGATCGGGCACGAGCATCCCTACCCCAAAGCAGAACGTGCCAAATCTCTGCGCTTTCCATCGTGCCGCGACAGCCTTCCACTGTACCCAATAAAGGCCGGCGGGTAACGCCGGGTCTAACTTGACTCGCAATGTCCGGCCTTTGGGATCAGTGGCATCGGGTCCGAACGAAGCGAACTTCTCACCATCGGAGTAAACTTTCGCCCCCGATGGCGACACAGTGATTGTCGACGTCACGGTAATAGTCGACTCACTGTCGAGTTCTTCGGTGAAGCTCACCGAAACCTCCTGGGGTGGAACAGCGAGAACGGAGCCGGGGGCAGGATTGGAAGTCGCGTACTGCGCTTTCGGAACAAGTAGATGCCACATACCGAACAGCAACATGAGTGAACCGCAAAAAAGGAGTACAGCGCGACTGATACTACGCAAACCCATGTATCAATGACTTCCGTTCCTTAATCAGATCAGATCAATTCAATGACGTGGAAGCTTTCACTCAACATAAAAAGCGGTCTGCTGCGAGACGGTCTTCTGGGCGACGCGGTCTTCTACGGTAACCTGTAGAACGTAACGCCCAGACTGCAAAGCCCCCAGGTCAATGTCTTCGGTGAAAGGAACCCTCGCCTGATCTACATCGCTACCCGACGGCACTTTCTTGAAAGGTGACGAGATCACTGCCTGGCCGTCTTTATATACCTGAATTTGGGCGGCGAGGTTAGTAGCTGCAGCCGCGCGCGCGGCATTGTATATGAAGGTCATAAACCTGAGATGTGGCCCATGCGCGAACCGCTTATCAACGCTCCACTGCATTTGACCAGTCTCTGCGCCTTTTCCTGAGACAGTTTGAAGTCCCAGAATCAGACTGCTTAACGAAAGCTGGCGCATAGAAAGATCCGGAATCATTATCCACTCGCTGGCACTCCCCATAATTCCGCTGTGGGCGTCACGCGCGGCCACACGCACTTGATAGATGCCGGGCTTTAGAGGCGCAGGATGGTTGTAGATGATGGCCGGGAGACCTTTTTCTCGGGCGGCCGATGATGCTGGATTAACTTTCAAATCAGTCTTGAAACTGGCGGCCATCTTGCCCTGATCATTCAGAACAACGCCGGCGATACTCAATTGCGCGGGCTCTTTGCCATCCGCTCCGTAGGTTAGAACTTGAGCAGACGCCTGGATTGAGCTCGTCAGCACCATGCCATTGGCCGGTGTATCCAGATAAGTTAGTGAGAGTTGTAATGGCAGCGCGTGTCTCGTGTAAAACTCACTGAGCGCATGGCGCAACTGTGAATCGCCCTTCGGCTGCTGGTTGCTTCCCACGGCTTCCTTTGAGGCGCGTTCTTCTTTTGCTGCTACCATCGAAGCGTTATTCACAAAGCCGCGAGCTGAACGCACAGTCAGATCCGGACGGTTGATGACGTGGAGTTCCAGCTTTCTCAGTTGCTCGTTCTTTTCGTCACTAGCCGCGGGCCGCCAGGCGATTAAGTAGTAACGTGACGTTTCATCGAGCGCCTCGTTAATAAAATGATCGAACGTGTTTTGATTGCGTAGCGCCCGCCCGCCCGTATCAACTGCCAGGGCATTCATCGCATCCTGAGATGCTGCGATTGCCCGCCCATTAGCGCTGTCCAGCCAGCCACCGCTATCAAAGGGAGTGTTTCCGGTGGCGTCGAGAGTATTCGAGATGAGTCCGCGCGCGTCGATTGTGTAGATCACTACTCCAGCGCGCCGCGCTCGATCAGCGATACGCGAGAGATGATCGGTCCCAATCCGGCCACGTGGTCCGGTATCGGCGAGGAAGCCATCGGAGATAAAAAACGCCAACTTACTTCCAGGCATCTTTTCCGCGGACTCGAGTAGAGTTTTGAGGGAGGAATACGTGGCCGTCGTAGCGGTACTGGCCTGCAGCAGAACCCCACGCGCACGGTTTTGAACTTCCACCTCACAGTGTCTGCGTGAGGCGCTGCGTCCGACTCTGCTGGGAATTTTAGGGGCCCACTTCATGCAGTCCTGCACGTAGAACTCGAAAACGTTTGCGTCATTCCTGCGCTCAATCGTCAGGGCCATGAATTCAGTCATTGGTGCGCCAGGATTTCCGCCGAAATCCGAGACCACATAGGGAACATGCCCGATTCGGCCGGCTGCCGCGCGCAGCACTTCCTTGTTGTCAGTGAATTGCTGGAGGAAGCCAATGCGACCACTGGCTGAAGTAATGGCGACCAGATCATTTTGGCCCATCCGCTTATCAATAAAATCAAGAATTGTCTGGCGAGTGCGAACGGAGCCGTCGAGCGAAAGATGCCGGTCATCAAGGAAGAAGACAATGGTGCGCTGGCGGAACGATACTGTGGGCGGCGCGACAGGTTCGTTGTTGGCAATAGTGCGGGTCACTCGATCACGCTGGCTACCCGCAATAATGTTCTCGAAGAATTCGATGTTAACTGCGCGGCCATCGACACGCAGCTCAAAATCTTCTTTTTTCAGCCCATCAACGAAGCGGCCCTGCTTGTCAAAGACAGTGACACCGGTCTGCACCAGTTCCGTGTTAATGCGAAGCACGTCATCCGGTGACTGAGGCTGAACCACCCCTTGTTGGCCACGTGCGGAACCAGCGAGAACGGACAGGATTAGAACCAACCAAAAGATCCGGCCGAGTTCACCATCCGACCATGGGTTGATTATTGAGTTCATGTTGGCGGGGGGTCTCTGCCGACGAGCCGAAGTTTCATTGTCTTACGTTGTAGATGAAGAACGACTCGTTGTGGTTCGCCCATAAGCTGGCAAGTTTAGTAAGGTTGACCTGGTAGTAGTCTCAGGGTCAGGAAGGCAGCTTGCTCCCGCCAGATTGAGTGGCATCCAACCTTAGCGGGAGCAAGCTGCCCTTCCTGACCCGAGACTACTAATCTTCTTTGGCTCCTCTAGCAGGCGATTGCCTGCGGCTGACGAGATAACTCCGCATCGTTGCTACTCGCTGCGCGGCATCGGGCATTCGCAGAACCACTGGCTCAAGATGTGTGAGGGTTAGGTATGCGGGGATGCCCGGGATCGCTCGAAGATCTGTAAGAAAAGGTTCTAACTTTGCGTAGACAACTACGTGTTCGGTATTGATTGCGTTGAACATCTCATCATTGATGGATCCGAAGACCACGAAGGCTGTCGCCATGTCCCAGTAAGACACAACCATGCGAAATTTTGCGCTGTCCTCGCTCAGAAGCACGTCGAGAATATCCTGAGTGCTCTCAGGGTAAAATCCGGTAGCAAACCAGTCGCGGGCCTTACGCATAGCCTCCTCAGATCGCAGTTCATACAACTTTAAGATCCCCATCATGCTTTCATGTTCGGTGCTCATTTTTACTCTCCTGGATTAGATAAGAACCTCAAGTTCCTGGTCTCGAGTAGTCCAACCAAAGTTTCAATATGCCGAGGCAATTAATCTGAACTCAATACACCCCGCAAACTGTTTCCCTGTTTAAAGGCCCACTCACCTTTGAAAAGAATGTCCCAAACCTTCCAACGGCCTTTTTCGCGAACTAGTACCAGCGTATCGGACCAACGCGTGGTCGCTCCGTCCCCACTGAATGCCAGCTCAACCGGCACTTCACTGCGGGTACCTCGCATACGCGGAGTGCCAACTTTGAAGGATTTAGCTCCCTCAAACAAACTTGTGAAAAGATCTCCGTCGTGCCAGGGCGGTTTTTCATCAGGGTTGTCCCGAATGTACTTCGCCTTAACGCGCGCGGCGTTCTCAAACAGCAGCTTCAGATTCGGGGACAACATTGGTGACAAAGTCTTTAGCTCTTCGTCACTCGGGAGACCGCGAATCTGAAGTTTTATATAGGTGCGGTAAAACTCCTCCGCAGTGGCTTTGGGCGGTGGTAAGGGCGGTGGTGAGACCGGTTGGGCCACACACGTCGCCGCACATGCAAAAAAGACCGCGAGCAGTATTGGTAGAC
>Ga0209486_10001358_pt1 | contig 10643 bp, 7 predicted proteins | sample NCCompost_FD_187518 | JGI IMG/M metagenome (GOLD analysis project Ga0209486, IMG submission 187518) | Agricultural soil microbial communities from Utah to study Nitrogen management - NC Compost (SPAdes) (version 2) | ecosystem: Environmental > Terrestrial > Soil > Agricultural land | place: USA... | reverse complement strand
TAGACGATCACCCGCCGGCTGCGCTTGCTGCGGACGGCAGCCACCAGGTTCATGGCGCGGAACGAGGCGCGGGTGGTGACGATCGCGAGGCCCAGCAGGATCGCATCGAGCAGAAACGCGACCCGCGAGAAACCCTCGAGCCGGTACAGGTAGGCGGCGGTCAACACCGACAGCAGCGATCCCAGGCCGACGCCGCGCGCGACCGCGGTCAGATCGCGCAGCCCGAACGTGTTCCACGAGCGCTGGTAGAGGCCCGACGCATAGAGCGCCGCCAGCTTGCAGCCGACCACGATCGGGAGGGATGCGGTGAAATACGGCAGGAAGTTGTCGAGGTCCTCCCCCTCGAACCGCAGCCGGTAGGCGAGGTAGTAGCACACCGCAATCAGGATGAAGTCGAGCATCACCTCGGCGGCATGCCAGCGAAACGCCAGGTCCTTGAGGAACGGCGCAAACGACGACTTCTGCAGCGCGATGAAATCCTCGGCGTCGTAGGCGGGAATCCGAGCCAGGTAGATGCCGAGGAGCACGAGCAGCACGGCGAAGAGCGCCACCATCGGCAGCATCGGCTCGATGCCGCGGCTCCACATCAAGAGCCAGGCGCAGCCGCCGCCAACAAGTCCGAGCAGGTACAGGATCCGGACGGCGCTCCGCTCCGAAAATCCCAGCGACACCAGCCGGTGCGACACGTGGTCGGTTCCCCCGCGCGTCGCCTTGCGGCCCGCAAGCCGGCGCAGGACGAGCACAAACCCGGTGTCGAAGATCGGCACGATCAGCACCAGCACAGCGATCACGAACGGGTTCGTGAATGCGAGCGGGGCGTTGTAGACCGGCACGAGTGAGGCCGCGGCCAGCAGGCCGCCGATGAACAGGCTGCCGCAGTCGCCCATGAACAACCGCGCCCGGCTGCGATTCCAGTACAGGAATCCCAGCAGTGACCCGGCGAGCGACGTCAGCAGCACGACGACCGTCGAGCCGAGATACCCGGGCATCAACGCCGCCAGGAACAGCGCCGCGATCACCCCCACGCCGGCGGCGAGGCCGTCCATGTTGTCGAGCAGGTTCATCGCGTGGCAGATCCCGGCAAACCACACGATCGCGACCAGCGTGAACAGCGACGGCAGTGCGCCGTCGGGCTCGGCTCCGGCCAGCGCGAACACCAGGAACGCGCCGATCGCCAACGACGACACCAGCTTGGCGAGCGGCGAGAGTTGAAGCCGGTCGTCGAAGACGCCGACCACGAACATTGCGAGCGCCGCGAGCGGCACCGGAACCCACTCCGCCGGGGCGCCGATCAGATCGGGCCGCGCCACCAGCGCCAGGAATCCGCCGATCGTCGCCGCGGCAATCGCGATCCCCCCCATCGTCGGCGTCGGGGCGGAGTGCCACCGATCCGGGCGCGGCGGCACCACCGCGCCGTTCGCCGGCGCGGTGCGGCGTACGAGGCCGCCTCCGGCGACGCTGCCGGCAACGGCAATCGCGAAGACGATTGCCAGGAATATCAACACACCACTAGTTAGCCGTTTGCGACACGCGCCAGTTCAGGCGTCCGTTCCGCCGCGTGCAGCACGAAGGGCTGCTGCCTGAGAATGCCGTCGCAAATCGTATCAAGGCCGGGCGAGGCGCCGGGCAGAAGTTGCTGGAGACGGTCGAGCTTGAGCCGGTAGATCGGGTAGCCCGCTTTCGGGTCGATGAACGGCAGCGGGATCATCCGGTTGAAGAAGAAGTGATAGGCGTAGCGGCGGGCCCGGGCGAGCTGGCTGCCGGTCAACCGCTCCGCGAACGGCAGCTGCGCGAGGATCCGGAAGTACTCGGCCGGCGTGCTGGCGTCGTGCGTCAGCCCCTTGTTGCGGATCCAGGCCTCTCCCGCCGCGATCACCGGCAGGCCGACGCTGGTCAGCTCGACGCCCATCTTCGTGCCGTAGATGATGGCGGCGTTGCACAACGACATCAGCGCGTACGTGCTCATGTCGCTCTCGGGCGGCACCACGATGATGTTCGCCGCGAGCGACGGCAGGCGCTTGCGCAGTTCCTCGAGGATCGGCTGGCGCGACGGTGGAAACCCGCTGATCTCCGCCGGGTGGACCCGGATGATCAGCTGCAGATCCGATCTGGTCGCAAAGTACTCGCACGTCTGGACCAGCCATTCGACGATGTCGGGAAACGCATTCGCCGGGTAGTGGAGCTGCGCGTCCCAGGTGACGTTGGTCAGCAGGCCGATTGCCGGGCGCGACCGGTCGAGACCGATCCGGGCGGCGATTTCCTCCGCGTCCTGCCGCCGGGCACGATGGAACACGATCCAGTCGAACAGTCCCGCGCGGCGGCTGGCGAGATACTTCGTCAGCTCGCGATCCTGTGTCGCCGTCAGCTCGCGCCCTTCCCAGTGATCGCGCGGCTCGGTCATCAGCGTGTGATGGTAGGTGTCGTCGTGGCTGAAGATGAACCGGCGCTTGCGGTAGGCGACGTTCCAGGTCGACACATGCACGCCCTCGGCGCGCGCCACCTCGGCCATGATGCCCCACGGCACGTAGATGCCATGAGTCACCACCATCGAAGTGAAGCCGACGACGCTCATCAGCCGGCGCGACGCGAACGTCGTCACCAGCGCGGAGGCAAGATACCGGCGCAGTACCGGCTCGGCCGCGGGCTCCGCGTCGAGCGACCCGGTGGCGAAGAATCGCAGCGCCCCCGCGTAGGCATGCTCGCCGACGGCAAGGCCATTCAGCGTGAATCCACGGATGGCGTCGAGCGGCACTTCGGCGGCGAGACGACGAGCCTCGGCGGCGTCGGCAGGGGTGAGCCAGTCGGTATACCTGTGGACCTTCAGGCCGAGATCCGCGTAGACGCGCTCGGCTGGCCATGCACAGTCGCGGCAGAGGTCCGCGGACGGCCCTCGCGCCACAAATGTTGCGATGTCGGGGTAGAGCGAGGCCTCGCATTCGGCGCAGGCGCTCATCGCGCCGTCGCAGACCAGCGCGTGCACTTCGGCGCCGCGGAACGTCAGCGCAGCGGCGAGCGCGCTCTCGAGCGTGATGGCGTGCGCGTGCGAGCCGATTGCCGTCGCCATCAGCACCCGCGGGCCGCCGCCGGCGGCCGTCCTTGCGGATTGCCACAGCGCCGCGTCGGCGGCGAGCGCCGAGCGCCAGTCGGGATAGGCGCCGAAACGAGCGTGGTACCAACGCCGCATCAACCGGCTCGCGCGCCAGAGCGCCGGCAGCCGCCGTATCCCGTGTTTCATGCGCGCCGCGAGTTCCCGGCTCGCGTGTCGGCCGAGGCGTGTTCCGAACCGGGCCTGGACTCGAGCCGGCTCGATGGAATCCGGCCGATCAGCCGCATGAATTCATCGGGTTGCGGCAGCTCGCTGAAGACGCGCCAGGGCTGATGGGCCTCGAGCTCCTCCATGCTGTAGCCGCCAGTGGCGACAGCAATGGTGCGAGCGCCGATCGCCGTGGCGCAGTCGATGTCGTGCGGCGTGTCGCCGATCACGAACACGCCATCCTCAGCAATCGCGCCGCCGCGGCGCGCCAGGTCGAGCGCGCGGCGCGCAATCGACGCCCGATCACCCGTATCCTCGGCGAAGGCCCCGTCAGGGAAGAAGTCGATCAGGTCGTAGTGCGTGAGCTTCGCCTGCGCACCAGCGCGGGTGTTGCCGGTGAGCAGGTAGGAACGCACGTCGGGTTGATCCTGCAGCTGCTCGAGGATCTCGCGGACATTCGGGAGCACGCGTCCCTGCTTGCGCGGCAGGCTCGAGGGGAGCAGTTCACCGTACCTGTCCACGAAGCGATGCAGGAAGGCCTCGTCGATTTCTATCCCCAGTGTTTCGAACGTCCGCTGGGCGATCTGGTAGTCGGTCAACCCCGCGATCCGCATGCGCACCAGCTCGAACTCGCGACCGGTGAGCTCGCGCACGGCGTCTTCCCACGCAAACACCCCGGCCTTCGCCGTCGTCAGCAACGTGCCGTCGATATCCCAGAAAAGGACGGTCACGCGGGGGACACCGCCGAGCGCCGGCTGCCGACCGCGGCGCCAAACAGCTGCGTCAGCGAAGGAATGTCGAGTCTGTGATATTCCAGGACTTCGTCGTTCGTCCCGCATTCGGGCAGCTCCGTGACACCGCGCCGCGCCACGGTCACCGCCGGCTCGAGTGCCAGGTCGGCGACAGCGGCGGCGATCACGTCGCCCTGGCCGCCGCGCACGTAATGATTGTCGAGCAACACCAGCGCACGCCGATCGCCGATCGCGTCCTTGAGCCAGCCTGCGTCAACATGATTCAACCACGGCAGGTTGATCAGCCGGGTCGTCAGTCCAGCGGTTCGCTCCAGTTCGTCGGCCGCGTGCCAGGCGTTCGAGAGCAGCCATGGGCCTGAGCCGATCACGACCAGGTCGCGTCCCTCGCGGACAACCCAGCCGCATCCTGGCTGCACGCGCTGGCCGGCGGGATAGTCGAACGGAACCGGCCACTTCACCGACACCAGGCGCAGATAAGCGCTCTCCTTCGAGGTACCAACGAGATAGTCGAGCAGCGCGTGCACTTCAGGCTCGCACGCGGGCTCAGCCATGATCAGATTCGGCACCGCCGCCAGGGCGCTGATGTCGCGTACCGATTGATGCGAATGGCCCGGGCCACCCGGCAGCAGTCCCGCCAGCGAGCCGACATAGATCACCTTCGACGCTTCGCTGCACTGGTTGTAAATCTGCTCATTCGGCCGGGCCGACAGAAAGCACGCGAATGAATGGACGATCGGCAGGGCGCCGCGGTGCGCGAGGCCGCAGGCCATCGACACCATGTCCTGCTCGGCAATGCCGCATTCAACGAAACGGTCTGGGTACTTCTGCGCGAACGGCACCAGGCCGCAGTCCTTCACCAGGTCGGCGTCGAGGACGACGATGTCGGGGCGGCGATCGCCCTGGGCTAGAAGCGCATCCTTGTAGGCGTTGATCAGGTTCTGCGTGACGCGTGGCTCGCGGCGCTCGGGCCGGCGGCTGGTCTTCGTCGACAACGACCCCAGCCCCGCATTCGCGAACAGCCGGGTGGCAATCTGCAGCAGTTCGCCTGATGCCTTCGCGTACTCCGATTCGGTTGGCGCACCCGAGTGGTACCCGTACAGCTCGCCCGCCTTCATCGCCGGACCTTCCATGAAAGACACACCCCTGCCTTTCACCGTGTCGGCCACAATCGCCTTGGGGCGATCGGTGACGCTGTCGAGCGCGCGCAGCGTCCGCTCGATGGCGGCGATGTCGTGGCCGTCGCACCGGCTGACGTGCCAGCCGAACGCGCGCAGTTTTGCCTCGACGTTGCCCAGATCGCTCACCCGCTCGACCCAGGTGTCGGACTGGATCTTGTTGTGATCGATGATCGCGACAATCTCGCCAAGCCCGGCGTTCGCCGCCGACGCGAGCGATTCCCAGAACTGCCCTTCCTGCAGCTCGCCGTCGCCGGTGAGCACGAAAATGCGGCGGGGCTTGCCGGCGAGCCGGTTGGCGATCGCCATGCCTTTCGCCTTGGAAATCCCCATCCCCAGTGACCCGGTGTTGGCCTGGATGTACGGCGTTTCGACGTGCGGATGACCGGGAAGCCCGTGCAGGCGGCGCAGGTGGTCGATCTTCCCTTCCGGCAGCAGCCCCAGGCCGGTGAGCACGGCATACAGGGCCGGCGCGTCGTGCCCCTTCGACGAGAAGAAGATGTCGCACGCGCCGGGGCCCTTCTCCAGATCACGGATCTCGTTCAGGAACAGCCAGCTCATGATCTCCAGCGAGCTGAAGCTGGTGCCGAGGTGACCGGACCAGGCGCGGGCAATCATGTAGAGCGTGTTGATCCGCGCGAGCGCTGCGAATGTTTCGGCCGCGGCGGCGCGCGGCAGCCGCGCGTCCAGCAGGCGGCGGAATTCGGTGGCTGGCACGTAGACGAGCTCGTCGCTCGTCACCTGTTCTAGTTGCTGTTCACCCATTGTGCTCCATGCGAAACCTGCGGCACCGTCGGCAGCACGGCCTCGCCGTCGGCGATCAGCCGCTCCGCGATCATCCAGTCGTGCGGGTCGTTGATGTCAAACCCTTCGTAGCCTTCGGTGAGGAACGGGACGAGCACGTCGCCGGCGATCGTCCGCCGCTCGAACACGACGCGCGTCCAGGCGATCTCGAGCGACGCGTTCTGCACGTAGACCGGCGGCAGCGCCTGGTAGGGCGTGCTGTGCGACGGCTGGGCGCCGGGCGCCGACGGCATCAGCGGACGCATCCGATCGCCCTCCACGATCCACATCTTGCCAGGATGCTGCGCGCATTTCTCGACCGCGCGCAGCGAGTCGGCCCCCTCCTGCGCGATGAATCTCGACCAGGCGCGGCGGATCGTCGACGCCGTTCTGAACGGGCTGGTCGGCCGCAGCAGGCTGAAACAATCCCACTGGCGTCCGGCGCGCCGAAGCTCGGTCAACGTGTATTCCAGCCATTCGATGTCGGGCGACGTGTCGCCGGCAAACTGCGGCGGCCTGAGGAATGGCACTTCGGCGCCGTACCGCCGGGCAATTGCCGCAGTCTCCTCCGAATCGGTCGAGACGATCACCGAGTCGAACACGCCGCTCTCAAAGGCGGCGGCGATCGTGTAGGCGACGACCGGATGTCCGCCGAGCAAGCGGACGTTCTTGCCCGGCACGCGCTTGGAACCCTGTCGCGCCGGAATCAAGGCGACCCCTGAAGGCAACTCGCTAGACCTGGCCGGGATCGTGGTTGATGTAGACGGTTTTCAGGTCCGAGTACACGTCGAGTGCCTGAGTGCCCGCCTCGCGCCAGCCGTTGCCCGACTGGCGGAGCCCGCCGAACGGCATGTGCGGCTCGCTACCGTAGGTGCCGCCGTTGACCACCGCGACGCCCGACTGAATGCGTCCGACGAAGGTCATCGCGCGGTGCAGGTTCCTGGTGTGGATCGACGCGGTCAGGCCGAATGGCGAGTCGTTGGCGAGCGCGATCGCTTCCTCGAAGCCTGGCACCCGGTAGAGGCACGTGATTGGCCCGAACAGCTCGCTGCGGGAGATCTCGTCGTTCGATCCGACGTGTTCGATGATCGTCGGCGCGACGAAGAAGCCGCTGCCGTAGCCCTCGCCTTTCAGACGCTCGCCTCCCGTCAGCACGACGGCGCCGGCGGCCTTCGCGCGATCGACCGAGGCCAGCATCCCGTCGAGCTGGGCCTCGTTGATGACCGGCCCGAAATCATCAGTGTCCTTGGTGCCCACTTTCAACTGCTTGACGGCGTCGAGCAGCATCTGCTTGAACTTGTCGTAGACGGCGTCGAACACGATGATGCGGCTGCCGGCCGCGCACCGCTGGCCCGCGTTGCTGAAGGCGGAACCGACCGTCCACGTCACCGCGTTCTTCAGGTCGGCGTCATCGCAGACAATCAGCGGATTCTTGCCACCGAGCTCGAGGCATACCTTTGCCAGGCGCCGGCCGGCCGCCTCGGCAATCCACCGCCCGACGTCGCACGAACCAGTGAAGCTGACAACGGCGACATCGGGATGCTCGACGAGCGGCGCGCCGGCTTCCTCGCCGAAGCCATGCAGCGTCGTGTAGACGCCATCCGGCACCCCGGCCTCGCGCGCGAGCACGCCGAAGGCCCACGCCGACAGTGGCGTGTCCTCGGCGGCCTTGAGAATCGCCGCGTTGCCGCACAGCAGCGCGGGAAACGCCTTCCACGCGACGTTGGCAATCGGCGTGTTCGCCGCGATGATCAACCCGGCGACACCCAGCGGCTGGCGAATCACCAGCGCCGACTTATGAGGCACCGCGCTCGTCGTCGTCTGGCCATAAAAGCGGCGGCCCTCGCCGGCGACGAAGAAGCCCATTTCAATCGCGGCGTCGGTCTCACCGAGTGCATCTTTGCGCGACTTGCCGGTTTCCCGCGCCACGAGATCGGCGATCTCGGCGCGATGCTCGCGCATCAACATCGCGATCTGACGAAGGATGTCGCCGCGCTTGACCACTGTCGCGGCTGCCCACGCCGGCTGCGCGTTCCTGGCGATCTCGACCGCCAGCTTGACGTCGGCCGCGGTGGATCTGGCTACCTGGCAGATGGTGCGGCCCGTCGCCGGGTCAACCTTGGCGAAGGTACGGCCGTCACTGGCGGCAGTTTCCTGCCCGCCAAGATGATTGGGAATGACGGACGGAATGGTCCGGAGGTCGATATGACTGCCCTGGGGTGCGACTGAGACGCTCATATTTGTAAGGAGGTCGGGAGACCCCATTTCTTTTTCCGTAAGCGCAGCGCCTCCCGGCGGCGCGCGGCTAGCCGGTACAACCCCAGCCGTTCGAACAGCGGCCGTCCGTGGACCTCAGCATGATACCGGCTGATCGCGACGCGCGCGGCGCGACCGGGCAATGGCAGCGGGTCCACCGGCGCATCGACGCGCCGGGCCAGCACGCGAAGGCGCGCTGACGTCTGACGACCCCTTCCCTTCGACACTCGATCGGGCGGCGGCGCCACCGGTTGCCACCCGGCCCGCGCCAGCAGACCCTGCAGGCACGGCCATGTGTAAGCGGTGACGTGCGCGCGGCCGTTGATCACGTACTTGTAGTCGCGATGATCCGGCAGCGTATCCAGCCGCGGGACGCCGACATGCAGGAAGCCGCCAATCCGGCAGGCGCGCGCGAGCTGACGCAACAGGCCAAGCGGGTCGGTCACGTGTTCGAACACGTGATGGACGATGATCAGATCGAACGTCGGCGTCTCAGGAATGGCCGTCAGCCGCCGATGGCGCACGAACGCGGTGTCCACCGCGCTCTCCATCCCCCACGTCTCCCAGCCGCAGTCCTGCAGCGAGTCGAGCAGCTTGCCGTCGGCGCAGCCGAAATCGAGCACCCGGGCACCTGTCGGCGGCGCGACCACCGACAACTCGTCCCGAATAGCCTCGAACGGCCAGCTCCACGACTTCCCGCGACGGCGACCGGCATCTTCGGGCGGGCCGCCGGGTTCGCCCTGCGCCGGCGCGGCCGCGACAACCGGGTTTCGCCTCGCGCCCCACTCGCCGTCAGGGCTGTAGAACCGATCCTGCTCATCCGCCGTCGGCTGAGGATTGCTGAACACCAGGCCGCAATCGTCGCACCCGCTGACAAAGCCGGTTCGATAACCCCGCACCGCGGATCGCAGCATCAGTAGATCGAGCTCGTACAACCGATGCGATCGGCAGGCCGGGCACCGCTCGCTCTCGCCCGGCACGCGATAAATCAACGTCTGCGACGCCGATCGGACGACGGTGTGGAGCTCACCAGGCAGTAAACCCACCATCCACCCGCAGCTCGTGACCGGTGACGTACGACGACGCGCGGGAAGCCAGAAACAGCAGCGGGCCCTTCAGATCATCTGCCTGCGCCATGCGGCCAACGGGAACGCGGGCGCCGTACTTCGACTTGAACTGATCGTCCTGCCCGCCGAGGACGCCGCCAGGCGACAGCGTGTTCACACGCACCCCCTGCGCCCCCCACAGCGTGGCGAAATACTTCGTCATGTTCACCACCGCCGCCTTCGATGCGCCGTAGGCCGGCGACTTCAGGAACGGCAGCTCCCCGGCCAGGTGATCGTAGAAACGCTGGTCGGGCGACACCGAAGCGTAGAGCGATCCGATGTTCACGATCGACCCGTTCCGCCGCGCAGCCATCGCCCCGCCAATCACCTGCGTCACCTGGAACGTCCCGAGCAGGTTGACTTCAACCATGCGGCGGAAGTGGTCGATCGGCAGCTGTTCGATCCGCGACCGGTTGCCGCCCGAGTCGGGCGGCTGATCTACGCCGGCATTGTTCACCAGGATCGAGGGTTCGCCCAGGCTGCCGGTCAAGGCCGCGAGCGCCTGTTCAATCGACTCGCGGTTGGTGACGTCGCAGTCGAACCGCTGCAGACGATCCGCGGCACGCTCGGCGATCGCCTTGTAGCCCGACGACGCCGGGGCGCCGCTCAGCTCGAACGCCGCCACCCGCGCGCCGGCATCGAGCAGCGCTTCGACCCATACAGGTCCCAGCTTGCCGCAGGCACCGGTGACGACGGCCGTCTGGTTGTCGAGTCGGAAGATCGAATCGATCACGACGCGGCCAGGCTGCAACCAGACGCGCGTGTCAGTGTCACGACCGCGCGAGCTGTGCGCTCGGCTTGCTCAACATCTCGAACGAGAGGAAATCGTCTTCGTAAACCGGCTTCAGCGTCACCCGGCCGAGCACGTCATCGAGTTCGTACGGCGGGATCCCGCCGCCCGGCGACTTCATCACGATGTCATCCCTGGTCAGCACGTGGCCGGCAGGGAGATCGCGGACAACGACCAGGCTCTTGCCCATCTTGATGATGGGCGCCTTCTCGCTCTCGTAGATCTTCTTGTGCCCGTCGCCGAGCGCCTTGCAGGTGCGCTCGAGATCGCGAACCATCTTTCTAAGGCCGACCGGCTCGAGCGAAAACGCATGGTCGGTGCCCTTCATCGCCCGGTTGAGGGTGAAATGCTTTTCGACGATGCGGGCGCCGAGCACGTAGGCCGCCACCGGCATCGCGATGCCGTTGTCGTGGCCGGAATAGCCAATGACCGCGCCAGGAAACCGCTCGCGATACTGGCTGACCACCCGGAGATCGAGCTCCTCGAACGCCGCCGGATAGCCGGCGGTGCACTGCAGGATGCCGAGCT
>Ga0209486_10001357_pt1 | contig 10643 bp, 7 predicted proteins | sample NCCompost_FD_187518 | JGI IMG/M metagenome (GOLD analysis project Ga0209486, IMG submission 187518) | Agricultural soil microbial communities from Utah to study Nitrogen management - NC Compost (SPAdes) (version 2) | ecosystem: Environmental > Terrestrial > Soil > Agricultural land | place: USA... | reverse complement strand
GGATGGCCTTCTCGATCCCGGCAAAGGCCATCGTTTCGGCGTCGCGCAGGACCGGTACCACCAGCCCGCCCTCGGCACCCACGGCCATGCCGATGTCGAAGTAGGGCTTGTAGACGATTTCGTTGCCCTGGATCTCGGCGTTGAGCTGCGGAAACGCCTTGAGCGCGGCGATGCTCGCCTTGACGAAGAACGAGGCGATGCCCAGGTTCATGCCGTGGCGCTTCTTGAACGACTCCTTCTGGCGCTCGCGCAGCCCCATCACGGCGGTCATGTCCACCTCGTTGAAGGTGGTGAGCATGGCGGCGTTGTGCTGCGCCTCGACCAGGCGGCGCGCGATCGTCTCGCGGCGCTTGGTCATGCGCACGCGCGTCTCGCCGCGGCTTCCGGCCGGAACGGCCGCGGGCCTGGCGGCGACGGGCGCCGGTGCCGGGTTGGCCGCCTTGGCGGCCACCGGGGCGATCGCGGCCTGGACGTCCTGCTTCATCACGCGACCCGCACTGCCGCTGCCCTGAACGTTCCCGAGGTTCACGTCGTGATCCTTGGCCACGCGGCGGGCCGTGGGTGTGGCGCGGGGATCGTCGGCCGGCGAGCCATTGGCCGATCCCTTGGCCGCCGCCGCGGGCTTGGCCGCCGGTTTTGGCTCGGCCGCCGGGGCCGGCGCGGATGCGGCGGCGCCGCTCTCGTCCACCACGGCGAGCAGCTCGCCGATCTTGACGTCGTCGCCCTCCTGCCGCGCGATGCTGGCGAGGACGCCGCTCTTCTCCGCGCTCACTTCGAGGTCGATCTTCTCGGTTTCCAGCTCGACGATCGGCTCGCCGACCTCCACGCGGTCGCCCGGCTTCTTCAGCCACTTGGCGATGCGCGCCTCGACCACCGACTCACCGAGCTCCGGAACAACGATGTTGGACATGACTCTCCAGCCTCCCCGCACCCGGGCGGGTGGCGTTCAGCTATTTCTTCGCGGCCGCCGTGGCGAGGCTGCGTATCGGCTTGGACCACACCACCGACGGCGACAGCATATCGGTGTCGAGGTCGAACGCCAGCTCGACGAGCGTCTTCTGGTTCACCTGATGCCAGGCCGAGGATCCCTCGGACGGGCTCGAGTTGCGGGCGCGGCCGATGTAGCGGAGGCCGCAGCGATCGCCAATCAGCTCCTCGAGCCGCGGCCACATGAACTCCCACGCCCCCATGTTCGAGGGCTCTTCCTGCACCCACGCCACCTCGGTCAGTGACGGATAGCGATCGAGCACCTCGCGCAACGCGACGTTGGGGAACGGGTAGAGCTGCTCCACGCGGCAGATCGCCACGTTCTTGGCGCCCGCGCGCCGCTCGTGGCTGGTGAGATCGACGTAGACCTTGCCGCTGCACAGCACCAGGCGCCGCACGCCCTTTGCGCGCGTGTGCGCCTCGGTGTCGTCGAGCACCGAGCGGAAGTGGCCCTCGGTGAGCTCCTGCGGCGTCGAGCTGACCGCCGGATGGCGCAGCAGGCTCTTCGGCGTCAGGATGATGAGCGGCAGCGGATCCTTGTCGAGCAGGGCTGCCTGCCGGCGCAGCACGTGGAAGTACTGCGCGGCGGTGGTGCAGTTGACCAGCCGCAGGTTGATGTCCGCGGCGGCCTGCAGGAAGCGCTCGGGCCGTGCGCTCGAGTGCTCCGGCCCCTGGCCCTCGTAGCCGTGCGGCAGTAGGAACACCATCGAAGGCTTCAGGCCCCACTTCGACCGGCCCGAGGTGACGAACTGGTCGAGGATGATCTGCGCGCCGTTGATGAAGTCGCCGTACTGGGCTTCCCAGATCACCAGGTGCTTCGGCTCCTGCATGTTGTAGCCGAACTCGAAGCCGATCGTCGCCGCTTCGGTGAGCGGGCTGTTGTGGATCTCGAAGGACCCGCGCGCCTGCGGCAGCTGTTGCAGCGGCACGTGCTCGACACCGGTGACCGCGTCGTGCAGCACCGCGTGGCGGTGGCTGAACGTGCCCCGCTGCACGTCCTCGCCGGTGAGCCGCATGGGCACGCCCTCGGCCAGGATGCTCGCAAACGCCAGCTCCTCGGCGCCGCCCCAGTCCACCGTGCGCTCGTTGATGCCGGTGAGCATGTTGCGCTTCCGATCGCGCACGCGCTCGAGCTTCTTGTGGACGTTGAACCCCTCGGGCGTGGAGAGCAGCGATTCGTTGAGGTCGCGCAGCAGCTCGATGGGGACGCCCGTGTGCGTCTTGGCTGCCAGGCCCGGAGGAACCGGCGTCGGAATCGGCGGCGCGTAGTGTTCCTCGGGCTTGAGCGACGCAAAGGTCTGCTCGAGCACGACGAAGTGCTTCTTCACCAGGGCGTCCGGCGTCTCTGGCGGCACCGTGCCGTGCTTGACCAGCGACTCGGCGAAGAGCTCGCGCGCCGTCTTGTGCGTGGTGATCGCCTTGTACATGACGGGCTGGGTGAAGGCCGGCTCGTCACCTTCGTTGTGACCGTGGCGCCGGTAGCCGATGAGGTCGATCAGGAAATCCTTGCGGAACCGCGCGCGATATTCCCACGCCATCCGGGCTGCTTCGAGACACGCGGCCGGATCGTCGGCGTTGACGTGGATGATCGGAATCTTGAAGCCGCGGGCCAGGCCGCTCGCGTAGCTGGTGCTGTAGGACTCGCCCGGCGTGGCCGTGAAGCCCAGCTGGTTGTTGGCGATGATGTGAATCGTGCCGTCGGTGTGGTAGCCGTCGAGCCGCGACAGGTTGAGCGTCTCGGCCACGATGCCCTGGCCCGGAAACGCCATGTCGCCATGGATGAGCACCGGCAGCGTCATCGTGCCGTCGAAGATCGGGGCCCCCGCGCGATCCGCCAGCGTGCCCGCGGCGCGCGCCATGCCGGCGACCACCGGGTTCACCGCTTCGAGGTGGCTCGGGTTCGGCGCCATCGACACCCACATGTGGCCCGCCGGCGATTCCGTGGTGCCGCCCGCGTGGTACTTCACGTCGCCCATGAAGCCGAGGTCCATCCGCAGCATCTGGACCGCGATCGGATCCTTGAACTCGGCCAGGATCTGCGCGTACGGCTTCTGCAGGATGTGCGCGAGCACGTTCAGCCGTCCGCGGTGCGCCATGCCCAGCATCATGTGGCGCGTGCCGGTGCCCGCCGCCCCCGCCATGATCTCGTCGAGGATCGGCAGCAGCATGTCGAGGCCTTCGACCGAGAACCGCGTCTTGCCGGTGAAGGTGCGCTGCAGGAAGCGCTCGAACACTTCCACCTGCGTGATGCGGTCGAGGAGCGCTTCGGCGCTCGCCGGATCCATGGCCGGCAGGTAGCGGCCCGACTCGGCGGCCTCGCGCATCCACCCGCGCTCTTCGGGCACGAAGAGATGCGCGATGTCGAAGCCGGTGGTGGAGCAGTAGACGCGGCGCAGCTTCTCGATCGCCTCGTAGGCGTTCGACGAATGGTCGGCCGGAGGCCCGCCGACGAGCGAGGCCGGCAACCGCCTGAGATCGTCCTCGGTGATGCCGTGCGTTTTGGGAAGGAGCGTGGAGTCGCCGATCTGCGCGGAGCCGAGCGGGTCGAGCGTGGCCGCCAGATGGCCGAAACGGCGGATGGACTCGGCCAGATTGGCGGCGCCGACGATGATGTGCAGGTCGGGCTGCGAGGCCGCGGGTGAGGCGGAGGGGGCTGCCGGCGCTGCCGGGCCGGCGGCATCGGCCGGGACCCACGAGTCGAAGACCTCGCGTGTGGCCGCGTCAACCGACTGGGGGTCCTGCCGGTACTTTTCGTACAGCTCGAGAACGTAGCCGGCGTTGACGCCCGAGAACCGATCCAGTGTCATCCCAGGATTTCCTGTAACTTCCTATGCTAACTCAGTAAAAAGACGCCTGATGATCCAGCTTATCGGCATTGACGTGGACGGCACCTTGCTCGATTCAGCCGGCCGTTTTCCACAGCTGAACCGCGACGCGATTCATGCGGCAGTCGACGCCGGTGTCCACGTGGCGCTAGTAACCGGAAGGAGTTATCCGTTCGCCCGGCCAGTGGCGCAGGGGCTGCCCGAGAGCCTCACGCTCATCGTGAGCAACGGCGCCGTGGAGCGGGGCATGGACGGGTCCACCCGGGCTCGGCGCCTGTTGGACAAAAATGTCGCGCGCACGGTGCTCGATGCCAACGCCGGGCACCGCGCCGCGGCGGCGCTCGTCTTCGATCGCGATTCCCACGGCCAGATCGTCTTCGAGACGATGGACTGGACGCATCCGGGGCGAAAGGGCTACTGGGCGCGGAACAAGTCCCTGATCGCGCGCAGCGTGCCGCTCGAGGACGCGCTCGTCGAAGATCCGATCCAGGTGATGTTCAACGGCGGCTTCATGGCCATGCGAGCCCTCGTCGAGGTGATCCGCGCGCAGGCGCACGCCGTCAACGTGTCGCTCACCGAGTACGTGGAGCGTGACTTCTCGCTGGTGGACATCACCTGTCCCACCGCCACCAAGGGGCACGCGCTCGCGAGCTGCGCGCGCGCGCTCGGTCTCGAGCGCGAGCAGGTGATGGCGATCGGCGACAACTTCAACGATGTCGAGATGCTCGAGTACGCCGGCACGCCCGTGGTGATGGGAAACGCGGTGGAACCGCTGAAAACGAGAGGCTTTCACGAAACCGGCAGCCAGGACGAGGCCGGCGTCGCGCAGGCGATCCAGCAATTGGTGCTGAAAAAGGTCAGGTAAGTCGGGTGGGTCGGGTGGGTCTGGTGGGGAAACCTCTTGTCTGACCTACCTGACTCACCTGACTCACCTGACCTACCTGGCCTACCTGACCTGCTGGGAATCGTACGTGGCCGTCACCACGGTCTTGATGCCGCCGCGGACCGTGAAGTCGCCCACCACCGTCATGCGGCGCGGGCCGCACGCGGCCACGAGGTCGTCGAGGATCTGGTTCGTCACCGCCTCGTAGAAGATGCCTTTGTCGCGGAAGCCGATCATGTAGTACTTGAGCGATTTCAGTTCGATGCAGCGATCGGCGGGCGTGTAGACGATGCGAATCTCGCCGAAGTCGGGCAAGCCCGTCTTGGGGCACACCGAGGTGAACTCGGGGCAGTTGATTGCGATCTCGAACTCTCGATCAGGACGCGGACTGGGGAAGGTTTCGAGCGTGGCCGTGCTTGACATGGACGTGAAATTCTAGCATTTTGGCCCGAATTCCACGGATTCCCGCTCCCGATTCGTTGACACGTGATCGGGCGCACGATAGCATTGGGGCCGATTTCATTAGGTTTTTCCGCGGCAGTGCGACGCGCGCTTCACTGCAACGGGCTGACGGTTGCGCGCATCGATTGGGGGGACGCAATGGCAGAGGCCCGACGCATGGGCAAATCCGAGCTCTTCTCGCACTTTGCCGATCGCTTCGAAGTGAAGCGGACGCAGGCGCGCGAATATTTCGACGAGCTGACGGCGCTCGCCGAAAAGGAGCTGAAGCGGTCCGGCGAGTTCGTGCTGCCGGGCATGGTGAAGCTCGTGGTCCAGAAGCGCAAGGCGCGCATGGGCCGCAATCCGGCAACCGGCGAGGCCATCAAGATCCCGGCCAAGACGGTGGTGAAAGCGCGCATCGCGAAGCAGTTGAAGGACACCGTTCTTCCGAAGAAGTAACCAGGGGCTCAACCAGGTTCAACGCGGGCGGCGGCGATCAGCCGTCACGGTACCCCCCTTTGACCCGGCGCCGACTTTCGCGCCGGGTTTCTTTTTGTACGGATCGACGCTCGACCCGTCGGGTGCGGTGGTCCCGCGGATGAAGCGTTTGATCTCCTGCACCTCGAGCTTCGTCATCTTGAACTTGAGCGTGCTGAGCGGCATGCCGAGCGCCTTGGCCGTGGCGGTGGTGTTCCAGCCGTTCGACTCGAGCGCGCGAATCAGGTAGTTGCGCGCGAACGCGTCTACCGCCCCGTCGAACACGTTGCCGCCCGTCGACGGCGCCTGCGAGGCGCCCGGGTTGACGAGGAAGTCGTAGGGGAGATCCTCGTCGGTGATCCAATCCTTCTCCGTCACCGCCACCAGGCGCTCGATCAGGTTCTCGAGCTCCCGGATGTTGCCCGGCCACCAGTGCGCGGCCAGGATCTTGAGGGTGGACTCGGCGATGCCCTGCACGTTGCGCCGGAACTTCACGTTGTAGCGGCGCAGGAAGAAGTTGGCGAGCTCGGGAATGTCCTCGACGCGGTCGCGCAGCGCCGGCATGCGGATCGGGATGATGTTGAGGCGGAAGTAGAGGTCCTCGCGGAAGCGCCCCTCGCGGACCGCCTTGTCGAGATCGACGTTGGTGGCGGCGATCAGCCGGAAGGTGGTCTTGATCGGGTGCGTGCCGCCGACGCGTTCGATCTCGCTTTCCTGAACGGCGCGCAGCAGCTTGGCCTGCAGCTCCATCCGCATGTCGCCCACCTCGTCGAGGAACAGCGTTCCGCCGGAGGCGAGCTCGAACTTGCCGATCTGCTGGCGGATGGCGCCGGTGAACGATCCCTTCTCGTGGCCGAAGAGCGTGCTCTCGACCAGCTCTTTGGGAATCGCCGCGAGGTTCACCGCCACGAACGGCGCACTCGGCTCGCCGGCCTGACGGTGAATGAGCCGTGCGAGCAGCTCCTTGCCGGTGCCGCTCTCGCCGAGGACGAGCACGGTGGCCGGTCGCTTGGCGATGCGCTGCACCAGATCGACGATCTCGCGCGTGACGCGGCTGGCGCCCACCACGAACTCGCGGTCGCCCTGCTCGGCGAGCTCGGCGCTGAGCCGCAGGAAGCTGCGGTTCTGATCCTGGCGTTCGCAGGCGCTGGTCACCAGCGTGCGGACGGCCTCTTCGCCCGCGTTCTTCGCCATGTAGTGGAAGGCGCCGTGCCGCATCGCCTCGATGGCGACGGCCAGTTCCTCCACCGGCGAGGTCACGACCACGGCGATGTGCGGGTAGTTCTCCTTGACGATCTTCAGCACTTCGATGGCGCTGATGCCGGGCAGCGTGACGTCGAGCAGCACGACGTCCACGCCCTCGCGCTCGGCCATGTGGATGGCGCTCTCGCCGGTGGCGGTGCGCAGCACGCGATAGTCGCGGCGCAGGGCGCCGCTCAGGGCGTCGCGGCTCGCTTCGTCGCTGTCCACGACGAGCACCGTCTTTCGGAGCTCGGCCATGGCGCAGTATAACCGGCTGATCCTTGACACTTTCGAAGAGCCCCGACTAAGGTCCCAAGGCGAGGAGATTGCTTGGCGAACGCATACGATGTCGTGGTGATTGGCGCGGGAACCGGCGGCTACGTGGCCGCCATCCGGGCGGCGCAGCTGGGAAAGAAGGTAGCGGTCGTCGAGAAGCAGAAGTCGCTGGGCGGAACGTGCCTCATCTGGGGCTGCATCCCCACCAAGGCGCTGCTCGAGCACGCGCACGCGCTGAAGGTGATCCAGAACGCCAAGGAGTGGGGCGTCGTTTTTCCGGGCTTGGGCGCCGAAGCCTCGGCGAAGGCGGCCACCCCCGCCATCGACATGGCCCAAGTGCAAACCCGCAAGGACAAGATCGTCGGCGGGCTCACCAAGGGCATCGAGTATCTGTTCAAGAAGAACAAGATCGACTGGATCAAGGGCACCGCGCGCCTGGCCGGCAAGGGCAAGGTGGTGGTGAGCGAGGGCGACGCGCAGGAGCTGCAGGCGGCCGAGATCGTCGTCGCCACCGGGTCCTATGCCCGCAGCGTCCCGGGCATCGAGCTCGACCGCACGCGCATCATCACGAGCGACGAGGCCATCCACCTGAAGGCGGTGCCGAAGTCGATCGTCATCATGGGCAGCGGCGCCGTGGGCGTCGAGTTCGCGTCGATCTACAGGCGCTTCGGCAGCGAGGTGACGATCATCGAGCTGCTCCCGCGCCTCGTGCCGGTGGAGGACGAGGCCGTCTCGGCCGAGCTCGAGAAGTCGTTCAAGAAACAGGGCATCACGGTGCTGACCGGCACCAAGGTGACCAAGGCGGTGGCCGGCGCGAAGGGCGTGGACGTCGAGGCGCAAACGCCGGACGGCGAGACGAAAAAGCTGTCCGCGGAGCTGCTGCTGGTGGCGACCGGTCGCGGCCCGGTAACAGCTGGCCTCGGCGCCGAAGAGGCGGGCCTGGCCATGGAGCGCGGCTACATCAAGGTGGACGAGCTGTATCGCACGTCGGTGCCGAACATCTCGGCCCTCGGCGACGTGGTGACGCTCGGCAACGGCAGCGTCCACCCCCAGCTCGCGCACGTGTCGTCGGCCGAGGGTATCCTCGTGGCCGAGCGCATCGCCGGCCTCGAGGTGAAGCCGCTCAACTTCGATCACGTGCCCGGCTGCACCTACTGCGACCCCGAAATCGGCAGCGTCGGCCTCACCGAGGCCGAGGCGAAGAAGCGCGGCTACGAAGTGGTCGTCGGGTCGTTCCCCTTCGGGGTGCTTGGCCGCGCCAAGATGGCCGGCGAGCCCGAGGGCTTCGTGAAGATCGTGGCGGACAAGCGCTACGACGAGGTGCTCGGCGTCCACATGATCGGCCCCCGCTCCACCGAGCTCGTCGCCGAGGCCGTGCTGGCCCTGCGCCTCGAATGCACCGTCGAGGAACTGATCCGGACGATCCACGCGCACCCGACATTCGCCGAAGCTGTCGGGGAGGCCGCTCATGCGACACATGGCGCGGCCATACACCTGTGAGGAGGAAAGCCTCTGGCCGCTAGCCTCTTGCCTCGAGCCGAAAGGCTAAAGGCCAAAGGCTAAAGGCTGAAGGCGGCTGCGATGCCTACGCCCGTCACGATGCCCCAGATGGGGGAATCGATCGCGGAAGGGACGATCGTCCGCTGGATCAAGAAGGTTGGCGACGCGGTCGATCGCGACGAGCCGCTCTTCGAGATCTCCACCGACAAGGTGGACGCCGAGATCCCGTCGCCGGCGTCGGGCGTGCTGCTCCAGATCAAGGTCAACGAGGGCGAAACGGTACCGGTGGACAGCATCGTCGGCGTCATAGGCACTGCTGGCGAGACTCTCGCTGCCGGAGAAAGTGTCGCCGCCGGCGACGCCGTCGAAGCAGTGCCCCCGGCCGCGGCGGTGCGTCAGAGTCCGCCTTCGGGCCCGGTTCCGATTCCCTATCCGGCCTCCAGGCCGGGCGCCTCCAGGCCGGGCGGGACGCTCGACGATCTGCGGCGGCGCAAGTCGTCGCCGGTGGTCCGGCGGATTGCCCACGACCACAACGTGAACATCGAGGCGCTCAGCGGCTCGGGCATCGGCGGGCGCGTCACGAAGCGCGACATTCTCGGCTACCTCGATCGGATCGAGACGCCGGCGCTGGCGCGGCCCGGCACGCCGGGGGCGCGGGTTCCCGCCTACCAGCCCGGCGAGCGCATCGAGGTCAAGCCGCTCTCGGTGATGCGCCGCAAGATCGCCGAGCACATGGTGCTCAGCCGGCGCACGTCGGCGCACGTGCACACGGTCTTCCACGTCGACTTCACCACCGTCGACGGCATCCGCCGGCAGAAGAAGGCGGACTACGAGCAGGCGGGCGCGCGCCTCACCTACATGACCTTCATCGCGCGCGCGTGCTGCGAGTCGCTGCGCGCCTACCCGGTGCTCAACGCCTCGCTCGACGGCGACACCATCGTCTACAAGAAGGACATCAACCTGGGCATCGCCGTCGCCCTGGACGGCGGCCTCATCGTGCCCGTGGTGAAGCAGGCCGACACGCTGGCGGCCGTCGATCTCAGCAAGACGATCGCGGACCTTGCCGAGCGCGCCCGCGCCAAGCAGTTGAAGCCGGAAGAAGTGCAGGCCGGCACGTTCACCATCACCAACCCCGGGCAGCTCGGCGCGCAGTTCGGCCTGCCGATCATCAACCAGCCGCAGGTGGCGATCCTGTGCGTCGGCGCGGTGGAGAAGCGCCCGGTCGTGGTGAACGACGAGCTCGTGATCCGCACGATGTCCTATCTCACGCTCGGCTTCGATCACCGCCTGATCGACGGCTTCGCCGCCGACGAGTTCATGGCCGACCTCAAGCGGCGCCTCGAGCAGTTCGACCCGGCGGGGCTCTGACCCACCTTCGCCAAGGCTACGGTGGGCAAGCGGCTTGAGGTGCGACGGCTCGGGACGGTCGGTTATCCCGAGGCGCTGGCGATGCAGCGGGCGCTCGTCGAGGAGCGCCGCGCCGATCGCGTTCCCGATCTGCTGCTTCTCCTCCAGCACCCGGCCGTCATCACGGTCGGCGTCAAGGGCGACGGCGGCCGCTCGAACGTCGTGGCCACCCCGGAACGCCTGTCGGAGCTCGGGATCGCGGTGGAGGAGACCGGCCGCGGCGGCGACGTCACCTACCACGGGCCTGGCCAGATCGTCGGTTATCCGATTCTCGATCTGCGCCCGGATCGGCAGGACGTGCATCGCTACGTGCGCGATCTCGAAGAGGTGATGATCCGGACGTGCGCCGGCTACGGCCTCGAGTCGGGACGTATCAAAGGATTGACCGGCACGTGGATCGGAGCGGAGAAGATCGGCGCCATCGGCGTCAGGATCTCACGCTGGATCACGAGCCACGGGTTCGCGTTCAACGTGTCCACGCGCCTCGATCACTTCCAGCTGATCGTTCCGTGCGGCATCTCGGATCGCGGCGTGACGTCGCTCGAGAAGGCCACCGGGCGGACCATCCCGATCCATGAGGTCGAGGATCGGATGATTCAGCACTT
>Ga0209486_10001355_pt1 | contig 10645 bp, 9 predicted proteins | sample NCCompost_FD_187518 | JGI IMG/M metagenome (GOLD analysis project Ga0209486, IMG submission 187518) | Agricultural soil microbial communities from Utah to study Nitrogen management - NC Compost (SPAdes) (version 2) | ecosystem: Environmental > Terrestrial > Soil > Agricultural land | place: USA... | reverse complement strand
CCAAAACAAAGCCCGTAACGGAGCGATCCGTTACGGGCTAAATATCAGAAAATGCGACTCTATCCGCGAGATCCAAGGTCCATGAACCCGGTCGTCGCAAATTGGCAGCACTGACTACACCGAAGCCATCAAACCCCTATGAATGAGATCTTGCGCCATCTTTACCTTGTAGACATTATCTTTGAGCGGCTTCGCTCCATCGAGCGCGATTTCACCGGCTTGACTTGCCGCAGCTTCATCGAGTCTCTTTCCGCGCAGGAATTCTTCCGCTTTCCTTGCCCGCCAGGGTATCGGCGCGACTCCGCCCATCACGACCCGCGCATCGCGCACCACTCCTCCGGCGCTCTCGACGATCGTGGCAACCGCAACTATCGCGTGATCCCAAGCAAGCCGTTCGCGCACCTTGTGGTAAAAGCCTTTACTGCCGGGCTTGGGGATCGGCACGTAAATTTCCGTCACGATTTCCCCTGGGTTGAGAATATTTTCCCGCTTGTAATCAACCGACGGCAGGACGAAAAATTTCTCCAAGGGAATCGTCTTTTCACCCGCCGAGCTTGCGACTTTGATCTGCGCACCGAGTGCCACCAATGCGGGCGCGGTATCCGAAGGATGGACGATGTAGCTTGGTCCTCCACCGAGGATGGCGTGGAAACGGCCGTCGCCCGTAACCGTGTAGCAAATCTGTCCGCCTTTGCGCAGGCAATTGAAGTTCGAGGAACGGAAATACCAGCAAAACGGTCGCTGGCAGATATTGCCGGCGATGGTGCCGGCGTTACGAATCTGCGGTGAGGCAGCGACACCGGCGGCATCGGAAAGAATAAATAGTTTTTCCCGAATCACCGGATGTTCTTCAATGTCGGCGAGCTTTGCCAGCGCGCCAATTCGAAAGCCGCCGCGTTCTTCTTTGATGTAGTCGAGACCGGGAATAGTCTTTAGGTTGATAACATGGTCGGGTTCGACGACATGATCTTTCATCAACTGCAAATACTCGCTGCCGCCGCCGACCACAGCCGCGCTTTTCTTTTGTTGATGAAACTTTTGCAGCAGGGCAACCGCTTCCTTAACGCTTTTCACATCGATATTTTCGAATGTCTTCATGGCGACCCCCTTCTCCGTATCAAACCCGAACCGCGCGAACGATCTTGTCCGGGGTAATCGGTAGTTCTTTGAATCGTTTGCCGGTGGCGTTAAAAATGGCGTTCGCAATCGTCGCCACCGCCGGCGTAATTGGTGGTTCCCCGACAACTTTGCCCCCGAACGGTCCGAAGGTGTCATAATGCTCGATGAAAATAACTTCGATTTCCGGGGACTCGAGGTGGGTCGGCACTTTAGCATCGCGGTAGTTGGGGTTTATCGGGGTAGCGGTCAGCCGATCGATAATAAGTTCCTCGGAAAAAGCCATACCGATCCCCTGCGTCACTCCGCCTTTGATCTGGCTCTCCGCCGGTAACCGGTTGATGATCGTGCCGGAATCGTGAGCCGCAACGTAGCGTGTAATCGTCACATGCCCGGTCCAGGCGTCGACTTCGACTTCGGCGAAGTGTGCCGCGAAGCTCTTGCCCTCGACGTCTTTAAACGAGGGATTCGTGGTCGCCCTCCCGATTAGTTCGCCCGCTCGCGCAACAACCCGGGCGAGCGGCAGTTTCTGCGCCGGTGTAGCCCGCACAAATACTTCGCCGTCACGCAAATCCAACTCTTCCGGTTTTACTTTCAACTGAGCCGCGGCGAGATTGAATATTTGTCGCCGCACGTCTTCGGCGGCGGCAATCACTGCCGGGCCGGTAAATGGCGTTGTGCGGCTCCCCGATTCGCCCACCGAATAAGGCGTCACGTCGGTGTCACCGTTGGTGAGTTGGATCTGGCTTAGCGGAATACCCAGTGCTTCCGCGGCGATGATCGCCATTGTCGACTTGGCACCTGTACCAATATCGGTGACGCCGACAAGAACATGAGCTGTGCCGTCAGGATTCATGCGGATCGTCGCCGCGCCCAGGCCGGGGCGAAATGGATAGCCGCCCAACGCCATGCCGATGCCATGCTTTTTCGCGCCCCCCCTGGTACCCGGCTTGTGCCATTTCTCGCTCCAGCCGATGCGCTTGGATCCTTCGGTGATGCATTCGTCCAAATAGTTCGAAGTAAAAGGAGTCTTGCTTTTATATTTCTGAATCCGGTTCCTCATAAACATGTCCACCGGGTTGACTCCCATCTCATGGGCGATCTGATCCAAGAAGGACGCGAAGCCAAATACCGACTGCGGATAGGCCGGCGCCCGATAGTTGGCGGCGACCACGGTGTTGGTGTGCACCGGTTTGATATGCTTCCTGAAGTTGGGGATTTGGTAGAAATCCGTCCCGCTCAGATTGCCGCTTTGTTTTCGATACGCGCCCATGTTGGTGACTGCCTCCAAAGACACCGCGGTAATCGTGCCGTCTTTTTTTACACCGATCTTGTAATGCTGCTCTGAGGACCACCGCCCATGCATGCCGACGTAATCATCCTCTCGGGTAAATTCGAGTTTCACCGGCTGCGCCGCGACCTTGGCGAGCATGACGGCCATGTAATCATAGTCCTGCGCCTGGTTTTTGTTACCGAAGCCGCCGCCCATGTATTTGCAAACTACGCGCACTTTGCTCAGCGGCAAGTTAAAATCTTTGGCGATGTCGGTGCGCGCGTTGGAAACCCCTTGGGTGGACGCGTAGACAGTCAACTTCCCCGCGTCCCATTTGGCGATGCTTACGCGCCGCTCAAGCTGGGCATTGTTGACGTGTTTGGTGATATAAGTATCTTCAAAAACTCGATCGGCTTCTTTGAAGCCTTTCTCGACATCACCCCAAGTTTCTTGAATGGGCGCGCTGAAATTGCCTTTGCCAACTGAGAGATTGCCATCCGGCGTAATCTTGGGCGCATCCGGTTTCAGCGCCTCGTTGGCATCGAGCACGTGGGGCAATTTCTCGTACTTCACCTCGATCAATTTCAAAGCATCTTCAGCGATATGGCGATCGGTCGCCGCCACGGCCGCTACTGGATCGCCGACATAGCGCACCGGGTTATTGAAGATGAACCGTTGATGGGTATGGCCACCGCTTGACCACGGAATCTGCGCATTGCCGTGATGAATAACCGCTTTGACGCCCGGCAGCTTCTCCGCCTTGGAGACATCGATGCTGATAATTTTGGCGTGCGGCACCGTGCTGCGCGAAACTCGCGCGTAGAGCATGCCCGGAAGTTGAATGTCGCCCGTGTAGCGCGCCTGGCCGGTGACTCTCTCGTACGCATCGATGCGGGTAATTCTTTTGCCGACAACGGAAAACTCTTTCGGTGCCTGTGCCATAAAGACCTCCTTCAGCGGCTCTTCGCCGCGGCTGCGAGCACAGCCGCAACCTCACGGTTATAGTTGCCACAGCGGCAAAGATTGCCGGACAAGCCACGGCGTACCTGCGCTTCGGTGGGCTTGGAATTTTTCAGCAGCAAAGCCTTACCCGACATAATTTGTCCCGAGGTGCAAAATCCGCACTGGGGCCCATCATGCTCGATAAAAGCGTCCTGTACCGGATCGAGTTTTTCCCCCTTGGCAAGTCCTTCGATAGTAAGAATGTCCTTGCCTTGCATCCAAACCGCGAGCTGGCTGCAGGAATACATGTTGCGGCCGTTGATGATGACCGTACAGGCGCCGCACTCGCCGCGATCGCAGCCAATCTTGGTGCCGGTGAGCTCAAGTTGATCGCGCAGTACCTCGGCAAGCGTACTGCGGTGCTCGACTTCGACCCGGTAAGTCTTGCCATTTACTTTGAGCGTGATCGGTGTTTTACCTCCGCTTGCGCCGACCGATTCCGCAGAATACGCGTCTACCGAATCCGTCTTTGCCAGCCCCGTTGAAATCACTGCGGTGCCGATCGCACCGCCACCCAGTCCCTTCAGAAACGAGCGCCGGGAGAGTTGAGTGCCTTTCTTTTCCTCTTCCATGATCGCTAACCTCCTGTTCGGGCCAATTATCGAATCCCTCGAACCGGCCTAGTATGGATGACTGTCGCCTGTCAATGGCAAAATGCGCTTGTCGCACCAGCACCAAAACGCTAAGCTCCGCCGTAAAGCATGCCTGAAAAATTGACACTACGCTCCGAGGGCACCGAGCTTGATGCCATCCTCGACGAACTGCAGCGCGAACAACAAGTCAAAGAAATATCCGGCGAAGACTCGGGCTTTGCCAATCTCAATCGCGCCCTGGACGGCGTACTACCCGGCCTCTACTTACTCATCGGCCCTCCCGGCGTTGGCAAAACCTGTTTCGCCAAGCAACTGCTCGATCAGGTGGCGGAGCGCAATCGCGCCCCGACAATATTTTTCAGCTTTGCGGAATCGAAAAAAGAGCTGAGGATAAGAACTTTAGCGCGCTTGAGCGGGCTGGATAACCGGGAAATCCGGCGGGGCAGCGCATACTTGCTGCACTGGTACGGCGTGCCGCGTTTGGGCGGCAACGAAGCCGAACAGCTCCCGCCGACCTGGGAGAAGCTCAAGAGAATGGTCGAGGAAGCTAGAAGCTGGCTGGACGCTATCTACCTGGTCGAGTGTCAACGGAGCTGGAGCGTAGCGCAAATCGAAAGCCAAGTCGGCGAGGTCATCGCCAGCACAGGAAGCAAGCCCGGACTAGTCGTCATAGACGACTGCCAGCGCCTGGGCGACTTGAATCAATCGATGGAAGCCCGCATGCCTCTCATCGTCGAGCAAGTGCAGCAAGCGGCAATGAATCTCAAAGCGCCGCTGATCGCTACTTGGCCGGACTTAGATGCAACCTCGGGAGTCTTGCCTCATCGTTGGAATGACCGAATACCCGGCGCGGATGTCGTTTTAACAATGGAAAAAGATCTAGAACGGTCCCAAAAACTCACGGAACCGAATCAAGCGATCGTTCTACACATCGTGAAAAATCGAGGGGGAGAAAAAGGCAGGCTCGCTTTTGATTTCTTCCCCAGCTTTTCGCGGTTCAAAGAAGCGTAGCTACAGCCCTTTCCAATGATAGCAAAAAACTTCTGCGCATTTATTCTTGGTTACCAGCGCGGCCTCGTAGCCGGGGTGGGGAGCCAATTCTATCAGCGACCAATCGGCTATGGATGCTTTGATCCGAACACGCTCCCCAACGAGCATTATTTCTACCTCATCCAATGCTCCCGATAGACCGGTGCCCTTGGCTTTCAAGAAAGCCTCTTTGCTGATCCAACACTTGTAGAATGCTTGGCGCTGAAGCGCCGCCGGCAGGGCGCGCAACGCGGTCACCTCGCGTTTTGTGAAGAAGTGGCTCGCAACGTCGAGAAATGCAAAATCCGCCTTGGCAAATTCGATATCGACGCCGATTTCGTTCCCGTGATTGACCGCAATCAGCGCGATTTCGTGAGAGTGCGAAAGGTTAAACTCTGTGCCGCTCGCGTCGAAGGGCGGGGCCAACCTCGGCTTTCCGTTCGGGCCCTCGTTGAACTGCAAGTTTGCGGCGTCGGCATTCGCGTAGGCGGCCAAGATATCGCGCAACGCGGCGTGGGCAATAGTATAGCGTCTTTGATCTCTGGCGAACTTGAATCTGGCAGCGCGGCCGCGCTCCTCGGGCGAAAGTCGGCTGTGCCAAAGGGAAGTATCGAGATTAGAGTTGTCTAGCTCCACAGACCAGACATGCACAGCATCGCCTAGCGGTGGAATGGGATCGGGAGCAGGCAACCATGGGTTCATACGCGGCAACTCGTGGAGCGTCTGCGGGGGTCCATTTTGACTTGACCGCTTTCAGCAAATTTGGGCGCGTGCCAACGGCGCAACTCAGGCAACCACGTCGCTCGCCACGCCGGTGACGATGACGCGCTCGCCATCGCGTGTGATGCGCAGATCGGCGCGTGCGGTGAAAAAAATCATCGTGCGCGGATGTTCATAGACCGTGGTTTTGTGCGGAATCTGCTCGACGTAAATACTGAAAAGGCTGCCGGCCGGCAGATTGACGGTTTGGGTGTGCATCAGGTCGCCGTCGAAGAAAACTTCGACCCAGTTACGATTCTCGGTGACAGCGAGAATGATACCGGCGGCGTTCCTGATCGCCGCAACCAATTGTTCGCCGCCCGTTTCCTCTGCCATACGTCAGCCGCCCTAGGTCGCCAGCAAAATCTCTGCATCCCGAATCGTTTTCCCCGATGACGTGCGCGGCAGCGCTTCGCGCACGACAACTCGGTCGGGCACTTTGAAATTAGCGAGATTGCCGCGCAGAAACGTCAGCAGTTCGCGTTCGTTAAGAGTCGCTCCGGGCCGCGGCACAACCGCGGCGCCGATGACCTGACCGCGTTTGGAGTCCGGTATCGCGAACACGATGGTTTCTTGCACGCCCGCGTAGTTGTAAATCAAATTCTCCACTTCGGCAGGGTAGACGTTGAGCCCCCCGGTGATGATCATGTCATCGCGGCGGCCCAAGTGGTAATAATAGCCATCGGCACCACGTTTGCCGACATCGCCGGTGTAAAGCCAGCCATTGCGGATGCGCTCTGCAGTCGCACCAGTGCGGCGGAAATACCCCTTCATGACGTGCGGGCCGCGGGTGATGATTTCGCCGGGTTCGTCGACGCCGAGTTCGTTGCCGTCTTCATCGACGATTTTTACTTCCACGCCCGGCACGGCGCGGCCGATGCTGCCCATCTTGGCTTCGGCTTGATCCGGTTCCACGAGCGTAATCATCGGCGAAGTTTCGGTCAGTCCGTAGCCCTGAATGACTTTGATATGCGGTTGCGCGGCTTGAAAAGCACGCAATAAGGGCAGCGGAATGCTCGTCCCCATCATCGCGGCGATCTTCATGCTGCTCGTGTCGTAGCTCGCAAGATTTTTCACGCCCAACAAGAGCTGAAACACGATCGGCACGCTTTCGAAAACATTCACGCGATATTTTTGAATGCCTTCCAGCAGCGTGATGGGGTTGATCTGGTCGAAGATGACCAGTGTATAGCCGCGCTCGGCCAATTCGTTGCAGAGCACCGGTCCGACGATATGCGACATCGGCAAAATACAGCCGCGCATCGTTGACGCATCGGTGACATGGTTCGCGTGCATGACCAACGGGTATTGCGCTAAATTAAGGTAGCTCAGCACGACCCCTTTAGGCTCGCCGGTCGTTCCGGACGTGTAGAGAATCAACGCGTCGTCGTCGGCTTTCAGGCTTGACAGCGAGAGAGCGACCGCCGGCGCTGAAAATCGTTTCTCAAAACTGCGGTCGCCCTCACCGTTGACAATCCACACAGGGACGGCCGACATGTCTTGAAAAGCTTCTTCGACTTCCGGGTACAATTGTTTGTGAACAACAAGCAGCTTCAAATCGGCATCTTTCAAAACGCCTTGCAACTCCTTACCTTTGAGCCGGGCGTCGAGGATGACGGTAACCGCACCGATCTTTTGCGTGGAATAGTAGCTCAGCGGTATCGCTGTCGAGTTCGGTAGCAGAACTCCGACGCGATCCCCCTGGTGAATTCCTTCTTGCTGCAGATGCGCCGCTAGAGCCTGAACTCGCTGATTCAGCGCGGCGAAGCTCAGCTGCTCCTCTTTGGCGATCAGCGCCATTTTTTCCGGCTGCCGCTCCGCCGTTTTCGCCAAGATCTCCGCTGCGAAAAAGCCTACTGAACGGGTATCGTTTGCCATATCGCGAATGCCCTCTGAAAAGGTTTGTACCAGCGCGACAACTGCGCTAGGTCGCCGCGTTTGAGTCTTAGTTTGCCCTGCTGCGTCGCCAGAAATGCGTCGATTCGATTGCTGAACACCGCGCTCCACCATTCGGCTTTGCCGCTGATCATAAACTCGCCACCATCGCCCTGCGTCAGTTCCGAAATGGCGCCGTCGACGAATTTTACCGTCCAAGCATTCTCCGCGTCGTCGAGAAAAAGCGTCAAAGATGTCGTCAGGCTGGTAGCGGCGCCATCGGAGCGGAACTGGGCGTCGTGGTTCGCGCTATCCACCAGCGCCTGCATATGTTCCTTGGAGAATAGCGCATAGCGCTCGCCGCTTTGGGCAGTACTGACCGATTCCGTGGGGCGCGCGCCGTTTGGCGCCGACGTGGGAGCGCTCACTCGCTCTTTAAAAAAGAACTGGCAATGCACCGCCTCCTCGAGCAGATCGGTGCGCAAGAACGCTTCTTGAAAAGTCTTGCCGATCGCCACCGTACCGTGGCCTTTGATGATAACTACCGGATGATATTTCAGTTCTTCGACGACCTTCTCAGGCTGGGTTACCGTCGGCGTATCTTGCGCAATGATCGGCACTTCGCCAATGGTGTACTTTTCCTCAAAGCTCATCGGAGCAAAGCTCTCGTGGCTCAGCGAGAATGCGAGAACCATTGGCGGGTGCACGTGGACAATGGCTTGCGCGTCCGTGCCCGCATAAACCGCTAAATGCATCGGTGTTTCGCTCGAAGCACGTTGTTGCTTCTTGAGCGGCTTGCCCGCCGCATCGATCCGCACCAAATCCTTCGCTGTGAGAAATCTGAGGGGCGCATGCTGCCCGGTGATCAGAAACTGATTCCTCCCGGCGCGGCAACTCAGATTACCGCCCCAGCCGCTGATGAGCCGGCGCTCGAAGAGCTGCTTGCCCCACTGGATAATTTCCCGTTCCAGTTTGGTCATTTTTTTTCTAGGTCTTCAACACTGACCAAGGAACCACCTCGGCTCCCACCTCAAGGACGTTGACGCCCGGCGGACAAATACTTCTCCCGAGAAAAGTCGACCCGTCGTGATCCATAGTCGCGCCGTGTTTCTCCGCTGCGCTGAACAATTCGACGCCGACTTTGTGCAGATGCGCCAAGCGCGCGGCGAGAAGCGAACCGCAAATGCCGCTTGGCCCCGCTTCCGTCAGCAGGTCGTAGAACAGGCATAGCTTACGAATCTCGCCGTGCGCGAACAGCGTTCCCATCATGTTGTCCGAAATCAGCGTCACCGGCACATGGCGTTCAATCAGCTCGGGCGCCACTATTTGCGCGCCCCAGAGCTGCGGCCGCATCTCGGGAACCAAAACACTTTCGGCCTGCTCGGCTTTCACCGCACTGGCGAGGAAGGCGTACTGATTCTTGGGCGGTATCCCATAAACCAAAACGTATCTGCCGCGCTGCTTACGGGGTCGTTCTTCCGGAAATACCTGCTTTTGATATTTTCGCCGGAATGTTTCCGGCGTGTAGATAGCGTCGAATCCAATTAGATGAGTCATCAGCGCCGCCGGGGTCATGTCGAAAGACGGATAGCGCGCGTCTAAATTTTGCCGGCCTTGCACCACCAGCGATTGTCCCCGAAAACTCAGTAGCTCAGCCGCGGGCCGTTCCTCGATAGGCACGTCATCACCTGTCGCTAAAGAACGTGGTTCCTGCACCAGAGCGTGGAAAGAAACACCGTACGCTCTTGCCATGAGCGCCAGCGGATGAGTGCCCACTTTGTTTATGATGTCGCCGTTCTGCGCGACGCGGTCGGCGCCGACAATCACGGCGTTAATCCCGCCTTGCTCCAGGACCTGTGCCACAGCGCAATCCGGTATGATCGACACCGGAACTCCCGCCCGCGCAAGTTCCCAGGCGGTCAGGCGCGCGCCCTGGAGATAAGGCCGCGTCTCCGTGGCAACCACCGAAAATTCTTTGCCTGCCTCCTTGCAATACTGCGCGACCGCAACCAATTCACCGCTTACGTTGCAATGCGTCATCACGCGCGCCGGATTGGGCAGAACTGATGCCGCGAGTTTGGCGCGCCTGACCCGTCCGTGAACGATTCGCTGGCCAAAATCCCTCGCGCTCCGGGCGATCGATTCTCTGGGATCGCTGCCCGCTGGTAACTCATTGAACCATTCTTCGAAGAAGGAGCCCAGGCCGCGAAAATCAAACGTCGGCCGAGCATGACAATACTGCTCGGTCATTTCCGCCAAGCGCCGGCGCAATGCATTGGCGTCCTTGTCAGGGTGGCGCTGAGCCAGTAGCGCGCCGCTGTAAAGAAAGGTCAACACCTGGCCGAACGCCCGTGTTTTCATCGCTCGCACCGCTTCAAGCGCTTGACCGACCTCATACACTTCCAGGTACTCGATTTTTTCGGGAAGCTGGATTTCATCGAGGATCTTGAAACCCGCACCCTGCCAAAGAACTGGCTCGAATAGCGGGCTTTGGACGACGCTCATAGTTTATCCAGCCAAATGAAGAGCGCTAGAGATATTGCAGCGCCTTGCGCGCCACTTCGATGGTTTTCTTCTCCGCTTCGAAGAACTGCGGATCGCGAAAGCCGAACTTGCCGTGCAAGCACTCGTCGGAAACAGCCAAGACCGCGCCGGCTTTTTTTCCGCGAACCTGCGCAATCGTGAGAAAGGTCGCCGTCACCATGTCGATGCTGGAGATATTCTGCTCGTTGAGTTGCTGGATCAGCTCGGGCGTTTCTTGGAACAACGCGTCGGTCGTGAAGATCCAGCCAAGATGATAGCACACGTTCAACCTGTCGGCGGCTTTCTTTAGGGCATCGATGATGTCGCGATGAGCGACAGTGGAAAAATTCTCGGCCACATAATAGCGTGACGTGCCGTCGCCGCGAACCGCGCCGGTGACGATGACCAGATCGCCGATCCTGACGTTTTCCTGCAGCGAGCCGCAGCTGCCGACCCGAATGAGCGCCTGCGCGCC
>Ga0209486_10001354_pt1 | contig 10650 bp, 10 predicted proteins | sample NCCompost_FD_187518 | JGI IMG/M metagenome (GOLD analysis project Ga0209486, IMG submission 187518) | Agricultural soil microbial communities from Utah to study Nitrogen management - NC Compost (SPAdes) (version 2) | ecosystem: Environmental > Terrestrial > Soil > Agricultural land | place... | reverse complement strand
GGTGATGGTGGCGATCCCCTTCCCGGCATCCAACACCATCTTCGACATGCAGACGCACGATCCCGGCGCGCCCGTCAAACCCGGCGACCCCGGTGGCAACGCCTCCTCGCAGTACGGCGGAATCGCCGAGTACGCAGGGTGGAACGCCATCGTGAACTCCGGCGTCGCGCTGCAGGAAACGGCCAATCTGATCATGATTCCCGGCCGCAAGTGCAAGAACGGCCAGCCGGTGCCCAACGATCAGGAAGACTTCCAGAAATGGGCGGCGGCTCTGGCGGCTGTCGGCGCCGAGGTCCAGAAGTTTGGGGAAGCCAAGAAGTACAACGAGGACGCGATTATCGAGGTCACCGGAAAAGTGTCTGACGCCTGCTCGAATTGTCACGACAAGTACCGGAACACGCCGAAAGAGCCCGAAGATCGCTGCATGGTCTCCGCTCCCGCGGCCAAGTAAGCGGACGCCTGCGTGTTTGACCTAGCGTTAGCCGACTACTTCGCCTGGCTGCGGAGCTTCTTCGAATACGTCTCCGAGCGCGAGACCAGCATCATGCTGCGCGAGTCGCAGTACGTGATGCCGTGGGTGTTCGTCCTGCACGTCATCAGCATGTGCATGTTCGCCGGGACGATCCTCATGATGGACCTGCGTCTGCTCGGCGTCGGCAACATGGCGACGCCGTTCTCGCAGGTCCAGCGCCGTCTCTTTCCGTGGCAGATGGCCGCGATGTTCTTCTCTGCCGCCACCGGCCTGGCGCTGGTCTGGGGCAACCCGATGAACTACGTCACCAACATCATCTTCTGGGTGAAGATGCTGGCGATGGGAATCGCCGGGCTCAACGCGATCGCGTTCCACTTCATCACCGAGTACACGCTGGTCGACTGGGACGCGGGAGAGACGCCGCCATTCGGCGCGAAGCTCGCCGGCGGGCTGAGCATCCTGCTCTGGGCGAACGTCATCGTCGCGGGCCGCCTCATTCCCTACGCTCTTACCTGGTTCAGGACTTACTAGGATGTACGAGTATTTCGTCCAAATCGCTCAATGGGGGCCGAGCCGGGCCATCAACGAGTCGTCGTGGATCTTCGCGCTCGTTCAGGCGTTCCATCTGGTGTCGCTCGGCTTTCTCGCCGGATCACTCCTCATGGTCGACCTCCGTCTGCTCGGCCGGGGATTCTCGCAGCAGCCGCTCGCGGTGGTCGCGCGCGACGCACGGCCCTGGCTGATCGGCAGTCTCGTGGCCATGGTTGCCACCGGCGTGCCGCAGTTCATTTCGCTCGCCACGAAGGAATACGACAGCCCGTACTTCCGCTGGAAGATGCTGATGCTCCTCATCGCGCTCATCTTCACCTTCACGATCCGCAAGCGCGTCGCCTACGCGCCCGAAGGACGCTTCGGCGGCGGCATCAGCAAAGCCGTCGCCCTCGTCTCGCTCGGACTGTGGACCAGCGTGGCGATTAACGGCCGCCTGATCGGATTCTTCTCGTGAACCGCGCCGCAATTGTCGTCGCGGCGCTGGTGACGTTCGTCCTGGCCGTTACCGTCATCATCCTCGGGCAGAACCTGATCCTGCCGCTCAACGTCGCCGCGGAACGCGGCGCCGGCGTGCCTTGGTACCTCACCTGGGCGATGGTCTGGGTGACCGTACTCTGCGCCGTCGCCCTGGGTGGATTCCTCATCGCCTCGACGGTGCGGAAGAAGTAAGCGTCCGCACGAGGATGGAGGACGAGCAGGTCGTTCGCGAGAGCGAAGTCGTCCGCCTCGACTTTCCCGACTGCGATATCTGGATCGGCGCGTCATCGCCGGCAGAGAAGAACTGGCGCGCGCGATCGTGTGCGAAGGAACCGTGGACGGTCGAATGGCTGCGCACCGCCGTCCAGCCAGGGGAGGTCCTCTACGACGTCGGCGCGAACGTCGGCGCATTTGCGCTGGTGGCCGCAAAGCACTCGCAGGCGCGCGTGGTCGCGTTCGAGCCCGGCTATGCCAACTTCGCGCGGCTGTGCGCCAACATCCAGCTGAACGGCTGTCAGCACACGATCGTACCCGTACCGCTGCCGCTCGCCGAGCGCAGCGGACTGGTCGGCTTCAGGTATCGCGGGGTTGAACCCGGACAGAGCCGCCACAAGATGAAGCCCGAGGCGTGGCGGTTTCGCGGACCCGCGTCCGGCACCGCGTCCGGCATCGTGCGTTACGAACAGCCGGTGCTGGCGATGGCGCTCGACACGATGATTGCCACCTTCGACCTGCCACCGCCGCATCACCTCAAGATCGACGTGGATGGGGCGGAGCATCGGGTCCTGGCCGGGGCACCGCACACCCTCGGTTCCGAAACGCTGCGGACGGTGCTGATCGAGGTGGACGGAGTACAGTGGAGCGGCGTGTCGGGCCTGCTCGAAGCCGCAGGCTTCATCCTCGACAAACGGATCGAGCGAGAGAAACCCGATGCGCCAGCGTACGGCCTTTTCGTGCGGCACGCGCGCCCCGCGCCGGCCCGGCGGTCCGGATGGTGGACGTTCCTGCGCAACCCGAGCCAGCCATGAACGATCTGACGACCGGATCACTGACGCGACACCTGCTGCAGACGACCAGCTACATGCTGGTCACGATGCTGTTCCAGACGCTGTACGTGCTGGTCGATCTGTACTGGGTCGGCCGGCTCGGAACCGAGGCGGTGGCAGCCGTCGGCATCAGCGGCAATCTCCTCTTCATCGTGCTGGCGGCTACGCAAATGCTCTCAGTCGGCACCACGACGCTGGTGGCTCATGCCGTGGGGCGGCGCGACCGGGAGCGAGCGAATCTCGTCTTCAACCAGGCGCAGGTGTTGTCGGCCGTGGTCGGCATCGTCTTTCTCGCGCTGGCGCTGGCGTTGAAGAGAACCTATGCGGAGGCGCTCAGCGCCGATGCCGTGACGCGCGACCTCACGGACCAGTATCTCGCCTGGTTCATCCCGTCCCAGGCGTTGACGTTCCTCTTTGTCGCCATGGGTGGAGCGCTCCGCGGTACGGGGAATTTCCGGCCGGGCATGATCGTCCAGACGGCCACGGTCATCATCAACATCGTCCTCGCTCCCGTGCTGATTTTCGGATGGGGCACGGGACGGCCGATGGGCGTTGCCGGGGCTGCCGTGGCCACGTTCCTGGCAATCCTGATCGGCGTGGTGTGGATGGCGTTCTATTTCACGCCGGCCGCCGCCTATCTGAAGTTCCATCGGCACGAATGGCGCCCGCGCCTCGACCTCTGGGCCGCCATGCTGAAGATTGGCCTTCCCGCTGGCGCCGAGTTCGCGATGATGGCGATCTATCTCGTCGTGGTGTATTCCGTCTCGCGGCCGTTCGGCGCGTCCGCGCAGGCTGGGTTCGGCATCGGGTTGCGAATCGTTCAGGCCTGCTTCCTCCCGGTTGTGGCGCTCGGGTTCGCGGTCAGCCCGGTGGCCGGACAGAACTTCGGTGCGCGGCAGGCGGGACGGGTTCGCGAAACCTTTCGCATCGCCGCGCTCCTCGCTGGCGGCGGAATGCTTGTGCTCGCGATTGCGGTCTGGCTCGCGGCCGCCCGGATGGTGCAGGTCTTCTCGCCAGATCCGGCCGTCATCGGCGTGGGCGAAGAGTACCTGCACGTGATCGCGTGGAACTTCGTGGCGTCGGGAATCATCTTCGTCAGCTCGAGCATGTTCCAGGCGATGGGTAACACGCTCCCCTCCCTGTTTACTTCCGCGTTCCGAATGGTACTGATCGCGGTCCCCGTGATGCTGCTCGCCAACGCCCGCGGCTTCACGCTGCTGTGGGTCTGGTACATCTCGGTGGCCGGAACGTTCATTCAACTCGGCTTGAATTTTCTGCTGCTTCGGCGCGAGTTCCGGTTACGGCTGGCCTTCGAGCCGCCGGCCGCCGCCCCTGCTGAGGTCTGAGGTCTGGTTCCTGCTGAGCCCGGAATCATGATTCCCGAGGCCTGCGCGGCACCCACCTTGCCTTCCTTTTTGTTGGGGAGGCACACGAACCCATGGGCTCGGAACGTCGGAACATCAAGAATCGCGCGCAGGTCGTGCAGCGAGTCATCGACGGAATCGTTCAAAATCCGAGCGTGACGCTGACTGTCAACACCCTGCAGCAATGGCTCGGCGTTCCTCTGGATGCGGCTCAGCGGATCCTCGAGCGGCTCGCCTCATCAGGGCTCGTCCGCGAGGTGCAGAAGGGGGTCTGGGCGCGCGGCACCTGGCCCGGCGCACAGCGGGACTGGTACTAGGAAATCCCAAATCCCAAATCCCAAAGCCCAAATCCCAAAGCCCAAAGGGGGTCAAGCCCGTACAATGAGTGGGTTTGACTTCCGCTCCAGGTTCCACGAAAGCGTGGCTGTTCGTTCGCGGCTCCGAGTCCGTCCGCATCGTGATCGACGGAACGTCGGTTGGCGTGTACGGACCAGGCACTCGTTTCAGCCACTCGCGATTTGGTGAAGCGATGGACGCGACGCTTCATCAGGCCGCTGTCGAACAGGCGCTCGTCCTCGATGGCTGGACGCTGGAACATTTCACCACCGACCGCCGATCACACGACGACGCGGTGGTGAACATCGAACGGCGCCACACGCCGTTGCGGCTCGTACATCCGCGGCGCTAGCTGGATAGTTAGAACTACCAACTATCCAACTATCCAACTATCTATCTTGACTGGCCCTCCAATTCGTGGACAATGCTGAACAGGCGTTTGTTGCTCGTTCGCCGCAACGCAGCATGAGGCGGACGCTCTCCCTTGATTCGCACACAGGACGATTTGAAAGGCCCGCGGTTCGCTTTGCGTACCGACCGTGTGCCATGTGTATCTTTAGCCCGCCGGAGCCTTGGCGAAGGCGGGGGGTGACTGACAAAAGCTAGTTGTGATTCAACCTCAGAGCTCGCTCGCTGCGGCAGCGGCCGCCGACGGCCTGGCCAGCTGGTACACACCAGGCCTCGTCGACGGCTTCGGCGATCGGTTGTTGATGTTCGACAACACCGAGACCGACTCGCTGGAACTGCTCCGCTTCTATCCCTCGCTGACGGCCATCGACGGCTTCGAAGACGATCTTCACGAGCGCGTCCGCCAGGTTGGCCGCATTCCCGACCACGCGTTCCCGCTGATTGTCGCGGTCGAGCGCCTCGATGGCGATGGCGCGCTGGCGCTCGTGTCCACGCACGTGCCTGGAAAGCGCCTGTCGGCATTCTTCGAGAAGCCGGGCCCGCGGCGCGGCCTCAACCCGTCGTTCGTCACCGGCATCGTCACGCAAATCATCCAGGCGCTCACGATCCTGCAGTCCAAGGGCGACGACATCACCCACAGCGCCATTACCCCGGATCGCATCGTTGTGACGACGGCCGGACGGATCTGCGTGGTGGAGCATGTGCTCGGGTCGGCGCTGCGCCGGCTCAATCTGTCGGCGTCGCAGCTGTGGCGGGAATTCGGGCTCGTCTCCGCTCCGACTCCAACCGGTGCCATCCGCCTGGACGCGCGCACGGACGTGTTTCAGCTTGGCGTGGTGGCATTGGAGATGCTCCTCGGCCGTCGGCTCACCCCGCTCGACCTGAAGGATCGGCTTCCGGATCTTCTCGATCACTGGACCGACGCCGTTACGAGAGCAGGGCTGGCCAGCGATCGGCTGCGTTACTGGCTGGAACGGGCGCTACAGCTGCGGACCAGCTCGTATGGCACCGCCGCCGACGCATATGCGGACCTTCGCGAGGTGCCGTCGGAATCGCCGTCCTCGGCATTCGATCAGCTGGCTGGCGAATTCGAGACACCGCTCAAACGGTCACTTCAACCCGCGAAACAGGCGGCTGGACAGGTAGCCCCCATGCAAAACGCTCCTGCTCCCCAGGACTTGTCCGTTGTCGGCGCGCCGCAGACGGTGCGGCCCGCTCTCGTGCCTTCGGAGAACCGGCGTGCCGATTTGCCACCGGTTCCTCCACCTGCTGCGAAGCCCGCGGCGCCCGCCCAGCCGGCGAGGAACGTCGCGACGACGCTCACCACGTTCAAGGCCCCGCGGGTGTCGCCATGGATCGCCGCGGCGCTCGCGGCCATCGCGCTTCTCGAGGGAGGGGTCATAGCGGCGCTGCTGATGCGTCAGCAAGCGCAGGCTGGGCCGACCGCTGCGGCCGCGCCGCCAGCGGCGCCAGCGACAGCAGCGCAAACCTCCGCCGCTCCTGATCCGGTCACGCTCGTCGCCGCCGTGGCCCCCATCGTTCCGGCACCGGCGCCGCCGCAAGCCGACGCCGCGGATCCGATCCGGGCGGCAGCCAGCAATCAGCGTTCGGGCGGCGTGCGCATCAACGCACCTGTCGAACTGAAGGTGCTGCAGGGCGACCGTGTGTTGGGCTCGTCGGCCGACGGACCGATCGTCGCAACGGCCGGCACGTATCAACTCGAATTGATCAACAGCGCCCTGGGCGTCAATCTACGCCGTCAGGTGACGTTCCGCGCCGGACAGATCACGAGAGAGGACGTGACGATCGCGCCGGGCCGCGTCAGCGTCAATGCGCAGCCGTGGGCCGAGGTCTCGATTGATGGCCGGCCGGTCGGGGAAACCCCGCTGGCGAATTTGAGCGTCCCTGTCGGCGAGCACGACGTCGTGTTCCGCCACCCCGAGCTGGGCGAGCGGCGTCAGCGGATCACGGTTCGCGCGGACGCGCCAACGCGGGTCAGCGCATCCTTCGAACGATAGTCGGAGAAGAGCGTGGCGCGGACCTTGGTCGGTCCGCGAGACCGAGTTACGGCTGAGCGTCGGCAGCCGGCTGCGCAGGCGCAGCGGCGACCACGCTGCTCAACACCTGGGCGCCAGACGGCGCATCCGCGGAATCCGATGCTTCCGCCGTCACCCACACCCCCACGATGCGACGCGGCACGGCCGGCGTCTGCTCGACGAGCATGACCGATCCATCAGCGGATTCCGAGAGCGTTCCGGCTCTCACGGGCACCGTTGGCGTCAGCAGCCAGGCGACGAGGGTGCGATTCGGCGGCGCCGCGGCCAGGCGTGATCCGCTGACAATCAGCCCTTGCGAGCGGCTGACGAGCGCCTGACCCGACGCCCCATCGCTGCCGGCGAGACGGAAGCGAATCAGATCAGGTGCCGCCATCACCGCCGAAACACGCTGCGTCTGGAGCACCAGCTCGCGCGCCTGCGCCGTTTGCTGTGCCGTTTCCTCGCGGGCGACCTCCGCCTGGCGGGCGGCCTCGGCAACCACGGTATTGCTTCTCACTTCGGCGATGCGTGCGCGCTCGGCCGCGGTCTTGACCTGGTCCTGCAGCCGCCAGCCGAACACACCGGCAATGAGCACCACAACACCGAGAAGGCCGACCGCCCACCTGATCGGAATCCCGCCCTCGTGCCTCCTGACCGCGTCGTGCAGCGGGCGGCTCCCCAGGGTGACGCGAGCCGGCTCCCGGCGTTCGGCAGCTTCGACCGAGGACGGCGCCGGAAGCTCACGTGGACCGGACACCGGAGCGCTGTCGATGGTGTGCGGAAGCGGGCCCGTGCCGCGGCCCCCGTCGCGAAGCTGACCGTGCAGCTTCGTGACGTCGTCGAGCGACCACTGGGTCGACGGGTCACGTGACGCGGCCTGCCGATCGACGCGTGCTTTCATCTCCGCAACGGCTGAGGTTAGTTCACGCGTCAGCTCGTTCAAACGCAGATGGACTTCGGTTTCGAACGCGGCAAAGCGGGCCTCGGCGCGCTCGACACCCTGCTGCGAGGCCGTGGCCATGGTCAGCGATACCTGGCTCAGACTCTCCGCCTGTTCGCGCAGCTCCCGGATCGGTTCCTCCTGCATCCGCTTCAGCGTGTCCCACTCCCGCTCGATCGTCGTCTCGAGCTCGTGCAGGCGGTCAGAGGTCTCCTGCTGCACGCGCGTGCTGGCGTCCTTCCACTCGCTGGCGTACGCCTCGAGCTGCGCCACCGCGTGCGTGTGCCGTTCGACGGTCGCGGCCCAGCGCTTCAGGTACTCGGCGTACTGGTCCGCCATCGCCGCGAGCCGTTGCTCGATCGGCGGCACGTTGGCTTCCGCTTTCTTCCAGAGACGTTCGACCTGCGATTGGAGGTTGGAGAGACGCTGTTCGAGTTCGGGGAGTTCCAGCACGACTGCCTGCGCGCATGATACACAAAAGAACGCGCTTCGCATCGCCGCAACGAAGCATTTCTCTTGCGTCGCGAGCGAGGTCACGTTACGATTTCCCCACCGCGACAAGACGAACATTCACCCACACGTGCGAGGTCTAACAATGATCGCCGTGCGCTGCAGCTCTCTACTCGCAACCATCATCGTCCTGGCTGTGAGCACTGTCGCTGCCGCGAGCGACGAGTCGCTCGCCCGCGCCAAGGACCTCTATCGGTCGGCCGCCTACGACGAAGCGCTCGCGGCGCTGGATCGGGTTGCCGGCGAGTCCAGCGGCGCCACGAAGATCGAGGCCAACGAATACCGCCTGTTCTGCCTGATCGCGCTGGATCGGAAGAGCGACGCGCGCGGCGCCATCGAGTCGATGGTCAACGCCGACCCCTTCTACCAGCTGTCCACGGATCAGGCGTCGCCGCGCGTGCGGTCGATGTTCAGGGACATCCGCCAGTCGCTGCTGCCCGGAATAGTCCAGCGCGAGTACAACGCCGCCAGGGCCGCGTTCGACAAGCAGGACGGCGACGCCACCGAGCAGTTCGACCGCGTGCTGAAGCTGCTCGAGGATCCGCTGATGGCGCCCACACCGTCGCTGAACGATCTGCGCGTGGTCGCGTCAGGATTCCGCGACCTCAGCAAGGCACGCGCGCCAAAGGTGGAATTCGCGGCTGCCACGGCCCCGGTGGTGGCGCAAATGCAGGCCGCTCCGGTCACGCCGGCCTCTGGAGCGGCCGCGCCGGCCAACACCCCGGCGCCGGCGCGATCCGGACCTCCGGTCTACCGGGAAGGCGACCCGGATGTCACCGCGCCCGTCACAATCCGGCAGGTCCTGCCGCAGTGGATCGTGCCGCTGGGCACCCGACCCGGCGCCTGGCAGCCGGAAGCGATTCTCGAGGTGACGATCAACGAATCCGGCGACGTCGTCAGCGCCATCCTCCGCAAGGCATTTCATCCGAGCTACGACGCGCAGCTGGTAAAAGCTGCAATGTCCTGGAAGTACGAGCCCGCACTCCGGGCAGGAGTCCCGGTCCGCTACATAAAGCTTGTCGCCGTTCGCCTGGGTACCTTGAACTAACAGCCACGGCCCGTCGCGTGTCCTGACCGCGATTCGACACACGCATGGCCCAGCACAAACCGACCGGCAGAGGCTCCAGCAGGCGTCTTGGTCTGCCCAAGGAGTCCGTCCGGCTCACTGAGGAGGCCCCGCCGCGGGAGGAACTGCCGTCGGATCTCTCGTCGCTCGCCAATATTCTCGAGGCGGCGATGCTTCCAAGTCCTCCACGGCAGAGGGTTGCCGACGACGCTGCGCTGCGGGAAGTCGTCCAGTCGCCACCGCGGGAGGAGGCGGTGCACTCGCCTCTGACGCCGGCTCCGCCAGTCGAGACGACCGACGGGGCACAGCGGGAGGCGGCGGCGTTCGATGCCGTCGCACGCTCACTGGCAGCGGCCGAGGCGTGCGTGCCGCTGCTGGCGCAATCAACCGGCCTGCTGCGCATTGCGGCGCTTGACGTCGTCCGGGCTGAAACGGCGCGGGCGGGAGGACTGCTCCAGCTGCTCCGCTTCCTTCGCGGCGACGTGTCGCCGCCGATAACCGCAGTCTCGACAAACGCGGTCGTCCAGCGTGTCGTGCAAGCGCTCGAATCGGAGCGGCGCCTGCGCAGCATCGCTCTGACCACCCGATCGAGCGTTGCCGACGCGACGTGCGCGGGTGACGAGACGCTGCTCGCCAACACGCTTCTGGTTCTGCTGCTGATCACGTTTGCGGCCGTCGAAGGCGTGCAGAACGCGCGGGTGGCGCTGTCGGTCACCGTGAGCGACGATGAGGAAATCGGTCTGGCGATCAGCCAGGATCACGTTGCCGCGCCGGCAGGCTGGACGGCGCGGGCGGGTTCGGAAGACTTGAGCGCCGACAGTGCCCAGGCGATTGCCGTGGTCGCCCTCTCCGCCGCGCACCGGCTGGCTCGCGAACGGCACGGCCGCTTTGCCATCGCCACCGGCGAGCACTCGAGCATCCTGACAATCTGGCTGCCGATGCTGCAGCCGGGAGATTTCGAAGAGACTCCTCACTGAAGAGTCCCGCTGAGGCGTGACACCACGCCGAGGGTGTCCGGCGGTGGGACGCCGCCGTCCCGCACCCGCACAATGGCCGGGCAAGTGCCTAACGCCTTTCCGAGGTAACCGTCCAAGAAAGGGCAAACCGACGGCCGCGCGTCGTGGCATGGCGTTTGACCTGCCCGCTTATGTCGATGATTGATCTGCTGCTTCGGAATCTGCGGCACGCCGTCCGCTGCCTCGCGCGCACCCCCGGGTTCACGGCAACCGCGGTGTTGACGCTCGCACTCGGCATCGGCGCCAACAGCGCGGTGTTCTCCGCGCTCGACGCGGTGCTGCTGCAACCGCTCCCGTACCCGAATCCCGATCGACTGGTTCGCCTGGGTCAGTCGACGGCGCTGGCGGACGACACGGTCGTCGCAGCCGTGCGCGCAATGGACTGGCAGCGTCTCACCCGCTCGTTCGACGCGATCACCGGCTACGT
>Ga0209486_10001353_pt1 | contig 10654 bp, 11 predicted proteins | sample NCCompost_FD_187518 | JGI IMG/M metagenome (GOLD analysis project Ga0209486, IMG submission 187518) | Agricultural soil microbial communities from Utah to study Nitrogen management - NC Compost (SPAdes) (version 2) | ecosystem: Environmental > Terrestrial > Soil > Agricultural land | place... | reverse complement strand
CTTTGGTCACCGGCCGGCCGTCCACGGTCACCTGGCCGGCGATGACCAGCGCCCGCGCCCGTTCTCGCGACGGCGCCAGCTTCCGATCGAGCAATAACTGATCAAGTCGTACGCGCGCCATGCCATCGCCGGGGTCAGACCCGGGGTCAGACCCCGGGTCTGACCCCCGAATTCATTCCGAAATTACTTCGACCTTTCGACAATCCAGCGGCCGATGCCGAGTAAACGCGCGTCGGCGAGATTCTTGCTCGCCAGGACGCTCTCCGCGCGGGCCAGGCATTCGCGCGCCATGCGGCGCGACGCATCGAGGCCGTACCACTGCGGATACGTGGGCTTGCCGGCTGCGACATCTTTGCCTGCAGTCTTGCCGAGCTCGGCTGATGCACCTTCAACGTCGAGAATGTCGTCCACGATCTGAAAGGCGAGACCGAACTCCGCGGCGGCCCGATCGATCGCATCCACCTGCGCACCGCTGCCGCCGCCCATGATCGCGCCGGCCGCAGCTGCCGCGCGAATGAGCGCCCCGGTCTTCTTGCTGTGCATGACGCCAAGCCCCTGCTCGTCGAGCGGCGGCAACACCCGGCCCTGCGGGTCGGGCCTGACGCACGCCAGGTCGATCGCCTGTCCGCCCACCATTCCGATCGGGCCAGCCGCCGCGGAGACGGTCGCAACGACGCGCAGCTTGCGCTCGATGATTTCCGGATCCTGCGAGCGTGGCTCGCTCGCCAGAACGTAAAACGCATGCGTCAGCAGTCCATCGCCAGCCAGGATCGCCATGCCCTCGCCGGCGACCACGTGCAGCGTCGGCCGACCCCGCCGCATCGTGTCATCGTCCATGGCGGGGAGGTCGTCGTGAATCAGCGAGTAGGTGTGAATCAGTTCGATGGCGCACGCGGCAGGCATCGCGAGCGATCGCTTGCCCCCGACCGCGTCAGCGCTCGCCAGACAGAGAATCGGACGCAGGCGCTTGCCACCGGCCATCAGGCTGTAGCGCATGGCCTCGGCCACGACGGGAGGGCAGTCCGGACCTGGCGGGAGGATCGACATGAGTGCGGCGTCGATCTCGGTGAGGCGCGCGTCGAGATATGCGGTGAGTTCGATCGCCGTCAAACCTTCGACTCATCGTCAGAGGTCAGCGTCGCCGGTGCCGGTTTGAGCTGGCCACGCTCGTTCAGAATCTCGATGCGCCGCTCGGCTTCCTCGAGGCGCGCGTGGCAATAGCGCGAGAGGTGCACGCCCCGTTCGTAGAGCTGCAACGACGATTCGAGCGGCAGGTCGCCCTCTTCGAGCTTCTTGACGATCGTCTCGAGCTCGGCGATCGCAGCCTCGAAGTCCTTGATCGTTGAATCCACGGTCTACGGTCTCCGGTCTTCGGTCTTCGGTCTCCGGTCGGTGACCTCGCACGACAGCTCGCCGTGCTGGACGGTCACCGTCACATGGTCTCCGACGGCCACGGCCGATGCGTCGCGGATCACGGCCGTCCGATCGCCGTTCCAACACACAGCATAGCCTCGCGCGAGCACGGCGAGAGGACTGAGGCTCTCGAGCTTGGCGGCGACGGCGCCGAGCTGTGACTCGAACGCGTGGCGGCGGCGATCCATCACGGTGGTCAGCCTGCTCTCGCCGGAGACGAGTCGCGTGCGCACGCTGGCCAGCCGGCGGCGAAGGTCGAAGGTTTCGAGCGCCAGCCGCAGACGCTGATAGCGCCGTTCGCGCCGTGACAGACTCGCGCGCATCGCGTCACCGAGTCCGTGCGTGAGTTCGGCGGTGTGGCGGCCGCGCATCGCGAGACGGCCGCGCATGCCCGCCAGGCCGGAGCGTGCCTCGAGCGTCCGCAGGCGCGATTCGAGCCGATGACGGCGCGCGGCCATGGCCGCCCCGACGCGGCGGCTGAGGCGATCGATCCGCGAGACGAAATCGTCGTGCCGTGCCACGACAATCTCTGCCGCCGCTGACGGCGTGGGCGCGCGAACGTCGGCGACGAAGTCGGCAATCGTCACGTCGGTCTCATGGCCGACCGCGGCAATCGTCGGCACCGGACAGCCGGCAATCGCCCGTGCCACGACCTCCTCGTTGAACGCCCAGAGATCCTCGATCGATCCTCCGCCGCGGCCGACGATGACGACGTCCACGCCGCCGACGCGGGCGATCGCGGACAGTCCGCGAGCGATGTCGAGTGCGGCGCCTTCGCCCTGCACACGTGTCGGACGAATGATCACGTGGGCGTCCGCGTAGCGGCGGCCGAGCACCTTGAGGATGTCGCGGATCGCCGCGCCATCGAGCGAAGTCACCACGCCGATCTTTCGCGGCAGGGCAGGCAGTGCGCGTTTGCGGCGCTCGTCGAAGAGCCCTTCTTTGGCGAGCCGCTGCTTGAGTTGATCGAACGCGAGCTGCCGTGCGCCCAGTCCCTCCGGCTCGAAGTGCTCGCAGACGAGTTGGTATTCGCCTTTGGGTTCGTAGACCGCGACGCGGCCACGTGCGACGACCCGCAGGCCGTCCTGAGGCTTGAAACGGAGACGGAGCAGCGACGAGCGGAACATCACGCCTTTGATCTGCGCGTTCGCGTCTTTCAGCGTGAAGTACATGTGGCCCGTGTTCCAGACCTTGCAGTTCGAGAGCTCGCCTTCGACCCACACCTCGACGAACTCTTCCTCGAGCAGCATCCGGATGCGGCCGGTGAGTTCCGAGACGCTGTGAATGCGGCGCTCGCGCGCCGCTGGAGGCGTGCGCGCAGGCCGCTCGCGTTCAGGCTCGGGTTCGGCCTCTGAGGTGGGTTCCTCGAACGGCAGATCGAACAGGCTCATCGCTGATGCGCGTGCGCAGGCTCGGTGGTCTTGCTCAAGGCCGTGAGCTCGGCGTCTGAATAACTGATTCGCGTGACAGCCGTGGCGCGGCCGGTCTTGTCGTCGGCAGTAACGACCACGCCATTCAAGCGCGGGTTGCCGGTGGCCGGCTCGAACTTCGTCGGCATCCCGGTGAGAAACCGCGCCAGCGACGGTTCGCGCTCCATCCCGATGATGGAGTCGTGCGGCCCGGTCATGCCCGCGTCGGTCATGCAGGCCGTGCCGTTCGGGAGGATCCGCTCGTCGGCGGTCTGCACGTGTGTGTGCGTGCCGACGACCAGCGTGACCTTGCCGTCGAGATGCCAGGCCATGGCGACTTTTTCGCTGGTCGCCTCGGCGTGGAAGTCCACGACGATCACCCGGGTCCTGTGGCGGATCGATTCAATCTCGCGCAGGACAACGGCAAAGGGATCGTCGATGGGCGTCATGAACACACGGCCCATGACGTTGATGACACCGACTTCGCGGCCATCGCCGGTGCGCGCCACGTAGGAGCCGCGGCCAGGCACGCCGGCCGGATAGTTGGCCGGACGGAGGAGTCGCGGCTCGGTGGCGATGTACTCGAGCGCTTCTCTTTTGTCCCAGATGTGATTGCCAGACGTCATCACATCCACGCCGAGTTCGAGCAGCGTATCGCCGATGTCTTTGGTGATCCCGAAGCCGGCGGCGGAATTCTCCGCGTTGGCGATGACGAGATCGACACTGTGCGTCTCGACCAGCCCGCGCACGCCCTTGCGAATCAGTTCCCGTCCCGGGCGGCCGACGATGTCGCCGATGAAGAGGATGTTCATGAGCGGCGCTCGCCGGTCGTGAGCGGAATGATGTGCGACGTGCCTCGCCGCTCGGCGAGCCGGGGCAGCACGATCGTGAGCTCACCACCGCTGAGCGACGCGCGGGCGCTGGACACATCGAAGGCGCCGGTCAGTCGCACGGCGCGCGCGAACCGGCCGAATTCGCGTTCGACCAGATGAAATGTCGGCTCCGCGGCCGCAGGGCCCGGCGCCTTCTCACCGGCAATCACCAGCGTGTCTCCCCGAAACAGGACGCGAATGCCCTGCGCGGGGACTCCAGCCACATCGACGATCACTTCGACGCCCGTCTGGGTTTCAAGGACGTCCAGGGCCGGATGGCATTCGCCGGAGTAAACGCGGTGCTCCGGAGGAAGAGTCGCATCCAGTTCGGCGAAAAGGTCCCGGAGGTCACCAGCGAGATCGCGGGTTTCAGTAGGGGGGATAAAGGAAAACTGGGCCACGGCGGCCATCATCGCATGCCTTGCGGCGCTCCGGAGTGCCGACCGGTGCCGACGGGTCGGGCCCAGGCCTGACCCAGACCTGATCCAGACCTGATCCAGACCTGATCCAGATATGACACCCCGTTCGAGGCCCTTCGAGTCGGAACCAAAGGCCTCGAAGGGGAGTCCAAACAGCTGAACCTGATATATGAGTGTATAGAGCTAAGATTAAATGCTTGACAAGCACTCATATGATACCTATCATTGGATTCATTAGGAGAAACCACAAGATGAGCAAGGTCATTGGAATCGACCTCGGCACAACGAACTCAGTGGTCGCTGTCATGGAGGGTGGCGAGCCCGCTGTCATCGTGAACCAGGAGGGCGGTCGAACCACGCCGTCCATCGTCGCGTTCACGAAGGAAGGCGAGCGGCTCGTCGGTCAGGTCGCCAAGCGGCAGAGCGTGACCAACCCCGACAGCACCGTGTTTTCGATCAAGCGCTTCATGGGCCGGAAGCACGACGAGGTCTCCGCGGAAACCGCTCGCGTCCCGTACAAGGTCGTCAAGGCCGACAACGGTGATGCGTGGGTGGAGGTCCGCGGCAAGAAGTACTCGCCGCCCGAGATCTCCGCCGTCGTGCTGCAGAAGCTGAAGAGCGCGGCTGAGGACTACCTGGGTGAGACGGTCACCGATGCGGTGATCACCGTCCCGGCGTACTTCAACGACGCGCAGCGTCAGGCCACGAAAGACGCCGGCAAGATCGCCGGCCTCAACGTCCTCCGCATTGTCAACGAGCCCACCGCCGCCGCACTGGCATACGGCCTCGACAAGAAGACGGACGAGACGATCGTCGTCTATGACTTCGGCGGCGGCACGTTCGACGTGTCGATCCTCGAAGTGGGCGAGGGCGTCGTCGAGGTCAAGGCGACCAACGGCGATACGCATCTCGGTGGCGATGATCTCGATCAGCGAGTCATCGACTGGATGATCGACGAATTCAAGAAGAGCGACGGCATCGATCTGGGCAAGGACCGCATGGCGCTTCAGCGTCTGAAGGAAGCAGCGGAGAAAGCCAAGATCGAGCTCTCGACGGTGCTCGAGACCGACATCAATCTGCCGTTCGTCACCGCCGATCAGAGCGGTCCGAAGCACCTGCAGATGAAGCTGTCGCGGGCGAAGTTCGAGCAGCTCGCCGACGAATTGTTCCAGCGGTCGATGGGGCCGGTGAAGCAGGCGCTCGCCGACGCCGGATTGAAGCCGTCGGACATCGACGAAGTGGTGCTGGTCGGCGGCTCGACGCGTACGCCCAAGGTCCAGCAGCTGGTTCGGGAGTACTTCGGCAAAGAGCCGCACAAGGGTGTGAACCCGGATGAAGTCGTCGCCGTCGGCGCGGCGATTCAGGGTGGTGTCCTCAAGGGTGAGGTGAAGGACGTCCTGTTGCTGGACGTGACGCCGCTCTCACTCGGCATCGAGACGCTGGGGGGCGTCATGACGACGCTGATTGGGAGGAACACCACGATTCCGATGCGGAAGAGCGAGATCTTCTCGACCGCGACGGACAACCAGACGAGCGTCGAAGTGCACGTCCTGCAGGGCGAACGGCAGTTCGCGCGCGACAACCGCACGCTCGGCCGCTTCCACCTGGTCGGACTGCCGCCCGCGCCGCGTGGCGTGCCGCAGATCGAAGTTGCGTTCGACATCGACGCCAACGGCATCGTCAACGTGATGGCCAGGGACGTCGCCACGGGCAAGGAGCAGAAGATCACCATCAGCGGCTCGTCGGGTTTGAACAAAGACGAGGTCGATCGCATGGTGAAGGATGCCGCCGCGCACGAAGCGGACGACAAGGTCAGGCGCGAGCTCATTGACGAGCGCAACCAGGCCGACTCGCTCGCCTACTCGGTGGAGAAGACGGTCAACGAGAACCGCGATCGTCTCCCGTCGATCGAGGTGGGCAAGGTGGAGTCCGCGATCGCGTCGGTTCGCGAGGTGCTCAAGGGCGACAACCTGCAGGCCATCCGCACGGCACGCGGAGAGCTGGAGAAGGTGTCGCACGGACTCGCCGAGCATCTTTACAAACAGCAGGCCGCAGGGCAGAACGCCCAGGCCTCACAGACACACGACGACGTGAAAGACGGCGAAGTCGTGGATGCGTAGAGGCGGGTCTTCACACCGCCCGGGAGATACAGAGGAGAAACGAACAATGACCATCACTCGATTCGATCCGTTCCGATTGTTGACCGATGTGTACCTTCGCGACGAGGACCTGACCGCGCGCGGGAGCTGGCTGCCGCCGGTCGATATCTTCGAGACGTCCGGGCGTGACCTCGTGATCAAGGTCGAGCTCCCCGATGTCAATCGTGAGGACGTCGAGGTGACCGTCGAGAACAACACCTTGACGCTCCGCGGCGAGAAGAAGCTGCCGACGGATGTGAAGGAAGAGCAGTTCCGGCGCGTCGAGCGCCGCTACGGCGTCTTCACTCGTTCGTTCACGCTGCCCAACACCGTGGATGCCGGCAAGGTGAGCGCTGAATTCAAGAACGGCGTGCTTACCGTGAAGCTGCCGTTCAAGGACGAGGCAAAGCCGCGGACCATCAACGTCGAAGTCGCCGCCTGAGTCGGAAGGATTCAGGAATCGGGAATCAGGAATCAGGGGAACGCCCTGATTCCTGAGCCCTGCATCCTGATTCCTCCGTGCCCGTGTGTTAGTCTCATTCCATATGGCTGACACCGACGAACTTCTCGGATCGGACGGTCAAACCGAGCCGAGTGCTCCTCGTCCGAAGGCACCTCCCATCGAAAGCCGATTCCTCTATGTGGATGTGGCCGCCATGCGCGCCAAGCAACTGCGCCGCGGGGCGCTGCCGCGACTGAGCTCAGACGATGATGGCGAGACGCATCGCGCGATGCCGTTCAAAGCCGAGCGCGTCGCGATGGAAGAAGTGCGCCGCGGTCTGGTCCTCTATGAGGTCCCGACGACGAAAAAGCCAGAAAACTCTCAGTAACCAACCAATCCCTCTCCCGATTGAACGGGAACCTCCGCCGGGCACCTCCCGTAAAGTCCGGTAGGATGGTCGCGTTCATCGTCCTCAGCGCCCTGGCACTGGCATTTGCCGGTGCCGTCGCGATTCCATTCATCGTGATGGGTGCGGTGATCTGGCTGGTCACATTCCCGATCCGCCTGCTCTTCAAACTGATCGGCGGCATATTCGGGATGGTGTTCGGCCTGCTCGGCGGCCTGATCGGACTCGTCATCGGACCGATCGTGCTGGTCGTCGTAGTGGTGGCGCTGATCGGCGCGTTCCTGACCGCAGTGCTTTCGCTATTGGCGCCGCTGCTGCCCGTCGCGTTGCTCGGACTGCTCGTCTGGGCGATCTATCGCGTCACGAAGCGTCCGAACCCCGCATTCTGATAATCTCGGCGCCATGCCGAGGTCTTCTCGGCCGGTCCGAAAGGCCCGGCCCTATATCGTTCTCGTCGCCCTTCTACTTGCGTGTGTCTTCGGGCCATTGGAGGCGCAGCAACGACCGCAGCCACCACCGTATCGCATCCTCATCAGCAACGACGACGGTGTTCGCGCGCCGGGTATCGCGATCGTCGCGCAGACGCTTCAGGCGATCGGCCAGGTGTTCATCGTCGCGCCCGCTGAAAATCAGAGCGGCAAGGGACATTCGATTGTCACCACTGAGCCGGTGTTCCGGAGCGACCTCACGCTCCAGAACGGCCTGAAGGCGATCTCGCTGACCGCCACACCCGCGACGACCGTGAATGTCGCGATCAGCAATATCCTGACGCTTAAGCCCGATCTCGTGGTGTCGGGAATCAATCGCGGATACAACCTTGGCTACTCCGCATACCTGTCCGGCACTGTCGGTGCCGCCCGGCAGGGTTCGATGCAGGGCGTGCCCGCGATCGCGACATCGCTCGCCGAGGCAGGCACGCAGCGCGACTATGTGTTCGCGGCTGAAGAAGTGCTCGGCGTCGCGCGCCGCATCAAGCAGTGGGGCCTGCCTCCCAACACATTCCTGAACGTCAACATCCCGGTCATGCCGCCGGACGGCTTCAAGGGCTACATGATCACGACGCAGGCGATGCAGCAGGGTGGCAAGGAAAGCTTTGTTGAGACCAAGCATCCGTCAGGCCGATCGATCTACTGGAATCAGTACGAGGAAGGTGGCACTGCTCCACAAGGCACGGATATCTGGGCGGTGTCGAACGGCTACGTATCGGTGACGCCGATGAAGGTCGGCGAGCTCGATCCTTCTCAGATGGACGCCCTGCGCGCCATCTTCAAATAAGCCATGCGCATTTCACTTCGCCTCCTTCGCGCCGGGCGCTTCGGTGCCCAGGTGCTTCTCGTCCTCCTGGCCTGCGCCGCGCCCGCCGTCGCACAGACGCCCGCTGCCGTCCAAGCGGCGCCGTCGCGTCCGAACGTCATTCTCATCATCACCGACGATGTCGGGTACGGCGACATCGGGAGCTACGGCGCGCCCGATATCAAGACGCCGAACATCGACAGCCTGGCGAAGAACGGCACGCGGCTGACCGACTTCTACGCCGCACCGAATTGTTCGCCGACGCGCGCGATGCTCATCAGCGGCCGTTATCAACAGCGGTATCGGATCGAGAATCCGCTCGGGGCGGCGCGGACGGCGCAGGATCTGGGGCTGCCCGCCACCGGCCGCACGCTGCCGCAACTGCTCAAGAACAACGGCTACCGCACCGGCCTGATTGGCAAGTGGCACCTGGGCTACAAGCCGGAGTTCAGTCCGAACGCACATGGGTTCGACTACTTCTTCGGGTTCAAGAGCGGACTGATCGACTACTACCAGCACACGGATCAAGCCGGCGAGCACGATCTCTTCGAGAACGCGCAGCCCACGCACGTCGACGGCTACTCGACGGATCTGTTCACCGAGCGATCGGTGAAGTTCATCGAGCAGAACGCCAACCAGCCATTCTTCCTCGAGGTCGCCTTCAACGCGGCGCACTGGCCGTTCCAGGTGCCGGACCAGCCCTCGACGGCGCCGGGCAACGGCCGATTCGTCCAGCCGCAAGAGGACCCGACCAACACTCGTAAGGACTACGCCGCGATTCTCGAACGAGCGGATCAAGGCGTCGGAAAGATTCTCGCGACGCTCGACCGCCTGGGCCTCGCGCGCAACACGCTCGTCATCTACACGCAGGACAACGGCGGCGAGTGGCTGTCTCGCAATGCACCGCTGTTCCATCGCAAGAGCACTGTCTGGGAGGGCGGCATCCGCGTGCCGGCGATCTTCCGATGGCCCGGCCGGATTCCGGCCGGCAAGACCTCGCCGCAGGTCGGCATCATGATGGACATGACCGCCACGATTCTCGCCGTCACCAACTCCCCGGTGCCGGCCGAGGCGCGCCTCGAGGGCATGAACCTGCTGCCGATGCTACAGGCCGGCGCGCCGCGCACGGAACGGACGCTCTTCTGGAGAATCACGGGGCCGGCACGACGGCAGCGCGCGGTCAGGCAGGGGGACTGGAAGCTGCTCCTCGATGGCGGCAACCCGATGCTCTACAACCTGGCCAACGATGTGGGCGAGCGGAACGATCTGGCGAGCCAGCGCACGGACCTCGTCCGAAAACTGTTTCCCTTGATCGTCCGGTGGGAAGAGGACGTCGATGCCGAGGCCAAGACACCAGCCCCTGCGGCACCTTCGGCGACGCGGCAGTAGTGCGGCGTGAAGGCGGTTCGCGTACACACGCTCGGTGGCCCGGAGGTCCTGACCTACGAGGACGTCGATGTTCCGCGTCCGGGGCCCGGTGAGGCACAGGTCAAGATCGCGGCGTCCGGTCTGAATTACCTCGACGTCCAATACCGCATCGGCCGTGTGAAGGCGCCGCTCCCGTTCGTGATCGGAGCCGAAGCCTCAGGTTTCGTGACCGAGGTCGGAACGGGAGTTTCAGACCTCAAGGTCGGCGACCGTGTGGCGTGGGCGATGACACTCGGCTCGTACGCCGAGTACGCGGTCGTGCCGGCATGGAAGCTGGTCGTGCTGCCACCGGAGCTCGATATGCAGGTGGCAGCTGGCGCCATGCTGCAGGGTCTCACCGCCCACTACCTCACGCACAGCACGTTCGCGCTCAAGCCGGGAGACACTGCGCTCGTGCATGCGGCTGCTGGTGGCGTCGGCTCGGCGATCGTCCAGGTGGCGCGCATCGCCGGTGCTCGTGTGATCGCCACTGCCGGGACGGATGCCAAGGCGGAGCTCGCGCGTGAGGCCGGCGCGAACGAGGTGATCGTCTATACGAAGCAGGACTTCGTAGCCGAAGTGAAACGTCTGACCGGCGGGCAGGGCGTTGACGTCGTCTACGACTCGGTCGGGAAGGACACGTTCGACGGCAGTCTGAACTGTCTGCGCCCGCGCGGTCTGCTCGCGCTGTTTGGCTTCTCGAGCGGGCTGGTGCCACCGTTCGATCCGGCGGTCCTCGGCACCAAGGGCTCGCTCTTCCTGACGCGTCCCGGGCTCAATCAATACATGGCGACGCGTGACGAGTTGATGCGGCGCATGCGCGACATCTTCGCGTGGTTGGCGAGCGCCAGGCTC
>Ga0209486_10001352_pt1 | contig 10658 bp, 10 predicted proteins | sample NCCompost_FD_187518 | JGI IMG/M metagenome (GOLD analysis project Ga0209486, IMG submission 187518) | Agricultural soil microbial communities from Utah to study Nitrogen management - NC Compost (SPAdes) (version 2) | ecosystem: Environmental > Terrestrial > Soil > Agricultural land | place... | reverse complement strand
CGGTCGTTGTTCGACCGCCGTGATAGCGGGCGGACGACGAACGTCCATCCGCGACGGCTGGAGTAGCAGCGGCTGCTTCACCCGTCATCGTTTTGCGCGGAGTAAGTGAACGGAGAACTGGCGCCACCAACCGCTAAATCTCTTGAACATTTGGCTCACGCAGGGCGAAAACGCTTCGGCAGGAACTAGATCGATGTTGGGCCCTCCTTCGTCGTGTGGCCTTACCCGACCAGGGCGGGGGTATCGGCTGAACGATGCCTCACTTCGAAGGAGAACCCATGAAACGCGTCAAAGAAGTGGACGACGCAGTCGCGGCGTACCGTCGACTGCTCGGTGGAGGGTCACAACTGGTTCATGCGGAACGGCATCAACGCTTGCTTCGAAAGTTGGAGGCTCAGGGGAAAGGAGGACGGGCCTCTCGGGTCAAAGTCACGAGGCTGATCGCGGAGATCAGCAAGGCGCTCTGTGAAGAGTGGTTGTCGAAGAAGTAGGCGCGGAGTACGTCGGTTGCAAACGCATAAGAACAATTTGGTCTAGCAACTGCATTGCGGAATGGGGCATGCACTACGGCAAGGCGATAAGAATCGTACGAACCGCGTTCGGGCTTACTAAAGCTCAGCTGGCAGACCGGCTATCTATCGGTGCCAGCCACTTGAGCTTGATCGAGGCCGGCAAGCGCCAACCGAGCGTCGGAGTACTCGACGAAATCGCCACCGTGCTCCATGTTCCGCCACATCTGTTGACGCTGTTAGCGTCGGACCCCCAGGATCTCGAAGACCCGAAGAACGCGGAGCAGCTGACAAATTTCGCGAGTTCCTTGCTCCGCGTTCTCGTATCTGCCGGCGATCAGCGGACACTCCCGATGTCCAGATCTCCGAAACGCAAAAGGAAGAAGATTGCGTAGCGCGTCAGGGCACCAGTCCGTGAACTGGCTCGCCCATACCCTCGGAATGTCACCGGAGAATTTGCGTTCCTTCGCAAATCGGGCCGGCAACCTGTACCGACCGTTCTTTGGAAGAAAAAAACCTGTTCGGCGACTGAACGGTACGCTCAGTGATAGCGGCAGCCCTCGCCGCATTGATAACCCGAACGACGAGCTCAAGGCAGTTCAGGAGTTGATCCTGCAACGCATCCTGCAGCCCCTCCCAGTATCGGGGTTGGCTACAGGCGCTGAAAAAGGATGCTCGGCATACACCACGGCCCTACGCCATGTGAGACGGCCCGGAACGGCATCAGTGGACGTCCGCCGTTGTTATCCGAGCATCACGAACAAGATGGTCTTTCACTTCTTCTGCTATCGCCTCGAACTGGGCCCCAAGATGGCGCACGTGTTGACGTCCCTGACCACCAGAGGCGGGTCGCTGGCGACAGGAGCGCCCACGAGCGCACGCTTGCTAAACCTAATCCTCTACCCGCTCGATCGCGAACTGGAGGAACTCGCTGCGAATCTCAAGCTGCGAGCAAGCCGATTCGTCGACAACATCGATTTTTCCGGCGCACGCACGCGCGAGGCGATCGGGCCGACGATCGAACGCTTAGCTGCGTTTGGGTTAGCGGTTCGACACAAGAAGGTATTCAATGCGGGCGCGGGTCGCGCACATGTCGTGACGAAGTACAACGTTAACGGCAGCAGACCTAGCCTTTCAAGGTCATTCCGGAACAACGTTCGTGCTGCCTGCCATCACGCGATTCTTGCGAAACAGCGCGGAGAGTCGATACACGACCAGTTGAAGCGGCTACGCGGCCGCCTCGCTTACGTCCGCCTGACGAATCCAGGCACTGCGGACTACCTGACCAGCAAACTGCGGGAGGCTGGCATCGTTCTGTAAGAACGTCAGCCGAACTCCGTGGAGGCGGGAACATGGCCCCAGGACGGAGGCAGCGAGAACCAGTCCCGCCGCCTCCACAATGTCTCCAAGAATCGTACGAAGATCCGAGGACTGAAGAAGAACCGAGTGGAGACGACGAACAGCACAACGGCTGTCGTCTCAACGAATTAGCACCAGAAGTCGCGCGCCATCACCAACTTAGAAAAACGCGCTATTTCGAATTCGACTCCCGCCGCCTCCACCATTCGACTCGCCTTCTCTCGCCTCCGGCGAGCCGAAGGCTCGCTCATGGCGAGCCATCGGCCGGGAGAATGCCCTGAGCGAGGGAGCGAAGCGACCGAGTCGAAGGGTCTCCGCGGCCTCACCCATGGCAAGCCCTGGCGAGAGCGCGCTGCGGCCCCGAATCGACATCTTCTCCAACCCCACATTGAAACCCGACATCGGACGATGGCATCGTCGTCGATGTGTGGTTCGTATACATTCTCCGTTGCAACGATGGCTCGTTGTACATCGGGGAAACGAGCGACATCGACGCCAGGCTGTTGAAACATTGCGACGGAACCGCCAGCAAATTCACGGCGCGCAGGCGGCCGGTTACGCTCGCCTATTCAGAAACTTGTGAGACTCGCAAAGACGCCCTCAAGCGCGAGCGACAGCTCAAACGCTCGACACGGGTGAAGAAGGAAGCACTAATCGCCGGGGATCGCGACTTGCTCAAACGTCTGTAGGAGTCGCTGTTCTCGGAATCTGAGACCGCACGATGGTCGTCGTTCCAGTGCCATGATCTCGCCGCAGCGAAGTCCCGCTTCCCCAGCGCGACCAAGAACGCCGGCTGGCTCTCTTGCTTTGCCGCTTCCACGACTCGCGCGAAAGGGCGGCGCGATCCACGGAAGCGCGATCGACAGACCTGGCCCGGTTGTCGCCCGTGGGATGCTGAATGTGACCTCGGGGTGCGTCAGCCTGATCGGGTGGCCCAGGGAATGGGTTGTTGGCGTTCGGGGCTGATTACCTCCCAACTGGCAACGCCTAACTCCCAAAGGAGCTTTCTTCGCGCCCATCGACCCTTCGTGGTCTGCGTGGTTGTTTGACGTGCCAGTTTTCGTCGCCAGTTCCCGCTATTCCTCCTAGAGGGTTGCCGACGGTCGCCTCGCGACCGTCGGCCGCAGGAGGAATCGTATGGACAGCTTGTTTCGGAAGATGCGGTTCCGTGTCGCGGTGTGCGCCCTGCTGCTTGGTGCCGCCATCCCGGCACGTGCCAACGCCGTTGATTACTGGAGCGACATCGCTACCCAGGTCGCGGTGGCGCCGCCGCAAAGCCGCGCGGGACTTACCGCGATCGATCTCGCCTATGTCCACATCGCGGTATATGACGCAGTAAACGCGATCGATGGACGGTATTCCGTGTTTGCCGTGCGGCCGGCGACAAATCCGCAGGGCGCCTCCATGGAGGCTGCCACTGCCGCCGCGGCAAACACGATGCTGAGATGGCTGTTTCCCTCGCCCAGCGCCACGGCGCTCCTCGACAGTGCGTACGCGAACTACCTGCTCGCGATACCTGCCAGTACCAGTAAGACGCGCGGTATCGCCGTCGGCACCGAGGTCGCAAATGCATTCATCTCGCTGCGAACCGGCGATGGACGAAACGCCTCGGTGCCGTACATCTTTGGCGCGCCGCTGCCCGGCGTCTATCAGCAGACACCGGGAGGGCCGCCGACGCCTGTTGGTCCTTGGGTCGGCCAGATGCGGCCGTTCGCCATTGAAAGCGCCACACAGTTCCGGGCCGATGGACCGCCCGATGTGACGAGCGCACAGTGGGCAGACGACTTCAATGAGACCAAGAACCATGGTGCGCTCAACAACTCGCTGCGCACCCCGCTGCAGACCCAGATCGGACAGTTCTTCGCGGAAAATCCCGGCACTCAGATCAATCGCAACGTCCGAAACGTCGCGACCGCCTACGGACTCTCGCTCGCCGACAGTGCGCGGTTCTTCGCACTGCTCTACGTGACGATGGCCGACGCGCAAATCACGACCTGGAATTCGAAGTACTACTTCAACTTCTGGCGCCCGGTGACCGCGATTCGATACGCGGAAGACGGCAATCCCCGCACCGAGTCCGACCCATCCTGGTCGCCCCTCGTGACAACGCCGGGCCACCCTGAATATCCCGCGGCGCATCCCACAGTCACCGGGGCGTTTGCCTTCGCACTGGCGGAGTTCTTCGGAACCAAGAAGGTTCATGTGGCGCTCACGAGCACATCCGTGCCCAACACCGGTGGGTTGCTGACGCTCGAGTTCACGAACACCGACGACATTTACAAGATCGCCATCGACGGCCGGATCTACGGAGGGATGCACTACAGGACGTCCGGCGTCCACGGCTCGGTGATCGCCAGAAAAGTCGCGCATTACGTGGGGCGGCACTATTTCCAGTCCGAGTAGCGCGACCCGGGCGGGCGATGGCGGCGTGTTGGGTCACTCCACGCGCCGCCGCGCTGACGGGGGATCACTTCGTCGTCGGAATGAGGCGCTTCAACTCTTCCGACCAGTTCAGCACCACATTGATCTGCTGCGTCACTGGCTGTTTCTGTTCCACGGGTTTGAGCATCAGGAACGAACCGTCTGGAAACACGTCGTAGTTGGGACGCGAGTACGCGCTAAACGCTCCTGGCAGGTAGGAATCCGGAAACAGCGTCTCGGCCTTTCCCTCAACGGCACCCTGATCACTGATCCTGGCCGCCATCATGGACTGGCCATCCCGATAGAAGAGCTCCCGCTTATTGCGGTCGGGGTTCCAGACCGGCTCATTGCCGCCGCCCTTCGAGATCTGCTGCCCCTTCCCCTGCCTGGAAAACGGCCGCACCCACACCTCCCGCTCGCCCGATTCATCAGAGACATAAGCCAGCCATCGGCAGTCCGGAGACAGTGACAGCGCATCTCCAGCCATGGAGAAGTCCAGGCGATCCATGCGGCCCCGGCCTGAGGAGTCGGCCATGTGCAAAACCCACCCTTCGCCGTTCGGAACAAGCCTGGCGAACGTCAGGACATCGCCGCAGAAAGAAACCGGATAGCTGTAGACGTTGAGATCGTCCCTGGAGGGGAAATCCGTCAATTGCTGCACCGCACGGCCGTCGGTCGGGAGCAGGAAGAGTTGCCTCGTGCCCTTCCTGTTGCTTTGAACCACGAGCTGATTCGATCCTGCCCAGGTCCCGTGTCGGTTGTCGCCATCCGTTTTGTACGTGAATTGGTTCAGCTCGTTCGCTCGAGGATCGAAGAGCCACAGCTCCCAGAGTCCCGGCTCGACCTCGACGTCCACGACAAAGCCACGTCCATCAGGCGCGGCACGCGGCTGATTGTGGTAGCGCTCGGCGCCAAACGTCCGTTCAATCGTCCCGCTGCGGCTGACTCGCACCAGGTTGGATGTGTTTGGCCGGACTTCACCTGGAACATAGACCAGGGACCCCCTGGCCGACACACTGAAGTGAGCAACCTGCGTTTGCAGAACTCCGGACACGACCTTTGTCGTGGCGCCTCCCTTCACCTGCAGCTGTGTGGGATCGAATGGCGTGGCAATCAGGTCTCCACTGTGGACGTAGACGAGGTGTCCGGAGGGCGAGTACTGAGGCAGGATCCCCTGGCCAGTCCCCGTAATCAGACTGCGGCGATCAGGCTCGCCGAGCTGCTGAGCGACAATTCCCGAGTCCGCCTTGAAGAGCAATGCCTTGAAGCCAGGCAGGGAAAAAGGCCAGCGGTGCGCACCTTCTCCTGGTCTCACGCGCGTCAGTACTTCCGGCACGCCTCCCTCGTCCCGTACTACGCGGAGCACAGATCCGAACGACCCGACGACGATGCGATGGTCATCGGTCCACGTGGCTCCAAACGGATTGACAACGTCCGTCACCTGTTCCGGCGCAACGCCTCCCTTGACGGGAATCTTCATCAGTTTGTTTTGACGACTGAAGAAGCCCAGCCACTCCTCGTCGGGGGAAAAGAAAGGACTGTGTGCTCCGACGCTGCCGGGTACCGGTTCGGCGCTGTTGGTCTCCATCGAATGGAGGTACAGCTGTCGTGCGTCTTCCCCGCCGGCTGTCGCGACGTAGGCGATGTAGCTGTCGTTCGGCGATATCGCCAGCATCGGTTTCCCCGACGTAAATCCGGCGAACTGCTGGCCCTTAGGGGGATACACCGTAAAAGCCCGTCGTGGCGGCGACGGCTCAGGCGAAGGCTCGGACTTCCATACAGCGAAGCCGATGACGGCAGCGGCGATCAGTACCGCAGCCGCCACCGCGGTGGTGACCGCAATCGTGCGCACGTGCGTGACTCGCGTGCGACTCGGCGCGTCGCCTGATGTCGTCGCAGTCTGTTCGGCCGGGCTCGCCACGTCTTCCAGCGCAAAACGGATCGCGGCCACGTCACCCAGGCGCTTCCGAGGATCGCGCTCCAGGCATCGCCTGAGTAACGCGCGCACCGCCGTTGGCACCTGCGCGGGCAGCAGGCTCCAATCGATGTCGTGCGTCATCACGAGAGCCAGGGTCTCGGCGGTGCTGGCACTGCCGAAGAGCCTCCTCCCGGTGAGCATCTCGAAGAGCACACAGCCGAAGGCCCAGATGTCCGTCCGTTTGTCGACGCTCTCGCCGCGCGCCTGCTCCGGGCTCATGTAGGCAACGGTTCCAAGTAGTGTCCCGGGCGCGGTCCGCGTGACGGTGGTCCGCTCGGCGGCGAGCGCGGGCCGCACCGACGTTGCCAGGCCGAAGTCGAGCACTTTCACGACACCGTCAGGGGTGATACGAATGTTGGCCGGCTTCAGATCGCGATGGATGACACCCTGCGCGTGCGCGGACTCGAGCGCGTCGGCCACCTGTGACGCGATGTCCAGCGCCTCGCTGACGCGCAGTGGACCGCGCGCGATGCGCTCCGCCAGGGTCTCCCCCGGCACCAGCTCCATCGCCAGCAGGAACCGCCCCGCGGCTTCGGCGAACGCGTAGATGTGTGCGATGTGCGGATGCGCGAAGCCTGCGAGGATTTCGGCCTCCCTGCGGAACCGTGCGCGTCGGACCGCGTCGTGCGTGAACGCGGGCGAGACGACCTTGACGGCCACCTCGCGCGGCAGCGTGAGATCGCGGGCGCGGTAGACCTGCCCCATTCCGCCTTCGTCGATCAGCGACAGGAACTCATAGTCCCCGATCCGCCGCCCAACGAGGCTCTCGTGCCCGGTCTCAGACGTGATCTGATCGAAGGCGTGCCCGTCGAGTACGCCGGTCCGCGACGCATCCTGCGCGAGCAGCGACTCCACTTCCCGCCGCACGACCTCGTCGCCGCCGCACGCGCGCGTGAGCCACGACGCGCGATCGGCCGCCGCGATCGATCCGGCCTCGTGATACAGCCGCTCCGCCAGCGTCCACTGTTCCGGCGTCATCACTCCTCTCGCACGGCCGCAGGCTGCCTCAGCTCACGAAGCAGCCAGGCTTTTGCCATCTTCCAGTCCCGCATGACCGTGTCCACGGACACCCGCAGCGCACGCGCCGACTGGTCAACGCTCAACCCGCCAAAGAACCGCATCTCCACGACGCGCGCCTTCCGCTCGTCCACCTGCGCCAGCGCATCCAGTGCATCGTCGAGAGCGAGGAGATCGCGTCCGGGCTCCTGCATCACCGGAAGCGCCTCGTCGAAGGTGACGTGGACGGCAGCGCCGCCACGCTTCTGATATCCCCTGGCGCGCGCGATGTCGACGAGCACGCGACGCATCTGCCGCGCGGCGACCGCCAGGAAGTGTTCCCGGTTCTGCCAGTGCACCCTACGCGCGTCGATCAGGCGCAGGTAGGCTTCGTTGACCAACGCGGTCGGTTGCAGGCTATGGCCGGCCCGTTCGCCGGCCATGCATTGCCGGGCGAGACGATGCAGCTCGCCGTACAGGGCATCAACCAACTGGTCGAGCGCACCGGCATCGCCAGCCCGCCAGGCGGTGAGAAGCCCGGTGATTTCGGACGGCTGTGCCGCTGTCGTACGTCGTGGTGGGGATCCGCCCCTGGCCGGCATTCCGGGCGATTTTACCGAAGGAAGAGCGTTAGCAAACGCGCCAATTAGCGATTCGACTCCCGCTGCCTCCATACTCCGCTCTGGTGCCTCGCGGAGTATGCCCACGTCTTGTCCGCCGTAGCTTTAGCGGAGGCGGAAGCTTTTAGCGGAGGTGGGCCTGCCGCTCGCCGCGAGCGACGTATGGCGAGCCACCAGCTTGGCGCCTACTGAACGTCGTCGCGTCCGACATCGGACGTTGCCCCGTTTAACTCACGAGCCGTTTCTTGTGCGCACATGCGCGAGGTGGCCGTTGGGCACCGCCATGCGTCGACGGCCCGGCCAGTGGGTCGCGCCGGCCGCAGTCCCTGTGCACGCGAAAGCAATCCGGGCGCGCAACTCCCCCGCCTCAACGACGAGTTGTTCGAGCTGTTGCAGGGCGGCCGTCGTGTCCGGAACGCTGCGATGGGGGGCCGGCGCGAAAATCGGTGTCATCCGTCACCTCAGCTGGAGGTGTGAGATTACGTACGTCAGCTCAGGCAGCCTATGCATTTCCGGCATGTCCGCCGTAACAAACCAGTAACCTGAACTGAATACCGTACGCGAGCAGTATCAAGCGCGTGGTTGCTCATCGCCGTCTGTCTACCGTCGCCGTCATTGCAGTGCTTGCCGCTCCTTCCGCGGTGGCGCGCCAACAGAACACCACCGCCGAAACGCGACCGGCGTTCGAGGCCGCCACGATCAAGCTGGCGCCGCCCGACGTCGTCCGCAGCAACCGCGTGATCTCGACGAGCCCGAATCGGATGTTCATCCCGGGCATGCCGCTGACGGGGCTGGTCTATGCCGCCTACGGCGACGGAGGATTCAACACGTCCATGAGCGTGCGGGGAGGCCCGGACTGGGCGAACCGGACGTTGTTCACGGTGGAAGGCGTCGCTGCGGGGCCTGCCACCGGCCGCGAGCGGCGGCTGATGCTGCAGACACTGCTCGAGCAGCGTTTCGCGCTGAAACTGCGCCGCGAAACGCAAACGTTCAAGGGCCTGACTCTTGTGGTGGACCGAAGCGACGGTACGCTCGGACCAAAGGTGAAGCCGTGGAGCGGTGTCTGTCCGGAAACAAGGCCAGCGCTGGTCTTCGAGGCGGCCTGGCAGCGTCTGCAGACGGCGCAGCCTTCGCCGTCAGACGATCCTGACGTGCCGTACTGTCCGACGGGGTATCGCAACGGCGGACTTCTGATCGACGGGGCAACGATGTCAACCGTTGCGGAGGTGCTGTCACTGCCGCCTGCGCGGGCGCTCCTGGGGATGATGACGCACGATCGCACGGGCCTCACCGGCCGCTACACGATGGAGCTCGACTTCCTGTTTCCTGCGACCGGGCCGGCTGGTGCAGGTCCGCCGCCCGAGTTCGCGGGTCCGTCACTGTCCACAGCCGTGCGCGAACAATGGGGATTGCGCCTGGTGCCTGGCGAGGCGCCGCTGAAGATCTTCGTGATCGAAAACGCGCAGCCGCCTGCGGAGAATTGACGTAGCGGCCGTGTAGAATCGTGGCGCCGACGCGAGGCAACCCCCTCGCGGCAGAGAGGACGGCGGGCTGATGTTAACGCCCGGCACCCGGATAGGCGCCTACGAGATCAGCGGCTCGCTCGGGGCAGGCGGGATGGGCGAGGTGTATAAAGCCCGCGACACCCGCCTCGATCGCACGGTCGCTCTCAAACTCCTGCCGGAAGAGTGGGCCGCCGACCCGGACCGCCGCGCACGTTTCGAGCGCGAGGCGCGTGGTCGCCGCACTGAATCATTTCCACATCTGTGCGCTTCACGACGTCGGCGAGGCCGCCGCTGCCGATGCAGGCGTGCAGGCGTCGATCCGCTTCCTGGTGATGGAGCACCTCGAAGGCCAGACGCTTGCGGACCGGCTCCTGCGGGGCGCGCTGCCGATGGCCGACGTCCTCCGGTATGCGATCGAGCTGGCGGACGCCCTCGATCACGCACATCGACGCGGGCTCGTCCACCGCGATCTGAAGCCCGGCAACGTGATGATTACGGAATCGGGCACGAAGCTGCTCGATTTCGGATTGTCGAAGCAACAGTCCGCTCCCGATCTCCTCGCGTTATCGACGCTGGCACCCGACGGAGATGTACAGACGGCCGCCGGCGCCGTGATGGGCACGTATCCCTACATGCCGCCCGAACAACTCTCGGGCGGCGAGGCCGACGCCAGAAGCGACATCTTCGCGCTGGGGGCCACGATCTTCGAGATGGCGACAGGCCGCCGGGCCTTTGAGGGAAAAACCGCGGCCACGGTCATCGGCGCGGTGCTCCACTCGGATCCGCCATCGGTGTCCTCCCTGCAGCCAGCCACGCCTTCCGGACTCGATCGGATCGTGGCGCGGGCTCTCGCCAAGGACCCTGACGACCGCTGGCAGACCGCTCGCGATCTGCTGCTCGAGCTGAAGTGGCTGGCGGGTGATGGCGTCCGCCGTGATCCGCGCCGGACTTACCCGACAAAGGGCGTCGTGGCGGTCGCCGGCGGCGCCCTGGCCATGACCGCACTCATCGCGTGGTTTGGCGTCCCGTACTTTCGTGCGACACCGGTGGACGAAGCGATGGTGCGGCGCTTCTCGTTTGCACCACCCGCCACCCTGAAACGGGCCGAGGTGAGGTTCGGCGGGCCGGTGACGATTTCGCCGGATGGTCGACAGTACGTCTACGTCGCGTCGGGTCCAGATGGCAAGCAACTGCTGTGGCTTCACCCGCTCGATGCCGCGTCGCCGCGCGCGCTGGCCGGCACGGAGGGCGCTGCGTATCCGTTCTGGTC
>Ga0209486_10001351_pt1 | contig 10658 bp, 21 predicted proteins | sample NCCompost_FD_187518 | JGI IMG/M metagenome (GOLD analysis project Ga0209486, IMG submission 187518) | Agricultural soil microbial communities from Utah to study Nitrogen management - NC Compost (SPAdes) (version 2) | ecosystem: Environmental > Terrestrial > Soil > Agricultural land | place... | reverse complement strand
GCGAGGTCTACATCCTGTCGAAGGAAGAGGGCGGGCGGCACACGCCGTTCTTCAGCGGGTATCGGCCGCAGTTCTACATCCGGACGACGGACGTGACGGGGATTCTGAAGCTGCCCGAGGGCGTCGAAATGGTGATGCCGGGCGACAACACGGCGATCACGGGCGAGCTGATCACGCCGGTGGCGATCGAGAAGGGTGGCCGGTTCGCCATCCGCGAAGGCGGCCGCACCGTCGGCTCGGGCACCATCTCCGAAATCATCGAGTAACGAAGGCTTTGGGCTCTGGGCTCTGGGCTCTGGGCGTGGTTGGCTAAAGCCGGCCAAAGCCCAAAGCCCAAAGGCTAAAGCCGACAGGATTCAGCAATGGCGATGTTCTCAGACAAGATTCGGATCCGCCTCAAGGCGTACGACTCGCGGATTCTCGACCAGTCCACCGGCGAGATCGTCGACACCGCGAAGCGGACGGGCGCGCGACTGGCGGGACCGATTCCGCTGCCGACGTCCAAGAACAAGTGGACCGTGCTGCGCTCGCCGCACGTGGACAAGAAGTCGCGCGAGCAGTTCGAGATCCGCACGCACAAGCGGCTGATCGACATCTTCGAGCCGACGCCGCAGACGGTGGACGCGCTGATGAAGCTGGATCTGCCGGCCGGCGTCGACGTCGAGATCAAAGCGTTCGGCAAGGAGCACGGGAAATAGCTGGTAGTCGGTAGCGGGTAGCTGGTAGCAAGAGCATCCAGATTCCTCGCGACAGGCTACAGGCTACTGGCTACGAGCTACGAGCTAACAAATATGGTCACTGGACTTATCGGGAAGAAGTTGGGCATGACGCAGCTGTTCGCGGCGGACGGAACCGTCCAGCCGGCGACGGTGCTCAAGGCCGGCCCCTGCGTCGTGTCGCAGGTGAAGACGGTGGACAGCGACGGCTACGAGGCGGTGCAGCTCGGGTTCGTCGACTCCAAGGCGACGAAGGAGAACAAGCCCACCACCGGCCACTTCAAGAAGGCCGGTGCGGCGCCCACCCGCGTGCGGCGCGAGGTGCGCGTGAAGGCGGGCGGTGAGGCGCCGAAGCTGGGCGACCAGATCAACGTCGGCATCTTCGCCGACGGCGAGCGCGTGGACGTGATCGGCACCAGCCGCGGCAAGGGCTTCCAGGGCGTCGTCAAGCGGCACCACTTCGCCGGCGGCCGCGCCTCGCACGGCTCGATGTTTCATCGCGCGCCGGGCTCGATTGGCGCCTCGTCGTTTCCGTCGCGCGTCGTGAAGGGCATGCGGATGGCGGGCCACATGGGTGCCGACCGCGTCACGGTCCGCAACCTGAAGGTGTTGAAGGTGGACGCGGACAACAACCTGCTCCTCATCGAGGGTGCGGTGCCGGGCGGTCCCAACGCCGTGGTGGTGATTCGCAAGGCCGTGGCGGCCAAGGCCGTGAAGACGCCGCAGGTCGAAACGAAGAAGAAGGGGCGGAAGTAGCCATGACGGTCGACGTCGTCAACCAGCAGAACGAGAAGGTCGGCTCGGTCGACCTCCGCGACGAGGTGTTCGGCGGTCGCGTGAAGACCGATCTGATCCACGCCTCCGTGGTGCGGTCGAACGCGGCGGAACGCCGCGGCACCCACGCCACGAAGAACCGCGCCCTCGTGAGCGGCTCGGGCAAGAAGCCGTGGCGGCAGAAGGGCACCGGCCGCGCGCGCGTCGGCGAAATCCGCAACCCGCTGTGGCGCAAGGGCGGCACGGTGTTCGGGCCGCAGCCGCGCAGCTACGACTATCAGCTGCCCAAGAAAGTGGAGAAGGGCGCGCTGCGCGCCGCGCTCGCCCAGAAGCTGCAGGCGGGCGAGGTGATCGTCGTGGACGCGCTCTCGGTAGCCGACATCAAGACCAAGGGCGCGCTCGAGATGCTGCGCCGTCTCGGCGTCGAGGGCGGCCGCAAGGGCAAAGCGCTCCTCGTGGACGTGAAGCTCGAGGACAAGCTGGCGCTGTCGGTGCGCAACATCGAGGGCGTGCGCCTGCTCGCCAGCAACCGCATCGTGGCGCGCGACGTGGCCGGCACCCGCCGCCTCGTGCTCACCCGCGCCGCGCTCGAGAAGCTGCAGGAAGTGCTGGGATAACGCAGATGAAGACCACCGACGTCATCCGCAAGCCGCTGATCACCGAGAAGACGACCGTCCTCCGCGACGACGGCCGCACGCTCGTGTTCCAGGTGGCGATGGGCGCCAACAAGATCGACATCAAGCGCGCCGTCGAACTGCTCTTCGGCGCGAAGGTCGCAAGCGTCCGCACGTCGCTGGCGCACGGCAAGATGAAGCGCCAGGGCAAGTTCGTGGGCCGGCGCTCGGACTGGAAGAAGGCCTACGTGAAGCTGCGGGACGGGGAAAAGCTCCCCGAAATCCTGCAGGGCGCGTAGGAGGGGGGCAGGAGAATGCCTATTCGCAAATACAACCCGACCTCGCCTGGCGTCCGCGGCAAGACGTCGCTGACCTTCGAGGAGATCACGACCAACGAGCCGTACGCCCCGCTGACCGAGTCGCTGCACCGCTCGGGCGGCCGCAACAACCAGGGCGAGCTGACCTCGTGGTGGCGCGGCGGCGGTCACAAGCGCCTCTACCGGGTGATCGACTTCAAGCGCGACAAGAAGGACATTCCGGCCAAGGTGGCCACGGTCGAGTACGACCCGAACCGCTCGGCGCGGATTGCGCTGCTCACCTACGCCGACGGCGAGAAGCGTTACATCCTGCACCCGGTGGGGCTGAAGGTCGGCGACACCATCGTGGCTGGCGACGCCGTGGACATCCTGCCGGGCAACTGCCTGCCGCTGAAGAACATCCCGCTCGGCACCATGATCCACAACGTGGAGCTGCGGCCGGGCAAGGGTGGCCAGATGGCGCGCAGCGCCGGGGCGACCGTGCAGCTCGTCGCCCGCGAGGGCGAGTACGCGTCGGTCAAACTGCCCTCGGGCGAAATCCGCAAGGTCAACGTGGAATGCGTGGCCACCGTCGGCCAGGTCGGCAATCTCGATCACGAGAACGTGTCGATCGGCAAGGCGGGCCGCAGCCGCTGGCTCGGAAAGCGGCCGCACGTGCGCGGCGTGGCGATGAACCCGGTCGACCACCCGCTCGGCGGCGGCGAGGGCAAGACCTCGGGCGGCCGTCACCCGGTGACGCCGTGGGGGCAGCCGACGAAGGGCTTCAAGACCCGCCGGCGCAAGGACACGGATCGCTTCATAGTGCAACGCCGGAAGAAGTAGCGCGGGAACGCAGGACCGTTATGAGCAGATCACTGAAGAAGGGCCCGTTCGTCGACACACCGCTCCTCGAGAAGCTCGAGGCGATGAACCGGATCAACGAGAAGAAGGTCATCAAGACCTGGTCGCGCCGCTCGACGGTGGTGCCCGAGATGGTCGGCCACACGATGGCGGTCCACAACGGGAAGAAGTTCATCCCGGTGTACGTGACTGAGAACATGGTCGGTCACAAGCTGGGCGAGTTCTCCCCGACGCGGACGTTCAAGGGGCACACCACCAAGACCGAGAAGGCGGCCGCGGCACCGGCGCCGGCGGCGGGAGCGAAGGCTTAAGACATGGCGGTCGAAGCACAGGCAATCGCGCGCGGCGTCCGCACGTCGGCCCAGAAGGCCGGGCTGGTGTGCACGCTCATCCGCGGCAAGAACGTCAACCAGGCGCTCGCCACGCTGCAGTTCACGCCGAAGACCATCGCGCGCGAACTGGCGAAGGTGCTGCGCTCGGCGGTGGCCAACATCCAGCAGGCCGACGGGTTCGGCGGCGACATCGAGCGGCTCTACGTGTCGGCGTGCTACGCCAACCAGGGGCAGTCGATGAAGCGCGTGCGCCCGGCGCCGATGGGCCGTGCCTACCGGGTGGTGAAGCGCACCGCGCACCTCACGGTGAAGGTGTCGGAGCGGCCGCTGAAGATCGCGGCGGTCCGGACAGATGCTGTCGGAGACGGCGCTGCGGCAGCCAAGCCAGCCCGCGCGAAGAAGACGGCCAAGCCGGCCGCGGGCGCGAGCGCAGCGAAGCGCTAGTAGACACTGGCAAAGGTTACATAGGAGAGACTGTGGGTCAGAAAGTTCACCCCTACGGATTCCGCCTCGGCTTCAACAAGACCTGGCGCTCGCGCTGGTTCTCGGATCGCGACTACCAGAAGCTGCTCCACGAGGACCTGGCCCTGCGCCAGGACCTCAAGAAGCGCTTCTCGCACGCCGGTGTGGCGCGCATCGAGACCGAGCGCGCGGCCAACAACCTGAAGATCGACATCTACACCTCGCGCCCGGGCATCATCATCGGCCGCAAGGGCACCGAGGTCGAGAAGCTGAAGCAGGAGATCCAGAAGCGCACCAGCCGGGTGGTCTTCATCAACATCCAGGAGATCCAGAAGCCGGAGCTCGAGGCGCAGTTGATCTCCGAATCGGTGGCGGTGCAGCTCGAGAAGCGCGTGGCGTTCCGTCGCGCGATGCGCAAGGCGGTGGAGTCGGCGCTGCGCTTCGGCGCGCGCGGCATCAAGGTGCGCGTGTCGGGCCGCTTGAACGGGGCTGAAATCGCGCGCTCCGAGTGGTACCTGCACGGGCAGCTGCCGCTGCAGACGCTGCGCGCCGACATCGACTACGGGTTCGCCGAGGCCAGCACGACCTACGGTCAGATCGGCGTGAAGGTGTGGCTCTACAAGGGCGAGCGGCTGGTGCCGCGTGCCGGGCGCGAGGAAGAGTATCGCGACCGCGCGCCGCGGCGCCCCGGCGGCGAGCGCCCACGGGCATAAACGGGTAGGGGATTACTTCGATGTTGATGCCGAAGAAGGTCAAGTACCGCAAGCAACAGCGCGGTCGCATGGCCGGCAAAGCGTGGCGGGGCTCTGACGTCTCGTTCGGAGACTACGGCCTGAAGGCGATGGAGCCGTGCTGGATGACGGCGCGGCAGATCGAGGCCGCGCGCGTCGCCATGACGCGCTTCATCAAGCGCGGCGGCAAGATCTGGGTGCGCGTGTTCCCCGACAAGCCGATCACGAAGAAGCCGCAGGAAACCCGCATGGGCAAGGGCAAGGGCGCGCCCGAGGAATGGGTGTGCGTCGTGCGCCCCGGCCGCATCCTGTTCGAGATGGAGGGCGTCAGTGAAACCGACGCCAAGCGGGCCATGCAGCTGGCGGCGGCCAAGCTCCCCATCAAGACCAAGTTCGCGGCGCGCTTCGGCCAGGAGAGTGCGTGATGAAGGTTGGAGAGATTCGCGAACTGGGCGTCGACGATCTGCAGGCGCGCGCCAAGGACATCGACGATCAGCTGTTCCGCCTCCGGATTCAGAAGTCGATGGGCCAGCTCGAGGCGCCAACCAAGATCCGCACCTTGCGCCGCGATCTGGCGCGCGTCAAGACGATTCTCCGCGAGCGGCGGAAGTAGGTAGAGACATGAGCGTCAAGGCACAGCTGACGGGCAGGGTGGTCAGCGACAAGATGGAGAAGACGGTGGTGGTGGCGATCGAGCGCCAGGTGCGCCACGGCGTCTACGGCAAGATCCAGCGCCGGACCTCGAAGTTCGTCGCCCACAACGAGGGCAACGAGGCCAAGGCGGGCGACACGGTGAACATCGCCGAGTCGCGCCCGCTCAGCGCCCGCAAACGCTGGGTCGTCACCAAGGTCGTGGCGAAGGCGCCGACCGTCTAGGCGAACACAACTGGAGCCAGGAGACACACCATGATCCAGATGCGCTCGATCCTCGACGTCGCCGACAACTCGGGGGCGCGGAAGATCTCCGTGATCAACCCGATTGGCGGCTCGACGGGCCGCTACGCCCGCCTCGGCGACATCGTCACCGCGTCGGTGAAGGAAGCGACACCGGACGGTACCGTGAAGAAGGGCCAGGTCGTGAAGGCGGTCATCGTGCGGACGGTGAAGGAGCAGCGCCGCCGCGACGGCAGCTACATCCGCTTCGACCGCAACGCCGCGGTGTTGATCAACGACCAGAACGAGCCGATCGGCACGCGCGTGTTCGGCCCTGTGGCCCGCGAACTGCGCGAGCGGCGCTTCATGAAGATCATCTCGCTGGCGCCAGAGGTTCTGTAATCCATGCAGCCATCGATTCGGAAGAACGACAACGTCGTCATCACGACGGGCCGCGACAGCGGCAAACGGGGCCGGGTGCTCAAGGTCATCCCGGACAAGAATCGCGTCATCGTCGAGGGCGTGAACGTCATCAAGCGCCACACGAAGCCGAACCCGCAGCGCAACATCAAGGGCGGGATCGTCGAGCGCGAGGGTACCGTGCACGCGAGCAACGTCCAGCTGGTGTGCCCCGAGTGCGGCAAGATGACCCGCATCGGCCACCGCGTGGACGGCGACCGCAAGGTCCGCATCTGCCGCAAGTGCGAGGGAGTGGTCGACAAATGAGCCGCCTCAAGGAACGCTACCTGAAGGAAGTCGCGCCGGCGCTCAAGAAGGAGTTCGGCTACGGCAACGTGATGGCGGTCCCCCGCATCGAGAAGGTGGTCGTCAACATGGGGCTGGGCGAGGCGACGTCGAACGCCAAGCTTGCCGATGTCGGCGCCGACGAGATCGGCCGCATCACGGGTCAGAAGGCCGTCGTGCGCCGCGCCACCAAGTCGATCGCGCAGTTCAAGCTGCGCCAGGGCATGCCGGTGGGCGCCATGGTGACCTTGCGCGGCGAGCGGATGTACGAATTCCTCGACCGCCTGATCTCCATCGCGCTGCCGCGCGTCCGCGACTTCCGCGGCGTGTCGCCGAAGGGGTTCGACGGGCGCGGCAACTTCACGATGGGGTTGAAGGACCAGCTGCTGTTCCCGGAGATCGACTACATGAAGGTCGACAAGGCCCGGGGCATGAACGTGTCGGTCGTCACCACGGCCAGGACCGACGAAGAAGCGCGGAAGCTGCTGCAGCTGATGGGCATGCCGTTCCGCACCGGCCAGTCCTAGGCTACCGGCTACCAGCTACCAGCTACAGGCTAAAAATGGCTACGACCGCAAAAGTCGCCCGCGAAGAGAAGACGCTGAAGTTCAAGGTCCGTCACCGCAACCGCTGCCACCTGTGCGGGCGCCCGCGCGCCTACATGCGGAAGTTCGACATGTGCCGCCTGTGCTTCAGGAAGCTGGCGCTCGAAGGCGACGTGACCGGCGTCACGAAGAGTTCCTGGTAGAGCCGAGGCTCGCCAGTCCGCCGCGCGGAGCGCGGCTAGAGATACTGGTTTTTTGAGAGAGCAGACATGACCGATCCGATCTCTGACATGCTCACGCGCATCCGCAACGGGGTCTCCGCCAAGCACGTGCGCGTGGACATGCCCGCCAGCAAGCTGAAGGCGGAAATCGCGCGGATCCTGCAGGACGAGGGCTACATCCAGGGCTTCCGTCTCGTCGACGGTCCCGTGGGGAAGAGCGGCCGGCCGGGAACCCAGCTCATTCGGGTGTTCCTGCGTTACGGGCCGCAGGGCGAGAAGGTCATCACCGGCCTGCAGCGCATCAGCCGTCCCGGGCGCCGCGTCTACTTCGGCGTCGAGGACGTGCCGACGGTGCTCGGCGGCCTCGGCACCAGCATCCTGACGACCTCGCGCGGCGTCATGACCGGCCGCGCGGCGAAGAAGGCCGGCGTCGGCGGGGAAATCCTCTGCACTGTTTGGTAAAGGTTCAGGACCATGTCTCGAATCGGTAAGAAACCCATCACGCTGCCCAAGGGCGTCACCGTCAAGATCGACGCCGGCGTCGTGGAAGTGCAGGGCCCGAAGGGCAAGCTGCGGCAGGCGACGCCCCCCGGCATCCTCTTCGCGAAGGACGGCGAGGCGCTCGTGGCGAAGCTCGAGCGCGAAGACACGCCGCGGAAGTTTCACGGCCTGGCGCGCAGCCTGGTGGCCAACGCCGTCACCGGCGTCACCGAAGGCTTCAAGAAGGAGCTCGACATCGTCGGCGTCGGCTACCGCGCCGAGCTGAAGGGCAAGGAAGTGCATTTCGCGCTCGGCTACTCGCACCCGGTGGTGTTCCCGATCCCGACCGGCATCGACGTGGCCGTGGACAAGAACACGCACATCACCGTGACGGGCGCCGATCGGCAGATGGTCGGCCAGGTGGCGGCCAACATGCGCCGGCTGCGCAAGCCCGATCCCTACAAGCAGAAGGGCGTGCGCTACACGGGCGAAGTGCTCAAGAAGAAGGTCGGCAAGACCGGAGCGAAGTAGGCATGCGTATCAAGACGAAGGAAGACCGGCGCGATCGGATCAAGCACCGCATCCGCAAGCGGGTGCAAGGTACCGGCGAACGGCCGCGGCTCACCGTGTTCCGCAGCGTGGCGCACATCTACGTGCAGGTGGTCAACGACGCCGACGGCACCACGATCGCCTCGGCGTCCACCGTCGAGCCGACGGTGAAGGGCGCGCTCGACAAGGGCGTCAAGGGCGGCAACGTGGCCGGCGCCAAGGCCATCGGCAAGACGATCGCCGAGCGGCTCATCGAGAAGGGCGTCAAGCGCGTGGTGTTCGACCGGAACGGGTTCCTCTATCACGGCCGCATCAAAGCGGTGGCTGACGCGGCGCGCGAAGCCGGTCTGGAGTTCTGACGTGGCAACCATGAATCGCTTTCGCGAGAAGATCGACGCGTCGCAGGCGGAGTTCAAGGACACCGTGGTGTCCATCAACCGCGTCACCAAGGTGGTCAAGGGCGGCAAGAACCTCAGCTTCAGTGCTCTGGTCGTCGTGGGCGACGGGCACGGCATCGTCGGCTTCGGCGTCGGCAAGGCCAAGGAAGTGCCGTCGGCGATCAAGAAGGGCATCGAGGCGGCCAAGAAGAACCTGATCAGGGTACCGCTGCGGGGCACGACGATTCCGCACCAGGTGGTCGGCAAGTTCGGCTCGGGCGCGGTGCTGCTGAAGCCGGCGCCGGACGGGACCGGCCTGATCGCCGGCGGGGCCGTGCGCGCCGTGGTCGAGAGCTGCGGCATTCACAACGTCCTGACGAAGTCGCTCGGCTCGGCCAACCCGCACAACGTGGTGCGGGCGACCTTCAAGGGCTTGATGGATCTGAAGAACCCGGCCTTCGTCGCCCGGATGCGCGGCAAGGAAGAAGCCGATCTGGTGGGAGCGTAAGGCGATGGCGAAACAGACGGCGGCCAAGACCCTGAAGATCAGGCTCGACAAGAGCCCGATCTGCTGCAGCAAGTCGCAGAAGGCGACGGTGCAGGGCATGGGCCTGCGGCGGATCCGGCACACGATCGAACTGCCCGACACGCCGGAAACCCGCGGAATGATTCTCAAAGTCCGTCACCTCGTGACGGTTCAGGAATAGGCCAGGTAGAGCGATGGGTCTGCACAATCTCAAGCCGGCGCACGGCTCGACGCACTCGAAGAAGCGCGTCGGCCGCGGACACGGCACCGGTCAGGGTACGCAGGCGGGCCGCGGCCACAAGGGCGCGCAGTCACGCTCGGGCTACAGCTTCAAGCGCGGGTTCGAGGGCGGCCAGATGCCGCTCCACCGGCGGGTGCCGAAGCGCGGGTTCCACAACCCGTTCCGCACCGAGTACGCGGTGGTCAATCTCGACGCGCTGGCGGAGCGGTTCGACGCCGGCACGGTGGTGACGCCGGAACTCATGCGCGAGAGCGGTCTCGTGCACGGCAAGAAGCTGCAGATCAAGGTGCTGGCGCGCGGCGACGTCGGCAAGGCGCTCACGGTGAAGGCGCACAAGTTCAGCGGCAAGGCGGCCGAGAAGCTCGCCGCCGCGGGCGGTGCAGCCGAGGTCCTAGAGGCCAAAGGTTAGAAGGAAGCTACGAGCTACCGGCTACCAGCTACAGGCTAGACGATGGACAACCCGCTGAAGAACCTATTCGCGATCACCGACCTGCGCAACCGCGTGTTGTTCACGCTGGGCATGCTGGGCGTGTTCCGCCTCGGCAGTCACATCCCGACCCCGGGCGTGAACACCGAGGCGTTGGCCGTGATGGCCGAGCAGGGCCGGAACACCATGTTCGGCCTGTACGACATGTTCACGGGCGGCAACCTGGCGCAGGTCACGGTGTTCGCCCTCGGCGTGATGCCGTACATCAGCTCGTCGATCATCCTGCAGCTGCTGACGGTGGTGTGGCCGTACCTCGAGCGCATTTCGAAGGAAGGCGAGCTCGGCCGCCGCAAGATCACCCAGTACACCCGCTACCTGACGCTCGTTCTCGCGTTCGTCCAGGCACTCGGCATTTCGATCTGGCTCGAACGCTCGGCGGACGTTGGCGGCCTGCCGCTCATCTACGACCCCGGCTGGGGCTTCCGCTTCATCTGCGTGATGACGCTGATGACCGGCACGATGTTCATCATGTGGCTGGGCGAGCAGATCACCGAGCGCGGGATCGGCAACGGCATGTCGCTGCTCATCTTCTCGGGCATCGTGGTCAATCTGCCGGTCGCGATCCTGACCACGTTCGACCAGATGCAGACCGGCCAGATCTCGCTGCTGCGCATCGTGCTGCTGCTGCTCGTCATGGCCTGCGTCGTCGCCGCGATCGTGTTCGTGGAGCGGGGCCACCGCCGCATCTCGGTGCAGTACGCGAAACGGGTCGTCGGCCGCCGCCAGTACGGCGGGTCGAGCACGCACATCCCGCTCAAGGTCAACACCGGCGGCGTGATCCCGGTGATCTTCGCGTCGTCGCTACTGGCGTTCCCGGCCACGCTCAAGA
>Ga0209486_10001350_pt1 | contig 10666 bp, 7 predicted proteins | sample NCCompost_FD_187518 | JGI IMG/M metagenome (GOLD analysis project Ga0209486, IMG submission 187518) | Agricultural soil microbial communities from Utah to study Nitrogen management - NC Compost (SPAdes) (version 2) | ecosystem: Environmental > Terrestrial > Soil > Agricultural land | place: USA... | reverse complement strand
CCGACTGGATGCCGGCGCCGCCGAGCAGCTCGCGCACACGCGATGCCAGCGCCGGCGAGCCGGGCGCGGGCCACGTGATCGTGTACGACTCCGGCGGGAAGCCGTAGTAGTCGTAGAGCATTGGCGGCTGCTCGGATGTCATGACCGTCGGCACCGGCGCTTCCCAGTGCGCGGACACGACGAGCAGCGCCCTCGGCGGTTCAGGCGGGACGCGCCGCACCGAGCGCAGATAACTGGCCAGCCTGGCGACGTCGTCGGGTGGAAAGCCCATCTCGACGAACGGCCAGGGGCCGCCGCCGTGCGGCACGAAGACGACCGGCATGCGCTCGGACATGCCTCATCGTAAGCCTTTAGCCTCTGGCCTTTACCTGTAGGCCACCGCGATCGAAGGCAGCCGCACTTCCAGATCGCCCTGCCGGAAGGCCGAGAGAAACGCGTCGACCACCCTCGGGTCGAATTCCGTGCCAGCACCCTTCTCGATGATCGCCTTGGCGTCGAACGGCGACATCGCCTTGCGGTAGGGGCGATCGCTCGTGAGCGAATCGTAGACGTCGGCTACCGAGATGATGCGCGCCTCGAGCGGGATGGCGTCGCCCGCGGTGGAGTGATGGCCGGTGCCATCGGCGTGATCGTGGTGCGCGAGCACCACCGCGATGACGCGTTGCAGCGATCCACCCGAGGTGAACTGCGCCGCCTTGGCGAGAAGCTCGCGGCTGACGTCGTTCTTGCCGATGTCGTGCAGCAGGCCGGCGGCGCGCACATCCTCGATCTGCGAGTCGTCCAAGTCGAGCCGCGCGCCGATCCGGACTGCGTACTCGGACACACGATATGAGTGATGCTCGGTGTACTCGTCCTTCGTGATGAAGTGCCGCAGCAGCACCAGAATGCCGTTGTAGGTCTGACGAAGCTCACGCACCTGCGCGTTCTTCCTCTCGCAGACGGTACCCATGAGATACGCCGTCACCAGCAGGGTGCCGGCCCAGGCGCCGAGATCGGCGAGCTGCCGCGGCTGATGGAACATCCATTCGCCGGTGCGCGCGGTGGGCAGCGCCGTGACCAGCAGCGCCAGCAGCACGCTGCCATACGCCGTCAGCACCGCGTGCCGCCGGCCATAGAGGTAGGCCGCGACCACCGTGGGCAGCGTGTAGAAGCCGAGCATCATGCGCTGCGCGTCGGCCAGCACGTTCAGGAGCCCGGCGATCGCGAACATCGACAACAGGAGCCACAGCTCCTTGTTGACGCGCTCGATGAGGCGCAGGATGTTTGGCGGCATGACTAGGTGAACTACAGGCAAGCCATGTGCCTGTGCAGGCCCGGCGTGTTCTGCGCACCAAGCGTGCTGCATTGGCACACCGCTGTGTCCGATAGTGATCCGAGACGAGACACGCGTGCCGCTTGCGGGACGGATGCCCGCCGCTGCACCCGGTTGCGTGCTCTTTCGCAGGGGACACGAACGTGAGCCAACCCGAAACCCGCCTCGGCGAGCTGCTGATCCAACGGCGCCTGATCACGGCCCAGGATCTTCAGGAGGCGCTCGACGCGCAGCAGTCGGCGCCCGCGTACGTGCCGCTCGGGCAGGTGCTGATCGACCGCGGGCTGATCACGCGCCGGCAGCTGCATCTGCTGCTCGACTGGGCCAAGATGCGCCCAAAGCTCGGCGAGATGCTGGTCAAGGCCGGCGCCATCACCGAGGCGCAGCTGACCCGCGCCCTCGAGGAGCAGCCGCAGATGGGGCTGCCGCTCGGCGAGACGCTGATCAAGCTCGGGTACCTCACCGAGGACCACATGCGGCAGGTGCTGTGCCTGCAGATGAACGTGCCGTTTCTCGACCTCACGCGGGTGCAGATCGACGCGTCGCTGGCGCGTCTGATCAACCGGACCTACGCCGTGCGCCATGTCGTCGTGCCGGTGTCGCAGGTGGGGCAGACGCTCACCGTCGCGATGAACGATCCGTCCGACCTCGACGCGGCCGAGGAGCTGGCCCAGTCCACCGGCTGCATCATCCGCGTGGTCACCAGCTCGGCGCGCTCGATCCAGGACGCGATCACGCGACTCTACTCGCCCAACGCTGGCAGCGGCGAGGCGGAGGCAATCGAAGGCCTCGAGCTCGTGCAGGACACCGAGGACCACGCTATCGCCAAGGAATACACGGCGCAGAGCCGCCGTGCCGACGACATCGTCCGGCAGATCTTCAACACCGCGATCAGCCGCGGCTGCAGCGACGTTCACATGGAGCCGCTGTCGCGCAACCGGATGCACGTCCGCTTCCGTATCGACGGCGTGCTGCGCGAGCTCGATCTGGGGCCGCTGCAGCAGGCCTGCAACGAGAACGTGCTGTCGATCGTGTCGCGCGTGAAGATCCTCGGCAAGCTCGACATCGCGGAACGGCGCCGCCCGCAGGACGGCAGCTTCCGCCTGCGCGCCGAAGGGCCGTCGGGCGACATGCTCGACTTCGACCTCCGCGTGTCGGTGATGCCGAGCTACTACGGCGAAAGCGTCGTGGTCCGCATTCTCGATCGGCGCCGCGCGCCGAAGTCGATCGACAGCCTGAAGTTCGCCCCGTCGGTCACCGAGCAGCTGAAGAAGCTGCTGTCGCGCACGTCCGGCATCGTCCTGATCACCGGCCCCACTGGATCCGGCAAGAGCACCACGCTGTACGCCGCGCTGCAGAGCATCTACCGCCCGGAGATCCGCGTCCTGACGGCGGAGGATCCGATCGAGTACGTCTACGAGCAGTTCAGCCAGTCGGAAGTGGACGAGCGCATCGGCAACACGTTTGCCAGCTACCTGCGCGCGTTCCTCCGCCACGATCCGGAAGTGATCATGGTGGGCGAGATCCGCGATCACGACACCGCCGAAATGGCGCTGCGTGCCGCGATGACCGGACACCTTCTGCTCAGCACGCTGCACACGAGCGACGCGGTGTCGGTGGTGTCCCGCCTGGTGGACCTGGGCGTCGAGCCCACGCTCGTCGGCGCGTCGCTGGCCGGCGTGTTGTCGCAGCGCCTGGTGCGCACCATCTGCACCGATTGCCGCGAGACGTACGTCCCGGCCCCCGAGCTCATGAAGGAGTTCTTCGACGAGACTCCGAGCGACCTCAAGTGGTACCGCGGGCGCGGCTGCCACAAGTGCGATTTCTCGGGCTACAAGGGCCGCCGCATCGTGGCGGAGCTGTGGACTCCGAGCAACGCCGACGTCATTCTGATCAACAAGTCGGCGCCGCGCGACGAGCTCGTCGAGAGCGCGGTCAACTCCACCTATTCAATGGCGGAGAACGCGATCCACCTGCTGAAGGAAGGCGTCACGAACCTCGAAGAGCTGATGCGGACGCTGCCCTACGCGACCATCTACCGGATGCGCTCGCTCGTCGCCGCGTAGCTCCGTACGTGGCTGCGGGCCTTCAGGCCCACATGGACGAATCGGACCCGGCCTAAGCAGGGGGGATTCTCTTGTTCACCATGATGACGGTGTTCGGCACGCCAATCGTGCTTGGACTAGCCTGGTGGAGATGGATTCGCGGCGGGGCTGTCGCTGCAATGCCGTGGCGCGAGCGCAGTGTGTTGGTCGGGCTTGTGGCCGCTTCCTTGAATCTCTTCCTGTTCTATTCCTGGTTCGCTTACCGTTTCATTGCCGGTGCGACAGAGGAAGTCTGGGCGATCAAAGGCACCCTCGGTGATGGCATTGCCGGTTGTCTCGTCATCGCAGCCATTCTCGGAGCACTCGTCGGGAAGGGGCGGGGACGTGTTCTTACGGCGGTCGGAGCAACGATGGCGTATCTGCTCTGGGTTCCGACCGCGATCTTGTAGCGAGGACCTGCCAGGCCGCCTGACAAGCCGCTGCAGCCGACGAGCGCATCACGTAAGGCCGGGTCCACATGGAACAGCGCCTGAAACATCTCGATCTCTGGGTCTGGCGCTATCTGGAAAACGAGCGCAACTATCCAGGCCTCCATCTCACCGCCCGGCCCGAGTCCTGCGCGATGGTTCTCGACGTTCTGGCGACGCTACGAGCGGAGGGTGGTGTCGTGGACCTGGAACTCACTCCTGAGTACATCACCGTCTTTGAAGACGGCATCCGCGATGTGGCGAGAGGCCGAGGCGACTATTCCATCGCGCCACCACGGAAGCGTCGAAAAAATAAGAAGTTGCCAGCCAAGGATCGTGTGTCGTTGGATCTGTGGTTCTGGCCCTGCTTCGGGCACCTGGCTCCCGTGCCTTGAATCAATGCGGCCTGACAGGCGGTACGGGCCGCACCGCTGAAACGCTATTCGAGCCGCACGAGCCCTCGCCGCGTGGCGATTTTCACCGCTTCCGTGCGGCTGGTGACGCCCAGCTTCTCGAACAGGTGCCCGAGGTGGGTCTTGACGGTGCGGTCGCTGATCCCCAGCTCGTTCGCGATCTCCTTGTTGGCCTTGCCGTCGGCCATCAGGCGCAGCGTGGCCAGCTCGCGCGGTGTGAGCTGCACGCGCGTCACTTCTTCCGCAAGTTTGGCCGCGGCGGCGGGCGCCAGATACGTCTTGCCGGCCAGCACGTCGCGGATGCACGTGATGAGATCGTCCGCCGAAATGTCCTTCAACACATACGCCTTCGCGCCCGCCTTCAGCGCCCGGGTGATCTCCTCGTCGGTGTCGTAGGTGGTGAGCACGATCACGCGCGCGCGCGGATCGCGCTCGCGCAGCCGGAGCACGACCTCGACGCCCTCCATCACCGGCATCCGCAGGTCGAGCAGCGTGACGTCTGGCTTGACGCGCTCGTAGGCCTCGAGCGCTTCGACGCCGTTGCCGGCCTCGGCCACCACCTGCAGGTCGGCCTCCTGGTTGATGATGTTGGCGACGCCCGTACGGAGCAGCGCGTGGTCGTCGACGAGCAGCACGCTGGCGCGCCTGGTCGCCGCGGCGGGTGTGATGGCGGCTTCAGTTAAGGGCATGGACCTGCGTCAACAGATGGGAGGGCTCCCACGCGAGCACCACTTCCGTGCCGTTGCGCGGTGCCGTGACGATCGTCAGCGACGCGCCGATGCGATCGGCGCGTTCCTGCATGCTGGTCATCCCGAATCCGCCTGACGACCGTTCCCGCGGAATCCCCCGGCCGTCGTCGGCAATCGAGAGCCGCAGGCCGATCGACTTGACGGTGGAGGCGCGAACGGTGATGCGGCCGGCGCGCGCATGTCGAACGGCGTTCGTGAGCGCCTCCTGCGCGATGCCGATGACCTCGCGCTCGATGCCGTCGCCGAAGCGGGGGAGCTCGTCGAGCTGGACGTCGATGGGGGTGTCGGAGGTCTTCTGCGCGAACTCAGCCACGCGCCTGAGCGCCCGGGCGATGTCCTCGCCGTCGCCGACGTTCGGACGGAGCGCTCCGACGGACCGCCGCGCCTCGACCAGGTGCGTTCGTGCAAGATCGATCGCGACATCGATGGTGCGTGCCACGGTCGGCGGCAGCGGCAGGCCTTCACGCTGCGCCGCCTGCAGCTGCATCAGGATGGCGCCGAATCCCTGCGCCAGATTGTCGTGAATGTCGCGCGCCAGGCGGTTGCGCTCCTCGAGGATGGCCTTGCGTCGCTCCTCGGCGCGCTTCTGCTCGAACAGGCGGCTCTTGTGCAGCGCCAGCGCCGCATGCCGCGCAATCGCCTCGACCATTGCGATGCGCCACCACGATCCGCCCTCGGGCTCGTCGGCGACGCACAGCGTGATCCATCCCAGGTTCTTGCCGCCCAGGATGAGCGGTGCCACGACCGTGGAGAACAGGCTTTGCGCGCTGTTGAAGTCGCGCACCACCTCCGGCAGGCGCGTGTCGTCGCAGCGATACTCGGTCGTCTGCTCCCACCCGTCCTTGTAGTCGTAGAGGAACTGCGCCATCGCCATCCGTGGAAAGTAGGTGGGTCCCAGCGTGGCGGCGTTGAACACCTCGCCGAAGAGATGCGCCATCCAGAACTCACAGCACTGCTTCTCTTCGTTGATCAGCCACACACCGGCGGCGTGGCTCTCGCCCTCCTCGGCCAGCGTCTTGAGCAGGGCACGGAAGAATGCATCGAGGTCGGGCACCCGCACGAGCAGATCGAGCGTGTACTTCGTGATCTCGGTTTGAATGTTCGCCAGACACTCGGCCCGTCGCCGCTCGGCGGCCTCGTGCAGCAGCGCGGCGCGGAGCGCGACGGCATCGCCGGAGTCGGCCACGCGGCGCACGCTGTCATCGATCGCGCCTCCACCGCCGCATCCGCCGCCCTGCTCCGGCGCGCCCGACAACGCGGATTCGGCCGCGCATTCAACGACGAGGTTGTCTTGACTCATGTGTACGCCCCGCACTGACCGACTCACGTAACCAGCTCTCCGATTATCGACCAGCCGTGTGACGAACGAGAAGCGGACGCAAGGACGAGTGCGCCCTCGTCCAAAAGTCGTAGACCGGCCTCCTCAACACGGCACGTGCCGGCCTGATCCCGAAGCCTGACGCCGTTCTGCATCCACTGCCCGATTGTGGCGGCGTGTCCGCGAGCGCCAGACTGCGGGTCATGGACGCATCGATCATTCGCACGTCGAACCTGATCTCGCGAGCCGCGCGCCTCGGCCGCCTGCTCGCACCGCTCGCCGTCACCGTCATCCTCGCTGCGTGCACGAAGACCGCCGCGCAGCAGGCTCCGCCGCCGCTGCAGGTCGCCGTCGCACCCGTCATCGAGCGCGACGTGACCGAGTGGGACGAGCTCACCGGCCGGCTGCAGGCCGTGGACTCGGTGGAAGTCCGGCCACGAGTCTCCGGCTTCGTGTCCGCCGTCCGCTTCTCGGAAGGCGCGATGGTCCGGAAGGGCGACCTGCTCTTCCAGATCGATCCGCGACCGTTTCAGACGGAGGTCGATCGACTGCAGGCCGAGCTCACTCGCGCCCGCGCAACGGTCGAGCGCGCGAACAGCGAGCTGGCTCGCGCCGAGCGGCTTCACCGTGAAAACGCCATCGCGAACGAAGAGCGCGATCGGCGCGCGTCCTTCGCGCAGGAGTCGGCGGCGCAGGTGGCGGCCGTGGAAGCGGCGCTGCGGGCGGCGGAGCTGAACCTCGAGTTCACGCACGTCACCTCGCCGATCAACGGGCGCGTGGGCCGTGCCATCGTCACCGAAGGCAACCTGGTGTCGAGCGGCCCGGGAGAAGCCACACTACTGACGACGGTCGTGTCGCTCGATCCGGTCTACGCCTACTTCGACGCGGACGAGCAGATCTACTTGAAGTACACCGGCGGCCCCGCGGGGAGTCGGGGGGCCATCGATCGCCACATCACGATGGCGCTTGCCAACCAGGACGGCTATCCGCGCGAAGGCACGCTCGACTTCCTCGACAACCAGCTCGATGGCGCCACCGGCACGATTCGCGGCCGCGCGGTGTTCCGCAACACCGACGGACAGCTGACGCCGGGTCTGTTCGTCCGGCTGCGGCTGGCCGGTGCGGGCAGCTATCGCGGCCTGCTGATTCAGGACCGCGCGGTCGGCACCGACCTGAGCAAGAAGTTCGTCTACGTCGTCACGCCGAAGGGGGAGATCGAATACCGGCCGGTGACGCTCGGTCCGATCGTCGACGGCCTGCGCGTCGTGCGCAGCGGCCTCAAGGCGGGCGAGCGCGTCGTCGTCAACGGGCTGCAGCGGATCCGCCCCGGGGTGCAGGTCACCGCGGTGGCGGACGCGGGTCCGGACCGCCGGCCCGAACCACGCAACGCCACGAATTGAGGTCGTCATGAACGTCTCGAGGTTCTTCATCGAGCGGCCGATCTTCGCCGCGGTCCTGTCGCTGATGATCGTCGCAGCCGGGGCCATTGCGCTGTTCAAGCTGCCGATCAGCGAATACCCGCAGGTGGTGCCGCCGACGGTGGTCGTGCGCGCGGCGTATCCCGGCGCCAACCCGAAGGTCATCGCCGAGACCGTCGCCTCGCCGCTCGAGCAGCAGATGAACGGCGTCGAGGACATGCTCTACATGTTCTCGCAGGCGACATCCGACGGGCGGATGCAGCTGACGATCACCTTCGCGCTCGGCACGGATCTCGACAACGCGCAGGTGCAGGTGCAGAACCGCGTGGCGCAGGCGCTGCCGCGGCTGCCGAGCGAAGTGCAGCGCATCGGCGTGGTCACCGAGAAGTCGACCCCCGACTTCATCATGGTCGTGCATCTCGTCTCGCCGGGCGAGCGCTACGACAACCTGTATCTGGCCAATTACGCGCACCTGCGCGTGAAGGATGAATTGGCCCGCATCCGTGGCGTCGGGAGCGCGCAGGTGTTCGGTGCCGGCGAGTACAGCATGCGGATCTGGCTGGATCCGGATCGCCTGGCCTCGCGGCAGCTGACGACCACCGACGTCATCCGCGCGATTCGCGAGCAGAACGTGCAGGTGGCCGCCGGCGTCCTGGGCGCGCCGCCGGCCCCCGTCGACACGCAGTTCCAGCTCTCGGTCAACGCCCGCGGCCGGCTGACCACCGAGGACGAGTTCGCCGACATCGTCGTCCGCGCGACGCAGGACGGACAGATCACGCGGGTGCGCGACGTGGGCCGGGTGGAGCTGGGATCGAACCTGTACGCGCTCCGGAGCCTGCTCGACAACCAGCCCGCGGTCGCCATCGGCATCTTCCAGCGCCCGGGCACCAACGCCCTCGAGGCGTCCGACGAAGTGCGCGCGACGATGGAACGCCTGAAGCAGAACTTCCCGCAAGGCGTCGACTACCGGATCGTCTACGACCCGACGATCTTCGTCCGCGACTCGATCAAGGGAGTGGTGGAGACACTCTTCGAAGCGATTCTTCTCGTCGTGCTGGTCGTGATGGTGTTTCTGCAGACGTGGCGCGCGTCGATCATCCCGCTCGTCGCCGTGCCGGTGTCGCTGGTCGGGACGTTCGCGGTGATGTACGCCTTCGGGTTCTCGCTGAACACGCTGTCGCTCTTTGGTCTCGTGCTCTCGATCGGCATCGTGGTCGACGACGCGATCGTGGTGGTGGAAAACGTCGAGCGGCACATCGAGCGCGGGCTGGCGCCGATCGACGCGACCCGGCGCGCCATGGAGGAAGTGTCTGGGCCGATCATCGCCATCGCGCTGGTGCTGTGCGCGGTGTTCGTGCCGACGGCGTTCGTCAGCGGATTGACCGGGCAGTTCTATCGCCAGTTCGCCCTGACGATCGCGTTCTCGACGGTCATCTCCGCGATCAACTCGCTGACGCTGAGCCCGGCGCTGGCGTCGCGCCTGCTGAAGCCCCGCGGCGCGTCGCGCGACGTCGTGCAGCGGGCGGCCGACCGGCTCTTCGGATGGTTCTTCCGCGGCTTCAACGCCTTCTTCGGCCGCGCGTCAGGCGCCTACGCGACGAGCGTTGCCCGCGTGCTGCGCGTGTCGTTCGTCGCGGTGGCGCTGTACGTCGGCCTCATCGGGCTGACGGCCGCCGGCTTCTCTCGCGTCCCGCCTGGGTTCGTGCCGACGCAGGACAAGGAGTACCTGGTCGCGTTCGCGCAGCTGCCCGACGGTGCCACTCTCGATCGCAGCGACGCGGTGATTCGCAAGATGACGGACATCGCGTTGAAGCACCCAGGCGTTCTGAGCTCGGTGGCGTTCCCGGGGCTGTCGATCAACGGCTTCGTCAACTCCCCGAACACGGGCATCGCCTTCGTCGTGCTGAAGCCGTCCGAGGAACGGCAGAGTCCCGAGCTGAGCGCGGGCGCGATCGTGGGTGCGCTGAACCAGCAGTTCTTCGCGGAGATCCCCGAGTCGATCGTCGCGATCTTCCCGCCGCCGCCGGTGCAGGGGCTCGGGACGGTCGGCGGCTTCAAGCTGTATGTCGAGGACCGCGGCGGGGCCGGCTTCGAGGATCTCTACGCGCAGGTGCAGAAGGGCCTCGCGAAGGGCCAGGCGGCCCCTTCACTGGCGGGGCTCTTCTCGAGCTTCCAGGTCAGCGTGCCGCAGATCGACGCCAACGTCGACCGCGAGCGCGTGAAGAGCTACGGCGTGTCGCTGACCGATGTGTTCGAGACGCTGCAGGTGTATCTCGGCTCGCTCTACGTCAACGACTTCAACCGCTTCGGCCGCACCTACCAGGTCAACGCGCAGGCGGAATCCGACTTCCGCCTGCAGCCCGAGCAGATCCGGCGGCTGCAGACGCGCAACGACCGTGGCGCGATGGTGCCGCTGGGATCCCTTGTCAGCGTGTCCCGCAGCTACGGGCCCGATCAGGTCATGCACTACAACGGCTATCCGGCCGCCGAGATCAACGGCGGACCGGCGCCGGGCTTCAGCTCGGGTCAGGCGCAGGCGGCGATCGCCGGCATCCTCGAGGCGGAGCTCCCGTCGGGCATGTCGTTCGAATGGACGGAGCTGGCGTATCAGGAGCTGCTCGCCGGCAACACGATGTTGCTGATCTTCCCCCTCTGCGTGCTGCTGGTCTACATCGTGCTGGCCGCGCTGTACGAGAGCTGGACGCTGCCGCTCAGCGTGATCCTCATCGTCCCGATGGTGCTGTTCTCGGCCATCGCCGGCGTCTGGCTCACCGGCGGCGACAACAACGTGTTCACGCAGGTCAGCTTCCTCGTGCTCGCCGGGCTCGCGTGCAAGAACGCGATCCTGATCGTCGAGTTCGCGAAGGAGCGCGAAGCCGAAGGGCGGTCGCACGTCGAGGCAGTGCTCGAGGCCTGCCGGATCCGGCTCCGGCCGATTCTGATG
>Ga0209486_10001349_pt1 | contig 10678 bp, 7 predicted proteins | sample NCCompost_FD_187518 | JGI IMG/M metagenome (GOLD analysis project Ga0209486, IMG submission 187518) | Agricultural soil microbial communities from Utah to study Nitrogen management - NC Compost (SPAdes) (version 2) | ecosystem: Environmental > Terrestrial > Soil > Agricultural land | place: USA... | reverse complement strand
CCGCGCGCGACAGGCTCGGTCTAGCCGGGGAGCGCCTGCCCGGCCCGCCAGCCGTTGCGTCGCATGCGCTCGATGAGCGCGACTACTTCGTTGCGCGCGGCGCGCGCGTGCACCGGGAGCACGAGCACGTCACCGGCGCGTGCCCATGCGAGCGCGGCGCGCACGGCGTCGACCTCCGTCAGCCGCACGGAAAGCGTCGACTCGGCGTAGCCGCTGCCGAGCAGTGCCGTGCGCAGGATTGCCGGCACCTCGCCGGGCGCGCGGCCGCGCAGGAACCCCTCGGTTTCCTTGATGACGATCAGGTCCGGACGGGCCTCGGCCGCAGTCGCGGCCAGTTGCTCGATGTCTCCGACCTGCCGATTGCCGGCCTGACCGAGCAGCAGCCCGAGCCGCCCGGACTCGCGCAGGTGACGCGCGACTTCGAGCAGACCGCGCAGACCGTCCGGGTTGTGTGCGTAGTCCATCAACAAGCGCACGCCACCCACCTCGTAGCGCATGAGCCGCCCCGGGTTGTCGCCCATGTCCGCGCCGAAGCGTGCGTACACCGCGGCGATGGTCGCGGCGGAAATCCCGAGCGCGAGCGAGGCGAGCGCGGCGCCTGCGAGATTCGCGACGTTGTAGGCCGCGCTGCCGTCGACCGTGAGCGGCATCGCAGCGATCGGGCCGAGATCGTCCGTCTCTCCGCGCGGCCCCGCCACCAGCCGCCCGTCGCGCACGCCAGCGCTTGCCCCGCCCCGTGCGCGATGCGCGATGAGCAGCGGATCGTCCGCGTCGCGCGCGAACCAGCCGAGGGGCCGCCCGGTCGCTTGGGCACGCGCCCGCAACTTCGGGTCATCGGCGTTGACCACCAGCAGCCCGTCCGGGCCGATCAGATTCGCCACGACGAGCTTGACCTCGGCGAGCGCATCGAGATCGTGAATGCCGTATTCGCCGAAGTGATCGGAGCTCACGTTGGTGATCACGGCGACGCGCGCCTGGCCGATGGCCAGACCGCGGCGAAGAATCCCGCCGCGTGCGGTCTCGAGCACCGCCGCCTGCACGCGCCGGTCGCGCATCACCGAACGAGCGCCAACAGGCCCCGAGTAATCCCCGGCGGTGATCAGCGTGCCGTCGAGAAACAAACCGTCCGTGCAGTTGTACCCGGTCCGCAAGCCGTGCGCGCGAGCACAGGCGGCGATCAGCCTCACGGTCGTGGTCTTGCCGTTCGAGCCGGTGACGACGGCGGTCGGCACGTCATGGAGGGACGGCCAGCGGATGTCGGCCACGGGCGGCAGCGCGTCGAGCGGCAGGTCGATGTGGCCGTTGCCCGCACCGAGCGTGAGCACCTCGTCGTCGAGGATCCATGGCAGATCGCGCCCGTGAGCGGCGTCGATCAACGCGAGCAGATCGCGGCGCGCCTCCATCTGCGACAGTTGCTTGAGCCGCGTCATCGCCGCCGCATCGTCCAGCACCGGCGGGATGGCGGGCGGCGTCGCGGACTCCGCTGCGTCACGGATCATCGCGGCCTCGAGACCAGCCCAGCGAGCGGGATCGCGTGCCAGCAGCGTAGCCGCCAGTGCCCACTCGTTGAGCTCGGTTGCGGTGAAGAGCTGGTCCACGGGCGCGGCGACGGCAAGCGACGCGCCGTCTGCATGCACGCGCGCGACCGGGGACTGTCCTCGAATGGGGCCTGTCCACATATCCGTCGAGAAGGGTAGCCTCCCCTCCCAGCCGAGGAATGCCCGGCCGCGCTCAACTCGTGCGCTCCAGTCGTCGATCAGCGCCGCATCGGCCTCGACGCCGACGACGTCCAGCACGGCGCCAGGCGCATCGAAGAACAGGTTGCTGCCGGTGAGACGCCTCGAGTTGTCGAAGGGCAGTGGATCCGGCTCGTTCAGTCCTCGGCCTCCGGTGCAAAGTGGATGCCGCGCTCGTCGCGGATCAGCCCCTCGAGGCTCACGAGCGCTGGCTCCTCTGGCGCTGTCTCGGTGACGAGCAGAACCACGGGCGCGGGCGCCTGCCCTGGCGTCGGCTCGGGCGAGCCCGCCGGCCGGAACTTGGTGATCTGCTTCCAGGAGCGCGTGAGGTGATCGGCGAAGACCAACAGCAGGTCGCCCTGCTGCCCCATGTTCAGCGCTCCTTCGATCGCCGCCTGTTCGTCCGGGATGATCGTGATCTGCTCCTTCGGCACGCCGGCGCCCATCAGCGTCTTCGCGAGGATCCGCGGCACCTCGTCGCCGTCGCGATCGCGAAGATTGTCGTCGCGCCGGCAGATGTAGTGATCGAAGCGCCCCGCGACCGCGAGCGCGATCGCGTGCAGATCCTCGTCGCGCCGGTCGCCCGGCCCGGCCATCACGACGATCCGCCGCCCGGTGACGTCGAACCGCTGCGCGAGATCCGCCATCACAGAAACCGCGTGTGCGTTGTGACCGTAGTCGAACAGCACCTTGAACGGGTGCTCGTTGAACACGTTCATGCGACCGGGCGCCTGGAAGAAAGTCGTGTCGAAGGTGCGCAGGCCCTGGCGGATCGCATCCAGCTTGATGCCGAGCGAGAACGCGATCGCGGCGGCGAACATCGCGTTCTGCACGTTGTGCAGCGCGCGTCCCTCGAGGGTGGCGGGAATCAGGTGCGTCCAGAGCAGCGGTATGTGGCTGCCCTTGTCGTAGAGCGTGATCATCTGCCCGTTGACGCCCGCCTCGATTGCGCAGGCGCGGCCGCCGGCGCGGACGTGCTCGCGCACCAGCGCGTGGCTCGGATTCATCGTCACGTAGCAGATGCTCGCCGCGTCGGTGTAGCCCGACATCCGCGCCACGAGCGTGTCGTCGGCGTTGAGCACTGCGCAGTCGGTGGCTACCTCGACGACCACGCGCTTGACCTCCGCAAGCTGCTCGAGCGTGTCGATGCCCTTCAGCCCTAAGTGGTCCGACTGCACGTTGAGCACCGCCCCGACGTTGACCTCCTGCACGCCCATCCCGGCGCGGAGCAGCCCGCCGCGCGCGGTCTCGAGCACGGCGATGTCGATCTGCGGATCCGCGAGCACCATCTGCGCGGACACCGGCCCGGTCATGTCGCCCTGCACCGTGCGCTGCCCGTCGATGTAGACGCCATCGGTGGTCGTGAGCCCGGGCGAGAAGCCCGCCATCTTCGCGATGTGCGCCAGCATCCGCGCGGTGGTGGTCTTGCCATTCGTGCCTGTGATCGCGGCGATCGGCACTCGCGACGGCGTCCCGGGCGGGAACAGCATGTCAATCACGGGACCCGCGGCGTCGCGCGGAGTGCCCTCCGAGGGCGCAACGTGCATGCGGAACCCTGGCGCGGCGTTCACCTCGCAGATGCCGCCGCCGATCGTGCGGTAGCTCTCGGTGATGTCAGTGGACAGAAAATCGACGCCGCCGACGTCGAGACCGATTGCGCGCACCGCCCGCACGGCCATGTCGCGGTTGTCCGGATGGATGACGTCGGTAACGTCGGTGGCCGTTCCGCCGGTCGAGAGGTTCGCCGTCTTGCGAAGATAAACGATCTGTCCCGCGGGCGGGACGGAGCCCGCCTGCAGCCCGGCGCGGGCGAGCATCTGCTCGGCCTGCGCATCGAGCTCGAGACGCGTGAGGACCTTTTCGTGACCGACGCCGCGGCGCGGATCCTGGTTCACGATGTCGACGAGCTGGACAATCGTATGCGTGCCGTCGCCGACCACGTGCCCGGGCGTGCGTCGCGTCGCGGCGACCAGCTCGCCGTTGACGACCAGGAGCCGGTGATCATCGCCCTCGAGGAATGTCTCGACGATCACCGAGCGCGAATGCTCGCGTGCCGTGACAAAACCCGCCGCCACCTCCTCGTCCGTGGTGAGCCGGATCGAGATGCCGCGGCCGTGATTGCCGTTGTAGGGCTTGGTGACCACGGGGTGGCCGATGCGTCGCGCGGCGCGTACCGCCTGCGACTCGTTCTGCACCGACTCCTGGCGCGGCACCGGCAGACCGAGTGACGCCAGGATCTTGTTGGTCTCCTCCTTGTCGCTCGCGAGCTCCACCGCGATGTGCGGGGTGCGTCCGCTGACCGTCGCCTGGATGCGCTGCTGGTACTTGCCGTGACCCAGCTGCACCAGCGACTGATCGTTCAAGCGCAGCCACGGGATCTTGCGCGCTTCCGCCGCGCGTACGAGCGAGGCAGTGGACGGACCGAGCGCACGCCGCTGTGCGAAACGGATGAATTCGTCGCGGGCCTCGGCCCAGCTCCAACCTTCGGGCACGCTGCCGCGCGGACGGATTTCCTCCGGCAGCAGCGAGCACAGGAGCCGGAGGCCCAGCTCACCCGCCGCGATGCCCTCGTCGCGCTGCGCAAACTCGTACACCACGGTGTAGACGCCCGGGCGCTCGTCGATGCTGCGTGTCTTGCCGAACGTGACGTCTTCGCCGGCGACGTTCTGCAGCTCGATCGCGACGTGCTCGAGCACGTGGCCGAGCCACGTCCCCTCGCCTTCGCGCATGCGTCGGAAAAAGCCCCCTGGCTCGCGATAGGAGCAGCCGTGCTCGGCGAGGCCGGGCAGTGCAGTGGCGAGCCCGTCGATGTAACCGGCACCGAGCCGGCCGGTGGGCCAAGCCTCCAGTTCGCCCAGGTCGAGCTCAAGACGGATGACCGGGAACCGCGCGTAGTGCGAGGGCCCGACGTAAACGGAACGGTCGAGGATGCGCAACGGCTGACCCCTGTCTTCTTCGGTTCGGCCCGGAGGTCAACGCTACCCGCGACTCGGGCCGGCTGCAATTGCCGCCGGCGTCAGGAGTTGCCCGTCGGCGCGCGGGCGGCTCGCCGGCGCCCGGCAGGCTGCCCCCGCGGCTGGCTCACGACGGCTCCGCGGAGCCCTCAACCGTCGCCGCAAGCCGCGCCTCTGCGGCTGCGATCATCGCTTTGAAGCGCGGATTATCCCGTAGGACGGCGAAGTCTGGATCGGCCTTTGCGTGGTTCAAGCGACTGATAGACAGGTCTCCGAATGCCGGGGCAAGCATATCCAGCGCCGCGTCGATCTCGTTCAGGTGAATGATGAGTACGCAGCCAAAGTTGTAGCGCATGTTCCAATTGTCGGGATCGATCAGCAGCGCGCGGTTCATCCGCTCCTTGGCACGCTCCGCTTCGCCCAGGGCTCCGAGTGCATAGGCGCTATAGGCCGTGACCGCTCCATTGCTCGGATCCTGCGCCAGCACTTTCTCGGACCGCGCAAGCGCGATTCGCGCAGCGCGCAGCCTGCCTTCGGGGTTTCCGACGGCCCTGTAACAGCTGAGCAACATGGCAGGCGAATTGATATCCGTCTCCATGAGCGTCGTCGCTTTTTCCCAGTGCCTTATCGCGTCCTCGAGCCGCCCTTGCCTGTAGCTCAAATACGCGGCTGATCTGTTGACCTCGTAGGAATCGGCGTCCAGACCGAGGGCGACGTCGATTTCGGCAGATGCCTCATCATGACGACCGGTGTCGGCCAGGATCCTGGCCTTTACCGCATGGGCCTCGGCCAGATTGGCGTCCAGCGCGAGCGCCCGTTCAGCAGCCACCAGGCCGTCATCGACTCCTCGTCCAATCGAGTAGTGCAGAATCATTTGCCCAAGGGCCATCAGCGCCCAGGCGCGTGCATAGCGGGGGTCTATCTCGGTGGCGCGGACAGCCAGGCGGATGATCGCTTCGGCCCGTCGCGCATCGCCTTCATGGCCGGTGACGTAGAACTGCCGCGTCATGAGATAAAGGTTGTAAGCCTCGACATTGTCCGTGCCGCGCTGCTCGATGGCCATTTTCTCCTCGGGCAGCAGCTTCAGCTTCAGGGCCTTCACGATGGCTTCCGAGATCTCGTCCTGCAGCGCAAAGATGTCGTTCAGGTCGCGGTCGTAACGTTCGGCCCAGACGTGATCGTTACTCGACCCGTCCACCAGCTGGGCGGTGATCCGTACGCGGCCACCTGCCTTTCGCACGCTGCCCTCGAGCACGTGACTGACCTTGAGCTCGCGTGCGACTTTCGCTACGTCGACGTGCTTGCCCTTGAACACGAAGGCGCTGTTGCGTGAGATGACCGACAGCGCCGAGACCTTGCTCAGGTCCGTGATGATGTCTTCGGTGATCCCGTCGCTGAAGTATTCATGTTCGGGATCGCCGCTCATGTTGGCGAAGGGCAGGACGCAGATCGCCACGCGGCCAGCGCCGCCCGCGGGCTCAGACGATGCGGGACCGTAATTCGCAGTTGCAGACGCTGCGTGCTGTGCGCCGATCAGGGCGCGCACTGCGCGCAACACTTCCTGAACCTGCGGGCTACGAGCGTCGAGTCCTGAGTCATCGAGGTCGGTCGTATGCAACGCACGCACGTCGATCGGGAGGCTCGCGCCCTCAAAGCGCACCGGAACGAGGATGCCGCGCTCCACCGCGTCGCGCGCCTCGCCGCGCACCCAGCGGGACTCCACCGAAGTCGGGGTCCAGACGACAAGGACGGCAGTGGCGATCTTGAGTTCCGCGGCGATCTGGCGGTCGAATTCCTGACCAGGCGAGATCTCCGGGTCCCACCAGACCGACCAGCCCTGCGCCTCGATCGCGGTCACCAGTGGCGCAACGCGCGCCTTGTCGCGGCGGGCGTAGGAAACGAAAACGTCGGCCATGCTTATCGCGCCTCGACCGCCAGACCGGCGGGCACTCTCGACCCGACTAATCCCGCGGGGCCCGCAACGCCCGGGCCGAGGCGACCCTGGAATGCAGATTGAACGTCGCGCCGGCGACCAGCAGGTGCACCTTGAGCCCAAGCATGCAGAGCGGCTGACCCTCCGCGATGCTGTCCATCGAGGAATACGTCACATCCGCCGCGTCGACCACCGTCACGCCCCCGGTGCCCTCGACCTCGAGCAGGTTCGTCGGGCCGATGAACGCCGCCGTGTCCTCGTCGAGACCGACCCCGACCGCGAACGGGTTGTAGGCCAGTGCGGTCAGGAGCCGCCCGAACCGGTCGCGCTCGCGAAAATGCTGGTCGATCACGAAGCGATTGGTGAGCCCGAGCCCCGGCGCGAGGCGCACGCTGCCCGAGATCGCGGAGCCGCCTTCGTCGCCAAAGGCGATCATGTGCTCCGAGAGAATGCTCGCGCCCGCGCTCGTGCCCCCCACCGTGACGCCATGAGCGTTGCGGTTGCGGATGAGCTTCGCGACCGGAGTGCCACCCAGGAGTGTCGTGAGCCGAAGCTGGTTGCCGCCCGTGAAGAAAATGCCGCTCGCCTGCTCGAGCCGCTCGAGCCGGCTCGGCTCCTGGCAGTCGCGTCGCGTGTCGAAGTCCATCACCGAGACGCGACGCGCGCCGAGATCGCGGAAAACCTGTTCGTATCGGTGACCGGTCTCGTGAAGCTGGCTCGCGGTGGGGATGACGACGATGTCGGCGTCAGGTCCGCCCGACACGTCGATGAAACGTTGCAGGATGCGGGGGTCGTTTTCCTTGTTTTCCGCCCCTCCGATCGGGACGATCCAGCCTCGGGTCTCGCCGTCAGGGACCTTGCTCGGCATCCGGTCGCGCTCCTCGTGCGGATTCGATGGGCGGCATTATAGGGGACATTCTCCATTTCGCTCCGCGCAGAGCCCGCCCACGATGTCGGAACTGGGAAATGGAGAATGTCCCCATTAATGCGCAGTCGAGTTCTCGCCGTGCGCAGGTGCCGTGATTTTGGCGGGCTTGGTGAAGGACTCCAAGCGCGTGAGGAACGTGTAATCGCCCTCGACCGCCATTAGGCCGATGAGGATCAGGAGGCACAAGGGCGGCACGAGGATCGCGAGCTTGAGCGCGAGCCTCTCCCAGTTCATGTGCATGAAGATGGCGACGATGAACCCCGCCTTGAGGAACATGAAGAGGAGGATCAGCGTCCAGCGCAGCGCGCCCTGGAGGTGGAAGTAGTCAACCGCGTACGAGAACGCGCTGAGCACGAACAGGAGCAGCCAGATCCAGAGGTAAATCGCGATCGGATGCTGCTGGCCTTCACTCGCGGACATGGAAGTTCCCTACCAGAGATAGAAAAACGCGAAGATGAACACCCAGACGAGATCGACGAAGTGCCAGTACAGGCCCGTGATCTCGACGATCTCGTAGTTGCCCTTTCGGTCGTAGTCGCCGCGCCAGACCTTCAGCGCGACGATCACGAGGTAGATCACGCCCGCGGACACGTGCAGCCCGTGGAAACCGGTGATCATGAAGAACGAGGCGCCGAACTGCTCGGCGCCCATGGGGTTGCTCCACGGACGCACGCCCTCGTCGACGATCAGCTTGGTCCACTCGAAGGCCTGCATGCCGACGAAGGTCGCGCCGAACCCCGCGGTGATCAGCATCAGCGCGGCGGTCTTGCCGCGTCTGCGGCGGTAACCCATGTTGACTGCCATCGCCATCGTGCCGCTGCTCGAGATCAGGATGAAGGTCATGATCGCGATCAGGATCAGCGGGATGTGATTGCCGAATACCGTCAGCGCAAACACCTCGCTCGGGTTCGGCCACGGCACCGTCGACGACATGCGCACGTGCATGTATGAGGTGAGGAAGCAGCTGAATATGAAGGTGTCTGACAGCAGGAATATCCACATCATCGCCTTGCCCCAGGGCACGACGAAGGCCTGCTTGTCGGATGCGAAATCGGTTGCGACACCGGGCAGACCGGGGGTCACTCCGGCCGGGTGTACGACGCTGGTCGCGATCTCCACTGCCATATGCGTTCGGGCCCTTGGGTTCAGGTGAGCAGCAACAGGCTGAACAATACTAGCCAGACCAGCAGCAGGTAGTGCCAGTACACGGTGCACAGTTCGATGCCGAGCCGCACCTCGTCGAGCCCGGCGCCGCGCGCCAGTCGCGCGGCGGTCCTGATCCAGGCGACGAGCCCGCCGCCCAGGTGCACGGCGTGCACACCGGTCAGCAGGTAGAAAGAGGCATTCGCGGGATTGACGGCCGCGTAGTACCCGGCGGCCTGCAGCTGCTGCCACGCGTAGTACTGCCCGACCAGGAAGGCGACCGCAAACGCGCTGCCAAGCCACCATGCGAGCCGCGCACGGGCGGGGTCACCGCGGTTCGTGGCCACCCGCGCCCACTGCATCGCCACACTGCCGAGCGCGAGCAGGACGGTGTTGACCCAGAGCACGCGCGGCTCGGCGAGTGGATGCCAGTCGTGCGTGAGCCCGTGCGCCATGCCGTGACCCATGCGCATCCAGTAGCCGGTGATGAAGAGCGCAAACAGCGAGGTCAGGATCGCGAGGAGGATCCAGAGACCGATGCGCGCCGGTGGCGGACCCAGCGTGCCCGCGGAGTCGCGGCCGTCCGCGGTGCCCTGCGCCTCCCACGGCCGCGTGGTCAGCCGGCGGACCGCCAGCCACCACACGATCACACCGGCGAGGATCCCGGCGAAAGCAACCGTCAGACTCACGTGTGCCGACCGCCCGCGTCGTGGCCCGGCGCGTGCTCGTGATCTTTGCCGTGCCCCGGTCCGTAGCCATGACCGTGGCCGTGGAACTCCGGCGATTCGCCGCCCGCCGGCGGCTGGTTCTGCGGCACGAAGTCGTCCTTGAGACCCGGCACGCCGTACTCATAAGCCCAGCGATACACGACCGGCAGCTCCGCGCCCCAGTTACCGTGCCGCGGCGGCGTGTCCGGCGTGAACCATTCGAGCGTCGTCGCGCGCCAGGGATTGCCGCCCGCTGCCTTGCCGTTCTTCAGGCTCCAGATCAGGTTGAACAGAAACAGGAGCTGCACTGCCGCGACGAAGAACGCGGCCGTGCTGATCGCCTCGTTCATCGTGTGCACTGAGTCCGGGATGAAGTAGGTGTCGCCGAGTGCGTAGTAGCGCCGCGGCACACCCAGGATCCCGAGATAGTGCATCGGCAGATAGATCGCGTAGGTGCCGAGGAACGTGCACCAGAAGTGGATGCGGCCCATCGTGTCGTTGAGCATCCGCCCGGTCACTTTCGGGTACCAGTGATAGATCGCGCCGAACACCACCAGGATCGGCGACACACCCATCACCATGTGGAAGTGTGCCACCACGAAATACGTGTCGGAGAGCGGCACGTCGACAGTGACGTTGCCGAGGAAGAGCCCGGTCAACCCACCGTTGATGAACGTGAACACGAACCCGATCGCGAACAGCATCGGCACCGTCAGGTGGATGTGACCTCGCCACAGCGTCAGCACCCAGTTGTAGACCTTGATCGCGGTCGGCACGGCGATGATCAGGGTCGTGGTCGCGAAGAAGAAGCCAAAGTACGGGTTCATGCCGCTCACGTACATGTGGTGCGCCCACACCACGAAGGACAGCGCGCCGATCGCGAGGATCGCCCACACCATCATCCGGTAACCGAAGATGTGCCGGCGCGCGTGCGTGCTGATCAGATCGGAGACGATCCCGAACGCGGGCAGCGCGACGATGTAGACCTCCGGGTGCCCGAAGAACCAAAACAGGTGCTGGAACAGCAGCGGGCTGCCACCCGCGTGCCCGGTCTGCTCGCCCATCGACACGATCGCCGGCATGAAGAAGCTCGTGCCGACCTGCAGGTCGAGCGTCATCATCACCGCGCTCACGAGCAGGGCTGGGAAGGCGAGCAGGGCCAGGATCGTGGCCATGAAGATGCCCCAGACCGAGAGCGGCATCCGCATCATGGTCATGCCGCGGCAGCGCGCCTGCAGCACCGTCACGATGTAGTTCAAGCCGCCCATCGTGAAGCC
>Ga0209486_10001348_pt1 | contig 10679 bp, 13 predicted proteins | sample NCCompost_FD_187518 | JGI IMG/M metagenome (GOLD analysis project Ga0209486, IMG submission 187518) | Agricultural soil microbial communities from Utah to study Nitrogen management - NC Compost (SPAdes) (version 2) | ecosystem: Environmental > Terrestrial > Soil > Agricultural land | place... | reverse complement strand
CCGCGAACACGATCGGCGCGGTGCCGACGAATCCGCTCAGTCGCGCGATCATCGAAAGCCCGGTCTCGCCGCCCCATTCCTGCGACGCCTCGACTCCGCTCGGGGCAGGCGCGCGCCCGGAATCTGCCACCACCACCACCGCGGCTCCGGCCACGCGCGTGAGATCGTTCGTGCCGTCCACTCGTGTGTGGAATCCCTCGACGGCTCCGGCCTGCTGGATGTCCAGCGCCTTGCCCGCGGCGATCGTTCCGTCCCCGTCGATGAGGAGCACGCGCCGGACACGCTCCCCCCGCGCGAGCGCGTGAGCCGTCGAGCCGCCGAGCTCACCGGCTCCGACGATGCAGATGGTGGGCATGGATCGGTGAGTTATCTTAGTTGGTAGTTAGTGGTTAGTGGTTAGTGCTTGGAGTTTCGACGTGAGCGCATTGAACGGCAAGGTAGCGGTCGTCACGGGTGGTTCGCGCGGGATTGGTTTGGCGATTGCCGATGCGCTGCTCGGTCAGGGCGCTTCGGTTGTCATCAGCGGCACGAACAAGGACCACCTCGAGGCGGCCACGAAAAAACTGGCCTCGCGTTCCCGGAGCATGTCCGCCGTACAGGCGGACGTCCGCCGCTACACCGACGTGGACGCGCTGATGACGACTGCCGTGAAGGAGTTCGGCGGCCTGGACATCCTGATCAACAACGCCGGCGTTGGCGTGTTCAAATCCGTCGCGGAGACAACGGTGGAGGAATGGCACCGCGTCCTCGACACGAATCTCTCCGGCGTCTTTTACTGCTGTCATGCCGCCATTCCGCACTTCAAGGAGCGCGGCGGCGGGTGGATCATCAACGTCAGCAGCCTCGCCAGCAAGAATGCGTTCGTGAACGGCGGTGTCTACTGCGCGTCCAAATCGGCCCTGAACGCGTTTTCGGAAACGCTGATGCAGGAAGTGCGGTACGACGGCATTCGCGTTGCCTACGTGCTTCCCGGCTCGGTCAACACGGGTTTCGGCGGGCTCTCGAACACGAAATCGGAATGGGCGCTCATGCCCGAGGACGTTGCCCAGGCGGTCGTTGATCTGATCGCGTTCCCCGCGCGGAGCCTGCCGAGCCGCGTGGAAATACGCCCGGCGCAGCCGCCGAGAAAGAGCTGAATCGTGTCGGCCTTCGACAAGCACGCCGACACCCTCGAGCAGCACGAGACGATGATGGGCGCCTCCCGGGGCCGCCTCGCCGTTGCGCTCGATCTGCTGACCGACGCGCTGGCGATGGTCGGCCAGCACGGCGTTTACTGCCAGAGCGCGCGCACGCCGGGCAAGCCGTCGATGGACATTGCCATCGTGCTCGAGCACATCACCGATGCGAAGGAACTTCTGCAGAGCGTGATCGAGCTCGATCGCCCGGCATGAGTGAGGACGCGCTCGCGCCGATCGGCGTCATCGCGGACTACAACCTGCTCGAGAAGATGGACGCGGCGGGCCCCGGCGATCTCTATCGCGCGCGCGATACGAGGCGCGGCCGCACCGTCGCGGTGCGCGTGCTGCCTGCCGATTTCACCGCCGACCAGGCGGCGCTCGTCGCCAGCGCGCGGGCAGTGCAGGTGCTCTCGCACCCCAATGCGATCACGGTGTTCGATGCCGGCACACACGACGACCGCGTCTACGTGGTGTTCGAGTTCCTCAAGGGCCGCTCGCTGCGCTCCGAGATGGCCGGGCGGCCCGTGAACGTCAGGCGCGCCGTCGATATGACGATTCAGATCGCCGACGCCGTTGCCGATGCGCACGCCGCCGGGTTCTTCCACGGCGGCCTGAGCCCGGAAACGATCGTGATCACCGCCAAAGGGAACGCAAAGATCCCCGCCTTCGATCTCGCTGTTCAAAGCGGCCTGAGCAACGAAGGCGGGCAGGTGAGGCTGGACGACTACGCCTCGCCCGAAGAAGCGCGCGGCGAGGCTCCTGACGAACGATCCGACGTCTACTCGGCCGGCGCGATCCTGTACGAGATGCTGACGATGCGGCGGCCGATGCATCGCGGCGCGTCGGCGCCGAGTGCGTCCAACGCCAGCGTGCCGAAGGAGCTCGACGCGGTCGTGCTGCGCGCCGTATCTCCCAACCCGGACTCGCGCTATCAGAACGTGGCGACCTTTGCCGGCGATCTGCGCTCCGTAGGGTCCGTCGCCGAAGAGGAGCCGCACCGGGCGCCCGCCTCGGCGTCGTCCACGACGATTGGCGGCGTCGCGTTGACGACCGTCGCCATTCTCGGCGTCGTGGCGGCGATCCTGTGGTGGGTCATGCGGTCGTAAGGATCTCGCCGAGCTGGTTCACGAAGGCCGAGCGTGCCATCACCTGATCGATGCCGGCCGCCCGGGCGGCGTCGATCGTGGCCGTGTCAACATGGGAGACGTAGCCGAGGGTGCGGATGTCTCGCAGATCCGGGTCGCGCTTGAGGCCGGCGATCGCATCCAGCGGCCGCAGGCGCGCGCTGTTGAGGTCGAAAATCACCAGCGACGGCCGCTTGTCGCGGATGGTTTCCAATAGCTTGTCACCGGATCGTTCGAAGTAGACGTCCGCGTGCAGCGACTTGGCGGCGGTGGAGACCTTGATCGAGAAGATCAGGTCGTCGATGGCGCACACGATCATGGGTTCAGGGGGTTCAGGGGGTTCAGGGGGTTCAATGGGTTCACGGGGTTCAGGATAACCTCATGATTGTCGAAGTTCGAGCCGTCGCACCGTTCTACAAGAACGGATTCGTCGTGGCGTGCGGGCGGACACGCGAAGCTGTCCTCATCGATCCGGGCGACGAGGTCGACCAGTTGCTCGGTGCGGTGCGCGATCTCGACGTCGAGGTGCAGGCGATTCTGCTGACGCACGCCCACGTCGATCACATCACCGGCGTGGCGGCGGCGAAGGAGGCCTTCGACGTCCCGGTGTATCTGCATCGCGACGATCAGTTTCTGTACGACATGGCGGTCCAGCAGGGCGCGATGTTCGGCTTCAAAGTCCGGCAGCCGCCGCCCGTGGATACCTATTACGATTCGACCGCGGTTTCATTCGGCGACTACAAGGTGCGAGTCCATCACACGCCCGGCCACTGCCCCGGCGGTGTGTGCCTCGATGTCGGTAAAGCCGGAGAAGACCGGCACCTGTTCGTCGGCGACACGCTGTTTGCCGGCTCCATTGGCCGTACGGATCTGCCGGGGGGCGACTATGGCGTGCTGATGCGGTCGATCACCGGAGTGCTCTTCCCGCTCGGAGACGACGCGATCGTGCACCCGGGGCACGGCCCGGATACGACCATCGGCCGCGAGCGCGCGACGAACCCGTTTGTGCTGGAGTACTTGAGGTCCGCCTAAAGGCGGACACTACGTACGTTATTCGGTGTCGCGCAGCGCGACGACCTCGACGCGGCCGATCTGCACCTTGTCTCCGGACGCCAGCCGCGCCACGTCCGTCCGCTGACCGTTGACGAACGTTCCGTTCGTACTCTCGAGGTCGCGGACCTCGAGCCCGCCGTCCGGCATCGACGTAAATCGGCAATGGACGCGCGAGACCAGCGCCGCGTCGACGATGAAGTCCGCGCCCGTGGCGCGTCCCAGCGTGCGGACCGTGCCGGGCATGATTCGAAACGTTTTCTCAGGAATACCCTCGGTAACCGTTCGCAGCACCCACATGGCTCTTCCGTCCGTATATACCCTCTGGAGACGTCCGCCGCGGCAACTTTCCCGCCGCCCTCGTCGTCAACAACCCGTGATGAAGAAATCGAAAAAACGAAGCCTGATCGCCGCCATTGTCGTGATCCTCGCCGTCGCCGCCGCCTGGGGATTTTCGACGCTGGGCGGCGCCTCATCGACGATCGATCCGGCGCGGCTGGCCACGGTCGAGCGCGCCACGATGACGCGCTCTGTTGTCGCCACCGGCAAGATCGAGCCCATTACCAAAGTCGAAATCAAATCCAAGGCGAACGGCATCATCGAGAAGCTGTTCGTGGACGTCGATCAGGTGGTGATGCCGGGACAGGTGCTCGCCGAGCTCGACCGGGAGAATCTTACCGCACGCGTACGTGAGGCGCGGGCGAACCTGCAGGCCGCGGAAGCGGCGCACACCGCCGCGGTGGCCCAGCTGAAGAAGAACGAAGTCGAAGCCGAGGCGCCCGACGTCGCGTTCGCGCGCCGCAACTTCGAACGCGCGAAGCAACTGGCGGCTCAGAAGCTCGTTGCCGCATCGACGCTCGACGAGGCGCTCAGCGCGCTCGAGCAGGCGGAGAACCGTCAGCGCGCCGCCGCGGGGCAGCTCGCCGTCGCTCAGGCGCGCGTGACGGAGGCGTCGGCAAACGTCGCGCAGGCTCGCGCCGCCGTGGAGCGTGCCGAGGAAGAGCTCGCCAATGCCACCATCCGGGCGCCGATCCGCGCCACCGTGCTGACGCGCGACGTGGAAATCGGCAGCCCCGTCTCGTCCATCCTCAATCTCGGCGCCAACGCGACGCTGGTGATGACGCTCGGCGACATCGACGAGGTGTTCGTCCGCGGCAAAGTCGACGAAGCGGACATCGGCCGCGTCCGGCTCGGACAGCGCGCGCGGATCTCGACGGAGACGTTCCGCGATCGGGCCTTCGAGGGACGGGTCACGCAGATTTCGCCGATTGGCGTCGAGAAGGACAACGTCACCACGTTCGAAGTGGACGTGTCGATCGACAACGCCAGCAAGGAACTCAAGGCGAATATGACCGCCAACGCCGAGATCGTCCTCCAGGAATTGCCGAACTCCCTGCTGCTGGCAGAGGGCGCGGTCGTCTACGACGCCCAACGCCGGGCTTTTGTGGACATCGTCGATGCCGCGGAACCGACGGGCCGGCGCCGTGTGCCGGTCAAGGTTGGAGTCGGCAACGGCACGCGCATCCAGATTCTCGAGGGACTCGACGAAGGCGACAAGGTCGTTCTTCCCGGGTAGGGGTCGAGCGCGTGCGCGAAGCCATCACGCAGGTCTTTCAGAACCTCCGCGCCAACAAGCTCCGCAGCTTCCTGACGATGTTCGGGATCCTGTGGGGTGTGATCTCGGTAGTAGTCCTTTCCGCCACGGGCGAGGGATTCCAGCGCGGCAATCAGCACGTGCTCGAGGAGCTGGGCCGGAACGTCGCCATCGTCTGGCCGGGCCGGACGTCCATTCAGGCCGGCGGCGAACGTGCCGGCCGCCGCATCATGTTCACCATCGACGACGTGCGGGCGCTCCAGCGCGAGACGAGCATGATTCGCGTCGCCAGCCCGGAAATCAATCGCTCGGCGTCGATCAAGAGCGCTTATAACGCCGCGTCCCTGTCGGTTCATGGCGTCGAGCCGCAATACCAGGAAATCAGGACCATCGACATCGAGCGCGGCCGCGGGCTCCGGTTCTCGGACGAGGAACAGGCGCTGCGAGTCGCCGTCATCGGCGCCGACGCCAGCAGGCAGTTGTTCGGGAGCCGCGAGAGCCTCGGCGAGATCATCAGGCTCAACGGCATTCCATATACCGTGATCGGCAGGATCCGGAAGAAAGACCAGGACAGCAGTTACAGCGGCCCGGACAACGACAAGGTGTTCGTGCCGTTCTCCGCGATGTCGCGCGACCTGCCTCGTGTGGGAGCTCCGGCGGGCACGCTGTCCCAGATCATCGTGGCGCCGCAGCAGAAGGTGATCGACCAGCTGCCGCGCGTGCTCGAAAGCCGAACTGGCCGGATCGAGGACATCGACTGGCCGCTCGAACGGGAGATTCGGCGCATTCTGGCGCCGCGTCATCACTTCGACGCGGAGGACCGGAACGCCATCGCGGTCTGGGACACGACGCTCGAGACGTTGCTGTTCGGGCGAATGATTCAGACGATGAAGCAGTTCTTCCGCGCGGTGGGATTCGTCACGCTGGCGCTCGGAGGAATCGGCGTCATGAACATCATGCTCGTCGCCGTGCGCGAGCGGACGCGCGAGATCGGCGTGCGCAAGGCGTTGGGCGCGACGACGCGCCACGTGCAGCGGCAGTTTTTTCTCGAGGGCTTTCTGCTGACGATGTTCAGCGGTGCGATCGGATTCGCCGCGGCGCTTGCATTATGCGCGGCGGTCAATCTGCTGCCGATGCCGACGAGGTTCGAGGGAATGATCCTGACCTGGCAGGCGGGCACATGGGCGGTGGCCGTGCTCACGTTCATCGGCGTGGCGACGTCGACATATCCAGCGCGTCGAGCGGCGCTGCTTCCGCCCGTCGAGGCGCTGAGGTTCGAAGCGTGAGCGGACGGTTTCGGGTCGTCCGCGAGATCGGGCGCGAGGCCGTCGTCGGCCTCGTGCGCAATCGCGTGCGCGCCGGGCTCTCGATGCTCGGCATCTCGTGGGGCATCGTTTCCGTCGTCGTTCTCCTGGCCTACGGCGAAGGGTTCAATCAGGCGCTCCAGCGTGGATTTCAGGGTGCGTTCGGCGACGGCGTCAGCATCGTCTTCGCCGGTCAGACCAGCATGCAGGCGGGCGGCGAACGGGCGGGCAGGCCGGTCCGTTTTCGATTGACCGATCTCGAGATCCTCGACGAGATGCCGCTCATCAAGGACTGGAGCCCCGAATACATGCGGGACCTTCCAGTCTCATGGGGCACCAGGCTTGCCAGTTACCGCGTCCGAGGTGTCGCACCGGCGTACGAAAAGATGCGGACGCAGCCGGCCGCCGCTGGCCGGTTCATCGATGCCGAGGACGTGCGGCTGCAGCGGCGCGTAGTCTTTCTCGGCAGCACAGTGGCCCTCAAGTTGTTCGGCAACGTTCCGGCGGTCGGCGAGACGGTACGCATCCAGGGGATGGCGTTCGAGGTCATCGGCGTCCAGAAAGAGAAGGTGCAGCTCTCGAGTTATGGGCGCCCGGACAAGGAAAGCGTGTTCATCCCGTACACGACCGCCGGACAGCTGTGGAACACCGAGTTCGTCAACGTGCTGGTGTATCAGGCCGTCGATGCGACGCTGGACAGTAGGGCGACGCAGCAGGTGCGTGAAGCGCTTGCCAAGCGTTTGCGCTTCAACCCCGCCGACGAACGGGCCCTCAGGGTCTCCGGCTCGGCGGAATCGCAGGAGATCGCCGGCGGTATCGTGCTCGGCCTGAGGCTGGTGCTGACGTTCATTGGCGTGCTGACGCTGGCGATTGGCGGCGTCGGCGTGATGAACATCATGTTCGTTTCGGTGACCGAGCGGACGCGCGAAATCGGACTGCGCAAGGCGCTTGGCGCGCGAAAGGGATCGATTCTGCTGCAGTTCATGCTCGAAGGACTGGCGACGACGTTCGCCGGCGGCGCGGCCGGAGTGGCGATCTCCTATGCGCTGGTCTGGCTGATCAGCCCGCGCCCGTTCCTCTCTGAGCTCCTCGACGATGCCACACGGACCGCGGACATTTATCTACTGCTGACAGCCGAGCTCGTGGGAATCTGCGCGGGCATCCTGATCTTCGTCGGCATGATCAGCTCGTTCCTGCCGGCGCTGCGCGCGGCACGTCTGGATCCGATCGAGGCTTTGCGTTATGAGTAGGTTCAGGAGGTTCAATAGGTTCAAGAGGTTCAATGGGTTCGGGGGCGTCGTGATCGGACTCGCCACGTTGTCCGCGGTCGTGTCGGCGCAACGTCCGGGTTCTTCGTCTCCGGCGCCTGGCGCACACTTCGAGGTTGCGTCGATCAGGCGCAACGTGTCCGGCAGCACTGACGACCGGATGACAGTCGCTCCTGGTGGCCGCCTGGTGACCAGCAATATTCCCATCCGCACACTGATTCGGAACGTCTACCGCGTGCAGTACTCACAGCTGGCCGGTGGGCCGGAGTGGCTGGAGACCGAACGCTGGGACATCCTTGCCACCGGCGCGGGCGCCGCGACGTGGCATTCAGCCTTTCGCGCATGCTCGATCGCCCGGTCGTTGACCAGACCGGACTGTCCGGCGCGTACAGGTTCGAGCTGAAGTGGGATCCGAACTCCGGGTCCGTGGATCGCGCGGTTGCCGACGGCACCTCGTTGTTTACCTCGCTGCGGGAACAACTCGGGCTGGCGCTCGAGTCGCGCACCGGGCCCGTTCAGTTCCTGGTCATCGACTCGGCACAGCGCCCTGTCGAAGACTAATGCGCCCGCGCGAGTGCCGCTGAAAACACCTCGACGGACTGGGCGCCGGAGACGGCGTAGCGACCGTCGATAACGAAAAACGGAACGCCTCTCGCGCCAAGTTCGTGCGCCTGGCGATGGTCGTCGATGACCTCGCTCTCGCAGCGTCCGCTGCGAAGGAACTCCCGCACATCCGGCAGCCCGGCTTCCGCGCCCAGGACGGCGAGCGATTCTTCGTCGAAGAGGGATGCGTTCTCGGTGAAGTGCGCGCGGAAGAGACGCTCGATGACGCGGTCCTGAATCCCGTGCTCGAGCCCGAAATGCACCAGGCGATGTGCGTCCATCGTGTTGCCGGTTCGAGACTCCGACAGGTGGTACTCGAGCCCCTCCGCCGCGGCGAGGCCCTCCAGCCGATCCTGCGAGGCGATGACCTCGGCTTCAGTCATCCGGTACTTGCGCATCAACATGTCGCGCGCGCGCAGCGACTGCCCTTTCGGCAGCGACGGATCGAGCTGAAACGAGCGATGGACGACTTCCACGGAGGTGGCTGCTGAAAATCCCGATAGCGCCCTCTCGAAGCGGCGCTTGCCGAGATAGCACCACGGACACACGAGGTCGGACCAGATGTCGATTCGCATCACCTAATAGCTGACAAGCAACCGGGCAGTGCGTTCAACCGCTGCTTCTGACGGCAGGACGAACTCCTCGAAGGCGGTGACCTGTTGAAACTTGACCAGCTCGGCATTTTGTTTCTTAATGCGACGCTACGGAGAGAAGAGTGCGATGGGGGATGACCGGTTACTCGAGGTGGCTCAATGGTCAAGTCAGTACCGACGCAGGTCGTAGATCGGGCCCCAGCTCGGGTAAAGGGCGCGGTGTCGTGGGCGAAGGGCGCGGCCGGTCTCGCTGCCGCCGCATCGCTGGCAGTCGCTTACCTCAAGGACGCTTCGCCAGAGGCACTGTTGATCGCGGGGGGCACCATCGTGGGGATGGTGTTCTTGACGATGCTTGTCATCCTCCTATCGGGGTTTCAAGACGATGGGGAGCCGCTACCAGCTCGCCGCGGGAGGGATTCATCCCGACAGGGACGTCAGCTTGATCATCCCGGCGGCGCAGACAGACGGCGCACGCATCTACCCGTAATCGTTCTCGTTTGGGGTTCGGTGGCTATTGCCTTGACCGTCGCGGTTATCTTGGTTGGCAGCGCAGTACTGCTTCTGAGAGAGCGCTTTTTTCCCGGCGAGGCCACACCCGATCCTCCGTCGATCGTGCTTCCTGCTGGTGAGACGCCGCCGTCGGGAATTCCTGAACAGCAACGCGCTCCGACCAAAAGCCAACTTCGTCCAGAGATGGTACCGCGCATGTTACTCGACACGATCAGTCCTCCGCTGTTCGCAGCGAGCCCTCAGGATGCTCTTCGAGAAGAACTGCGCGCCAGAAGCTCGTTGGTGCTCGACGGAACAGTGCTCAAACTTGAGCCTCCAACGCAAAAGAATGACGTCTACTACATCAGCGTCTTCTCTCTGACGTTCAAGAATGGCGCGCGAATCGTGACTAACGGCAGACACGTCGTCATCAAAACGACACGCCTGATTGTCGAGCAAGGATCCATTGCATCTTTCGAATCGGTCCCGGGTGAGGCGGAGCAAGGCAAGATCGGAACACTCGGACTGGACGGCGGACGCATAGAGGTCACGGTTCTCGACCGATATGACGGTATTCTCACAATCGCGCTCAGAGGTCAGACTGGAGGCAAGGGCGGCGCGGGAGCACCGGGCGAGAAAGGTGCAAAAGGAAGCCACGGTGCGAACGCCGTGTCAGCGGGAGCTTTCTGCCGAAGTGGTGGACAAGATGGAGGTGGCGGCGGCCAGGGTGGCGATGGGGCCAATGGCGCGAAGGGCGGGAGCGGCGGAAGGGGAGGCACGATTCGTCTCGTGGGCGTCGTTGCGCGCCAGTCTGATCGGCTGTTCACCGAAGGCGGTAAAGGAGGCGAAGGCGGTACGGGTGGTGCCCGTGGCGCCGGAGGCGATGGTGGAGATGCGGGTTCCGGCGATGGCCCCTGTGGCGGTGGCAGACGCGGACCAGACGGTCCGCCTGGCCGGGCGGGCAATACAGGCGAACCAGGTGCCAACGGTGTTGTTGGCTCGATCGAACGCAGAGAGCGAATGAGTTGATGGAGCTGGTAGTCGGGCGCCGCTGATTGTTCGCACGCGACGCATCCTAGTAGTCCACCAGCAATCTCGCTGCGCGCTCGATCTCAACTTCCGACGGCAGGAAGAACTCCTCGAGCGGAGGCGAGTAGGGGACCGGCGTGTCCAGCGCGCCGACGACGCGAACCGGCGCGTCGAGCGATTCGAACGCCTCTTCCTGGATGATCGCGGCCAGGCTCTCGCCGATGCCGCCGGTGCGCGAGTCCTCGTGGACGATCAGCACGCGGCTGCAGTGGCGAGCAACCGCGAGCACGGCCGCTTTGTCGAGCGGCGCGAGCGATCGAAGATCAAGGACGCTTGCCTGGATGCCGTCCGCCGCGAGCCGTTCGGCAACGCGGAGGGCGACATGGACGGAGGCGCCGTAGGAAATCATCGCCACATCATCGCCGGCGCGCCGCAACGCCGCCCTGC
>Ga0209486_10001347_pt1 | contig 10681 bp, 6 predicted proteins | sample NCCompost_FD_187518 | JGI IMG/M metagenome (GOLD analysis project Ga0209486, IMG submission 187518) | Agricultural soil microbial communities from Utah to study Nitrogen management - NC Compost (SPAdes) (version 2) | ecosystem: Environmental > Terrestrial > Soil > Agricultural land | place: USA... | reverse complement strand
CCGGATTCGCGCTGGGTCGCCTATTCCAAGAACCTCCCGAGTAAACTGCGGGCGATCTTTGTTTACTCGTTGGCCGATCAGAAAGCGTATCAATTAACCGATGGACTCGCGGACTCGACCTCGCCCTCTTTCGATTTGAACGGCAAGTACCTTTATTTCCTCGCGAGTACCAACTATGGACCAAGCACCGGATGGCTCGAGATGAGCTCGCTGGAACGCCCCGTGCGGCGGGCGATTTATCTGGCCGTACTAAGTGCGACCGAGCCTTCGCCACTCTTGCCGGAAACGGGAGACGAACCACCGCCGAAGCCCACGACGCCACCTGCTACGCCACCGACTCCGGCTCCTGCACCAGCGCCGGTGACCGTTCGTATCGACGTTAACGCAATCAGCCAGCGAATAATCACCGTGAATGTGCCGGCGGGTGAGTACGCGAACCTGCAAGCCGGAGCAGCCGGAAGTTTTTACTACACCGAACCACTGCCGGGCGGTGGTCCAACGGCTCTGCGTCTCCAGCGTTACCAGGTGCGGGAGCGCGTTGCCGCACCCTTCCTGGAAGGCGTCCGTGCCTACGCGCTTTCAGGCGATAAGAAAAAGCTTCTGTACCAGGCAAGCGCCGGCGGCGGTGCGAACTGGGGCGTCGTCTCTACGGAGCGGCCCGGTGTTAAGGTCGGTGATGGACCACTAAACCTTGCCTCCCTCGAGATGCGCGTTGATCCGCGCGCGGAGTGGGAACAGATCTTCCGTGAAACATGGCGCGTCCAACGCGAATATTTTTACGACGCCAAGATGCACGGCGCGAATTGGCAAGCTATTTACGACAAGTATCGCCCGCTTATCGAGCACGTGGGCCATCGCGCCGATCTTGGCTACGTGATCGCGCAGGTGGGTGGCGAACTCGCAGTGGGCCATTCTTACCTGATGGGCCCGGGCGATGTGCCGGCGGAGGATCCGGTCAGCGTCGGATTGTTGGGCGTCGACTACGCGATCGAGAATGGCCATTACCGGATCAAGCGTATTTACAGCGGCGAGAACTGGAATCCCGAACTACGCGCGCCGTTGAGCGCACCAGGAATACAGGTGTCTGAAGGCGATTACCTCGTTGAAGTAAACGGTCGGCCGCTCACGTCGTCAACAAACATCTACAGCCTGTTCGAAGGCACGGCAAACAGACAGACGCTTATCAAAGTGAACAAGACGCCATCCCGCGAAGGAGCGCGTTTGCTTACGGTTGTTCCGGTCGCCAGCGAAGACGGATTGCGCACACGTGCCTGGGTCGAGGACAACCGTCGCAAAGTGGACAAACTTTCCAATGGCCGGCTCGCCTACGTCTGGCTGCCCAACACTGCAACACCGGGTTACGTTTCGTTCACCCGTTACTTCTATTCGCAGCAGGACAAGGAAGGCGCGGTGATCGACGAACGTTACAACCAGGGCGGTATGGTGGCCGACTACATCATCAACGAGCTGGATCGCAAGCTGCTCGGTTATTTTGCGTTGCGTGACGGCGAACCCTCGACGTCTCCCATCGCCGGTATCTATGGTCCAAAGGTGATGCTGATTAACGAATCGGCAGGCTCAGGCGGCGACGCGATGCCCTTCTATTTCCGTCTCCGCAAGATTGGACCACTCATTGGTACGCGCACGTGGGGCGCGCTCGTCGGAACGCTCGGTTTCCCACCGACGATCGACGGCGGCGGCATCACCGCGCCCAACCTCGCTTTCTACAACATGAAGGGCGAATGGGACGTCGAGAACATCGGCGTCGCGCCCGACATCGAGGTCGAATACTCAGCGCCGGAAGTTATCAAAGGACGCGATCCACAGCTCGAACGAGCGGTGCAGGAAGCACTGAAACTGCTCGAACAGAATCCGGTAAAACGCGTACCGCGTCCGGCACCAATCGATCGCACTTCAAAACCGTCGAGGAGTTAAGCCTTGCGCCGTCTTTCATTCATCGCACTCTTCTGGCTTGCCTGCGTCGCATCAATAGCGGCGCAGCAGCCCGTTTTCACGCGCACCGAAGCGATGATCCCGATGCGCGACGGTGTCAAGCTTTACACGCAGATTTACACGCCGACTCGCGCGGCAGAACCTGTTCCGATGCTGTTGCTGCGAACGCCGTACGGCATCGGCAACGCAACTTCAGAACAACTCGTCGCGGCGCTCGATCAATTGACCGATTACATTATCGTTCGTCAGGACATTCGCGGGCGCTTCAAGTCTGACGGGCAGTTTGTAATGCTTCGTCAACCACGCGATCCCGCCGACAAGAAGGCGATAGACGAGGGCACCGACACTTACGACACGATCGATTGGCTCTTAAAGAACGTGTCTAACCACAACAGCCGCGTCGGAATGGTGGGTACGAGTTACGGCGCGTGGCTATCGGTGATGGGGATGCTGGATCCACATCCAAACTTGAAAGCCATCGTCCAGCAAGCGTCGCCAGCCGACATGTGGCTTGGCGACGATTTTCATCACAATGGCGCGTTCCGATTGAGTTACGGGCTTGAATACGCCTACATGATGGAGTCGTCGAAAGAGATCACGAATCCGACAAACATCATCGATCGTTACGATGCTTACGAGTGGTATCTCAACCTTGGACCACTCTCGAATGCAGATTCGAAGTACTTCCACGGCAAGCTTCCAACCTGGAACGACTTTGTCAATCATCCTGATTACGACGCGTTCTGGAAACGACAAGGGTTTGAACCCTGGCTGACGCGAGTAACTGTGCCGACGCTGAACGTCGCCGGTTGGTGGGACCAGGAAGACTTCTACGGTCCGATCAAGATCTACGAACTCCTCGAACGCCACGATACGAAGAAACAAAATTTCCTCGTCATCGGTCCGTGGAACCATGGCGGATGGTCGAGAGGTGATGGAAATAAGCTTGGGCCGGTCGACTTCGGCAGCCCAACCGCAGCGCACTATCGCAAGAACATCCTCGCGTCGTTCTTTGCCTACTATCTGAAAGACAAAGGCGCTGGCGATCGCTCGGAAGCCGTTACGTTCAGGACGGGCCGCAACCAGTGGGTCGAACACAACGAATGGCCGCCGAAACAGGACGTTGTTGCGAAGCGTCTGTACTTCCATCCGAACGGTAGGTTGTCGTTTGATCCGCCGCCGGCGAACTCGCAACCGGCGTTCGATAGCTTTGTCTCCGATCCGGCGCGACCGGTTCCCTACCGCCATCGACCGATCGAGGTGCGATCCGGATGGACCACGTGGTTGGTCCAGGATCAACGATTTGTCCATCACCGTCCGGACGTGCTGACATGGGTCACAGACACGCTGACCGAAGACGTGGTCGTTTCCGGGAAGATCATCGCCAATCTCTTCGCGTCGACTTCAGGCACGGACAGCGATTGGATCGTAAAACTGATTGACGTCTATCCCGAAAAATACGAAGCCGATCCGAAGATGGGCGGTTACCAACTGATGATCGCGGGCGACGTCTTTCGTGGGCGTTATTACAAGAGTTGGGAAAAGCCCGAACCGCTTCCGGCCAACGCCGTAGTGCACTACCAGATCCCGTTTCCGGCGAACGATCACGTTTTTCAAAAAGGCCATCGCATCATGGTCCAGGTGCAAAGCACGTGGTTCCCGGTGATCGATCGCAACCCGCAACGATTCGTTCCTAACATCTTTCTCGCTCAAGAGTCAGACTTCCAGCCTGCAACGCAGCGCGTGTTTCGAGTAGGGCAACAAGCCTCGCACATCGCGGTTCCGGTGATACAATCCGCGCGATGAAAAATGCGTACCGTTTCCTTGCCTGTCTCCTCTGTTTACTCATCAGCGTTAACTCGGTAGCCGCTAACGGGCGGACCCTATTGCCCGAACAGACCATCGCGGTCCTGGCGGGCGAGATCTCCGGCGAGACTGCAAAGCGCAATCTCGAGTACATCGCACGGCATCATCGCATGCGCGGCTCGCGCGGTTTCCGAGCCGCGGCAGAGCACATCGTCGAGCAGCTTCGCGCTTATGGTCTAAAGGACGCGCGCATCGAACAGTTCCCTGCCGATGGCAAGATCTTCTACGGAACACAGAAATCGCGGCCACCATGGGACGCTGAGTTTGCGGAACTATGGGAACTGCACCTCGACGTGTTCGGCAAGTGGGTGCGCAAGGCAAGGTTAGCGAGTTGGGATGCTATGCCTGTGTCACTCGCGCAGGACAGCGAAAGTGGTGAAGTCACGGCGGATCTCGTTCACATTGGCGCCGGCACTTCGGAACGGGATTACGTGGGAACTGACGTTCGCGGAAAGGTGGTTCTGACTTCGTCCCAGCCCGCCGCGGTCGTGCCACTCGCGATCAAACGGCACGGCGCCGTGGGCATCATCAGTTATGCGCAGAACCAGCGCACGGCGTGGTACGGCGAGGATGAAAACCTTGTGCGCTGGGGCCATCTCGATACGTTCTCGCCCGATCCGACCTTTGCGTTCATGGTGTCGTTGAAACAGGCGCGCGACTTTCAAACCCGCCTGGTACGCGGCGATCGGGTTCGACTGGAAGCCACGGTCCGGGCTGGAAAGCACGCCGGGTCGTACGATGTTGTGACAGCGACGATCCCAGGAGCCGACCCCAACTTGCGCAATGAAGAGATCGTCTTCAGTTGTCACTTGGACCATCAACGTCCGGGCGCAAACGACAATGCCAGCGGCAGTGTTGCCATCCTCGAGGTAGCCCGTACGTTAAGCAAGTTGATACGCGAAGAAAAGATCGAGCCGCCGGCGCGGACGATCCGGTTTATCTTTCCACCCGAGATCGAAGGGACCATAACGTACCTCAACGCACGGCCCGAGATTGCTTCACGCATCAAGGCTGCGATTCACATGGACATGGTCGGCGGTGGTCCGGAAACGAAGGCCATCTTTCACGTCACGCGTGGTCCAAATAGTCTCCCGTCTTTCGTGAACGACGTAGCCGAGCACTTTGGTGAGTTTGTAAACGATCAGTCGGCGAAGTTCGCGAGCGGCGACGCTGCCGATTATCCGTTGGTAGCGCCGGAAGGCGGCAAGGAGCCGCTGCTGGCGGAAATGGCGCCGTTTTCCTTGGGCAGCGATCACCAGGTTTACACGGACAGCTCGTTTGGCATTCCGGCGATCTATTTGAACGACTGGCCCGATCGTTATATTCACACCAACTTCGACACGCCCGCGAACGTCGATCCAACAAAACTCAAACGCGCCGCATTTATCGGCGGCGCCAGCGGTTATTTTTTGGCGAATGCGCAATCAGAACATGCCGCTGAAATTCTGCGGGTAGTCCAGGTTAATAGCCTCAGACGCGCCGCGACGATGCTCAATCGCCGCTCGATTCTCGATCAGGAGGATGCAGAGAACCTCGTCCGGCATCATGTCCGCTATGAACGTACGCTCGCAGCGTCACTGGAAAGATTCTTCCGAATCCCGGATAACGCACGCGCGTCTGCAAAAACCTTTCTCGACAATCTCGAACGACAGTTAGCCCCGGTCAATCCCCTCCCCGGCGCGATACACGACGTGTATCGCCGCGTTTTTCGCCGGCGTGCCTCGTTGAAAGGACCAATGACCGCTTTCGGGTACGACTACTTCACCGATCATTTCGCGTATCGCGAGAGGCCACTACTTTTGACGATCTATCGCGGGCTACATGGCTCCGGCGGCGATTACAGTTACGAGGTCTTGAATCTGGTCGATGGACGTCGCACTGTGCAGGAGATCCGCGACCACGTATCGGCGAGTTATGGTCAAGTCCCGGTGGAAACGGTGTTCGAGTATCTCCACGCGCTTGAAACAATCCGTGTTATTGAACGCTTAAAGTAGAGGACCAAAAAACGTGAAACTGCGAGCACTTTATGTTTCCCTTTTGCTGATCATCTTTGCTGTCGCCGTTAATGCTCAGGAGCAAAGACTGAAGATCTACATCTCCGCGGACATGGAAGGCATTGCCGGTGTCGTCACGGGCGAGCAGTTGGGACCGCAGGGTTTCGAGTACGCGCGGTTTCGTGAGTTCATGACGCAAGAGGTCAACGCCGCTATCGAAGGCGCCCTGGCGGCCGGCGCCACCCAGATCGTCATCAGCGACTCGCATGGCAACGGACAAAACCTGCTGATCGAGAAACTGCCGCGTGAAGCGTTGATTATTCGCTCCTGGCCCAGGCCGTTGGGCATGATGCAAGGCATTGACGAAACTTTCGCAGGCGCGATCTTCATCGGCTATCACACCGGCACCACCAACTTGCAAGGCGTGCGCGCGCACACGCTCTCGAGCGCGCGACTCACGGATGTTCGACTCAAGGGCGTGTCGGTGTCCGAAGCTGGAATAAATGCCGCGATTGCCGGTCATTTTAACGTGCCAATAATCATGGTTTCCGGCGACGATGCAGTTGTGAAGGAAACCATTGCACTGCTGGGGAACATCGAAGGTGCTGTTGTGAAGTGGGCCTCGGGTTTTCATTCTGCAAAGACGATGACTCCCACGGCGGCATGCGACTTGATTCGTGAAAAAGCGCGACGAGCGGTGAGTAGGCTTCGTGAATTCAAACCGTACAAGCTAAGCGCACCGATCGACCTGAACGTCAGCTTTAAGAATTACCGGCCGTCGGAGGTATTGAGTTACTTGAGCATCGTCGAACGCACAGACGCGCACACGATCCGGTTCGTCGGTAAAGACATAATCGAGGTGTCGAAGTTCCTGACGTTCATCAACACCTACGAACTTAACCTTGAACCGTAGGAATAAATGAAATTTACATTAAGCACAATCGCATTACTCATCACGCTGCTCTCAGGCAGCGTCGTGGCCCAAGACCCAACGCCAACACCGAAGGTTGAAGAGGTCGTCACCATTGTCGGCAAGGAATTCAAGTCTACCGAAGGCGGCTTCACGGTGATCTTTCCCGGCACTCCCAAACTTGAGGAAAAAGCTTCTAATACATCCATTGGACCAGTCAAAACGCACCTCGCTATCCTGGAAACAGGTTCCGCCGTTTTTTACGTGTCCTATGTTGATCTGCCCGCCAGTCTTGAGACGCCCGAAGAGATAAGGAAAGGGCTGGACAGCAGCCGCGACCAGGTAATTGCCAGCGGCCACCGCCTCATCAGCGAAAACGATGTGACAGTCTCGGGAGTAGGCGGCAGAGAGTTGTTGATGGAGACAAACGGTCTGATTTTTAGAGCAAGATTTTTCTATTTTAAGCCACGTCTCTACCAGCTCATATTCGGTACCCGAGCGGCGTTGGCGTTTCGCAATGGTAAGTCCTCGCCTGACCCGGCCGATCGCACTGAACTTTTCGAGACGACGTCAAAGAAATTCTTCGAGTCGTTCAAACTAACCAGGTGACGGAGGTTCCACCTTCAAGTTTAGCGTGCGGATCAAACGGTGAAGATTGTTCGGATGTATCCCGAGTAACTTTGCCGCTTTCGTAAAGTTGCCGTCTGATTTTTTTAATGCCTCCATGACGATCGTCTTCTTCGATTCATTAACAGCCCGGCGAAGTGTGGTTGATAGAGGAGTATCGGCGATCCCACTTTCCACGAGTGTCTCGGGCAAGTCCTCGGGAAGAATGAGTGAGGTTGTGCCGAGTACAACGGCGCGCTCTACGGCATTCTCCAGTTCACGCACATTCCCAGGCCAATCGTAATCGACCAATGATCGTCGGGCCTCCGGCGAGATTCCCGACACTTTCCGCTTACACTTCCGGCTATATTGGGCGACAAAATAGCTTGCAAGCAGTGGGATGTCCTCGCGACGATCTCGTAGTGGGGGCATCGTGGTCGAGATAACGTTTAGACGGTAATAAAGATCCTGACGGAATATTCCTGCTTTGATCGCATCCTCGAGGTTGCGGTTCGTAGCAGCGAGAACTCGCACATCCACTTTGAGAGGACGAGTGCCGCCAAGGCGCTCAAACTCACGCATCTGCAACACTCGCAGCAGCTTTGCCTGAATAGTTATTGTCAACTCACCTACTTCATCGAGAAATAATGTTCCGCCGTCCGCGATCTCCAACTTGCCTTTCTTCTGAGTAATCGCACCTGTGAAGGCGCCCTTCTCGTGTCCGAAGAGCTCACTCTCCAGAAGGGTTTCAGATAACGTGGCACAGTTGATTGCGACAAACGATTTGGTCGATCTGGGGCTGTTGAGATGAATGGCGCGCGCAGCGAGCTCCTTTCCTGTGCCGCTCTCGCCGCGAATCAGCACGGTCGATTCAGTCCGCGCAACCTTGCCGATGAATTCATATATGGCGCGCATCGACGAAGAGTGTCCGATCATCTCATGTTCGATCTGAATCTCTTTCTGTAGGCGCGAGTTTTCGTCCTCAAGCTGTTCGAAGTGACGAGCGTTTTCAAAAGCCACCGATGCTAAGCTGGCGACTGCTGTGAGCAACTGTAGGTGACCCTCATCAAACCGCCCTGATGGATCGGTCGTGTCAAGATAGATAACGCCGAGAGTTTTTCCGAAAGCGACTAATGGCAAACAAAGAACCGAGCAAACCCGCGCGCTCACCAAACTGGGCGCCTCTTTGTAAACTTGATTGTCAATCAGATCATTGCTGAGTAGTGCAGCGCCGTCTTCGAGCACTTGTTTTGTGACGGTCGCGCTAACTCGTAGCGAATTGTCAGCCCCCGTCCACTTATTCCAGCCGAAAAGGGATTTGAAGGCGTTGGCTTCCTCATCAATCAGCAGGATCGCCGCCCTCTCCATCGGCACAACTTCGCGAATCAATTCCAGCAGACGGACCTGCAACTCTGCCGGGTTGCGAATGGAATTGATTGTGGTGCTGATTCTGAGGAGTGCGTTCAAGTCTCGAGCGATGCGTGCGGTGATCGGGAGTTCAGCAATAACCTTGTCAGGGCGAAGGTAGAGCGCATCTTCTTGTCGGAGCCTGACAGTGGATCTTGTGATCAAGTCACCCTCGCTGAGTTGTACCGGCTCTGTAGTTCCCTCGGAATCGTCAATCACGAGAAGTAGAAGAAGATCCCCAACGGCTATGTGGTCGCCATGAGCTAGTATCCGTTCCATGACGGGAATACCGTTAACGCACGTCCCGTTAAAGCTCTCGAGATCCACGATGGTCCACCGGGAGGCGGTCTGTTTAGCTTCGGTTTCCAGTACCGACTCACCGCAGTCACTAAGGCGCGTGAGCACGCAGTGCCGCCGCGAGACTGACGGGTCATTGAGGCAAACAGTATTCGAAGCGTCCCGGCCGATCGAAACTTCGTCGCCCGGCAAGGCGAAGACTGTGCCTTTCAGTGATCCTGCGATAACGACGAGCTGAGGTTCCACGTATCTCACCTTAACAAGCACTTCCGTTTCAACGAAGCATATCAGAAGTGATAGTCGAACAATCACCGTCGATTGCTTAAAGACCTCACTAATGCCGGCTTAAAAGGCTTTTCAGCGGCTTTTCATAATTGAAATCGTTGGCACGCGATTGGCACTGCATGACGAACATTGATCGACCCGAATACTCAGCATTGCAGATCGGAGGACGTTATGAAAACTCGTCGCAGACTATCCACCCTCGCGTTTGGCATTGTGTTTATGTGGTTGGCCCTTGCTCTTTCATCAACCAATTTGGCTATGGGCCAGAACCTGGAGGAAGGAAAACCGGACGTCGTCACCATCAAGGTCGGCACACAAATCACATTCGCTCCCGGTTCATACGGTCGAGTATTAGGCCTTCAAAGCGGCGCGAATCCAACGGAACAACAGGCTTTCGATGACCAAGTTGCCGATCTAATCAATTCTACAGTCGGAGGTGGTCCACCTGACGGGTTCGTTCCTCAATTGGATGACTATTGCATCGTTCATTTGGTTCTTTGGAGAGGCCAGAAGATCGAGGGTGATGCCTGGTTCCTGTACAAAGCAACCGGATTGGGTCCGCCGAGGTGGAGTCGAAAGACCGAACAGGAAGGCAGACGCATCTATGGCCACAAACGCGTCGCTGTACTGCTCGTTCATCTGAAAATCGCCCCCGCTACGGAGTTTGATATTAACTACAAGGTCGCAATCAATCAGAAAACCCCTCAACCCTTCAAGAACATCATGACCCTCATCGGCGTGATCAGTCCCACAGGTGGCGCCGCCGTAGCAGAGCCTATTCATGTCTGGGGCGGAAAGTTAGTCATCGTGGAAAAACTTCCGAGTGACATGGTTGTGAGCGGCAACGTGGCGGTCAGCGGCGAGCAGACCAAAGAGTACACGAGAACCTACGACAATGAAGGGCGCTATCGGTGGGACGTAAGTGTCGGCTTACCCGTCAAGACTTTCAAGGAACTGCAATTCAACTCTGAAGGCGGCAGAGTCACGACGTCCGCAAAGGATCGTCAAAACGCGTATGGGTTTCTCAACATCTTTCCGGTCCCGGTCGACACCAAGGGAGACGCGTTTCTTACCATTCCACACGGCATCGTTGGTCTACCGCTGGCAAGTAAGCCACTCCATCATCCGTTCGTAGGAATCGGCACCGGGGTTTTCAAATCGCCAATCAAGTTCAACGTCTTCGCCGGCGTCACTTTCCATCGTGAGCGAGTTCCTCGAACCCTGGGGGAAGGCGCAATCGCAACGCCGGGGCAACTTGAAGCCGACCTTCGCACGCGTTGGGTTAGGAAGTTCACCTGGGGAATCAATTTTCCAATCGGCCAAATCAAGGACGCACTCAAATGATCGCGGGAGGCAACATGTT